>OBVA01000017.1_pt1 | contig 81995 bp, 99 predicted proteins | sample 1495021 | NCBI WGS metagenome assembly OBVA01 (sample SAMEA2579965, study PRJEB22360) | human gut metagenome | biome: human gut; feature: human-associated habitat; material: faeces | place: Denmark | collected 2008/2010
CTATTTTAGGAATGGTTCCGTTATTGTTCGATATAGCATTCGGCGGTATGGCAGCCACTATTATTTTCGGACTGACGTTTGCCACATTGCTAACGTTATTCGTAACCCCGGCATTATATGCCATGTTTTATAAAATTAAGAGTAATTCTAAATATGCATCCTATGAAAAGAATTAATATACTGTTTATCTTTATTTTTAGTGTTCCGTCCGCTACTTTCTCCCAACAAAGTGATTTATTGGAAAAGTACAGGTCGATGGCTGTGGAATACAACCACGACCTGAAGGCGGCGGATAAACACATCTCTGCAAGTATCGAACTGGAAAAAGCCGCCCGAAAAGATTTGCGTCCCAAACTTTCGGGTGACGCCAACTTTCAATATACCGGCAACCCCATCCAGCTCACTCTGGACTTGCCCAGTATGCAAAACCCACTGACGTTCGAAGGCAAGGACATGAAATATGGTGCCTCACTTACCCTATTACAGCCGGTCTATACAGGCGGGCGTCTGCTGGAAACCATCCGGATGGCAAAACATCAACATAGTCTGGCAGCACATCAGGCGGAATACTTTCGTTCCGCCCTGTGCTACCAAACCGATATGCAATACTGGAATACCGTAGCCCGTGCCGAACTTCTGCAAGTTGCTACCGACTATCGAAACTCTATCGCCTCACTCACCAAAACTATCCGTGAGCGAGTCGAAGCAGGACTAGTTGACCCGCAAGACTTACTTATGGCAGAAGTAAAACTAAATGAAGCCGAATACCAATTGCTCCAAGCAAAAAGCAGTTTGGAAACAGGAAGAATGGCACTTAATTCACTGATTGGCACGGCACTTCATGAAATAACGGAAGTGGAAGATACCATTCCTTCCATCGTAATGAATGAGCAGTTATGGAAGCAAGACGGTTCTAACCGACCGGAACTAAAAATAGCATACGACCAAATAGGCATAGCCGAAAGCTCAAAGAAACTGACTGACTCAAAATATAAACCGCAACTGTATGTCGGCATAGAAGGAAGTTACTCTTCACCAGGATATAACTTTAAATCCGACCTTGATCCCAACTATGCCGTTTATGCTAAGTTATCTGTACCTATTTTTGAATGGGGGAAACGACGCAACGAAAAACGGGCAGCCTCTTTCCAGATCGGTGCCGCGACTGATAATCTGCACCAAGTAAGTGACCATGTAAATCTGGAAGTGCAGACAGCCCGTGTATCCTTGTCTCAAGCAATGGAACAAGTACAATTAACTAGAAACTCATTGGAAAAAGCCCGCAAAAACGAACAAATGGCATTGGAAAGATATACAGAAGGGAAAGTATCAATAGTGGAAATGATAGAGGCACAAAACTATCGGCAGATTTCACAAACCAACTATGTACAAGCCAAAGTTTCTGCACAAGGACACTATTCCGCATTGCTGAAAGCTTTAAACAAATATTAGATAAAACCAACCATCATGAAAAGCATATTCTTCCATTCACCAAGGAACGGAATTTATCCGTACCTATAGTGAATGGAAAATATTAATTTAACACCTCTCCAGTCTATGATTATTCTGTAAAATATTGTAGCTTTGTTCACATGAAATGGAATGTTACATTATATGGCCTTTTATTCTCCGGACTAGGAGCATTTTCCTATCTTCTTCTAGCCAATTATTCCGATTTGTCACCCCATGTGGCAGATATGCTATTTTCCAAAGGTGCTTTTATCTTCTTCATCACAGCCTTCAATATTCTTGGCTACTCAACGTTGCGGCTCAGTTCCTGGCTAAACAGTCAATATGCATTGAATATCCGCAAACGTTGGAAAATTATTACCATTTATATAGCCGTAACTCTTCTGTTCTTTCTTTTGAATTATAGTTTATTGATTGTCGGAAAACTTCTGGTAGGTTCCTACAACATATTTATTTTCCCAAATGGCGGCTGGCGCATCCTCTTTCTGGTATGGTTGGTGGAGTTAGTTATTGTAGGACTACTTTTATCTAACCGTTCTATTCAGAACACATTAAAACTGCAACAAGAAGCTGCCGAACTTCAAAAAGAAAATAACACAGCCCGTTACACCGCCCTGCAAAACCAACTCAATCCACACTTTCTGTTCAACAGTCTTAACACGCTGATTGCAGAAATAGAATACAATCCCGCCAATGCAGTCCGCTTCACTAAACATCTGTCCAGCGTTTACCGCTATGTCCTTCAAAGTCAAGATAAAGTCTTGGTACCTTTAAGCGAAGAATTGGAATTTATGAAATCCTACCTCTTTCTTCACGAAGTCCGATTAGGAAATTGCATCAGTTACAAATGTCATCTTCCCGAAGACTATCCTGAAGCCATGCTCCCGCCACTAACTTTGCAACTGCTGGTAGAAAATGTCATCAAGCATAATTCCATCACCTCAAACAAGCCTATGCAAATTAATATAGAAATTGAAAATTATTACCTGACAGTAAGTAACCCTATCCAACCTAAAAAGAGTAATGACACCTCTTCGGGAGTAGGATTGAATAATCTTTCCAACCGTTGCAAACTACTGCTCGGCGAAGGAATCATTGTCACTAAAGCAAACAATTTGTTTACCGTAAAAGTACCTTTAGCATATGAATAAACTAAACGCAATCATTATAGAAGATGAAGTGCCAGCAGCACGTTTGTTACATTCCATGATTACCCGTCTGCGCCCGCAATGGACACTGACCATTATACCAGGCAGTGTGGACGAAGCTGTGGCTTGGTTTAAAGATAATCCACAACCCGACCTGATCTTCCTCGATATCCAATTGGCAGATGGAAACGCATTCGATTTCCTTTCGGCCGTGCATCCTTCCTCTATAATTATTTTTACAACTGCCTACGACCAATATGCCATCCGCGCATTTACAGTAAATAGCATAGATTATATACTGAAACCCATCGACGAAACACGTCTGCTCGATGCCATCATCAAATACGAAACTTTACAAAACAAAGGAATCTCCCGCCCCCAAGAATATCTGGATACATTGCTGGATACCCTGCAACATAAAGAAAGACGTTACCGTACACGCTTCCTTATTTATGGAGCCGACCGTTTCTGGTCTCTTCAAGTAACGGACATAGCCTATTTCTATTCTGAAAATAAAATAACTTTTGCCGTCACCCAAAAAGGACAAGAACACATAATCGACCTGTCTCTGAATAAATTAATGGAACAGTTGGACCCAGAACAGTTCTTTCGCGCCAACCGTCAGATTATTATCAGCATTGCTTCCATAGACCATGCCGAACCTTATTTTAATGGCAAGATAGTAGTCAGTGTCCTTCCTCCTTACAAAGCCCAAATCACCATCAGTGAAGAAAAACTTTCTTCATTCAAGCTTTGGCTTAATTATTAAGAAATGAAAAAGGAAGATTAAGCACTTACTAATCGGTAAACATGATAGCCTCAATGCATATACCTTGTTTATTGATAACACACTCTATAGTCGCTGCCGGAAGCCGGAACTCCAAGATATGCGCATCGGGCAAATAGGGACATATATATCTTTGTGAATCAGGATGAAATGTTCTGATACACAATTCCGAAAATCCAATAAAGCCCCTTACTTTAAAATAATTAAAGCAAGATTGCGAAAACGGCAAAAAAGGAGGTCTATTTTCTTTCATTAGTCTTTGCAATAGATTTATGTTACTCATGTCAAAAACATGAACTTATCATAAACAAGCGTGTGTCCGAAAGGTTTATCAAAAGTTCCATTTCTTCCGCCACAATATAAAAAAGTAGTCCGGCACAGATATTCATCCATATGCCGGACTGCTTTTACACCATATTATCCTTCTTACTTATTTCTAAGTTTTTTACACAAATCTGCTTTATCCGACAAACAAGGAGGATCGAAAAAATATTCATTCCACCAAGTAACGTTTCCGCCCGATAATATAAACAGTTATTCTACCGGCGGCACCTCCAGAATACTACCATAACGATGATATTCAAATGAAATACTTTGCTCCTTGATGTAATGAATCAATTCCACACGTCCGTCTTTCACCGGTTTAGCTGTAGCAATATACTTATCAATACGTGCAGCTTCCTCGTACATTTCCATCGGAATATCAGCCCCACAAGTGCGGATACGTTCATAATTCTTCATTGATTTCAGGAATCCGGCCAACGCTTCTTCTTTTAAAGGACATCCCAAAGAAGCCAATGCAGCGGTACGGTCATCACCAGGTTCAAAACTAATACTCAATGGAGTATGACAAATTCTGGCAGCCAAAGCAATCATCTTTGCATCTTCATTGTTATCTCCCGGGAAAAGACGCAAAACCATATTCTTTAAAGGCAGATAGCGGAATGCATTTTGCTCGCCATACAGATTATTGACATCACGAGCATGCGCAAATTCCTGCTCGTATGCCTTCACATAACTTTGTGTATAGTCGGTGGTACTGCCTGGCTTATCTGCAATATTTACAAAACAAGCACAATAGTTAGGACCACCCGCCTTCACACCTCCACCAAAAGCCGACAATTTCATTCCACCGAACGGCTGACGATTTACAATGGCCCCCGTTATACCACGATTGATGTAAAGGTTACCTGCCATAATTAAATCTTTCCACAATTTCTGTTCGCCTTCATCCAGACTCTGTAAGCCCGAAGTCAAACCATATTCCAAACTGTTTACCAAATCAATGCCTTGCTGCAAATTCTCAATGCAAACCACGCTCAGCATCGGACCGAACAATTCCGTTCTGAATGAATAGTTGCCGGGACGTACCCCCCACTTCACTGTAGGAGCCAATACATATTTATGCTTATCAAGAAAACGAGGTGGAACCAGCCAAGACTCCCCTTTTTCCAGTTCCAGAGCTTTCAATAATTTATCATTCTTATTGGTAATCATCGGACCTACCACATTCCCAGGATTCCATACACTACCCACCTTCATACTAGTTGCGGCATCTTTCAACTTATCTTGAAAGTTCTTGTCCTCATAGACCGAGCGTTCTACCAGCAATAAAGAACATGCGGAACATTTTTGACCGGCATTGCCAAAAGCAGAAGCCACAATATTCATAATAGCATGGTCACGGTCACCGGAAGCTGTCAAGATAATTGCATTCTTACCACCGGTTTCTGCCGACAATGGAGTAGCCGGATTACTGCGTGCAATATTTTGGGCAGTGTCTGTCCCTCCTGTCAGAATAATATGTTTGACAGCCGGAGCAGTAGTCAATACCTTTAATGCCTCACGGTCTGTAATGACAACCTGCAAAGCCTCTTTAGGCACACCTGCATCCCAAAATGCCTTGGCAAACAACCATGCCACAGGAGCGGCAACAGTAGCCGGTTTCAGAATCACAGTATTTCCTCCTGCCAGTCCTGCCACAATACCACCAATAGGTATGGCACACGGAAAGTTCCACGGAGAAATAACCAAAATAGTCCCTTTAGGAGCAATATCCACATCCGGCAATTCTGCAAACTGCTTCATGCTAGTGGTATAAAAACGAGCATAATCGATCCCCTCCGATACCTCCACATCGCCTTCCACCACTGTCTTCCCTGTCACAGCACACATACAACCTATCAAATCACCACGCATCTCACCCAGTCTGTTGGCAGCTTCATACATTATTTTATGCCGTTCCTGCAATGTGGTCTTTCTCCATCCGGCAGGATCTTTTTCGGCTATTTCCAAAATTTTCATCACCTGTCCGGCATCAGCTTGTGACATTTCACATACACAAACTTCATCATCCTGACAACGGTCCATATATTTATGACGCTTCTCACAAACCACCGTTTCAGCTCCTATCTGCAAAGGAATGATTTCAGGTGAATCCGCCGGTGACTTCTTCCACTTCGCAAAAATATTCCGAACCCACTCCTGGTTCTGAGCCAAATCAAAATCAGTATCAGGTTCATTCTTCATTACATCAGCTGGTGGAACGGGAGTATAACGATGCAAGCGGTTTTGTGTACGGGTAGGAATATGCGTAATAACATCTTTCATCTTATAAGCTTCCTCAAACTGGTTCTGCAAGAAGCGCCAAGTATCCGTACCCGGCTTCAAATTGAACGAATGGGTCAGAAAGTTGTCCGGAGCCGTATTTTCATCCATACGACGGACCAAGTAAGATACTGCATTCAGGAAATGCTCATCTTTTACCACCGGTGCATATAAAATCACATGATTTCCCAATTGGGATTGGGCACGCCATACATGATCAGCCATACCTTCCAACATCTCAAAAGTCATGTACTCCGCGCTTCCCAGCTTCCGACTCAACAGATAGGCGTATGCAATAGTGAACAAATTATGAGAAGCGACCCCCACATGCAAGGCTTTTGCATTCTCCGGTAACAAAGCCCATTCCAGAATATGCAAATAATTGGCATCGACTTCTGTTTTCGATGTCCTCACTGGATTAGGCCAGCCACGAAGAGAAGAGATAACCGTTTCCATTTCCAGATTACAACCTTTTACCAACCGCATTTTCAATGGCGCACCGCCATCAGCCATACGCGCTTTGGCAAAGTCCAACAATTCAGTCTGAAATTCATACGCATCGGGCAGATAAGCCTGTACAACAATACCTGCCGAATAGTTTTTAAATTCCGGTCTGCTCAACACTTCTTTAAACAAGCGCAATGTAAAGTGAGCATCTTTATACTCCTCCATATCCAAATTGACAAACTTGGAACGTTTTACACCATTCTCATCTACGTAAGGAAAGTCAATCGCTTTCTGATATAGCGCACACATACGTTTCACCAGTTCCGGAAAACTTTCTTCATAATTCAGCGCATGGGTCTGTGCGTAGATACCCGATATTTTCACGGAGATATAATTGATATCGGGAGCCTCCAAAGCTTCTAAATAATGGAAATAACGATGGTCTGCTTCTCCGTTTCCTAATACGACCTCACCCAGCAAATTTACATTCTGACCAATCTTTTGCTTAAAACGGGCAGCCAGATGGGCTGTTAATTTAGGACGCGCCTCATCCAGAATCACTTTAGAAGTATCCATACGAAGGCGCTTCTTTATGATTGGTATGGCAATAAAATCAAAATGGTGGCCAAAAGCCTGGTACATTTTAAAAAGGAAAGCATCACGCTTATTCAAGAACTCAGGTACACCATAACGGTCTATCAGCTTCTTGATACGTTCTGCCAATTTCTTACGATCACGAATTTGAGAAGATTCGTCCAGCATCTTCACCAGGAACTTTTTGTCCTGTGGCCGTTGTACCATAACGGCATATTTATGCTGTTCTTTACGTTCCTCACTAGTGATGGTTTGTTCACACGTGTTATAAAGCTTCAGTACCCATTCTTGTACTTCAGCGATAGTCGGTCTGTTGTCCATAGTAAACTCATGTTAATGTGTAAGAATTAAGGATAAAAAAATCATAGGTAAACAACCAAAGACATGAGCATCGTAGGACTGAACATAACGGCACGATACCGGTGCAAGGTCTGAAGAGCCTGCTGAGAAAACCGGTCAAATATAAGTTCTCTGCCCATAACGTAAATTCCTTATAAAATGTTACTGTTCATGTGCAAATATACACTAATTCTTTTATTATCAAAGGAAAAAGTGAAAAATTACAATCCGGAACATATTAAATTTCCAATTTAAAGAAAGTAGGCTGATTGGAAGCCCTACTATAGCCTTCCAACAAATAGAAATCCGTACAGGCCACATGAATGGTAAATAAATAATTGATGGTATGCGGATGGTATCCTTTGGGAGGAGCAATACAATATAATCCACCTATCGTTTCCTGTGCCCAAGAATAAGACTTTTCCTTAAAATCGGCTACAAAAGCTGCCTTTCTGAAACGATCTGAGATTTCACGCAAATAAAACTCACCTATATGACAGGCATTGCTCCGATTAGACTCATGGTTGGCAAACAGCCAAAAATCATCCTGCAAACGAATACCTACCAAAGATCCTATATTGGAATGAATGCTATATAGAACAGATTCTCCGCTGTACAAACCATCCCGACATATAAACGCCACCTTCTCCAAGCAATAAAATATATCATAGGAAAGGCCTTCATGCTCATCTTTCCAGTGAAACAGACCATTCTGTATCTGAAGTGCATACACCGGAACCGTCCATTGCCCGCAATCCAACAGGCACAACACATCGCAGCCTCTTATCAATTTATGATAATCAGCCACACATTTATCCTGCGAATTCCAAACAATAATTTTCATCACTCAGGCTAGTTTTATCCGTTCATTTTTATGGTACAGACATAAAAAAGAGACGTGGGACCTGCTTAATATTTTATCTGCCTTAGAGGTATCCCCATACCAGCTGCACAAATAATAACAACAGTGTCCCACGTCTTTATGAATATACTAATCCTGTTAAGGAGTATAAACACAAGACGTGAGCGCTTGTTGTATTACACTTGTGCAGCTTTGAAAATTGGGGATTTTCTAAGACAAGGTAATATTTTAAACGCTCTTAATTATATATGTTCCTTCTTGTTTTCAAATGAATTTTCATCTGTTTTCAAGAATTGGTACAAAGTTAAAAAAAGAGTTCTGATTAAAGTGGAATTAATCTATTTTTTTAAATAAATAATAACCCGGATGAACATCTGAAAAAGTTATTCCCCCATTACAGTAGCTACAATTTTACGACCACCTCCATGGTTGCGGAACTCACAAAGGTAAATTCCCTGCCAAATACCCATATTCAACCGACCTTCTGTAATAGGAATAGTGAGGCTGACGCCTATAATTGTTGCTTTTGCATGAGCAGGCATGTCATCCCAACCTTCTAAAGTATGTTCGTAATAAGGCTCACGTTCCTTTATCAAATGATTAAAAATAGATTCCATATCCGTACGGACATCCGGATCGGCATTTTCATTGATACTTAATGCCGCACTAGTATGTTTGATGAACAAATAAAGCAAACCTGTTTGGGGAAGTGGCGGCAAATTGCGCACCACTTCATCAGTAATCAGGTGAAATCCCCTGGTACGGGGACGAAGCGTAAATTCTGTCTGAGATACCATAACTATTATCAACCTTTATGCATCCATATAGATGCCACTTTACGACGTACCGCTACTATATTAAATAAGGATACACCCACAAAAAGCAAAACACCTATAACCAAGGCCGGTCCTAAATTTCCTTCTTCCAATTGTGGGAATAACTTTCCTATCATATCCATATAGTTACTCCGCACATAAATCACAATTCCCACTGATAAAAACAGCACCACAGCATTGAGTGCCAATGTCAGCATTTGATAAGGGAGCGCCACCTTAGCCGGACTGTAACCTATCAATAACAGATTCTCTAACTTGGATGTATTCTTTTGCAGCAACAAATAAATACTGAGCATCAAAATATAGAAAGAGAGCACACTGATAAGCAAACCTACAGAAAGCACAATTCCTATAATCACTTTCAAGAACCAGGTAGTCTTTCCCGCATCCAACTTGTCATCTTCCGTATCATATCCCTTGTCTTTAAAGAACCTGGCAATACGGTCGTCCGTAGGATTGTTCACTTCAACAATCAGTCGTGACGGTTCGCTTTTCTGCCCCGGGGCAAACTCATTGTTGGCCCACGTCATAAATGTTTCCGGAACAAGAATCGTATTCAGACGATTAGAGAAACCAACTATTTTTCCTTTAAAGTTTTCCGTACGCCCCACACCGGTAATACGTATATCCAAATTAACCATACCCATCACCCCTTCCGACAATTGCGGCAGGCTCCGGCTTTGTGCAAAACCGAAGTTATACAGATTCAGATAATTACGGGGGATGATAATAGGAACGACCCGTTCATATTCATCAAACTCCCATTTATCCAGGTTCACATCCACATACTCATCGGGAACAGACTCAAAGAACATGGCTGTAGACATATGCAATCCCACGTTCTCCATCCCCATGCCTGCCGACACTTTAAATTGGGAAGGGATAAAAGCCCCTACCCCTTTGGTAAACGGCTGTTCGCTGATTTCAGCAATGTCTTGTTCGGAAAAAGTCTTGCTTTTACCGACAAAAGAACCCAATGTGCTCACTTTCTTGCTTACTATCACATAGTCTTTCTTCATGAAACTGTCACCTTCTGTAAAAACCGGCAACACATCTTTATAAAACTGAACACTCAGCAACACAATGACCATACCGCACAGATTGGCAAAGAAAAAACCCGCCAATTGTGAAAAGCTGATATGCTGACGTAATAATTTCCAGACCAACCTCATAGCTTCAACGTTTTTGTGTAGTTCAACTCCAAATGCTTGCCGATAGAGGTCACAATGATACCTGCCCCCTGTCTATCCGCTTCCTCCACCAATATCCGGGACATAATCCGTCCATTCTCCTCATCCAGATGGCTGATAGGTTCATCCAGAAAAATAAAATCAAAAGGTTGGCAAAGGGCGCGGACCAACGCAACACGCTGCTGTTGTCCGAAAGACATTTTAGCTATTGGCGTATCCCATTTATCGGCAATGCCGAACTGTTCAAACCAAGCCTTGATTTCTTTCTTAGATTTAAATCCGGTCAGCGAATTCTTCAACTGCACATTCTCCCACGCTGTCAGTTCTGTAAACAAACGTAATTCCTGAAACAACATACTGATGGAACATTTCCGAATCTCCACCCAGTCGCGCACCGAAAGCGTACGGATATTTTTCCCGTCAAAACAGATGATACCTTGATAGTCGTTACGGTATCCGTATATGTAGCTGCAAAGCGATGACTTTCCTGTACCGGACGCTGCCTCCACCAAATAAGCTTCTCCACGCTTCAGAGTCAACGACTGATGCCAGACATCAGATATAATAGAATCCCTCCCTGCAAAAACGGCAGGGAGGGTCTGTTGTAATTCTATAGTGTTCATAAATTCTCCAATCCACGTACAATCAACTGTAGCACGTTGACCTCTTTATCTTTCATAACAATATTCATTTGGGCGCTTTTCCAATCGGGAGCCATCACATCCATATAGTCGCAAGGTCCCAGGATGGCATTGAACATGGCGGCATCGCTGCCCAGCATACGGCTTAACCGGGGATTCTCCTGAACATCCTTCACCAACTGCGCCGCATTGAACGCCATAAAGAAACGGTTCTTTGTCACCTGTCCGGCCCAAGGAGTATTCTGCAAAGAAACTCCGTAACGGCGGCCTGCCTCATCTGCCAGTCTTTCATTATTCGAGATATAAAGCAGATTGTCCTTCACACCAAACCAAATGCTTTGGCGATACATACGGAACTCGTATTGGTCTTTACCCGTAGAGTTCAACTGCATCTGCCCACCGGTCATAGCCAACAAAGGTTTCAGGTCTTCGAAGGACTGCAAAAAGTCTTTATTCGTTACATCAGCATAAATCAGCAAGTCATTATTCGACAAGGAATTATAGCCAACCGCAACATCTCCATGAATAGAAGAGAATATACCTTCAATATCTATTGGTAACATCGGATTATCCAACGCTTGCCTGATGGTAGGATTTTCGCAAAGCAAATCATAAATACCCTTTCCATTGATATTACCTCCTGCCCAAACCAACGTATTGGCAGGGAAATACTCTAAACAGGCTCCTTTAATACATGAGGAAGCAGCCGACTGTTTTTCATACATAGCAATCAAATCCTTGTTTTCAATCAAAGTCTCCACGTCCACTACAATTTTGCCTTTTTCGAAAGTGGCGGAAACCAGATATTTGATATCTTCCAGTTTCAAATCGGCAGGCATTCCCATACGCATCTGCATGGTAATATCATTAGGAATGAACGACATATTCATCACTGTAACGACTTCACCTTTTGCCGAAGCCAACTTACCAAAGTCTGTAGTCTTTACGTAGCTGTTTTCAGCATCCTGACGCATCAATGAAAGCAAACTTCCTTTCAAACTGAGGGCATCTCCTTTATTACTACCCATCAATAAGAAAGTCCCCTTATTAAAAGCGCACAGCGCCGTACCCATCTGTGTCCATGTACATCCGCTTTCACTTTTCAACTCCGTACATATCTGCTCATTCTTTAATGCCTCCAGCAAAGCTTCCACTTTACCTTCATCATCCACTTTCGCCAATAAAGCAAAAGCATTAGAATGAGGAGTGATGAACATATACACCTTATCGGTAAAAGACAAGCCCGATTCAGACGGATTTTGAATAATCTTCTCGGCAGTCTTGTAAGCTTCACCCTCCAAACCGCTTTTCAATGCGTCCGTCAGTTTGGCCACAACCTTTTCTCCTCCTTTACCGTTTATGCCGCTCTTCTCCGCCATCGTCTTGAAATCGAATGACATAACCATTGCCGCATCCTTAGGAATAGCGTTGGCATACTCACTTTCAGACGAACAAGAAGCCATAAGCAGCACTATCGCTACGAGTGCAAATCCCCAAATACCTTTTCTCATATTCTTATTTTTGGTTTAATAAATTCAGCGTATGACAGGCTACCAATGCAGCTGTTTCCGTGCGAAGACGGGACTTTCCCAAACTGACAGGCTGAAAACCCGCCGCTATAGCCTTAGCCACTTCTTCCTCGCTAAAATCTCCTTCCGGACCTATCATCACCAAAGCATCTTCTCCGGAACGCAATATATCTTTCAACAAAGGTTTTTCCCCTTCATAGCAATGGGCGATGAACTTCTGCCCTTTAAAATCCCGTGAAACAAACTTATTAAAGTCCGTCATTTCATTCAGCACCGGCATAGTCGCCTTCAACGATTGTTTCACTGCCGATACCAGAATCTTTTCAATACGTTCCTTCTTGATTACTTTCCGTTCGGAATAACGGCAGTTCAGGAAAGACAGTTCATCAAAGCCTATTTCAGTCGCTTTCTCTGTAAACCATTCAGTACGATCCATATTTTTAGTGGGAGCCATGGCAATATGCAACCAGCCGTTCCACCCTTTTTCCTGCGGAATCGTTTCCGTTACCTTCACTTGGCAACGTTTACCGCTTGCAGCACTGATTACAGCTTTGTAAAAACAACCTTTCCCATCGGTCAACATAATCTCATCGCCTATGGAAAGGCGCAAAACCCGTAAACAATGTCCTGCTTCCTCTTCCGGAAGCTCAAGGTTACTCGCTATATCAGGGGTATAAAAAACATGCATAGTTCTTCTTGTTTTTTCAATTTATATATCAAGCTATTGTATTCTCCTCCTCTTGTTCCCGTCGTTTTATCTCATCACGCAAACGGGATGCCTGCTCATAATTCTCTTCTTCTATAGCCTTTGACAATGCTTCTTTCAGCATCACCACATCAACTGTATTTACATTGACAGAAAATGCCGTACTCCCAACTTCATGCAATTGCTCACTTTCCATAATCTCATCAGTAGTATAGACAGGACACCCGCAACGCATAGCCAACGCAATCGCATCGGAAGTACGTGAGTCTATTTTAAATACCTCACCTTCCTTTTCCAAAAACAGATAGGAATAATAGACTCCATCCTTTACCTTATATATCAATACTTTCTTTAAAGCAGTCCCCAACTCTTTGGTCACCGTCAGAAAAAGATCGTGCGTCAATGGTCTGGGCATCTTATAGCCCATCATTACCACCTTAATAGCCTGCGCCTCCAACGAACCGATAATAATAGGCAGCTTACGGTTGCCGTTCACTTCTTCCAACACCAACGCATATGCATCCGCCGGCTGCAATGTAGAGGACATATCATGTACCTTCAATTCTATTTCATCCATAATTTAACTTTCCTTCCACCATTCCCGTCTACATCGGAAACGGTCAAAAAATAATTTATCAAACTTGCCCGGGACGATGCTTATACTTGAATATGACAGCAAACAATACCGCAACCGCCAAGGCATATCCCGCAAAGACAAACCATGTCATGCTCCATCCCTCCATCTGCGGAGCACTGCTGTTCATATCAACAAAACGATTTACCACTGCCTGAGCTCCCAACGTTCCCACCGTAGCACCAATACCATTTGTCATAATCACGAACAATCCCTGAGCACTGGAACGGATGGATAAATCAGTTTCATTGTTAACAAACAACGAACCAGAAATGTTGAAGAAGTCGAAAGCCACCCCATACACAATCATGGACAGTACAAACATCCAGACACCCGGCCCAGGATTCCCCAGTCCGAACAATCCGAAACGAAGTACCCATGCCAACATGGCTATCAGCATAACACGCTTGATTCCGAAATGCTTCAACACAAACGGTATTAATAAGATACACAATGTTTCCGACACCTGCGACAAAGATATCAATGCATTGGCATGATTCACTCCAAACGTATCGGCATACTCCGGAACTCCCTTGAAGCTGCTGAGAAACGGATTGGCAAAACCGTTGGTTATCTGTAAAGAAACCCCCAACAACATAGAAAATATAAAGAAAATAGCCATCTTTTTCTGTTTGAACAGTGTAAACGCCCGCAATCCCATAGCATCTACCAACGATTTCTGTTCTCCACCACGACTTACAGGACACTCAGGCAAAGTAAGCGCATAAACCGCCAGTATCACTCCAAAGCAAGCACAAGAAAAAAACTGCATATAATTATTTTGGAATCCCAAGATATCCGTCAGCAACATGGAGCAGATGAAACCAATCGTTCCGAAAATACGGATGGGAGGAAAAGCGATGACAGGGTCCAGTTTTACTTTATCCAGTGCGGTATAGGCTACCGAATTTGTCAAAGCCAATGTTGGCATATAAAAAGCTACACTAAGAGAATAAAATGTAAACAAAGTACCGAAATTAACCGCTTCACCATCCACATAGCCATACCACCCGGCAGCCACCATAAACACGGCAGCCATAAAATGACAGAAACCATATAATTTTTGAGCAGGCACCCACCTGTCGGCAATAATTCCCATTATGGCAGGCATAAACAAGGAAACAATCCCCTGCATGGCGTAAAACAGACCTATCTTGGCCCCCAAGCCAATATTAAACAAATACGTCCCCATGGAAGTAAGATAAGCCCCCCATACGGCAAACTGCAAGAAGTTCATGACTATCAGTCTGAGTTTCATTCCGGTAATTTCGTTTTTCATCTTTCTTCTTTAATGTGTGTTTTTTATATTACTTGCAAAGATATAAAACAATTCGATTTTTCATGGAGATTCATCTTAAAAAACAAAGCCTTTCCGGCAGTTTCACAACTTCCGGAAAGGCAAGACAATTAAAAAGTTTTTGTAATCTAACTAAAAGAGAGTGTTTTATTATCTTGTGTTCGTGAAAAATAATGCCATCATCTATTCAGCTATGGCATAAGCATCCAGTCCTTTCAATGACTGGCGGATAGTTTCCTGCATCTTCTCCATCTCTTCCCGACTCATTTGGCGCACCTCTATACCGGAATCCCTTAGATTATTCCCTAATTCGGCCATCTGCTCATTGAACGAATCCCAATATTCCGAGTCAAGGACAACAGAACACACTTCTTGCCCATCCTTCATCGGACTGATAATGACGGTCATGCTTACACTTCCGCTTTCTTTGACATTAAGGGTGTAAGTACGTTTCTCATTATCCGTCTTATAAATGAACGTAAAATTCGCTTTCTGCGCCTTGCCTCTTCCCTTCGGCATATCCTTGATGGCAGTTTCGGCATATTCCTCATCCTTCTCGAAAGCCTCAATCAACCTTGCGCCTATATTCTCATCCTTTAACGAGAAACTTTTCACCACCTTCACCACTTTGCGGGTTTTAGGGTCACGTTTCGTTACAGAGTTGATAGCCACATCATCCCGTTTTTCCAGTTCCGCCGCCATTTTATCAATATTCTTCTGGGCCATAACCTTACCTGTTCCACCCCACATCAGCAAAACAGCCGCCAATGCACTTCCTAAAATAAATCTTGTTTTCATATCTTATTTTTTTTATGTTTTTTATTCGCTTACCAATAATTCCTTTTCTTCTATCTCTTTCTCGGAACGACAAATTTCCTCCACACGCTCCTGAGCCAGTTTCTCCACCCGTTCCGCCTCTTCCAGTGTTTCAATAATACAAGGCATAATCTGTTTCACATCCGAAATTCGCTTGCCTCCCACTTCCACATAACTACCTTCGTAGCACGACCATTCACCACTTCCGCCTGCTTGGTTCTCCGAATAGAAAATCAAGCCTAACCCCAGCGCAATGACCATCATTGCCGCTATACCGGCACTCCAGACAGCTACCGGAATACGCTGATAAAAGCCTTCTTTTCCAACCACCGGTATCTTTTCCGATCTCTTCCCTCCGGCAACCTCCTCCTGACCGTCTGGCTGCGACATACCCGGTTCTCCCTGCATACCTCCCTCATACCAGGCAAACATCGGAGCATATCCCATCAGATGAGAAGGTACATCCCCTGTATGGAAGAAGCGATAAATAGCCTGCTCCTCGGCATTCGTGGTCTCCCCTTCCAGGAAACGGTTAATGTATTCTTCTATATTCCTCTTATCTAATTCCATACCTTACTGTGTATCATAAATTGTTCTTTTACTCTTTTTCTAGCTCTCGACAAATTGGTTCGTACCGCCACCGGCGTACTTCCTGTGAGACGGGCTATCTCCTCTACTTCGAAACCTTCCAGGTGCTTCATGCGGAGAATAGACTGTTGCAAGTCAGGCAAAGTACCTATTACTTCCAGTATCTCCTGCATATTCTCTTCCTCTACCAGTTTCATTTCAGGATTTTCACCTCCACCAATGCTGATGCCCTGCTCCAAATCGACTTTCTCTATCCGAGTGCCTCGCAGACGGTTGATGCACAAATGCTTGGTTATAACAATAGCCAATGCATCCACGCTGCGGTATTGGTCCAGACGGTCACGAAGAAACCAAAGTTTCAACAGTGCATCTTGCACTGCATCTTCTGCCTCGTCGGAGTTTTCCAAATAACGGATAGCCATTCTTAACAAAGCCGGCCGCATTCGTTTTGCCTCTATTTCAAATCTATTTTGTTCCATGTTCACCAGTATGACACATAGAGGTAGGGAAACGTTACATCAAAATGAAAAAAAAATTTGCTGACATGTCAATTTACCAATATACCAATAACCGTATGGGCATATATAGCACCGCTAATTGGCACATCAGCCAGTTGACGGATGCACCAATTATTCAAACTTATAAACCGTATGACTACGAAAGACCTCTCCCGGACGGAGTACAGTACTAGGAAATCCGGGCTGGTTGGGGCTATCTTGAAAATGCATCGTTTCGAAACATACCGCCGAACGGAAAGGATAAGCTATCCCCCCTTTACCTGTCATTTTTCCTTTCAGTCCATTACCGGTATAAATTTGCATTCCCGGCTCGGTGGTGAAGATCTCCATCTTACGCCCGCTTGCTGGATCATACACCCAGGCAGCCGGCCTTGTATCATCTCCTTTCGTATTCAATTCCCAAGTATGATCATATCCGTTTACCACCTTCAATTGGGGATGATCCGCATCTATACATTCTCCGATAGTATGCGGCATACGAAAATCAAGGGGAGTACCGGCCACCGGAAGATATTCTCCTGTAACACATTTCTTATCATCGTATGGAGTAAAACGATCTGCGTCTACCCAAAGTTGCTGGTCCTCCACGCTTTTCGTAAAATTTCCCGAAATATTAAAAAAAGAATGATGGGAAAGATTAAGTACCGTGGGTGCATCCGTAGTTGCCTCGTATGTCAAATCCAACGCATTATCATCCTCACCAAGACTATAGACCAACGTCACTTTCAGGTTTCCGGGGAAACCATTTTCTCCATCAGGAGAGAGATAAGACAGACGGACCCTATGTGTATCTGCCTGCTCCACTTTCCATATTCTATCGGCAAAACCGGGATTCCCTCCATGTGATATATGCCCGGACTTCCCATTGTTAGGGACCAGCTTATACTCTACTCCATCCAGCGTGAAACGCGCATTCAGAATACGTCCTATATAACGCCCCACCGTAGAACCAAAATTCTGCCGTTGCTCCATATATTCAGTAATCGTGGAAAATCCGCACACCACATCCTCCCGTTTTCCATTTCTGTCGGGGACAAGGATAGAAACCACCCGTGCCCCATAGTTTGTGATACAGACCTCCATTCCCTGCTTGTTGCTCAATGTAAATAAATCGGTATGCTGCCCATTCACTTCTGTTTGAAAATCCTTCCGCTGTAATCCAGAAGCTGTGATTTGCTTACCGGTGTGACAAGAACAAGAAGAGAGCACCAGCAACAAGCCCATACAAACCAGACCCTGTTTTCCTTTCATATCATTCATTTTATAGGTTTTAAATACCACAAATGTAAATCCTCCGATGGAAAATAAGAAAAGCCGGCCTTCCCTTTTTCAAAGGATGACCAACTTTTCAACCATTTCAACCAATTTTTACCCTGTCGCTTCCTCTCTTTCAAAACCATCTTTTTACCATCCAGCGTATTGACAGGCTGATATTCCTGTCTGCCCCGCTATGATAGAAAATCCATAAACAACTGACTGATAACGCTTAAGCCCAAACAAACGACCTAGTGCTTCCACTCCACAGGCAACCTTAATCTCGCCTTGTAATCCTGCCTTCTGCAACAATCCTGCAAGCAGATTTATCTTTTCCGCTTCCGAACCATATGCAGTACGGATTATAAACAATGAAACGTTCGCCATACAATCATTCATCCCTGCTTCCACATAAGGTTTTCAGCCCTGCCCGTAAGTTGTGACCAAAGTTAAAAGAAAGCAAGCCAGTGTTGCATAAAGTTGTATTCTCATATTTTTCATCTGTTTTGTTTTAACCTAACAAATGCAGACAATTATCTTCTTTTTACATTTATTTTCAGAAAAACTTCTGTTTCCATGCAGTCTTTTACCCTCTCCTGTATCTTCATATAATAACATGACAAAAGAAGAATGAATGACACAGAACTAATAGAGGGATGTAAAGCCGGAAAGCGGGAAGCTTTGGAAACCATATACAGGCTCTTCTCCCGCCAAATGTATGGAGTGTGCTATCGCTATGTAGGCGAAGATTCGGCACTGGACGTCATGCACGATGGATTCGTCAAAGTGTTTTCCGCCATCGGCCAGCTACATGCCACCGACCTGCATGGATTCAGATCCTGGATCACCCGTATCATGGTAACCACCTCCTTGCACCATCTCCGCAAACAGAAAAACAGCTCTTTCCTTTCTGTAGATGACCTGGAAGAAAATATGCAACCTGTGGACGAAGAAGATATGATTTCAATTCCTATTGAAACCCTGATGAAATTCATAGCTGAATTACCGACAGGCTATCGCACCATACTGAACTTGGCCGTATTCGAGGAAATGCCTCATAAGGAGATTGCGAAGACATTAGGCATTAACGAACATTCATCCTCCTCACAACTGTACCGCGCCAAATGTATACTTGCTCAGAAAATTAAAGAATACTTAACTCGACAATCATTATGAAACAGGAAGAAGAACCGTGGATAGACCACTTGAAACAACGGGTTAACGAATACGAAAAGCCACTCCCAGGAAATGATTGGAATCATTTTCAAACGGAATTTTTCACTCCCTATCTACATAAGAGAAGAAGGATGAAAACGATGCGTATAGCAGCCGTTTTCTTCTTGATATTCATACCTTTTGCCACTACTTTTTATTTTTTACAGACAGAAATACATAAAGCAGCCTCACCTGTTGTATCCTTACCGGCATACCAGCCAAGAAGCATTACAGGCAGCCCTTCCATTATGCCTGAAAACAAACTGTTACAGGACAGGATCAAATCAAAGACAGCTTCCTTGACAAGGCCGCCAATCCAAACAAGTATCCACACCGATACGGCAAATAATATAGAAACAGAATGTATGCCCCCGGTACAAGATACAATCCGGGATACAGAATCTGTACACAAGCGCCCTTCCGGACACAAGCACTTTGCATTACCGTATAAGCGTTCCGGATATACTTTGGCACTTGCCATATCTGCCGGCAATAACGGAGCAAGTACCGGCTTCATAAACAAAACTTTTTCCCGGGGAGACATAGGGAGTTCTCATAAGGATGAAATTATGTATTGGAGTGACTTCAAAGACTATTTGCAGGAATATCCATCGGACTTTCCCGATGCACAAGCTTACGAAGCTCTACTACAAATAGCAAATGACAACACGGGACGGCCCATGACAGAATATACCCATTATAATCTCCCCGTCAGCATTGAGCTTTCGCTCCGTAAATCTATAAGCAGGCACTGGGGGGTCAGCGCGGGACTGCAATACACCTATCTGTCGTCCGAAAGTTCCATAGGAGAAGATTCCAAGTGGGTTAAACGACAAAAGCTCCACTACATAGGCTTGTCCGTGAAATTAGACCGCCGGCTTTATACCACCCGCACCTTTTCCTTTTATGCCACAGGAGGAGGCACAATAGACAAATCCGTTTCGGGTAAACTGGAACAAGATTTCATCGTTCAGAAAGAGAAAATCTATTCCAGTACAGAGAATCTGAAAATAAAACCGTTCCAATTCTCCATACACGCCGCATTGGGAATACAATATAATATAAATCCCACCCTAGGTGCTTTCATAGAGCCCGGAGCAGCTTTTTATTTCAAGGACGGCAGCTTTAAAAACACCATACGTGACAAACACCCGCTCCATTTCAACCTGCAATTGGGGGTGCGCTGGAATTATTAAGGAAACTTCATGCAGTCTTTTGTCCATCCTTGTATCTATAAGATAAAAAAACAACCATGCAAAAAAGACATAAAGACAGACAATGTTATTTTAACGAGCTGGCGAATACGTCCCGTAGTTTCTATATAGACTATGTGAAACAATTTATCTCCCTCAGCCCTTCCACCCACATACTGGAAATAGGTTGCGGAGAAGGAGGCAACCTGCTTCCCTTTGCCGAACTAGGCTGCAAGGTAACAGGAATAGACCGTGCAGCCAGTCGCATACACCAGGCAGAAACCTTCTTCACCGCCTCCGGCTACAAAGGAGAATTCACCACAACGGATTTCTTCAACTTTTCCTCAGCTTCCCGTTACCAACTCATCCTGATACACGATGTTATTGAACACATCAGTAACAAAGAAGAATTCTTCCGTTGCCTCTCTCCTCTTCTAGCTAAGAGAGGCATCATATTCTGGGGATTCCCGTCTTGGCAAATGCCATTTGGCGGACATCAGCAAATTTGCCACAACCGGTTCGTCTCCTCTCTCCCTTTCATTCATTTATGTCCCGGTATACTCTATCGGTTTCTGCTCAGATGTTTCCATGAAACACCATCATGTATTGAAGAATTATCAGACATCAAACGCTGCCGCATGACCATAGACACCTTTGAACAACTTGCTGAAAAGTATGGATACGAAATAACCGACAGACAATTATGGTTCATCAACCCACACTACCAACAAAAGTTCCATCTGCGGCCACGAAAATTATATCCTGTACTGGCACAGTTAAAATATATCAGAAATTACTTCAGCACCTCCTGTTTCTATATAACGCGCCACCGTGAGCTTCATGATTGAGGCAACCCATTTATACTACTTTCATGTTTATACCAACACTATAATTACCAAGATGTTATAACCCGCCATCTAAGCATTTTCTTCTGTTACATTAAGCTTTTTCTTCCAGCCACCTAATACAGACTCCGGCAGTGGACTGTACAGACGATTGGAATAGACTATACAGTCTACTATAGGCGACTGTACAGTCCACTGCCGGAGTCTGTACTACATAACCGTACAAATCCCCTTAATCATCAGCCCGAAAAGACTTAGGAGAGCGTATATAAAGCTTTAAACCCAGGCAGAACAAACTATGCCGCCAGCATTGAAGAAGAACCAACAGAGGGCTGTCACCCCAAAAGAGAAAATGTAAGAAGTGGAAGAAAAAACAGAGCAAATCTCTTTTTCAGGAAGAAGAAGCCTAAAAAACGGCCTATATCATATATAAAAAAAGAAGGGTATCTATCCCAGACACCCAATCTTCATTAACCTTAAATCTAATACCATGAAAAACACAGTGCAAAGATAAGTAGTTTTATGTTATCAAACATAATAACACTACAATTATTTGCTTTCAATTAACATCATTTAAATTTTAAAGACGCTTTTACAGTTTCAAATTCTGTAAAAACGCCTTTGTACTATATATGATTATACAAACCAATCAAATTATTCCACATACAGCACCAGCCCTTTCAAATACTCTCCTTCAGGATGGTAAATATTTACGGGATGATCTCCCGGCTGGGTCAATTGATGCAGAATACGCACACTACGTCCGCTTTGTGCGGCAGCTGTAAATACCGCATTACGGAAATTCACCTTATCCACCACCTGCGAACAAGAGAAAGTAAACAGAATGCCTCCCGGTTTGATTTTCTCAAATGCTTTAGCGTTCAATTTCGTATAGCCGCGCAATGCATTGCGGAGAGCATCCTTGTGTTTGGCAAATGCAGGAGGGTCAAGAATTATCAAATCATATTGATCCCCCATACGATCCAGGTATTTAAAAGCATCCTCAGCATACGCCTTATGACGGGTATCACCCGGAAAATTTAATTCCACGTTCATATTGGTAAGATCAATAGCTTTTGCCGAACTGTCTACCGAATGTACCAGATTCGCGCCTCCACGCATGGCATAGAAAGAGAAGCCTCCTGTATAGCAGAACATATTCAATACATTACGCCCTTTGGCATAACGCTCCAACAAATGACGGTTCTCACGCTGATCCACAAAAAAGCCTGTTTTCTGACCTTTCAGCCAATCCACATGGAATTTCAAGCCGTATTCCATCGCTATGTTTTCGGAGCTTCCCCCCTTGATAAAACCATTCTCCGGTCCCAAATCCGCCTTGAAAGGCAATGTGGTTTCTGATTTATAATAAATGTTCCGGACTACATCCCCCATCACCTCGGACAAGGCATCGGCTATCTCCATACGGTAAACATGCATTCCGGCCGAATGTGCCTGCATCACAGCTGTATGATCATATACATCAATAATCAAGCCCGGCAAGTTGTCTCCTTCGCCATGAACCAGACGGTAAGTATTGTTTGCAGGATTACCGGCCAAACCCAAACTGCGGCGCAAATCGTATGCCACTTCCAGTTTATGCTTCCAAAATTCATGATCAATCTCACCTTCCTTGAAAGAGAGCACGCGCACGGCAATACTTCCTATCTGGAAATGCCCGCAAGCTATAAACTCTTTCTTCGAAGTGTACACATCCACTATCTCGCCTTCTTCGGGTTCTCCCTCAATGCGCTGGATAGCTCCGGAGAATACCCACGGATGAAAACGCTTTAACGACTCTTCCTTACCCGGTTTCAGGTATACTTTCTTATAAGCCATTTGTATTTACTGTTGTTTCTATTGGTTCTTCCTCTGTTATCTCATAACCGCCCGTACGTTCCAATTCCGTCAGGCAATTGTAAATTTCCACACAAGCCCACGCATCCGTGGCTGCATATAGTTTCTGTCCCTCGCTGAGCACCTCCGCCTCCCAATTGGAAAGACGCTGGCTTTTTGAAATCTTCTGGCCAAACAAATTGGCGAAGATTTTTTGCAGACTCCGGTCAGCTATGCCGAATCGTCCTACATAGTCCTGTAACTCTATCCAGTTTCCCCGGTCGGGATGCACATCCTCACGCTTCCGCAACGAGTTAAAATCGTCTTTCAGAGACAAACCTATCTTCAAGGTATCGCTCATCAAAAACTCTTGCAGAGAATCAGGCATACCTATCCGGTTCAGGCGAAACAAGAAACAGGTATCTTGCGTAGATATTTGCAACAAAGCTACCTTATGGGTAGTACCGCGTTTAAAAGAAGGGCGTGTTTCCGTATCCACTCCCACTATGCGTTGATCTTTCAAATAGGCTACCGCTTTTTCGGCCTCACTCTCGGTATAAATCACGAAGATGCGTCCCGGAAAAAGCACCTTGGGCATTGCTGCTATCTCGGCTTTAGTAATCGTTTTCCTTATTTGTTTCATAATAATGAATTCTCATCTTCCATTTCTTCCTCCTCGCCATCATCGGCAGGGCTGTACTTCACATCATGCAAAGCACGCATAGTGTTTACCAGCCGTTGTCCCCAAAACTCTCTGAAATGTTCCTTGCAGACCACTAGAGAATCGTTCATCGTCTCATTCAGTCCCAGTTGGAACACACTGATAAAGTCCTTCAAATCCTGATAGATATCTGCCAAATCCTCTGAAATACATTTTTTGATGGGCGTGTCACTGTACACCATATCCGGCAAGAACACTTCCAGATAATCATCCTTGGCTCCTAACACACCGGCTATAGCCCTACGTATCAGTTCATAATCTTCTTCAGTAACGAAGGTTTCGGGTTCGTCCTCTCCTATCGGCTCACACGGAGGCAACAAAGTCGCTTTCAAATAAAGCAACGGAAGTATTTTTAAGGCGGTATCTACAAAGTCATAGCGTTTCATATCACGGGCACGTTCCAGAAAGCCACAAAATTCGGCGGCTACCGTTACAAACTCTACTGTATTTTTGTCAAATATCACCTGACTGTACTTTTCCATAAACATTAAAATTGAATCGCAAAGTTAAGAAAAAAGAGATTAAATAAGGCAATAATTAATGTTTTTCATGTACATTTGCGAAATAATAAATAGAACGAAGACCTATGGCAAAGAAAAAATCAGATAAGGAGACAGAGCCTAAAAAGGTATCTACCAAACGATTCTCCGCTTTTTTAAAGAACGAAACCACACATTTTGTAATCGGATTGATCAGTGTAATTTTTGCAGTTTATCTGTTACTGGCATTTACCTCTTTCTTCTTTACGGGGGCCGCCGACCAAAGTATTTTGGATAATCAGCAGCCGGGTGAACTGATGCAAACCGCCAATCATGTAAAAAATTACGCCGGAGCACGCGGTGCACAACTTGCCGAATTCCTTATAAACGAATGTTTCGGCTTAGCTGCTTATTTTATCATTTTATTCCTGGCCGTAGTGGGTATGAAATTAATGAAAGCTTACCAGTTCCGTATCTGGAAATGGTTTATGTCCTGTTCTATCCTGCTCATCTGGTTCTCTATCACATTGGGATTTATTTTTGACGGCACCTTTGGGGATAGTTTTATCTATCCGGGGGGATTGCACGGACATAATGTAAGCAATTGGCTGATTTCACAAATTGGGATTCCAGGTTTGGGATTATTGCTGTTCATAGCGGCACTATTGTTCTTTATCTATTTAAGTAACGAAACCATACTGGTTATCCGTAAAGCACTGCGTCCCAGCTTCAGACGAAAGAAAAAAGAGGATCAAACAATTTCTGCGACTGAAGAAAATCCGATTAAAGAAGCTCCCCGGAAGGAAGAATCCAGGAAAGAATTCTCTAATCCCGGTCCTGCTATCGTAGATTTCGAATTAGAACAGCCGACAAAGAAAGAAGAGGAAGTGGAAGAACAAGTGCCCTTCCCTTTTGAGAGCAAGCAGGTTACCGAACCGGCAGTGATAGAAGAACCTGCCTACACAAACGAAGAAGAGGAAGTTGAAAATACAGATGAACCTGATTTTTCAATCAGTGAAGAAACAAATGAAGAAGACGAGGCGTACAAAGGTCCCGTACTTCCACCATACAACCCTCGTCTGGATTTGGAAAACTACAAATTCCCTAGTCTGGATTTGCTAAATGAATATGAAGATGATGGTCCTAATATTGACATGGAAGAGCAAAACGCCAACAAAGACCGCATCATCAAGGTTTTACGTAGCTTCGGTATTGAAATCAGTTCCATCAAGGCAAGTGTAGGTCCTACCATCACATTATACGAAATTACTCCGGCAGAGGGGGTACGTATCTCTAAAATCAGGAACTTGGAGGATGATATCGCATTAAGTTTGTCGGCACTGGGTATCCGCATCATTGCTCCGATACCGGGCAAAGGCACTATCGGTATTGAGGTTCCGAATGCCAATCCGCGCATTGTACCGATGAAATCCATCCTGAACAGCAAAAAGTTCCAAGAAACCACCTATGAGCTGCCTGTGGCATTAGGCAAGACCATTACGAACGAAGTCTTTATGGTGGACTTGGCAAAAGCCCCCCACATGTTGGTAGCCGGCGCTACCGGACAGGGTAAGTCCGTAGGATTGAATGCCATCGTGACCTCTTTATTATATAAGAAGCATCCGGCAGAACTTAAGTTTGTAATTGTAGACCCCAAGAAGGTGGAGTTCGCTATCTATGCTCCGATTGAGAAGCATTTTCTGGCCAAGCTGCCGGATGGAGAAGACGCGATTATCACCGATGTTACCAAAGTGGTACAAACCTTGAACTCACTATGTATAGAGATGGACAGCCGATACGACTTGCTGCGTAAAGCCGGTTGCCGTAATATTAAGGAATATAACGCGAAATTCATCAACCGGCAGTTGAATCCGGAAAAAGGACACCGCTTCATGCCTTACATAGTGATTATCATTGATGAGTTCGGTGACCTGATTATGACTGCGGGTAAGGAAGTGGAATTACCTATCTGCCGTATCGCCCAGTTGGCACGTGCAGTAGGCATACATGCCATTATCGCGACCCAGCGTCCGACAACGAACATTATTACCGGTACTATCAAAGCTAACTTCCCGGCACGTGTTGCCTTCCGTGTAGCTGCCATGATGGACTCACGTACTATTCTGGACCGTTCGGGAGCACAGCAGCTGATTGGTAAGGGAGATATGCTTTACTTGCAAGGTAATGATCCGGTACGTGTGCAATGTGCATTCGTGGATACTCCTGAAGTGGAAAAAATAGCCAATTACATCAGTAAACAACAAGGATACACCACCGCATTCATGTTGCCCGAATATGTAGGCGAAGAGAGTGAAAGCAGCGTTGGCGAAGTAGACATGAACCGGTTAGACCCTATGTTTGAAGACGCAGCCAGACTGGTCGTGATTCACCAGCAAGGCTCTACCTCATTAATCCAACGCAAGTTCTCTATCGGCTATAACCGTGCGGGACGTATCATGGACCAACTGGAAAAAGCTGGAATTGTTGGCCCCACTCAAGGAAGCAAGGCGCGTGACGTACTCTGCATGGATGAAACAGACCTGGAAATGAAATTGAACAATCTGCAACAATAAGTTGTTTAATAATGTTATGATAAAAATGAAAAGAACATATTTACTGGTATTAATCCTTTTCCTTTCAGTCAGCCTATCCGCACAAAAGGACAAACAGGCACGGGAGATATTGGACAAAACCGCCAATGCCCTGCAACAGGCCGGAGGCATCCGTGCCACCTTTGGAGGGACAGGAAATGGAACCTTATTGCTAAAAGGCAACCGGTTCTATCTGAACAGTGGCGGAATACAAAGCTGGTTTGACGGAACAACGCAATGGAGTTATCTGGAAAGCAGCGAAGAAGTGAATGTGAGCAATCCTACCCCGGAAGAGTTGCAAACCATCAATCCTTATGCACTGTTATCCATTTACAAAAGCGGATATAATTATAAGTATACAGGGATCAAAAGCCGTAACGGCAAACAGGGGTTTGAAGTGATACTGACTCCGGAGAATAAACAGGATATCACATCCATCACCTTGTTCGTTTCCCAAACATATCAGCCTTTATATATAAAGGTAGAACAAAGTAATAAATCGGCAAATGAGATTATCGTCACTTCTTACCAAACCAACCAGCCGCTGGACAATGCGACATTCAAGTTTGATAAAAAGAAATTCCCAAATGCCGAAGTGATAGACTTACGATAACAAGCAGAGTTCAAGATAGAGAGATAATATAATATTCATCAAATTAAATTAAGTAAAGAAATAAGTATTATGAGTACAGAAAAAGTTAAATGCCTTATCATCGGCTCAGGTCCTGCCGGCTACACCGCCGCCATTTATACAGGACGTGCCAACATCGCCCCGGTCTTATATGAAGGTCTACAGCCCGGAGGCCAGTTGACCATCACTACCGAGGTGGAAAATTTCCCCGGATATCCCGAAGGTATCAGCGGTACCCAACTGATGGAGGACTTGCGCAAACAAGCAGAACGCTTCGGCGCGGATATCCGCAATGGCATTGCAACCTCCGCCGACCTGAGCAAACGTCCTTACCGTATCACCATTGATGACGAAAAAGTGATTGAGGCAGAAACTGTAATTATATCCACAGGTGCCACCGCCAAATATCTAGGCTTGGAAGACGAACAGAAATATGCCGGAATGGGTGTAAGCGCCTGCGCCACCTGCGACGGTTTCTTCTATCGCAAGAAAACCGTAGCTGTAGTAGGTGGCGGTGACACTGCTTGCGAGGAGGCTGTCTATCTGGCAGGACTGGCCAAACAGGTTTACCTGATTGTACGCAAACCGTTCTTACGCGCATCCAAGATTATGCAGGCACGTGTTATGAACCATCCTAACATCAAGGTACTGTTCGAACACAACGCTGTCGGCTTATACGGAGAGAATGGCGTAGAAGGTGTTCATTTGGTAAAGCGTCAGGGTGAATGCAACGAAGAACGTTATGACTTGCCTATTGACGGATTCTTTCTGGCTATCGGCCATAAACCCAATTCAGACATTTTCAAGGATTATTTGGACACAGACGAAGTAGGCTACATTATAACAGAAGCAGGTACTCCTCGTACGAAGGTTCCCGGTGTGTTCGCTGCCGGTGATGTGGCCGACCCGCATTATCGTCAGGCTATCACTGCTGCCGGAAGTGGCTGCAAAGCTGCCATAGAAGCAGAAAGATACCTATCTGCCAACGACTTATTATAATAAAAACAAACTAACCCCACAACAAACACTATGACACATTTTCTTAGGAAGATGGCAGCTGCCTGGATTATTCTAGGCAGCGTGTCGGTGGGCTTTGCACAACAGCAAATGCCTCCCATCCCGACGGACCCTAACGTTCGCATCGGCAAATTGGACAACGGATTAACTTATTACATCCGTCACAACGAACTCCCGGAAAAAAGAGCCGATTTCTACATCGCTCAAAAAGTAGGTTCCATTTTGGAAGAAGACAACCAGCGAGGCTTGGCACACTTCTTAGAACACATGTGCTTTAACGGGACTAAAAACTTTCCCGACAAAACCCTCATCCAATATCTGGAAAGCATAGGGGTGAAATTCGGTGAAAACCTGAATGCTTATACCAGCATAGATGAAACCGTATACAATATTTCCAATGTTCCCGTGATACGTGACGGCGTTGTAGATTCTTGTTTGCTGATTTTGCATGACTGGGCCGACGACCTGACACTGGATCCTAAGGAAATAGACAGCGAACGCGGTGTGATTCATGAGGAATGGCGTACCAGCACAAACGCTATGATGCGTATGTACGAAAAAGCCCTCCCTACCCTTTATCCGGAAAGTAAATATGCCTATAGGCTTCCCATCGGCATTATGGAAGTAGTAGACAATTTCCCTTATCAGGCATTACGCGATTATTATGAAAAATGGTATCGTCCGGACCAACAGGGTATTGTCGTAGTAGGCGATATAGATGTAGACAAGATTGAGGCAAAGATTAAGAAGATATTCTCTCCTATTAAAATGCCAGAAAACCCGGCAGAACGAGAATACTTCCAAGTTCCCGACAATAAGGAAACTATTGTAGCAATAGAAACAGATAAAGAACAGGCAAACCCAGTAGCTTATTTATGCTACAAACATGAAGCTATTCCTAATGAACAAAAGGGAAACATGGATTATCTGGTAGTGAACTACATGAAATCCATGATAGAAAATATGTTGAACGCCCGTCTGAACGAACTGACCCAAACAGCCAATCCTCCTTTCATCTTCGCTCAAGTCAGCGACCAAGAATTCCTGATTTCCAAAACAAAAGATGCCTTTACAGGAATAGTAGCAAGCAAGGAAGATGGAATTGACAGTGCAATAACCGCCATTGTACGCGAAATTGAACGGGTCCATAAATTTGGTTTCACCGCGTCCGAATATGCCCGCGCCAAAGCGGATTATCTGCGTATGCTGGAATCTGCATACAACGAACGCAATAAAGTGAAAAACGGTGCATACGTGGATGAATATGTACGCCACTTCATTGACAACGAACCGATTCCAGGTATTGAAAATGAATATGCCATTATGAATCAGATCGTCCCCAACCTGTCTGTGGAAATGGTAAACAGTCTGATCCCGGCCTTGGTTACCGACAGCAATCTGGTAGTAAATGTATTCTTCCCAGAAAAGGAAGGATTGAAAGTTCCATCCAAGGAAGAAATTTTGGCTGCTGTCAATAAGGTAAAAGCTGAAACACTGACTGCTTATGAAGACAAAGTTTCTGATGAACCTTTGATTTCTGAAAAGCCCCAAGGTGGAAAGATTACAAAACAGGAAAATGGTCCGTTCGGTTCTACTATCCTGACTCTATCCAATGGAGTACGCGTTATCTTAAAGTCGACCGATTTCAAAGCGGATGAAATCAGAATGAGAGCTTTCAGTCCGGGTGGCAGTTCCTTGTTCCCGAATGATGAAATTATCAATATCAATGTCATGAATGATGTGGCAAGTATCGGCGGTTTGGGTAACTTCAGCAATGTTGATCTGGAGAAAGTATTGGCAGGTAAAAAAGCGAGTGTAAGTGCTTCTGTCGGTGGCAATACAGAGGGGCTGAGCGGAAGCTGCTCACCCAAAGATTTTGAAACCTTGATGCAATTAGTCTATTTATCATTCACGGCTCCACGAATGGACAATGATGCATTCACCTCATTCAAGAACCGTCTGCAAGCATCTTTGGCAAATCAAGAGGCCAACCCCATGACTGCCTTACAGGATACGTTGCAAAAAGCCCTCTATATGGGACATCCGCGTACTATCCGTATGAAAGCCGATATGGTGGACAAGATTGACTATACCAAAGTTATGGAGATGTACAAAGACCGTTTCAAAGACGCCAGCGACTTTACTTTCATCTTTGTAGGAAACATCAAACCGGAAGAAGTAGAGCCGTTAATTGCAACTTATCTGGGAGCTTTGCCTTCTGTCAACCGCAAGGAAACCTTCCGTGACAATCACATTGATATGCGCCAAGGCGACTATAAGAACATTTTCAGCAAAAAACTGGAAACGCCCAAAGCCTCTGTACTGGTTATCAACAATGGTAAATGTGCATATACTCTGAAAAACCAAATCATGATGAGTATGCTTTCACAGATACTGAATATCATGTATACCGAAAGTGTGCGTGAAAAAGAAGGCGGTACGTACGGAGTAAGCGCATTCGGCAGTCTGACCAAATATCCAAAAGAGAAAGCGGTTCTGCAAATCTATTTCGATACCGATCCTGCCAAACGTGCCAAAATGACGGATATCATTTTGAATGAACTGAATCAGTTTGTCGACCAAGGACCGTCTGCCGAAAATTTGAACAAGGTAAAAGAATTCATGCTGAAGAAATACAAGGAAAATGCCAAAGAAAACAGTTATTGGGTAAATATACTGGGTGAGTATTTCTGGGAAGGAACAGATATGAACACCGGCTACACAAATACCGTAAACAGCATTACCGCTAAAGATCTGCAAGAATTTACCAAAGCCTTGTTGGAACAGAATAACCGTGTAGAAGTAAGCATGACCTCGGAAGAAACAAAATAATCCAAGCCTATGCTTCTATCTATTATAAGACAGAATCAAAAACTTGCGGCCAAGCGGAATCCTGCATTTGACAGGAACCGCTTCGCCAAGTTTTTAATTTACTTTATGGTCGCTTTTTGGGCAGCATACCTCATCTTTATCGGGGTCATGCTGTCCTTTGCTTTTGAAGATATCTTTCCCAGCATGGAACCTTACCATATTATGAACCAAGGATTGATTTATCTTCTGATACTTGATTTCCTGTTACGCTTCATGCTCCAACCGGCCATGTCGCAAGAGATCAAGCCCTATCTGCTTATGCCGGTAAAAAAGAATAAGCTGGTGGATACCCTGTTACTACAATCCGGAATCAGCAGTTACAATTTCTTCTGGTTTTTCCTGATCATACCTTTTGCTCTGCTTACGATTATCCGTTTCTACGGACTCACGGGCATCCTATGCTATCTGTGCGGCATTTGGCTTCTGATGGTTATGAACAGTTATTGGTATTTGATATGCAAAACTTTACTGAATGAGAAACTGCTTTATATACTTCTCCCGATCGGAGTATACGGATTATTAGCGGGAACTGAATTTATTCCCGAAGGAAACCCGGTTTCCACGTTCATGATGAATTTGGGAGAAGGATTTATAGAAGGAAACATACTCGCCTTTCTAGGTGTCATAGCAGCCATTCTGTTACTTCTGCTAGTAAATCGCAAGCTACAGCTGCACTTCATCTATAATGAAATAGCCAAAGTGGAAGACACCAAGATGAAGCATGTATCCGAATATAAATTCCTGGACCGCTATGGTGACGTAGGTGAATATCTACGTCTGGAACTAAAACTGTGTTTCCGTAACAAAACCGTAAAGACACAATTCCGCATGGGATTTATCATCATGCTGGCTTTTTCGGCACTGATTGCCTTCACGGATGTGTATGACGGAACAGGAATGATAAATTTTATCTGCATATACAATTTTGCCATTTTAAGTATCATGACCCTGGGGCAAGTGATGTCTTTTGAGGGCAACTATCTGGATGGTCTTATGAGCCGTAAGGAATCTATCTATAACTTGCTTCGTGCCAAGTATTACCTGAACTGCATCATCGTGTTCATCCCTTTCCTGATTATGATGATCCCTGTAGCTAAGGGCAAGATACCCTTCCTCATGGCTCTATCCTATATGCTGTTTACAACAGGATTCGTATTCGCCATGATGCTGCAACTGGCTGTGTACAATAAAAAGACACTCCCGTTAAACGCCAATGTCATGCGAAGCAATCGGGGAAGTTCCTTATTCCAGACCATTATCATCTCATGTGCTTTTTTCCTGCCCTTGATTATCAACAAAGCTCTGACAGCTTTCTTTGAACAGGATACAGCCTGCATCATCATGATGATTATAGGGTTGTTACTGATTGCAACCCACAATATTTGGATAAAAAATATCTATAACCGTTTCATGAAGCGCCGTTATGAGAATATGGAAGGCTTCCGTGACTCACGTTAAAACGAATTGCGTATGAATATCATAATAAACCAATTACAAAAGAACTTTGGCCCAAAAGTGGCTGTAGACATAGAAAATTACTCCATTCAAAGCGGTAACATGTTGGGACTGGTGGGCAATAACGGAGCAGGAAAAACGACCCTGTTCCGCCTGATGCTGGACTTGCTGAAAGCCGACGGAGGCAGTGTACATATCGGAAACATCGATGTGAGCCGGAGTGAGGAATGGAAAAATATAACGGGAGCTTTCATTGACGAAGGTTTCCTGATAGATTATCTTACCCCCGAAGAATATTTCTACTTTGTAGGAAAAATGTACGGACTAACAAAAGAAGAAGTAGATAAACGTGTCGCTAGGTTTGAACGTTTTATGAATGGCGAAGTCATCGGACAAAAAAAACTGATTCGTAACTATTCGGCAGGCAACAAACAGAAAATAGGTATCATTTCGGCTATGCTGCACCAACCGCAGGTACTGGTTCTAGATGAACCGTTCAACTTTCTGGACCCTAGTTCGCAGTCCATTATCAAGCATTTACTGAAAGCTTATAATGAAGAAACCGGAGCCACCATACTGGTATCCAGCCATAATCTGAACCACACAGTAGATATATGCCCACGCATCGCTCTGCTGGAAAACGGAAAGATTATCCGAGATATTGACAATAAAGGGAATTCCGCCGAAAAGGAATTAGAGGACTATTTTAATGTAACAGAATGAAAAAACTACTATCCCATTTGCTGGTATTAGGTACACTGACCATGTTGTTGGTTTCATGCGGTACCTCTGCCCCACGTTATAACTACAAAGAACTGGCGCGTGCCTCCATCCGTCTGAATATGGATATTGACATGAAAGACAATCACCAACTGTACGTAGAATCAGCAGCATGGCTGGGAGTCCCCTACCGTGGCGGTGGTAACAGCAAACGGGGAGTGGACTGTTCCGGACTGACTTCACATTTATATAAAAAGGTATACCACAAAAAATTGAAACGTAACTCGGATGACCAACGTACCCAAGATTGCCATAAAGTAAGTAAGAGAAACTTGCGCGAAGGAGATTTGGTATTCTTCCATAACGGCAGAAAAAAACGGATTGCCAGTCATGTAGGTATTTATTTGAAAAATAATAAGTTCATCCATGCCAGTACCAGCCGGGGAGTCATAATCAGCAGCCTGAATGAAGATTATTACCGTAAACACTGGTTAAGTGGAGGCCGTCCTTGACAAAATCCTTGCGAACAATATATTCATTACACTAAAATGAATTTAATTTGAAAGAATGAAATACACAACATACCTTTTTGATTTTGATTACACACTAGCCGATTCTTCACGCGGCATCGTTATCTGCTTTCGTAATGTACTGGAACGCCATGGGCATACGGGCATCAGTGATGAAGCCATAAAACGCACCATTGGAAAAACACTGGAAGATTCATTCAGTATTTTGAGCGGAATCACTACCCCCGAAACATTAGCCGAATATAAAAAAGAATATGTAAAGGAAGCAGATACATACATGACTGTCAACACTTTCTTTTTTCCTGAAACGGTTACCGTGCTGAAAACACTGAAAAGCCAAGGTGCCCAAATAGGTATCATTTCCACTAAATTCCGTTTTCGTATCCGCGAAATGGTAGACCAACATTTTCCGAAAGATTTTTTTGACATTATTATCGGAGGAGAGGATGTAAAGCAAGCCAAGCCAGATCCCCAAGGTATAAAAAAAGCACTACGCCGGCTGCATCGCCGGAAAAGCGAAACACTCTACATCGGTGACAGCACAGTGGACGCAGAAACCGCCCAAGCAGCCAAAGTAGACTTCGTAGGTGTGCTCAATGGCATGACAACCCGTGAAGAACTGATGGTCTACCCACATCGGCAAATACTAGACAATCTTTCGTTACTTCCATTAATTCATAAATTCACCCCTTACGAACCAGACAAACATTTTCCGGAAAAGTTCTTTTATTCTTCCTGTTTTCCCAAAAAAATAGTAGCCTTCTACAAACTGCTCCATCAAAAACAAATAAGAGGGAAACATGAAATAAAAGAGAATCCGACATGTTGCGTCTGTAAGAACTGCGGAAACACGTTTCAAGGAAATTATTGTCCCCATTGCGGACAAAACCGCCACACGCCACGTTTTACCATACGAAATGCCTTTCAGAATATTTTAAGTGGGTTCTTTAACATAGACCATGGTTTCAGCCGTAACCTGATAGAACTACTCTACCGACCAGGATACATGATACGGGATTATCTGAAGGGAAAACGTGTACATTACTATAAACCATTTCAAACCTTGTTCGTTCTGGCTGCTCTATACATCATGGGCGTACAACTCATTGACCCGGCAGCGATAAAACTATCGGAAAAGGAAATGGAAGAAGAGCCTACTATCGCCAGCCTGATGGACGACATCAAGTACCAACAGGAACAGACATCAGACAGTTGTACCAAATATTATCTAGGACAAAGTATTACTTATGCAGACAGTGCACAGTGGGCCCAAACTCACAGTTTATCAGAATCAATACAAGCACAAATCGATGCAAAATCCAGCAATCAAGACCCCAATGAGCTAAAAAAAGAAATAAGCAAACAAATAAAAAAGGAGCTTAAACAAAAAATAAAAGCAAAAAACGGCGAGATTGATGACTGGAGAGGTCTGATGAAAGAAATTGGTACGACTTTGGCAAGACAAGATAGCTTACGGATGGCCACTTTAGGAAGAGAAGCCAACAAACAAGACTCAACCATATCGGAAATAAGAAAAAACATATTGGCAAACATGGCCCAACAAGATAATCCCTATGAAGATCAAGATATCTGGAATGATTTGAGCGAAGCCGGAAGTGAAATGAAAAATGTCTTTAACGAAATGACTAACAATTATTTCACAGAAAATAGCTTTCTCTCTGCAGTCGGTAACCTGATGAAAAGTTGGATACATGGCAACAAAGCCTTCAGCATCCTTGCTCTGCTCCCTCTTTTTACAATAAGCACCCGGTTAAGCTTCTGCCGGACCTCTATCGGACGTAGACTAAATCTGACGGAAAACTTTTTTGCACAAGTTTATATAGCCTGCCAAATCTTATGGATTTCTTTACTGATCCTGCCATTTACCGGAACAGCACATTTGAATGATATTTTTGATTTAAGTTACAAAGCAATCTTTATATTATTTGTCTGGGATTACCGCCAACTGTTCGGACTTTCCTGGTGGAAAAGCTTCTGCCGTACAATAATCATGTTTTGGTATTGCTTTTTGGGACTGTTGCTAGTCTGTTCTATCATTATAGGCATCATTGTATTGATAGCCTATATTATACAATGGGGTAAATAAAAGTACAATCACACAAACCTTATTTATACAATCGCGCATCCACAAAATGCAATATGAATAAAAAAATTGAGTACAAGAAAAAAGAAGATGGTTTTTCTTTGCAGATATAAATAAATATAGTAATTTTGTGCCCGATTTAGTCCGATGAGGTAGAAAAGTGAAGGCAGTGATGCATTCCACCTTACGGAGAAAACCGTTTAATATTATAAAAAGATGTACGTAATTGTAGAAATTAACGGTCAGCAGTTCAAAGCTGAAGAAGGCAAAAAACTGTTTGTACACCACATTCAGAACGCAGAAAACGGCGCAACTGTTGAATTTGAAAAAGTATTGTTGGTAGACAACAATGGAACAGTAACTGTAGGTGCTCCTACTGTAGAAGGTGCCAAGGTAGTTTGTGAAGTAGTATCTCCGCTGGTAAAAGGCGACAAAGTACTTGTATTCCACAAAAAGAGAAGAAAAGGTTATAGAAAACTGAACGGTCACCGCCAGCAGTTTACAGAGTTAACTATTAAACAAGTTATTGCTTAATCATTTAAAATTTAAGAAGAAATGGCACATAAAAAAGGTGTAGGTAGTTCTAAGAACGGCCGTGAATCAGCAAGTAAGAGATTAGGCGTTAAGATATTTGGTGGACAGGCTTGTAAAGCAGGTAACATCATTGTTCGTCAGAGAGGTACAGAATTCCATCCGGGTGAAAACATCGGTATGGGACGTGACCATACTCTTTTCGCTTTAGTAGATGGTACAGTATGTTTCAAAGTAGGTCGCAATGACAGAAGATCTGTTTCTGTTGTTCCGGCTGTAGAAGCATAATCAGTTACAAAATAAAAAAAATTGAAAGACTCTTCATTCCTTGAAGAGTCTTTTCTTTTAGAATACCCTGAACACTAAGACCTTACCTTCAGTCCGGATTATAAAATGCCTGGCCAATGCCTCATTCAAAGTCCCTTGCCACCAATTGGTAAATACAGACAAAGGATAAGCCAACCCTTCGGCAGATAAAGCCGTACTATTCATATTAAAAACAGAAATCTGCTGACCGATATAAGATTCAAACATACTGTCCTCCCTTATGGGAACAAAGATACCATAATCAGTCATCATACTAACCTCCGCCTGCTCCATATAATCCGCCAGCAAGCTGACATTCCCTATTGTATGATCTTCTCTTTTTCCTGTAGCCCCCATGATAGTAATACGCTTCCTCTCCTGTGACAGGCAGAAGCGAAATGCCTTACTCAAATCATTTGTTTCCTGCTCTGCCTCACTATGAATCAACGAAGCATATCGCTCTTTAATATCCGGCAATAAAGAATCGCCATCGCCAACAATGGCTTCCGGCATTCTACCTGAACGAATATAAGTATTTGCTGCCCCGTCACAACAAACCACATAAGGACACTGCCTCAACCACTCCAGTGCCAACGGATGGGAAGGGAAATCACCATCAGCCAGAATAATTGTTTCCGGCACGTCACATCCTATCGGTAATTTATACTCTTTCATAAGATAAATTCATTAATTGTTTCCACTTCAAATAACCGAAACAAGCGATTACCGCATAAAGTCCATACAAAAAAGAAGTGAAATATAAATCTTTGTAAATATAGATACCACAAGAAACAGCATCAACAACCAGCCATGCCAACCATTGTTCCACATATTTATGTGCAAGCATCCACATGGCAATAATACTAAGTGCTGTTGTAAAACTATCCCACCAGGGCACCGTACTATCTGTACAAGTTTCGAGAATAATCCCTATCAGCACAAACACCACAAGCAGCACAACAAACATAGGCAACAGCAGCTTAGACGGTGTGCCGGAAACAGGCTTCTCCCCTTTATCCGGCGTATGGCGCAACCACATCCACCAACCATAAATTCCAGCCAACAAATAATAGATACTGATAACAGAATCGGCATACAGACCTACTTGATAATAAACAACTATATAAATGGCAGGCATAATGACACTGACCGGCCACAACCAAATGCTCGCCCTATATTCAAACCATAAATAAAGCAGACCGATTAAAGTGCCCGCTATCTCAAGATAATTCATCTTTCTTACTTTTCATTTTCTAATCCGGATGCAAAAGTAACGAATAACTCATACACCTTACCATTTTTTTATCTATCTTTGTCCATTAATTCAAGAAATATCAAAAAGACTGAAAAGATATGCTTACCATTAAACAAATTACAGAGAATACGGAAGAGGTAATCCGCGGACTGGAAAAGAAGCATTTTAAAGATGCAAAAGCAACGATAGAACAAGTGCTTGCATTCAATGACAAAAGACGTAGCACGCAGAATCAATTAGATAAAAACCTGGCAGAAGTGAACTCGCTCTCCAAATCTATCGGGCAACTGATGAAAGAAGGGAAGAAAGAAGATGCTGAAACAGCTAAAGCACGTGTAGCCGAAATCAAAGAAACCAGCAAAGCTTTACAAGCAGAAATGGACAAAGCACAGGAAGACATGACCAACCTGCTTTACACCATTCCCAATGTTCCTTATGACAGTGTGCCCGAAGGTGTAAGCGCTGAAGACAATGTGGTGGAAAAAATGGGCGGTATGGAAACCGAACTCCCCAAGAATGCGCTTCCCCATTGGGAACTTGCCAAAAAATACGACTTGATAGATTTTGACCTGGGCGTGAAAATCACAGGGGCAGGTTTTCCTGTATATAAAGGTAAAGGGGCACGTCTTCAACGCGCATTAATCAATTTCTTCCTGGATGAAGCCCGCGCTTCCGGTTACGAAGAAATCATGCCACCGACGGTAGTAAACACCGCATCGGGCTACGGAACAGGACAACTTCCCGACAAAGAAGGACAAATGTATCATTGTGAAGTAGATGATTTGTACTTGATTCCAACCGCAGAAGTTCCTGTAACCAATATCTATCGTGACGTGATTTTGGACGAAAAACAATTGCCTATCAAGAATTGCGCATATACTCAATGTTTCCGTCGTGAAGCCGGATCTTACGGCAAAGACGTACGTGGGTTGAACCGTTTGCACGAATTCTCAAAAGTAGAACTGGTACGCATTGACAAACCCGAACATTCCAAACAGTCACATCAGGAAATGTTGGACCATGTAGAAGGCCTGTTGAAGAAATTAGAACTCCCCTATCGCATTCTCCGCCTTTGCGGTGGTGATATGAGTTTTACAGCTGCACTTTGCTTTGACTTTGAGGTGTATTCGGAAGCACAACAGCGTTGGCTGGAAGTAAGTTCTGTATCCAATTTCGATACGTATCAGGCTAATCGCCTGAAATGCCGTTACCGTTCTGCCGAAAAGAAAACAGAATTATGCCATACTTTGAACGGTTCCGCACTGGCTTTGCCGCGTATTGTTGCAGCCTTATTAGAAAATAATCAGACTCCGGAAGGTATCCGTATCCCTAAAGCATTAGTTCCTTATTGCGGATTCGAGATGATTGACTAATAACAGCTAATTACATATATTGAATGTCATTCTGAGTATTATTCAGAATCCGATCTTTCCCGACAGATTCTGTCTTGTATGCAGAATGACATTCTTTTTTATTATTTCAACCTGATTACTAACCATTTAACCTATTATTATGAATACTTCACAGAAAAATTTCATGGTACCTCTTGCCTTTGTAGGCATGATGTTTTTTGCAATTGGTTTTGCATTGGGCATTAACTCTTTCCTAATGCCGGTATTAGAACGGTCAATGGAAATGTCGGCTTCAGAATCCAATCTCCTGCTTGCCGCCACGTTTGTTCCATTCCTAATTTTTGGTATACCGGCCACCAAATGCATTGAAGCCATCGGTTACAAAAAAACAATGGCTCTTTCATTCATCATTTTCGCGATCGCTTTCGGATTATTCATCCAAGCAGCCGCAACAGAATCTATTGTATGGTTTCTTTTCGCCTCATTCATCTGTGGTGCCGCCAATGCAGTACTCCAAGCGTCAGTAAATCCATATGTAACTATTCTTGGCCCTATAGAGTCTGCCGCAAAACGTATTTCCATCATGGGTATTTGCAACAAACTGGCTTGGCCTGCCACTACTCTTTTTATTACCTTAGTAATCGGCAAAACCATAGACCAAATAAAAATGGAAGATTTGTTCCAGCCATTTGGTATTATTGTCGGTATTTTCGTTGTATTAGGCATTATCGCCTTAATGGCTCCACTGCCTGAAGTAAAAGCTGCCGGAGAGGATGCCGCCACAGATGCGGAAGAAGCGGTTGCCTGTCCGTATGCAGAAGGTAAAACTTCCATCATGCAATTTCCTCACTTGCTATTAGGAGTACTTGCTCTTTTCCTTTATGTAGGTGTGGAAACCATAGCCTTGGCAACTGCAACCGGATATGCCAAAGCATTGGAGCTGCCGGGTGACAATTACGGATTTATCCCTTCCATCGGTATGGTAGTAGGATACATTTGCGGCGCAACCTTAATCCCTAAATATCTGAGCCAGGCTACCGCAATGAAAATATGTGCCATCATAGCCATCATTGGTTCTGCATTAGTAGCAACCATGCCGGCTGAAATTTCAATCTATTGCATATTCTTTATGGCATTAGGATGCTCATTAATGTGGCCCGCATTATGGCCTCTCGCAATGGCGGATCTCGGCAAATTCACCAAAGCCGGCTCTTCATTGCTAACCATGGCTATTGCCGGTGGAGCGGTTATGCCATGGGTGCGCGGTGTGGTTCAAGATGCAACTAGCTTCCAGACCTCCTACTGGATCTGTGTTCCCTGTTTCCTTTTCATCCTATATTATGGAATGATAGGATATAAAATCAGAACAAAGAAATAATCTCTTTTTCACATCAAGAACAAACTGCAACAAAATCAAAAACGGATTTATCATGATAGGATCAGCCGCCCCTCACAAAAGGGCGGCTTTTCTTTTGTCTTTAAAAAATATAATCCTACCTTTGCATAAATTATCAATTTGACAATCAACTCAGAAAAACAACGAACTTATAGTATAGCAAAATGAATAAGATTATTTCAAAAGAACATTTCTCGGAAAAGGTCTTTAAATTGGTCATAGAGGCACCTCTGATTGCCAAGTCACGTAAGGCCGGACATTTCGTAATTGTCCGTGTCGGTGAAAAAGGAGAACGTATGCCACTTACTATCGCCGGTGCCGATCCCGTAAAAGGTACCATCACACTGGTAGTACAGGAAGTTGGTCTTTCTTCTACACGACTTTGTGAATTGAACGAAGGAGATTATATTACAGATGTTGTTGGTCCGCTGGGTAAAGCCACCCACATTGAAAATTTCGGAACTGTAGTCTGTGCCGGAGGAGGAGTAGGCGTTGCTCCGATGCTTCCTATCGTACAGGCTTTGAAAGCTGCCGGCAACCGCGTAATTACCGTATTGGCCGGACGTACCAAAGAATTAATTATCCTTGAGAAAGAAATGCGTGAAAGCTCTGATGAAGTAATCATTATGACAGACGACGGCTCATACGGGCGCAAAGGATTAGTGACTGAAGGCGTGGAGGAAGTAATCAAACGTGAAACGGTAAACAAATGTTTCGCCATCGGTCCTGCCATCATGATGAAATTCGTTTGCCTGCTGACTAAAAAATATGAAATTCCCACAGACGTTTCTCTGAACACCATTATGGTGGATGGAACCGGTATGTGTGGTGCCTGCCGTATCACTGTAGGAGGCAAAACACGTTTTGTTTGTGTTGACGGCCCGGAATTCGACGGCCATCAAGTAGATTTTGACGAAATGTTGAAACGCATGGGAGCTTTCAAAGATATAGAAAAAGAAGAAATTCACAAACTAGACACCGAAAAGCCGACGACTTGTGAAGCGACTAAAGAACTGGACGGCCGGGATGCCGAATGGCGTGCAAGCTTACGTAAAGCCATGAAGCCTAAAGAACGAATGGCTATCCCCCGTGTAAAAATGAACGAACTGGATGCAGAATACCGTTCACATAGCCGTAAGGAAGAAGTCAATCTAGGTTTGAATGAAGAGCAAGCTGTAACGGAAGCAAAACGTTGTTTGGACTGCCCCAACCCTACTTGTATGAACGGATGCCCCGTAGGAATCAATATCCCGAAATTCATCAAAAATATAGAACGCGGTGAATTCCTTGAAGCTGCCAAAACCTTAAAAGCAACCAGTGCATTACCTGCTGTCTGCGGGCGTGTATGTCCTCAAGAAAAACAGTGTGAATCACAATGCACTCATCTGAAAGCCGGACACGAAGCCGTTGCCATAGGCTATTTGGAACGTTTTGCTGCTGATTACGAACGTGAAAGCGGTCAAATATCCGTACCGGAAGTAGCGGAAAAGAACAACATAAAAGTGGCAGTTATCGGTTCAGGTCCCGCCGGACTCTCATTTGCTGGAGATATGGCTAAACAGGGATACGATGTCACTGTATTCGAAGCTTTACATGAAATAGGGGGTGTATTAAAATATGGGATTCCCGAATTCCGCCTACCCAATAAAATCGTAGATGTAGAAATTGACAATTTATCCAAGATGGGTGTCAAATTCATGAAGGACTGCATCGTAGGAAAGACAATCAGTGTGGAAGACTTGGAAGCAGAAGATTTCAAAGGTATATTTGTAGCATCAGGTGCCGGGCTTCCCAACTTCATGAATATCCCGGGTGAAAATTCTATCAATATCATGTCTTCCAATGAATATCTGACTCGTGTAAATCTAATGGATGCAGCCAGTGAGGATTCAGATACTCCTGTAACATTCGGCAAACGTGTAGCAGTAATCGGCGGTGGTAACACAGCTATGGACTCTGTCCGCACAGCACGCCGCTTGGGAGCAGAACGCGCAATGATTATTTACCGCCGTTCGGAAGAAGAAATGCCTGCCCGCCTGGAGGAAGTGAAACATGCTAAAGAAGAAGGTGTGGAATTCCTGACTCTGCATAACCCCATAGAATATATTGCCGATGAAAAGGGGCGTGTGAAACAAGTCGTTTTACAGAAAATGGAATTAGGCGAACCAGATGCTTCCGGCCGTCGCAGTCCGATAGCTATTCCAGGAGCAACAGAAACCATTGACATTGATATGGCGATAGTCAGCGTAGGCGTCTCCCCTAACCCGATTGTTCCCAGTTCCATCCCGGGATTGGAATTGGGACGCAAAGGAACAATTGCCGTAAATGAAAATATGCAATCGTCAATCCCGACTATTTATGCCGGTGGCGATATTGTGCGTGGTGGAGCTACAGTTATCCTTGCAATGGGTGACGGACGTAAAGCAGCTGCTTCCATGCATGCACAACTCTCCTCCAAATAAATATTATCATTTTCACTAATTTAGCCCGTTATTAAAAATTAACGGGCTATTTTTATTCTATACCGAAAATAAATCACACAGACAGAATGGACCCCATAAATCCATATAGACCTATATCGCCTATCTGACCAATGTACTGACATCAATTGAAATACATACCATGAATATGAACCCTGTCACTATATCTGGAAATAAAATACAAAACTTGATTACCAAATATTGAAGTAACTATCTAAATGTCTATATGAAATGTGCTCCATGACAACAAAAGAGGTGTAAACGAATCCTTTTATTAACCAAATAAAATTTAAAGTATTCACATTATAAACAATTAATAACTCAAATTTAACCAGCATTAAACTCACTCCAGATTACTTTTGTTACCAATTATAACCATAAAGAAAAAACGAATGACCCAAAGGGTAAATTTTAGCATATTATTCTGCACTATCAGTATACTGACAGCACAAGCACAATGGAACAAACAGGACTCGATTCGTTTACAGGAGCTATTGAATGGAGATGGAGAACTAAAAATCAACACAGAAGCCGTAAAGTCTATCCATTTCGACTTTCAATCGGACAAAGACAATATAAAAGGTACTCCAATCATGTCCGAAGACAAACCGTGGATGAAGTTTCTGAAAGACTTGCCTAAAAACTTCGGCGACACAACCAAATGGGTACGCCCTAACTTTGTGCGTCTTACTCCCTACACTCCTTACACCACATGGCATGAAGATCCGGTTAATGATCCCATTTTCTTGAAAAGAAAAGACTCTCTGACAATATCATGGAAACTAAATATCAAACTGATTCCCGGTTTGCAAAACGGCTATGTAATATTACCTGCCGGCATGGATCAAACGGTAACTCCCAGTAATAACCCATTAATAGGAGGAGTGGATACCGACAAATTCCTGTATGAATCTTTAACCAAACGAGGACGTGCCATCCGACGTAATCGTAATCGTGCCAAAGGTTGGAAAATCTATCAAAGTTACGTACCAACCCGACAGGATTCCATCTTGTTTCCTAGAATCAGCAAAGTATCTGAACAAGATTCATTGCCCAAACAAGACACTTTGCTTATCAAAAAGGATTCAGCAATTATTAACCAAAACTCATTACTTCTTAAAGACAAAATAAACGGCAAGGACCAAACAGAGAAAAGCCGCTAAATGGTTCCACTTCAGTTCTGTTTTAAATGCCCAAACAGAAAATAATGTAAATACAGCCAATGTGATGACTTCTTGAATCACCTTGAGTTGCATAATATCAAACGGTCCTCCACTATCTTTAAACCCAAGACGATTGGCAGGAACCTGAAGACAATATTCAAAAAAAGCAATTGCCCAACTAAATGCAATCACACCAATCAACGGAAGGGCTGCAAACCAACTGAACTCTTGTCGCATTTTTAAATGACCATACCAAGCAAACGTCATAAAGACATTTGAAAAAATCAGCAAAATTACTGAATAAATACCATGAGACAACATATATTCTAATCTATTTTTTATCTGGAAACAATCTGCCTATAATATCCATTATGCTTTTAACAACTGCATATCAACAAGCATTTTGGGAGTGCAAAGATAATGGAAATAATCGAATTAAGAATAATACAATGAGTTATTGCCGCAACAAGCATGTTTTATTTCCGTTGAACAAAAAAGCAACCAATTCCACTCTTTCAATCTGCTATTTGTTAAGAAAAAAGTTCATTTGCTAAACCATGTTATAACAAGCTTTTTTTCTTTCTAAGAATTTGGACCCATCTCAGAAATTCGTATATTTGCACTGTGTTTTTCATAGTATTAGATTTAAGGTTAACAAAAGATTGGCTGTCTGGGATAGATAGCCTTTTTTTTTGCCCATATATAAAGAGGAAATCTTAATATTCTGATTGTCAAATAATTAATTAAAGGTAGTAGAACGGATAAATAGCCGAAATAAACAAAAATAGCGGGTAACCTCTATTCTTATGTAGGCTGTTATGTAGGCAAAAAATTGGTCTACATGAGTACACGTAAAACCTAATTAAAATGTATTCGATCAACATTAAAGGAAAAGTGACCTCAAAAGACAAAAAACTGGTGAAACTGGAAATGATCTTCTTCCAAACAGGCTACAACAGAGTTTCTAAAGTGCTAAATATCACCGGTCCCATCAAAGACTGGGACAATGCGTCACAATCATTTATTTCCAAATCAAGCGATGCTATCAAAAAGAACAAGATGTTGCTTGATCTGAAATTAAAGTATCAGAAGATTGCGGAAGAATGGGAAGAGGAAGGACGTAAATGGAGTCCGGCCGAACTGGCACTTAGTCTTGATAAAAAGAAAGGGAAGGAAATGAAAGAGGAAGACCGTTCTCTGTCCGTTTCCCAGATGATTGATTATTTGATTAAAAAATTCTCTGAAAAGGAAAAAGAGAAAAACGGCAAGATTGTGAAAAGCCTGGCGAGTGTAAAGGACTATAAAATCATAAAGAAGGCTTTGGAAGAGTTCACACAAAAGAAATACAATAAACCATTATCCGTGTTTTATTTCAGTGACATAACAAAACTGTTCCTCTTGGATTTTGTTCTATATACACAAAAAAAAGGGATTGCCAATGGTAATAAAGCAGGCTTGAACCAGAAGTTGCGTAAACTAAGAGCCATAGTCAACTATGCCAAAGGGCTGAATATGCACGATGCTGATCCGGAAATATTCGGCTGTGTGGAGGATAAGATGAAATGGCACAAGTTTGAACCGAGAACTGTTTCCAAGAGAGTGATACAGTTAATTGAGAATGTGGATAGAAGCTTGCTTACACTTAAAGAGGAATTTTGCTTGGATTTATTTCTTTTCAGTTATTACACAGGAGGTATGGCCAATGTGGATGTCTGCCATTTGACGTACAATATGATTCAAGGAAACCAGGTTATCTATGAACGGATGAAATTCCCGAAAATTGGAAAGCCCTTGTTGATAGAGAAATCAAAACAAATTATTGAGAAATATGAAGGTCAAGGCATTGACAACTATGTATTCCCTGTATTCACAAAAAAACATACCACGGAGGCCAAAATGCGTAATAGAGTCATTCAAATCTCTAATAGAGTCAGCAAAACGTTGACTAAAGTTTGCAATATTCTGGATATAAAAGAGAATATAACTTGGTATTCCGCACGAGGTACATTTATCTCCCGTATGGTAGATGCCGGTTGTTCTCCGGCTGTTACGGCAGAACAAGCAGGAAACAGTGTTGCGGTAATCTTTAAGCACTATTACAAGTTTACCGAAGGCGAAACCTTATTGACAAAAATGAATTCTGTATTCTAAAGTGGCAACCAACAAGTTAGAATTTCCGGATATTTTAATGGATGAAGCCGGATTTGACAGGGCTATTGTTTTATTATTCGGGAAGTTTCGCTATCTTTGTTGCAATGAAGACGACAGGCTGGGTATGATTCCTGCCGTCTTCATACCCAGCCCGAAAATAGACGGGGGGATATACATATTGTACGTTCGCTGAACGTCTTGGTATAGATAAACTTGCACTTTTCAAAAAGGCAAGATGTATACGCAATGTTCATGCTGTGTATGCTTATATAAAATGAGTTCACGCTGTTCTTTTGGGTACAAGGCGAACATAACCATTAAAATATTATTGATATGAAACAAATTACTTTGTACGTGTACCAATCTATCGACGGTTGTCAGGCTTCTTCGGACAAGTATTTCGATACAGCGGTGGATGCCTCCGGTTGCGTGCTGATTGATGAAGAAACTTACCTGCGCATTTATATGAATCATTTGGGCTGGCCAATTACAGCGAAAGAGACTTTGGTTGTAACGAACAATGCTATCAACCTGACTGAGAATGAACGAGTGCAGTTTATTACAGGGGATGTAGTGGCAGAACTGCAGAGAATAAAAGAGGATGGCGACGGTACGGTGGTGGCTTACGGTGAGGAAATTGGAACTCTGCTTTTGGATAACGGGTTGGCGGACGAAATCACGGTAACGACCGTACCGATACTGGTCGGAGGTGATGAGAAAGCACTGAAATGCGGATTAAGTGACGGTGGAACCTGGATTGTGCGGTCGAACAAGATGCTGGTGGATGGTAAAATACGGACAGTGTACGGAAAGGTGTGATGACGAAATACAAAAGAAATGTGTCATAATTTACCACAGATTACGCAGAGGATGTACATAGACTAAATTTAACAAACAGATGATACTCTGTAATATTTGTCTGCGTAAATCCGTGTAATCTGTGAATATAATTTTTACACATTCTCTTGGGTTTTCAATAAAGAATAAATAAAATAATGGACTATATACAATTATTCCGGTATTGGGAGTATAGTATTGTCCACTTAAAGATTAGGAATATCTCCTTGAAACGGGTTTGATAAGCAAGTCGATGTGCTCGTGTTCAAGAATATGCTTCATAGCCTTGTAGATGGGCATCTTCTCAATGCCGGCAATCTTTAGAGCTTCCATTTTAATGGTATTCTCAACCAGCTGTAAGTAGTCCTCCTCTTTCAGCTCAACATATTTTTGTGACAGGGATTTCAATTTTGCCATATCATTAATTGTCTTTATTATTTATTTCCGAAATCAGCAGGAATCTCGCCCCATAAGTGCTTGTCCCAATACAATACCTCTATATCCACTATCCTTGCTTCCATTACCTTGAGAAATATCTCCGCTTTCTGTAATGCCGGGCATGTGCGTGAGGAAGCGGTCTGTCTATTATTATACCATGTAATACCCGTTATACTGTCGGAATAGATTGTGTGCGGAGTCCCCGGATGCTCTAAAATATACTTGACAGCTGTCACAATACCGAGAAACTCCCCGATATTGTTTGTCCAATTGCCAATTGATTCCGAAAAGAGTTCCATTCCGGAAGAGAGGTCGACAGCCCGGAAGCGTGTCAATCTCTCTTTTGCCTTATGGGTACCATCGGTCGCTATGCCTACCTTTGGTTTTCCTTTCATTTGCTTCTTCCCGAATGTCCGTTTTTCGTGTGGATGAATCCGTCAGATTCCATGCGTCGTACCAAAGCCTGTGCTTGGTTTAGGTAATCGTTGATTACACTCTCCTGATGCCTGATATCCTTGCGCCCTTTGAGAATTTCCAATACACCGTCTATTGTACGGCTCATAGCACTCTTTCCGTCCTTGGGATCGAAGAAAATCTTTTTGTTGCCGAATGTCACAGTTACTTGATACAATGTTTTCGGGACAATTATTGTTTCCACATGCGCTTGAAACAAGACAGGGGTAGCAGCAACCACTACATATCCTTTGGCGTTGTGCATGGGTTTCAACTCTACCGAATAGAGGATGTTTGGCTCAATAGTTCCTTTCAGATCTTCTGAAAGAACACATATTTGTTTGCCAAATCTTGAGTCTTCACGAACTCCCATCAATTTACGTGTTTTGGAGTGGCGCGAAACGAATCCGATCAGTTCGCCTGTCCGCTCCGATTTCGCAAACTTCAGTTGCGATTTTTCCGATGTCATATTACAGGTCTTTCATATTCAATCTATTACTTTCAATTAACAATATGTCTTTAATAACTCACTTTGTCATGCAAATATATATCAAATAAGCGTGTTGACAAAGTATTTTAATCATTAGTTTTCAGGTAATTATGTACGAATATATAGAGAAAGACTGCACTCAGTACAGTCTTTCTTCCTCTGTAAAATGGCTGAAACGTTCATCTGTATCAGAGGTTTGCAGAAGATAACGGCATTTCCAATATCGGTAAATCCGCCCACCGTTGGGTATATAGTAATTTATATCGTCGGCGTTCAGATATTGGTTTCCCTGTTCTGTGCCGTGATGCATCCATCTGGCACATCCCGGCAGATTAGGGTTGTCCCGGACATAAAAATCCATCTTCTCTTTCCCTGTCACGAAAATGTTATGTACGCGGATATCCTTGTCAATCGGAAACCTGTAAACATATAGGGCGAAGTCGCAAATATCCGTCTCCAAAAGATTGTTTCCAAAATGTATCGGAGCTTCCTTTTCCAGACTTTCAAAACCATTCCGTACGCTTGTCCGTGTGCATATTTCCGCAAACCGTTCATCTGTTACAGGTTCGGCTGTTGCATATACCACCCGGAAGCCATTGTTCGTACTGTCCCTGACCATGACATGGGCCACTATCTCGGAAGATTTGTTGATATTGTTGTCCATTGGATCAGTCTTATCGGGAATACACATCCGTAACAGCCCTACCACAATGACAAGAAATACCAATATCGCCCGTGGACCGATTGTAGTTGTCATGAAAACAAACTCATCAGCCTGCTTTCTTAACTGTTTCATAGAATTTTGAGGATGTGGCGGCCGGATGCACCCCGGAACTCGGACACGCATACTTCATGTCCTGCATCCAACAACCGGTTTCGACATTCCTCCATGGCAGTATCTGATATCCTGACAGCAGGAATATTCGCCGCCGTCATCTTGAAAAGAGGCGCTACCATGATCCGGGAAATCGTTTCGGCATCTTCAAAATACGCTTCGTATGAATCACCTACATGGAAAAGGGTAATGGTTTCCACGCCATGCTTTTCTTTCATACCTCCGTAACACTGACGGATAATCTGTTCCTTTTTCATATAATATATGTGTATGGTTTGGTGTCTGCCAAACATAAAAAGTACCTGCAACCAATTCAGTTGTTGGGAGTTCATCCGAAAGGTATATACAGACTTTTTTATTGGACAAATATACAATAAATTGCGGACTTGCCCCACTTTTTATAAGCGGAACTATTCTCTCATTTTCACCTCCTTTTTTCAAACTCCTCACTGATGGTTTTAACGAATTGTTCATATTGTCTATCCTATGGCTTTTACTACAGGCCTTACCATGGAACGGAGGTGTAAAAAGTAGCCCAAGTTCTCGCTTATAGAAAATCCACCAATAAGGACAGCGCCTGCTTTAATACGACAATATTTTCCGTACATAGCGTAATCACCCGTGGTTTTGATAAGGCCATATCTCGGTAACAGTTCCGGTAGCGTGTCAAGTATCGGGCGTATGACCTCTTTTTGAAAGCCCGGACTTTCTTCCGTTCTCTTCCTCCCGCTCCCTTTTCTGTCGGTATTGCTTCCTTCCGTATGATAAAAAGCCTCAAAACGTTTACGGTATTTTTCTGTCAGTTCTTTAATATCCATTTCCATCGTTTTAATTATACTCTGCAAGCCATTCGTCCAGTGTCATGGAATCTTCAAATCCGTACTCTTCAATCCGCACGTAGCCATTTTCTCCCATGACCAGCTTTTCTCTTGTAAGGATTGTTCCGGCACGGTTTACCATTACCTCCGGTTCAATGGTCGCAAAACGCCCGCCGTCATCCGACTCCCGGATATCATACGCATGCAGTCCTTCCGGCACGGGCATTGCGGTCAATCCTGAAATTGGTGAACAATGCCGGTATACCGTTGACAGTCATAGAGTCAAAGCTCTCGTCTTGAATATTTCTTTGGGTAATCATATTAAATTGTTTTGTGGTTATTACTTATGCTCGGGAAGTTCAATGGCCCGAACCCAATTATCCTGGTCATTGAACATCTCGTCATTGATTCTTGCCGTGAACTCCAGCGGTGTCATCTTTTCAACCTCTGTATGCGGGTTGTTCTCGTAATCGAAAATGATCTCCTTGTCAGGAGCGTCACGCCCGAAATCATCCATAGGGAAAGAGAACATCCACACCTCTTTGACCTCGTCTTTCCCGAGAAATCGTTTCAGGTTGTCCGTGTAAGCCGAACATCTGTCCCAGCCGGAGTCCACGAAAGCGGAGATCTCCGTGTCCGTTTTATCCGTGCTTTCTTTCAGGAAAGCGACGGCGTTCTGTTTCCAGAGTTTCTGCCCGACGCATAGTTCCAGATACCGTTCCCAGACGGTAACCAGCCAGTCGATATTGATTTCGTAAAGATGACGGCAGGGGAAACGCTCCCGGCTGTCGGGATTATAGAGCATGCAGCTCCCGTCCGGCCTGATCTCTTCCAGCTTGTACGCGGTATATACCGGTATGCCGTGATGTTCATCTTCCTCGCCTTCCTCCTCGACATAGACCGTGTGGGGCAGCAAGCCCTCCGGCATTTTTGGAATCGCCCTGAGATTGGCGATAATCTCCTGTTCCAGTTCTTTCTGTTTTTCCTGTAATTTCATTTTCTGTCAGTATTTAATTGAATTTTTCCTTCTTTGAATAACTTCTGTTTGTAGCGCCGGTATTCACGGATAATTTCAGTGTGCTTTTTTCGGTCAGGCTTGTACATCCCCTTCGCCTTGCGCTTGTTCAGCAGCTCCCTGTTACGCTTCTCCCTTTCGGGATTCACGATGAACGTAATCAGGCGGCGGCTTACACCGTACTCGCGTGCCAGCCGGCGCTGACTGACATCTTCCGTCATGTAACGGTGGAAAATCTCTGCCCGCTGTTCGGGTGTCAGTTTTTGCCTGCGGTCATACCGTGTCCCGCAAATGGTTATTCCCGTGCTTCTATATGGCATGGCTGTGTCTGTTTATCGTTTGCATTCCATGAATAAAAGTCGTAATAGCCTGATTTTTTTTTACAGTTCATATCTATTTGATTTTGATTTAATTCTTGACCAAACAGCATTTCCGTTGTATATCAACTTATTTACGCTGAATTGCCCATTAGTGTACAGAGGAGTACCTCCAAACGCATCTATATTTCCGTCCATTTTCTTATTATCACAGATGTATATTTGAATTTTACCGGACTCCTTCGCCTCTTTAAGTAAAGCGGAAACACTTTCATCATTAACGCAGTGCCTACATTTTCCGTTTATCCATACAGATATGGAAGTTACTTCTTTTTCATAAGCACATCCCATTCCATCGGAGGCATGTGCCACTAAAACATCTTTATTCATTACTAAATTATTTATATCTTTTTCTTTCATGTCATTTGAGAGTTTCTTGTCACAAACAAGTTATCGTTGGTCCTGAGTCAATGTCAATTCCAATCGAAGCGTACTTTATAGGAAAGTAATATTCAACACCCTTACCATTAGCCATATAATAGTGGAGATTTCCCTCTTTTATCCAACACTCACGTACCGGAGAGTTATTAATACTTACTATCCTGTTGAGATTGATTTTTACCTTTTCTTTCTTGTCCTGAACGGTCAACTTAGTTTCTTCATTTTCGTCTTCGATTGCATCTTGAATTTGTGTGTCAAGGCCAATTGGCGGTAATGTGATTTTTGTAGTTTGTATTTTCATTCTTAATTCTTTTGTTGTGTATTAATCGATAGATGCAACCGTTCGGGCAAATAGGATTGGGAATAATCTGTTTCTCCATGATTAAATTCATTCCTGTTTTTAATACTTCTGATTCCATACTTTATCTCCTTTTTGTTCGTATTTAAACTAAAACATTGATATATCGGCAGGCCATTTTTCCACGTCCGTATCTATAAGCATATGCGTGTATTTATCCGACGGGTATTTCTTTTGTGCCTTAAAAGTCGCTTCGATATAATTTCCCGCTTCTACAATCAAGTGTGGCATCTCATCTATATAATCTCTATAAGTATCTCCGTCCTTGTCGGTTATCCACTTATATTTAAAAATCTCAAAGGTATAATGTGCCATTCATTTCTATGTATTAGTGAACTTATACTGTTGAGAAAATTCCCAACAGATCTTCGGCGGTCTGGGGACGGAGGGAAACGGCGTTGAATTCCTGGACGTCGTCCTCGTGTATATCCCGCACCCCTACGGTCGGATTCTCGCTACTCGGCCGTAAGTATATGACTTCAAGCAGCATTTCCTTGCGGTAATCTGCCGGTCCGTCTCCAAAACTTCGGCGTATCGAACCGACCGCCTCGTCCGTCAGACGTACGAAATCCCCGGTGCGGAATGATGGTGCCGGACTCGTGACGGGAGCCAGCATCTGCCGGCCCCTATGTCCTTCCAGGTCTTCCACGGCCATTGCGTAGGCCCTATATTCCGCTTCAGTCCCGAATTACCTGGTTATCACGTGACCGCCGGAGTCGGCGGTATTCTCTTCCGGCGGGATGAACCCGGTTTTCTTGTATATGCTTACGGTGTCCTTACCGGGCAAAAGTGTCACTGTTATCATGATCGTGGCAATCGTTTTTTTATGACAAGTGAAAATCCATATCCTTTTCCTCGAAATCGGTCAGGTGTTCTTTATTGTATTCCTCTATGACCGTTGCGGGAATATATGTTTCACCGCTTATATCGAACTTTCCCCGCGCCAACAGCTGCGCGAGCGTATCCACATGACCTTCCAGTATTTTTTCGATTTCCTCACGCTTGCCTGTTACCGTGGCACCAAGGCGCATCCATACCGACTCTTCACACTGGGTGTCCGTATCTTCCGGTTCGTCCTCATGACGTATGATCAGGTAATCGCTCCAGCCGTCACCGTCATTCAACCCGGCGACATAGGCGTTATATTCTTCAAGAGTTTTGAACTCTTTCTCGTCCACGACACCCCCGTTGTCCATCAGCCATTCCTCGGAAGGCAGTTCCTTGCTCTCGTCATATTTTCTTACGGCATCCTCGCCAAAAATCATGGTTATCTTTATCATATGTCTTTTTGTTTTGAATGGTTTATTTGTATAATCTTTCTTTTCTACGCTCTTTCAGGGTATTCCGGAGATATTTCATGAGCTTTCCGCAAGGACACAGGACATGTTCCCGCTGGCGGGCATAGCTCAGGTCACCGTTGGAGAGAATCATGCCTTCGGCATTGAGACAGAGATCGCCATAAACGTAGTTCTCCTCCGTAAGGTAAATCCTATGAACGGGATTCGGATGTCCCTCCGTACTGCGACCTTCCCGGAAAAGGAAGATCCGTTCGGCCTGTCCCCTGACTCCGAAAAAGGGATACGGGGAAAGTGCCGCAAGTGTGGCAGCATGCTCCGCCGGATCATGGAAGCGGTCGTCACTCATTTCGAGCATGTGGCCGGAGTCATGCTCCTTTTCCTCCTGGTACTCGTACAGCGCGGCGCAGGCTTCTATGAATTCCCCGGAACGGGAGGTAGCCGCTCCGTTGGTCATGATATAGAAATCATTGACTGTAATGCCGTATGCACGTACCCGTCCGAGTATATGACGGATAGCCCGGACGTTAAGCGACGGCTCGCCACCCGTGATGTTGAAATGGTGGACATGCCTGACATGCCGCAGCAGGTCGCTTATATGTCTCAAGGGAATATCCACGGACTCGGCATCTCCCCGCATGCAATGGGCGCAGTGCATGTTGCAGCGCCGGGTAATCTCGATACAGAGATTCTTGATATAGAGTTCTTTCATGTTCATCGATCGTAAGTTGTTTCATGACATGTCTTACAGATGCCCGAGCAAGTAACAGAATGCCTCAAAGAGTGCTCCGGTGTGCAAATCCTTGGCCGGAACCTTACGGATATCCCCGCTTTCGTAATCCAGTTCGGCATACAATTCTTCATTGTCCACCGTAAAACCGTAAACACAGCAGGGATCCTGGTCCTCGTCGCAAACCAGCACGGAATACCCCTCGACGGAAAACTCCCCGTCATCGAAACAGGAGACGATTTTCCGCATCAGCTCCAACATGTCTTTTTCCAGCATGCGGTAATGTTCTCCCAGTTTGTCAAGCTGCAACCGGTCTTCTTCCGATACCGGACAGGTAATCTTCACGTGTTCCGACGGTAACTCGAGAGTCTCCTTTCCGTTACCTATTTTCACGATATTTTTGGCGTAATCTACGGCAAGCACATCGTACTCGCCGGATTTTTCTTGGGCGGGATCGTCCCACCACACTTGTTGTCCTTTCTTGATAGTCGTTGTCATTTGATATTCTATTATTCTTGTCCGTCGGGAATTTTTTCCGCGCCGTTGATGATTGTGTTTTTTAATGTCCCTGAAATGAATTCCTTACAGGATTTCAAGTTCGGCCGCGTAGACTTCCGCCTCACTTACTCCGTCACCGATCAGAATGATGCGGCTGTCGAACTCCTCCAGAACTTCCAAATCTTCGTCTGTGAGGCCCGCATATTTCTCTTCAAAGGCATCATAGACCTTGTATTCCCCGGAAGTTTCACCGGCAGGGTCATTCCAGAAGACTTTTTGTCCTTTCTCAAATTTTCTCATTGTTTCAGTATTTCAATCAAAGTAAACGGAATCCCATTCCGTCCAGTAACACTCTCCATCCGCTTCGTCCGCGTGGCTCAGGTCTTCGTCCATCTGTGCCTTGTCCCCGTGGTAAAGGGCGAGCGCGCACTCGTCGGAACAGGCGAATTCCCCACCCAGATAATATCCTTCTTGCATGGGTTTCCCGCAATGGTCACAGCGGCGGACATTCTCATCGTCAGGATAGTATCTAAAGCCCATCCTCGTCATTTCGTCCGCAGATTTCCGTGTCGATTCCATAATTCCCGTAGTTTTTGAATTCGTAATCTATTTCGCTGATGATTTCGTCAACCTCTTCGTCAGTTATTTCATCGATTTTCGGGTTGTCGATATCAAGCCGTACGGTCAGGTAAATGGTTCTTGTTGCCATTGTATCGTATATTATTAGTGTAACAAAGCCGGCCTATGACAGGCCGACGGTATATTTCTCTATCAGCCGTTTCCTGTATGCCTTGTCCTTCCCGGCGGCAAGGCTTGCCAGCCTGCGGATATTCCGGTTGGCTTTTTCCGCCACCTGCTTTATCGTCAGTTGGGGCATCATGAGATTGCGGCATCCGGTGCTGCAATACTTACGGCTTCCCTTAAGCGGCTTGCCGCAAACTGGACATCGCCGCTTGCCGTCACGTTCCAGTACTTCCAGAATATTGGCATGAATGCCTTCCCACCATTCAATACGGTCTATGTCATAATCGTAGACGGTTATCGTGTTCCCGAAACTACGGGCTTCGACCTCAACGGCAATGCCCTCATTTTCAAGGCAAACCTTCAATACCGGGTCTTCGTTAGGCTCACAGTGCCTGTCATACCAGATGATATAGGTGGGATCGTCCAGTTCGCCGGGTTCTCCCAGACAGAGTTCCGTAAGGCGGTTGCTCGTCAGGATATTGCGGATTGCAGTCTGCAAATTTTTAATGTTGTTCATCGATGCTTGGTTTTATGGTTATTCATTCGATTGTCAATTCATTTGGGAGGCGTAGCCGATAAACTGAAAGATATCGGCATACTGCTCACTGTATATGTAAAAACCGCTCCGTTTCTCGCCAGTTTCTGCATCTATTCCGTCGGCATGAAGGTATTGCCCGTTTGTCAGGTATACATCGGTGAGTTTAATACGGGGCGTGTCATGCTTCCCGTAGAGAGTTGTTGTAACCGGGAAGTTGTGGTCGTCAAGTTCTTCCTCTTCCGTAAGGCCGAGCGATACGCGCCCGTATTTTTTGAGAAATCCGGTCATGAATTTCTCCATGGCCTGCCCGACAGTGTTCAGTTGCTTGTCGATAAAAGCATATTCGACAGCGAACAAGTGTAGCTCGTCAGTACTTATTTTTACTTTGTCCATATCTGTCATGTTGTTGGTTTCATGTTTCCAGCAGGGTGAAGGAGACGGTCAGTATCACTTTCCCTTCACCCAGATTGAAGACTTCTAGGCAGTCGTTCTGGATAGTCCTTTTCAGGATATTGCCCCGGTATCGGGAATTGCGTACCTTGAAGGTAAAATCATCAATGAACGAGCTGATACAGTGAAGAATGTGGTCGATTTCATCTTTGCCGTACCGCTCCGTTTCAGGAAAGACACCTTTCAGGTGCGCCCGCAGGCTCAATATGTAGTTCGGGGTCTTGCCCGTGATCTTCCCCGAGTATGCGATTTTGTATTTCCTGTCCATGATGCGCCGTTCCATTTAGCCGTTATCGTCATACCAGCCCTCGATCTCATCAAAATAGCCGTTCGAATCCCATTCTTCCAGCAAGGTGGTCGGGTATGTCCATTCGAGGCTGTAAAACAGATCCTGGCATACCTCTTCATTACCCTTGCACAGGACAAGCAGGGAGCTATGCGTGAAACAGCCGTCACTGTTCTCCGGCACACGCCACCCCTCACGGTCTTCCGCCGCGTATTCGGGTACATAGCATACTTCATCGGGACGGTTGAGAAAAGCATCCTCGTTCTTGTAGATGTTTCCTTCCCCTCCATATTCCAGTTCATAGAACACACCTTCCGGTGTTTCTATCCTTTTGCCTGTCTCTATCATAGCATTATCGTTTCGTGGGTATATATAATCACCATCCGGGCGGAGAGCACCTTGTCGCGTACCGTGGGGTTGGCGATTGCCCAATCGGAATGGAAGTGCATGTCCGGAATGGATGCGGTGTCCACAATATCGCCCTCGTTTTCCAGACAGGCATAATCCGGCTGGTACAGGTCGCAAAGGAATTTACCGTCCGTATCGCTGATAGCGTATATCTTGCCGTCGAGTGCGGCCGTCATCTCCTCTTCGTTACGGTAAACCAACAGGTATTTACAGCCGGTCTTCATCTCTTCCGTAATCCGCTTATGCAGTTCTTCTGGGGATAACTCCCGAAGTTTTGACACGACCAGCCCGATACCCTCCACGGCGTCGTAACCCTTCAGAGCATCATGGCAGGCCGTCTCAAGCTCCTCTTTCGGACGATTCACAAAATTGATGGTACGGACTTCCTGCCCGTGCCCGCCGAGCAGGTAAAAGGGTGTGCCGTTCCACTGTTCCTTTCTGACAGAGAGCGGCCGGGAACACTCCCGTGTCTGTCGGTTCACAACGGCATACAGTTCCAAACTTCTCCCGCATTCCATACGGGAGATATGCCAGGCGAGCTCCCCGAATGTCATGATCCTGATTCCTTCCCCGTTTGCCGTGAAGAAATCCTGTCTTGTCTGTTTCATAAATCCGTTTTTTTAAGAGTAGGTAATCGTTTTGTATAAGGGGTGGAATATTCACCTCGTTGTGAAAAAAAAGACCGCCGCAGCCGTAGCCGCGACGGCCCGTCATCATTATGGCATGTGATGAACAGGTTCTGTTTCCGTTATTCGTCTTCGTAGTATGGTACACCGTGCCTAACCACTGCTTTTTCCATTTCTTCCCACCAGATTTCACTATGGCGGTCGTTGTTAAAATCGATGGACTCGCCTTCACCGAGCCGCAGCCGGTCGCGGGTCTCCATTTCCGTTGCGTACACAATCTGTTCCATCTGTTCGTCCGTAACATGGCAGGTGTTGAACGGCTCCGGCAGGGATTCCAGCTCCCTGCGTGACAGCTCGGATTGCCCGCAAGTGAAAACCTTGTCATAGAAAGCGTCATCTTTCGGCGGCAGTTCGGGTTCTTGTTCCGGCAGCACATCCAGATAATCCGACTCGTACAGGTAGTTCCCGTCACGTCCCTGCGTCTGCCGGTTGTTCTCGAACTCTTCCAGGTCACTTTCTGTCAGGCGGAATTCCTTTTTCTTGCGCCGCAGGTACTCCATCATGTTTTCGAGGGAGGAGAACGGGGCTATGAGTTCCATGGAAGAACGGCTGTGCCAGGCGTCGCTCCTGTACAGCAGGTAGACCTGCGGACGGTTCCGGGCCGCCTCCTTGCGGTATTCGCCGAACTCGAATAGGGCATTGTCGAAACTTCCGAACGCCAGCCTGATCTTGTCCTCGATGGATATGGATTCCCGGTATTCCTCGAACCGGCACTGCACATACTCCATGAAATCCGTATTGCCCAGTGCCTCCATGAGCGTGGTGTCATCGGCCGAGAGCGCGATATCGGCCCCAGCGAAATTGTCGGCCGACAGCACGTGTTTCTCTTCATTGTATTCGTCTTCCGCCCGGCAGACGGCCAGTCCGGGCGTTTCCGCTTCAATCTCCACGACCTTGCGGAGTGTCTCTTCGATAGCTATCCGGTATTTTTTCATATCAGATGATGTTTATTTGTTTCAGTTCACGTTTGTAGTTTCTCAATGACGGCTTGTGCCCTTTCTCCCTTACGATCTGGCGCATCTGTGCAAAGGTATACGCCTTCTCCATGTCCAGATCGTAGTCCGTGGCGAATGCCGTCATGCCGACATAGCAGAATCCGAATTTTTGGTGCAGCATGTCGGCCGTATAAGGAGTCATGTCTTCCGCCAGGGTTACGGGGACGGCCATTCCCCGGATCTTGAACTTCAGCCCCTCGATAAGGGTCCCGCAGTTGTCGCTGTGGTAGGTCAGGCTCCCGCGCCGGGCGCAGTAACCGACGGTCTCGCCCATGAAGGTGTTGCGGAAGATTTCCGTACGGTTCAGGTCCTTCAATTTCTCGACACCGTAATAACAGATTGCCTGTACGGCTTTCAGCGACTTGTCCACTCGGGGCTTGACGAAACGCGGGTCATTCTCCGCCACGTTCTTTTCCAGCCACGTGCGGTGGAAGGTTCCGACAGGCACGTCGAACACCTTCTCCGGCGTGCAGTATTTTGAATCCGACCGGGTCATCATCAGGTGTGCCGAGGACGGCTCGTATCGTTCTTTCAGGTAAAAGGCCAGACAGGTATTGCCGATTTTGCAGTAAGTATAGTCGTCACGGCTGGTTTTCAGCGACAGCATCGTGGTTTCCCCGCCGTAAAACTTCTCGGGCAGTCCGGTCTGTCGGCAGAACTCCGTGAGGAAATGTCCGGGGATGGCATGTGCATAACTGCGCTCCCGGTAGCACTCTTTCGCCATTTGCGGGGTGATGAACCGTTTGGCAAAGTCACAGATATGGTAATGACCGTAATCATACGCCGCCTGTGTGTTCGCGGAGGTCTGGAACTTTTTGGGCATCTGGCGGAACCAGCGGAAACACGTCCCGTGCTCCATGCAGTAGTCGACAAATTCCCGCGTCCATACATTTTCAGGAAATTCGGGACAGTTGCCGTTTCTTCGGACGAACGCCTTGCATACTTCCGTCGTGAGCAGGGATTGTTCAGTTTCCCCGTCGATATAGCAGTTTGTCTCCCGTTTGCTGTTATCGATGGCGATGACCAGTCTTTCCGGTGTCTTGAACCGATTCGGCAGCTCTCCGAACATGTATGGGTGCTTCTCCATCAGCCGGTCCGCCAGCATGTCGTCCAGATATACCGACAACGGCTTGAAAAACAGGGGGTCTGTGATGAAGTTTTTCCCTTCGGTCGAACAGACAGCCGCATGGAGAATCCCATAGGAATAGAACCGGGCGGGAACAAGCGAGAGGTCATGTTCCGCCATCTTGCGGTAATACGCCGCGTTTTTGAAACGCGGCGGCACAACGGCGTCGGTAACCTTGCTTAATATTTTCATCTCGTCGAGCATCCCGTAATAGAACCCTTGAGTCTTTACCCCAACGGGGACATACCCGAGAATAAGACCCGTTTTCATGACGGCGTCTGTCCTGCTGCCCGCGTAATGCGGGTCGTAAACATAGCTGCGCAAGGCCAGGTATGCCAGTTGCGCGTCCCAAAGGCGTTCAGGTATGAAGGCGAGAATGTCGAAATCCCCGCGTCCGTTTCGGATGGCCGCTTCCGCCATTTCCCGGGTAATCATCGCTTCGGGAACGGCCGTGATGTTCTTCGTTTTTTTGCGCATGGCGTAGTCGCAGACAGCTTCCGAACGGCACGCCTCCGGGATATTACGCAGTTCGAAACTGTGCCAGCTCTCCGTACAGCCCGCAATGATGCGTCCTATACGTTCAGGCGTGAGGAAACGTCCCGGAATATGGTTCAGCACCTCTATTTCCTCGCTCTCGACGGCTGCCTCCACGATCTCTTCCGTGAACAGGTGCTCCGGCAGCCATTCTATGGCCGATACGATATTACGATATCCCATACAGTTTCTTTTTAAGGTTGGACGAACGTACGATTCTTACAAGGCGGCAGCCCCGGTAGACATAAAGTATCCGGAACTCACGTTCGGCGAGTTCCTCAAGTCCCTGCCAATGTTCCGGCGTCTCGATCTTCTCGAGCCTGGCAAGGTTGTTTACATAAACGGTTATCGGCCTCATGCTGTCATGAGAGGGCGTGTCCTCAATGGAGGGCGGCATCTCACAGCGGCCACCCTTGTCCATGACATGCCATCTTCCGCCATCGAACAGGAGGCACGTGTCCTCCATGCGGCTGAAAATGTCGGTGTTGTCCGCAATGCGTGATGCGGATTGCCGCGGTGTTTCCCGTCCGTCACGAAGCTTTGAAAAGCAGTGGACAACATCACCGGTCCCTGTCCATTTCCCATAGGGTGACGGTCCCAGTTTATGTATGTCGCCCAGCGAAAGCAGGGCGTCCACCCGGCAGTCGTTAGGATAGAACACCCGGAGTTTCCTCACAAGGTCTTTCGAAAGCGTCTCATGGAGCGCCTTGATGTGCCGGACTCTGCCGTCCGGCAACAGTTTCCCGATTTGTATGCTCATTGTCTTGTTTTTTATTAAAGTATAATCTGGCTGCTTTCTTTCTACCTGCAGCTTTGGTTGGAAATTGATATCTGCCGGATTACTTGCATGCGGTCGCCTGAAAAGGGTTGTTTGACCGGCATGACGATGGCCGGAGAGTGCATGGCAAACGGTTTCTTCCCGTCATTTCTTTGCTTTGTCTGGCAGGATTTCCCTGTCGGTTGCCGTACGGCAGAGCATCAGTTTCCCTGAACCGATATGCTTGTACCCTTCCACGAGCTTCCCTTCGGCCAACATCTTTTCGTAGATCTCACGGATATAGCGCCACGCCGGGGAGGTGCTTGAATAGACGGAACTCTCACGGAACGTCTTGACCCGGAGTTTTTCGACAAGTATCTCCTGCACCTGCTCACGGCTCTTGTACAAGTTCCGGCGTCTGGTACGGAAGGCTTCGCTGAATATCCCCTCAATGCCCATGGCATGGACTTCGCGGTAATACGCCAGCTCTTCCTCTTCCGTCAGGTCGAGGACTTCCCCGTAGGTGTCGGTACGCAGGTATTGGAATGTCGTACCTTGCGTCAGAATCTTCTCGATGCGTCCGATAAGTTCTTTCCTTACGGGACCGGAGAGTTCTTGCGGGTGGCAGTAGAGCCGTGTCTTATCCAGCACGACATCCGGACAACCACCGTATTTGCGCTCTTCGATTGTGAAGCCGTTTTGCGAGAACAGGTTTCTGATTTCGGCGAAAAATGCCTCTGTCTTTTCCTCTGACATACCACGTCCCCATTCGTAACCGGATTCGATGCGGAAGTAGGTGTCTGTATATATCGGTTTATCCATTTTTACAGTGTTGTTTTTTAGATGTTGTCATATTAAGCATAGCCCGGAAACCAACCATCCGGTTTCCGGGCGTCCTTGAAATTGTTGTCAGATATGTATGGAATTGAATACCTTGTCGATGTCCTCCTGCGCCAGCCCGATGTAGCGTCGTGTGGTCTCCAGATTGGAATGGCGGAATATCTGGTTGAGCAGGATCAGGGCTTCCGCCGAACGCCCCATCATCTCGTAAACATAGCGCCCGAAGGTCTTGCGGAAGGTATGTGTGGAAAAAGCGCGTATGGGAATTCGGTATCTGACCCGGAACACCTTAAGCAACCGGTTGATGTATTCCAGAGAGTACGGATTGCCGGTTTGCGGGTTCATGAAAATCAGGTTTTCCACATCGGGGCTGCCCTGCAGCCCGTACAGATGCCGCGTCTTTTCCTGTACATACCGGCTGAACTTCACCATGCGGCTCTTGCGGGTTTTCTTCTCCGTCTTTACCAGCCGGTTGCGGTCGAGCACGTCTTTCCATCGGAGTGTACGTACGTCCGAAGCCCGGAATGCCGTACAGAATGACAGCCAGCAGTAGGTCGCCCACAGGTATTCACCGTCTTTTTCCAATGCATCGAGCAATTTCCGGAACATATCCATGGGAAGGTAGTCCGCTGTTGTCAGTTGTCCTCTGATGCGGGTCATGGTCAGGCTTCAGGCAGGTTTTCCGAGAGCATCAGCTCGGCCAATGCCCCGTTCTGGGGAATCATGGCTGGGATGTCCGTACGGCCGGGCTTGTAGATTTCGGTTGCCACGTTATAGATGTCCCACGCTGTAAGTGTTTTCTTCTCCTCGGCAAGTTTGAGCAGATCCTCGGTAAAAATTGAAATTTGGGACTGGTTGAGCGGGTAGGTTTCCACCTTGGACGAGAGACGTTTGTCGGAACTGTCATGTGATACGCGCAAGGCGGTCAGCAGGCCGATGTAGGCGTACATTTCCACGGGGGTAATCACTCTCGCTTTCAGACGGCGGATACGTTCCCGGTCCTCGTTCATCTGCACTTCGAAGTTAGACAACCATTCATCCACGCGCTCGAAAAGCTGTTCGGTGGAGGCCTTTTCTTTCCCATAGTTCGAAACGCTGCGTTCGGGAGAGAGGATGCACTGGTTGTGGCACACTTTAACGCAGGGGCCTATTGCAGCCTGTATGCCGTCCTGATGGAACGCAACGACCAGCGTGGTGGTCAACTCGTCCGTTTCCCATTCTTTGATGCGGATGGTCGTGTAGACACGGCGCAGAATATGTGCCTCGACAGCCGATGTCCCGAACTTCTGTTCCACCTGGGGCAGGACGACTACGCCGGGCTGGGCCTTGTTCTTGTTCTGGGCAGCGAAGATTTCCTCCACCTCGTAGTTCAGGTTGTGTTTCTGGCAGAGACCCGCCATGCGCTCTATCACCTCGTAATGGTAAATTCCCTTGAGCGGGTTGCCGTAGATGTCATTCTCCTTGTGTGTGCGTCGGAGCGTGTCGAGTGTCATCACCTCGACGTTGTTGTTCTGAAAATCGAACTGCACGGGGGCAGCCGTTGTTGCTAATGCTGTTGCCATAATGATTGGTGTTAAAAAGTTATACAATAAGAAAGGCGGTGGAGCGTCGTCCACCGCCTTCCGGAATTTATTCTGTCGCGTCGGGAAGATAGTGCCGGCATATCATGTCCGTGACGCTCGGATAGTAGGAGTTTCCGTAGGTGCCGTACGGGCCGTAACGGGCCAGGAAGCGGAAGTAAAAGTCCACCGGACGGTTGTAGCTGGTGTGTATCCGAGTCTTCCTCAGCCGGTAGGCGTAGTCCATGGACGGCACCACCGTGACTTTCCGCCCGTTGAAATAGAAGTTGCCCTCCCTGTCCGAGGAGAACAGCACCTCCTGTCTTGCCGGACGGTCGTCGGCGACCACCCGGAAGAATTCGCCGAGGGAACGGCAGTTCTGGTATTCTATCGGGATCGCATCGCCCTCTCTCAGTTTCCGGTCCAGCTTGTCAAGCAGGCTGTTGATGGCCGGCATGTACAGGTTCTCGGACTGGAAGCAGCACGTTTCCTGCCAGTGCTTCTCGAAAAGGAAGCTGATTTCAAGGATCAGCGAGAGGGTCTCACGCGCAGTCTGCGGTCTGTCAGCCAGATAATGGATGTATTCCGTCGCCAGCGTGGAGAGCGACAGGTATTCCTCCGGTGCGGGGGCGACCTTCTGGTGCAGGTTGCAGTGCCGTCCGACCAGTCCGTCGATGTCGGTCTCCTGCAATGCGTCGTCCGTCCATGCGAGGGTCCTTTCCGAACGGCAGGCGGGACATTTGTCCGCGCCGTGCGGCAGGAGCATCACTTTGCCGCAATCGGAACAGGTGACAAAATCACCACTGATTGCATATACGTCTACTGTCATTGTTTTCTCCATCCCTTAATCCTCCACGTAAGGCCATTCAAGGTGGCAACCGTTGCATACAGCCACGCCCTCGTCACTCAGAATGTCAATATCGGTGCCCCCACATTCGGGGCATACCGGCTTTTCTTTCTTGTCAGTTCGCCGGTCTGCCGCTCCGTCCGTCAGCAGTAGCGGTACCCAGTATGCCGATGTTCCGAAATCCCGTATCCCGTTTTCATCCTGTATGGGTTCACAGCCCTTCGTCCCCATGTATTTCTGGGAGTCCGGCCAGCATACGGCCCGGTAACACTTGTCCCGCTCGGGAGATTTGCTGGTATGGCGGATATAATCTTCCTCGGGTACGTAACGCGCCCCGTTGTCCCCGCTTTCCGCCGGGTAACCGGTTCCTTCCTCCTCGAAAGGGGCGCTGTCCTCGGGAAATTCCACGAGTACATACAGTTTGTCGTCCCATGCCAGGGAACACTCGCCGCAGTGGAACCGGCTTTCGTGAATATCATAACGGATATTTTCCGAATTGCATTTCGGACAGATAATGTCTTTGGTTTTTACTTTCGGGAAACCCAGGATTTCTCCGGCGATAATTTCCATGCTGAGCCAGAACAACTGTTCATGGTAATCGTTCGCCATCTTTTTCGCCAGGTTCTGCATATCGTCATCGCTGATCTTTTTTACATCGAAACCTTTCCCTTCCAGGTCATCGCGGTGGACGGACGTGATGGGGAAATCCCCGGCGTTCAGCTCCCGGATAAATTGTTTTTCCTCTTCTGTCGGTTCGGGTAAGTTGTTGAAATATTCCCTGAGCCGTTGATAAAGTTCTCTTACCATAATTTTATTTCTTTAGATTTAAAATCCAAACAAGGTTGGATAATTCATTTATAGTATTGTCTGCCCATGCACCTAATTGGAGTATGATGGGGCTGGAATCATCTATGACCACTTCAAGGCAGGCTGTTTGCTCATAGTTTATTTTTGTTCAAATGAAAGTATTCGGCCTGAACGTTTCACCTTTGGCAGAACAGATTGCTACATAAAGACTGTTTCAAACAGTGATACAATAAAAAATAGCCCCGGTGCTTGCTTTTTTGATTATATTATTTTATCTTTGACAAATGTCTAACCTAAAAATCACGCCATGAAAATTTTAACCTTTTTCCATCTTTTATTTTTTTTACTTTTAGTCAGTGGTTGTAATAATTCAGATATGCCAGTTGATCCCATTCCCCAGCTTGTTGAAATCTCCGAAAAAGATACGGACATGGAGCTGAATGCTTTTTTTCTTGCCGTTGACAGTCTTAATGATAATTATCTTCCTTATACTACGCGCACCAATATTAGGAAATGGGGAAGCCGATTTTTATCCGCAGTTGTTGACGCTTCTGTCGGTGCTGTGGCTTCAGCGGCCACTACTCCCATAGGAGGAACAATTATAGGCACAGGAGCTTCATGGGCATATGAGGAATATTTGGGTAATATTCTGGACAAAGTTGAAAGCAGTTCGTCCACAGGAACCGACAATCAGGCTTTTGTTCCAGTGGTTATACTCGCACCCGAAAGAGGAAATATGACGTTTGTTGATTCTGTCGGTTATTATCATAATATGCTGTTGGCAGAGATCGCAAAATCGGGTAAGACATATCTTGATCAGAACGGTGGGGTAGACATAGAAGAGTTATTCACAGATATAACAGCTATGCTTGATGAAAAAAAACAGGTACATTCTGGAGCTTCAGCTCAAAATGAACTTGCAGCCTTTTCCTCCCCTGTATCTATTTTTATAAACACGCTCAATCCAAATGATGAACGGACTCTCGACAAGAGTTTTGCAAGTTTTGAGTCGGAAGGTGAAGCATTAGGGATATCTGTAAAGGAGCTCAGTAGCATAAAAGAAATATGTAGTAAAATATCAAATGTCATACTCTACTTGGAAAATGAAAAAACTATAGAATATGGAGAAAAACTTTATAAGGTCATAGATGATTCTAATATTTCGGAAACACAAAAGCAAAGCTTTAAAATTTTGGATAACATTATAGTGAATAGTAAACTTTATTGGACAACAGTCCAATGATATATTAACTTTTATCTATATTTTCCATATGAAAACAATACAGGTCAGTTTCAAATATAAGTTGTGGTATATGCTGGGGCTTCTGGCTGTTTATTTTACATATCTTTTTGCTTGTTATGTGGTAACCCGTAACGTCACGGAGACTTTGTACAATGTGCCTGTTTGGGGAATTCCCTGTCTTTTTATCTACTATATTCTCATCCATAGGATGAAAATAGTGGTTACAGACGGGGGAGAACTGGTCTACAAACCGTCCAACAGTCTTTTCTGTGAAACAATTGATATTCAGAAAATAGACAGCGCCTCTCTGGAGAGGGGGTTCCTGCTTACCAGGGCGGTCATCCGTTACAACGGTAAAGAGCGTGCATTCCTATATCCCCAGGATGTTCCCGCTTTTTTGGAATTGCTGCAATCCTTTCGTGAAGGGAGCTGTGATACGAAATCCCTACAAAAATAAGACTCACAGTGGAATGCTGAATCTCCGTTTAACTCATGAATCAGGAGAAAAACGAGAACCGACTACAAGAGGGAGTTTACCGGATAATTCGTTTTTTATTTGTTCATTACCGGGCTGGGCTACAATGATGACCAATGATTGATTTCCTGCATTCTCTTGTAAAAGAGTTCGTCCTCCAGCCTGCAGCCAGCGGTCGAAGTCGTCAAGCTGTTCCTCTTCGTTTTGGAATCCACCAAATTCATGCAGGCGTTCGGTTTCGTAAGTCTGTAACTCCTGTCCGTCCGGGATGCGCTGCTCCCGGATGATGTTCAATGCCAAGTCCCTATCCATTGTCGTCCTCCTTATTTTTCCTATATTTGGACAGCAGAGTTTTCATGGACCAACCGCAAAGAGCCATTAGCAATCCTTCACAATCATCTATACGGTAGGAACTTATCAAGTCTCTTGCCTTATGGCGGCAAGTCTCATCATCGCTGTTTATCTCTCCCAAAAGCGTTTCAATAAAAGTTTCACAATTCTCTTCCGAGGCAAGAACATCTTCCATGGTCTCATAGCTGTCCGTTTCTTCTACTGACGTTTCTGGGGAACCGGCATGATTATGCTTTACAGTGGACAGATATATGTTACCAATCTGCGTCGGAACTTTTTTCCGATAGAATCTGTCAATTGACAAAATGTAGTCTTCAGTTTCCCAAGCAGTTTTCGCATGATGTTCAGAAAATTCTTTGGCCCATTCAACGATATCGGCCATGAGCGCACGGGAATCCTTGTCTTTGCTGAGGTCGTCCGCCCCGGCATTATAGGCCAGATCAGCAACGGTTTCCAACAATTTGAAACCGCCATTACGGTCTTTACCATTGGAACGCAGCCATAAGTCCACGTCAATGGCATCCTCTTCCGTTGTCCCGTTATGCAGGCACAGGCACTGCCCGTTGCCGTCATGGCATACGAGGACCGGCCGTTTGGTGTCGGGACATATCCGTACCAGCAGTTCATTGGGGGCAAGTGTTTCGGTGTCACGCCCATTGAGCATTGTAAAAAGCGTCTGGTTGACCAGACTTAGGATTTCCAATTCTTCCTTTGTTCCGGAAGGCTTGGAAACCAACAGGTTCTGTATGCGTTTAAGAAGATTGTAAACCATGAGTCAATAATTGTTATGTTCTTTCCAGATTTTACGTTTCTCATCGTAGTTCTTGTTTCCCCACCATATATTGCAGGCTTTTACAAAAGCCTGACGCATGTTCTGACGGTAGCCTGTAATCTTCTCCATCTGATTTGAATCCAGCGAATCCCACCATTCCTGCATACGTCCCTTAAATTCTTTAAGCGTGGTAAAGGGCAGATGATCCTCGCATTCGTCACACCAGTTGTCATCACGGTCAATGCCCGTAGTGCCAATGAACATGCGGGTATTCGGATCCACCCATGCCTGTGTCTGGATATTGTCTGAACCGCACCCGTCGCATACGGTAATCCCGTCGTCATCAGTATCATCAGGGATAAACCCGTATTCTTCCAGCCAGTGGGTGATATTGAGCAGTCCTTCGGTCTGTACGTTTTCGGCAGGCTCATCAAAATCCTCGCCGGCCTCACCGTTGAGCGTGCAGAGCAGTTTGCCGTTCCCGTCGATGAAAAGTTCATAAACTGTCGCGCCTTCGTAACCGCCGTATCCGTAAAAAACGGGATTGTGGACCACCACTATCGGGGAGGTTTCATACTCCGGTGATCCCGACTCCCGGTAATGTACGCCACGGTTACGGTAAAACGTGCCGATAATATTGTTCTCTTTTTCCACGGCACGACGAATTTTCCCCAAAAGTGATTCTCTGATGGAGATGACACTGAGTTGCATATAATCCTTACGGATACGCCTGTACACTTCCTGCTCGAAGTTGTCTTGGACGGAATCGAAAGGGGATACGCCGGCGTTTTCTTGGATATATTTGTCCTCGTAGAAGTTATAGTGCCGGCAGACAATATTCCTGACGCGGCGAAATTCCTCCCCGGCAAATTCGTGGATGCCATCCTCGCTTAGCGAAGTCGGGAAATAACAACCGGGCATGTGCGCTGTCATTTCGCGGTAAAGCGCGTCATCATCTTCCGGAAAAATTCTGTCTGTTTCCGGAACTGTGGGATTCTCTTGTTTCATGTTGCTTGTTTTTATCTGTAGTTGAACAATTTCCGGTTTGCCGCCCGTTGCGTGGCGGTCACCATATTCTTATGTCATAGTCCTTGAAACAGTCCTCCAGCTCTTTGAGACCTTCCAGGCTGTGCAGCCCTTCCTGGGAGCTTATCTCTATGTCCACGGACATGCCGTAATCCTCTTTTACTTTCACTTCCGAGTCGGGGAATACCTCCCTGACCGCTTCCGCTATGCGGGTGTTTTCTGTTCCGTTCTTAACGATGTTGAGTATCATATGTCTTTCTTTTTCTTATGCAGCACGGTATCGCTTCGGTTCTGCGGATGTTGCTTTTGACTTCTTGTTTCATAAATTCCCAGGCTCTCGTTTTTCCGTTTCCGGTACCTTTCCCTGATACTGTCGATACTGTCGATGAAAGACCGGTAGTCCTTCATTTTACCGCAGTATATGCTGAACGGGCGTTCTCCGTAAAAGACCGCTCCCGTGCAAAGCGTGAATCCCAAAGGTTTCAGCAGGGATTCAATCTTCTTATATTCCTCGTTGGATTTTCTTATCCGCTCCAACAGTTCGGGCCTTATTTTATTCATTGCGGTATTTATTTGTCTGATTCTGTCTTGTTTTTACTGCGCCGGTAAACCGGGCATCGTGTCCGGTATTTGCATTCGCCCCGGGCCGCGTCGGTATGCGCCCGGTGCCATTCATCCCAGCTTTTCACTCCATTGTCCGTAAGGAATGTGATCAGTTGCATGCAGCAGAAACCGCTTTCCTCACGGTTCCGGTCGTGAAGGTTGGCCAGTCCGTTGTCCTTGAATCTCATTTGGAGGATTATTACAAGGAAATCATTTCCACGATGGCACGGATCGTGTCATCCTCGAAATATCCCAGCGGGATTACCGCACACGGAGTACAGTCTTTTGAAAGCATGATATCTGGAATATACACGTTCTTTTCTGCATCAAAGATGACGGGCTTGCCCGCATCATCGGTCAGGTCCCATTTACCACCGTTGTGTTTCAGCTGCCCCATGATATAGCCGAGCATCTCGGATGCTTCGGCATTTTCTTCTGGTTTAATAGTTTTACTTGTTTCCATATCAATATTTATTGTTTTTTCGCTTTTAGCATTTGTTTTCTCATGGCAAGCAGTATTGCCTCGATGCCTCGGACACTCACCTCGTTCTCTTTCAGTTTGTAATAGTAGGTGTTCGCCCCGTTGTAGTCTTCCCTTGCCTTGCGCAACCTGCATTCCTTGGCGGCACGGACTTGTTCGTGGGACAGGTCGTAACCGATGAACTCGTCCATGAAGTAGGACATGGCAGGTCTGTCCTTCCTGTAGCGGGTCTCCACCGCGGTGCTGCCGATGTCCTCGCACCGCTTTCCGAGCGTCCGGAGCACCTCGCTGATATGCCGGTCATGGTACTCGTAACCGAAGAAATGGGTGTGTCCGTAATATATCCGCTGTACTTTCCTCGCGTAATATTCGTACCACCGGGCGTCGCATTTGGTGTGCTGCCGGGTGACCCGGCAGATGGCGTATTTCTCGCCGATCCATGTGAAACGCGCCAACGTCTCGCTTGCCACCGTCTTATGCAGGCAATACTGCCAGCTGCCTTCCCCGGTTTTGTCAAGCGGCAGGAAAGACTGTTTCAGAATCCACTCCCTGAACCCCTTCCGTGTCACTCCCGGATAGTTGCCGGCAATCTTCCTCCATTCCCCGGTGTAGGTGTCTTCCAATGTAGCGAAACTTTTCGCGTAACGTCTGCGGTTATTGCTGTCCCGCGTGATTTCCCGCCAGCTTTGGTCGCACACCGTTATAACGATGTGGTCACTGATCGCGTAATCGCGTTCGCAATAGTTAAATTGGACGTTACACAGCCAGTACCAGCAATTCTCACCGTAGGTATCGCGGCAGACATAGCGTTTTGGTTTGCCTCTGGGTGTCTGTAGTTGCCAGACTTCCATACGATCTTCGTGTCTGATATGGCTCAGGCGTACCCTGATGCCTTTATTTTCCCGCTTTTCTTCCATGGTAGTCGGTATCATTCTTCCACAAGGCTTTTCTCGTAATCGGGAAAAGTGTCCGGCGCGAGCAGCGCGAGCCGTTCCCTGTCGAACAGGTAGGCGTGCATCGTGACGAATCCGTTCTGGATATCGGGTATGACATGGGAGCGGCAGGCGATGCCGTTCCGGGTAAGGAACTCGCCCATTCCCTCGTTCTCGCTGTACTCCTTGACGAAGGCATAATACGGGGGAAGGGGGCGCATGTTTACCGTCACGTCGGTGAAGGGTCCCCATGATGTCCCGTTGTCATTCTCCGGTGAGAGAAGTCCCACGTAAAGGTTTCCGGGAGAATCGTAGGAAAATACTTCCAGCCGTACCGGAATGCCGTCAGGGTATGTCCTGTTTACATACCGCAGTTGCCCGGCGGGAGGGGTTTCCCATCCGGGAAGATCGAAACGGCAGCTGCCTTCCATGATTTGCTCGCCGTCAACCCTGACCGTGCTCCCGTCATTATGTGCGAGTACGAACGTGGGACAGTCGCCGATGCGGCAGTTCTTCTCCTTCAGTGTCAGGGGATTGTCCATGTCCTTCCCGTGAAGACAGGTACAGTGGATGGTGCTCCCGGGTTCCAACAGGCACAGCTCGTCAAGAAGCTGGAAGGGAGACCGGATTACCCTGGCGGCGCTTTTTTTATTCTCCTTTTCGAGAAGGCGGTAGATCTCTTCAAGGTCGTATTCGTTGTCTATCGGTTGCCCGTACTCCGTATCCACGATGACCACACCGGTATTGGCCAGGTGGCATTCCGCTATTGTCTTGTCATAATCGCTCCATTCAGGATTGATTTCTGTTACCGTGTTGAATTCAAGTCCGTATGATGTTCTCATTATATATGTTTTTTATAGTTATACTTTTGAATTGTATTTTTAGTTATTGTGACTGTTTTTCCTGTTCTATGGGATACCGTTCCCATTCTTTTCCAGCCAATGATAATAGGCGAGCGCCTCGTCATAGTCTTCCTGTGCCTTGCGTAACCTGCATTCCTTGGCGTCACGGACTTGTTCATGGGACAGGTCGTAACCGATGATCTCGTCCATGAAATAGGAAACCGTGCGCCCGTAGTAGTGGTCCGTGCGGGTTTCCACCACGGTACGGAAGATGTCGTCACACCGCCTGCCGAGTGTTCCGATTACGTCGCTGATATGTCGGTCATGGAACTCGTATCCGAAAAAACGGACGTAACTTTCGTGTTCCTGCCGGTTTGTCTTGCCCGCGTAATACTCGTACCACCGTGCATCGCATTTGGTGTGCCGCCGGGTGACCTTGAAGATGGCGTACTCTTCACCGATCCATGTAAAACGCGAGAGTATCTCGCTTGCCTCTTCCTCATAGTAGCAATCCCGCCAGTTCAGTTCCTCGGTCTGGCTGAGCGGAAGGAATGACTGTTTGGTAATCCACTGCCCGAAACCTTTGCGTGTGACATGCGGAAGCCCTTTCACGACCTTGTCCCATGCCTCGTTGCATGCCTCGTCCAATGAAGGGAAACTTTCGGGAAAGCGTTCCCTGTCCATTCCGTCACGCAGTACCTCGTTCCATTCCTTGTCACATATGACAAGGATGAGGTCCGTCCTTACGTGGCAGTCCCTCTCGCAATATCCGTAGGGGGCATCGCAGAGCGTGTACCACTCCTTCGGACCATAACCGTCATCACGTCCCAGATAGCGCCCGGGCTTGCCTTCCTCCGTCTGTACTTCCCAGACTTCCGTGCAGTTTCCGCGATCTATATGATGCAGGCGTACCTTAATTTCCTTATAATCTTGTTTTTCTTCCATATCAATCATTTTTTCTATTTTATGCCGCCTTGTCCAGTCCGTCGATGATATGCCTGCATTCGGCTTCCATCTCTTTCAGACTGTCCGTTCCGTAGAATCCCCAACAGCTGTCCAGTTCATTGGAGTCGTCATCCTCCGGTGTTATGCAATATCCGAAGACCTCTCCGGTGTAGTAGTCGTCAAGGGTTTTGATTTCACCTTGCAGGTATTCCTCGATCCGCTTCCTGCGTTCCACGGTGATGTTCTTCCACCCGTATTCCCGACGCACCTTGTCCAACGGTACCGCGATGATGCCGAAAAATCCGGAATCCCACGGGCAGCTGAACGGCGAGGTGGATACCGTAGTGCCGCTATGCTCATAGAGATAGACCGGCAAGGCGATATACTCCTTCAGGAACGATCCCCGGAAATTTCCGATGCGCCCGTCAAAAACCTTGTCGATATCAAAGTGCTCATCGAACTCCTTCTCCGGGCGGTAGCGACGGTGTGCCGTGTAGAGCGTACCGAGGTTGTCGAACATTTTTCGCGGGCTTCCGGCATCGTCATCATAGTAGATGTTGATGTGGTATCCGTTATATTTGATTTGATTATACAGGTTCATCCGCTTGGCTTTTAAGTTCCACTCTTTGTCCATTTACTTTTGCAACCAGTGTATCCACGCTCTCCACGGGGGCGCAGACATTGTTCATGCCGTTGATCTCACCGAGCGTACCCGGAGCGAAGCGGCGTGTGACTTCCCCGGTGTCATAACTGAGGACACCGCCGTCGAACGTGAAAGTCAGGCCGACGATCCCTCCGTCTGGTGTTTTCCCGTAAACAGAACATGCTGCTCTCAGCCCATGGGTGTACAGGTTTTCGGCACTCCATGCCACCTCCGGGGTGAGGTGTGCCACTTCCCGCATGAGGGGAGCCACGATTTCCTTCGTCCACCACGGCCTTCCGATACGTTTCTGTTGTTCTGACAGCCTGATGATCCGCTTTTCATGCCAGGCAATTTTCCGGCGGGCCGCATCGATCCTCCCTTGCAGTTCATCCCGTTGCTGCCTGTACCTGTCTATCTTGTGCAGATAGTCCGCAATACATTTTCTTACTATGTCCGTTTCCATTTCAAGTCCTGTTACAGAGTTGTACAAATTGTTCCGTAATCTCATCCCGCTCGAACTCGTCGCAGTTCAGGTCGAAAAATATGCCTGAAGCCGCAAGCATGTCACGGGCTTCCCCGTAGGTGATGTCATTCCTGTACCGGTATCTCTCCACCATGTCCTGATGTTCGGCTTCCGCCCGGTCATGCAGTCTCTTTTTATACTGCCTGTACCATGTGGGAAACTGTTCCCTGGAAACCATATGTTCCAGCTGCAAGTCCCGGTATCTGCCCGGTGCCAGCAGGATGTGCCTGTCAATATAGGACTTCGCCTCGGCTATGATCCCCTCCCTGGTGAAGGGACGGTGGGAACGTGCCGTGAAATCTACCCATCCTTTGTGCAGGGGATGCTCGATTTCGAACTGCACACCCTGCCGCCTGACGTGTACCACGATATAGGCGGTCCGGTGGGGGAACGTATCGTCCTTGAGGCTCACTTCCCGGCAGGCCGGCGGGTCAACATGGATGTAGTGGTCCTGTCTTGCGCCCCCGAGGAACCTTTCAAGCTGCCGCATCGACTGGCAGTAGATGAATGTTCCCACGCGGCACTGGCCGCGGCGGATGTCGCCGTAATAGTACTTTCTTGCCCTTGCTCCGGTAATGCGGGACTCGTCCGATGCCTCGAAATAGCTCCGGTAGGTATCGTCCCTACGACAGAAGTCATATATTTCCTGAAAAGTCCTTGTTCTCATTTGTTATTCCTGATGTTTTATGGGTTGTCTTCTTCCGGCGGGGAAAATTCCCCCGTCCTGTAAAATATCTCTCCGAGACGGTCCGCCTGTTCCACCAGACCTCTCTTCCTGACAGCCGACACAGCGTTGCGTGCGGCCTTTTCGTACATGCCCAGCAGTACTGGCTCGGGCAGGCGTTTCGTCCGTCACACCTCCTGTGCGGTAGCAAGCATCTCCACCTCGCAGCCCAGACGGGCGGCTGTGAGGATAATGACGGCATTGCCAATAAAGTTCGGTATGCGTTGTTCTCCTTTCATTGTTCAGTGCCTTTAATCCGTTTCGAACTCGTCTTCATAGACCTCGATCTCCTTACCGCTTTCGCAGACGCGTACCAGCCAGGTGTATTGGAGCCGTTCCAGCAGCTCTATGCGGCGATAGCCCTTGTAGGGCACTTTCAGCGTTGCAATGTCTCCCGGTTTCATGTCAGGCGGGTATTTCAAATTGGACATGGAAATGGAACTCGCTTATCAGGCTGCGGATGTACGGAACAGATTTCGGATCCTCCCCGTAAGGATAGAAGATGGTCCGGCAGCGCGTCAGGCATCGGATACCCTGTTTTCGTAGTCGGTACAGCAGGTAAGCCCTGCGTCGTAGTTGTTTCTTGCTCATCGTATAAAGGATTATGTCGTTTTGATTAGAATAGTGGTGTGGTCGTCAAACAGGGGCATCTCTTTACGTTTTCGATGTAATGCCTCCATTGAAAGAAGCTCATCTTGTGTTAACAGGGATGAGCATCATTTTAGTGGAGGGAGTACTGATTTATTCTGACCCGCCACACCGTGCCGCCTACCGGACGGACCGGGTTGACGGCCTACTTCTTACGCCATGCCGCCATCTTCTTTTTGATGTTGATATTATTGTCCGACAGCATCTTTTTCAGGACTGCCAACAACCGCCATCCTTCTCCGTCCCTGTACGCTTCCGCCTTGGCCGAAAGGAACGCCAGTGACTGGTGCTTGTCCAGCCTGCGTCCTGAGTCGTCAATGGCCGTGCAGCTGTGGAAACGGATCAGGTTCTGCATGGTAAAGAACGCCCCGGTGCCCTTATAGGCGTCCATCCATGCCTTGCTTTGAGGAGTATCCCATGGCAGCCGGATACGGCGGTCATTGAACTGTCTGACCGCGTTGTAAAGCTGTGTGGCGTCCGTCGCGTGTCTGATGTGGGTTATCGCGATGGAAAGCGGATGGTACAGTTTGGATTGCAGGTCCACCATGAAAATGTTGCGGCCGTGCACACGCTTGTAGGGAACTCCCTTGCATTTTTTTGTTTTCAGGTTGCCCACGTGTTTTTTCAGCGCGCTGACATAGTCTTCCGCGATGGACAGAACCACATTACGGTTGAACCAGCGGTTTCTCTCGACAAAACCCGTGATGTCCTTGTGTTCCATCTTCATCTGGGCGTGCAGCTCGTTCAGGAGCATTTTCCACTGGTAGTCATAGCCTTTCCTGTGGATCATCTCGGTCACCCCTGCCGGCTCTTTCCGGCGGTGATGCGTATATGACATCATGTGGAACATCTGCGCCATGACCCACCGGCGGAAGAGGCGGTTGTTGGGAACGGTACCCTGTGCCATGATGCTGCCGAATATCGGGTCGTTGTCCTCAAGGATGGTAAGTTTCCCGTCCTTGTTGGAGGCGACATACTCGCCGCCCTCGGCTCCCTGCATGGCGAACAGGCAGCTCACGTCCACGCCGGCATCGCGGAGCGCCTCGATACGTTCCCGCGCCCCTTTGGGAAGTCCGGTGGGGGAATTATGGCCGGCCACCGCCGGATAGACGGTGCCCAAATCCGAATCCTTGCCGATGACAGTGCCCGTAGCGGTAAATTCCTTGTCCGCGATGGCGAATTCCGTGCCGCATCCGGGGCACAGGACTTTTGTCTCTTGTTTCTTTCTGCTCATTGTGAATTTGTTAATAGTTGATTACTTCCGGGTCCACCCATTCTCTGAGTATCACCAGGTCCTTGTCTTTTTCGCTTTGCCAGAACCATCTGCCCATCGTTTCGGGATTCCACGTGAACCCGCCTATAATCCGGCATAGGATATAGAATTCCAGCTCGAATTGGGCGATATCCCGGTACTGCCCGTATAGCATGTCCCTGTCCTCGAGGTCACTTTCGGGCAATGCCATGAAATACCGTCGGGACTTGCTCTGGCTGCGCTCCGATGGTATCGAGTACTTGTAGCGGCGGTACAGTTCCTTCCCCCCCCCTGAAAATATCAGGAGTCAGAGAATGGTTCTTCCACATCCGTGAAAAAATCCCCGCCGCCGTACTCCGGTAACCCCAGGGTGCCATCGAACCTGCCGTCCCGTATCACGTGTCTCCCGTCCACTTTTAAATTTCTGGACCGGAAATAAATCCGGAAATTTGCGCCGTTCTCTATGGCTGTGAAGGTTTCTTGGTAAATATTTTCCATTTTTCTCGCCTATTTACAATTAATGGCACTCAAACCCCTGACGCGTGTCTTTATACTCCTGATAAATACAGTAGGACTTCGGTCCTGAACCAGGTGATTGCCTGGCTCAGGACCAAGCTTGAATACTGTATCTTGAATTTGGGTCCCTCGTGCATATGCGGTCGCGCTACCTTCTGTTCAGGGGGCTCATCCGGACGGCACATCCCTTTAAAAACCTGATACGGGCCGCGAGTACGGCTGGACCCTGTGTCATCTGTCGTGTTAGCAGGAGATGACAAAGGTTCCAGCCGTGTAAATCGCGGCTCTGTTGAAATCCCGGCCTTGCCCCCTTTGTCCTGTGCTGTTCTTTTTGCGGTTCCCGGAATGCCGGCACGTTCCTTTACAGGTCCGATGTCTGCTGTGGCGGAAGCCGGAATGGCGCCGTCGTATGACGCTAGGGATACGACGGCGCGATACGGGCTTATCGGAGACAGCGGGATGAATCCATTCCCCCGAACCGCACGTTCCCGTGCTGGAAAAGACTGAAAGTTCTCATAATACCGGCACATGGCTTTATGCTTCCGATGTATCCCGCGTATGGGTCTTCTGCGGAGTCCGAAGGCGACGGTCAGCCGCCTTCAGACTCGGAAAGAAGACGTCAGCGCGCGGGATGCCCAAACCTATTCCTTGAACTTTCCCGGTGTGCTCCGGTAACGGGTGCAGGACAGACGGCACATGACTTTAATTTCCCGATACATTACAGGCGCAGCCAGAATCAAGCTGGGATTAACCGGCTGTTAGACCGGTTAATTCCTATATGGATTCTGGTTATAAGCCTGTAACGTTGAATAACCTGCCCGTTCACCCGTTCTGCCGTGTGCCCGGCATGCCCTATAATGATGCCACCAGCGTATTGTACACCGCCCGGCTCGTCAATAAGGCGCCGCGCATGCATCCTATGGTCAGGTAGCCCGGAATGGTTCCCGGGGTCTTGCCCCGGTTCGCCTTCACGTTGCGCCCTTTGCCCCGGACAATGCAGCCGTCCTGCCCGGTACTGACATATCCCAGACCGCCTACCTTCCGCTTGCCCGTACTTACGGCCCGCAGGCAGTCCATCACGAACTTGTTCAGTTCGTCAAGGTCCCTGCGGACATTGCATACCGGAAGCACCTGGGTCGCCCAACTGAACTCACCGTTGCCTTTATACAGGTAACGGTTGACTGCATTGACCGCTTTTGCCGGGGTAGTGCGGGGATTGCGGACCGTGCGGCGTTCAATCTCTTTCTGAAAAGTCTTGATACGGCTTGCCGAAGGGGAGATCATGTCCCCCTTGATGCTGAACCCGAGAAACTTGAACCAGCGGTCGGACATCAGGTATTCCACCTTCTTCGGGTTGAGCTTCATGGTTTTCTCGCCGAGCCTTTGTTCCAGCACTTGCATTGCTTTCCCGTAGTCTTTCCCGATGAACAGCATGTCGTCCGAGTATCGGATGTAGTAGCCTGTCATTCCTGAGAGTTCCCCGTCGAGATCATGGAGCAGCACGTCGGCCAGCCAGCTTGCCACGGGACAGCCCTGTTTGAGGGACTGGTACTTGCTTTGAAGACGGTTGTCTTCATCGAAGTAAAGATCGTTGTGGTAGTACTTCCTGAGCACGTCGATTAAGGAGGAGCGTCCGTGTCTGGCCTCGACCTTGTCGAACACCTCGTCAATGTACCGTATCGGCACACTATCGAAATATTTGCTCAGATCCGACTTCCAGCCCAGAATGCCGCCGCCTCTCGTTTCCGCTATCCGGCGGCTGGCCTCGGTGACTACGCTGCCACAGCCGATACCGCTCTAGTAGGACTTGCCCGAGGGGTGTACCATCTCCGGCATGAGGTCGAAGAGCAGGTCGTTGGCAATGCCCAGCACTACCCGGTCGACGGGCTCGTTGATGTATACCGTACGGAACTCGCCGTTCTCCTTCGGTATCTGTGCGGTATGCGGGGGAGCGATTTCGTACTTCCCCCGTATCATGGCATCGGCCATGGCCATACGGGTATGCTCGTCGGTCAGCCGGATAAGCTGGTCTTTCCGGATGTCTTTCAGCACGCCTTTCTCAATGGCCTTTTTCCACCGGCCGATGTCGAAGAACATCTGTAATATCTTGTCTGACATGGTTCGTATGTTTTTTATTATTTTTCCTGACAATACCGTTCAAAGCGTTGGAGGTTATAACTTTCTGTCTGCAGGTTCTCCCAGCAGTCCCGGATAAACTCCTCCCGTACCCCAGCTTTTGCCTGCGGGAATTCTTCCTCCAGCATTCTTCGGGCAAATTCTTTCCAGTTCCCGTTTTCTGCCAGTTCCTTGCGGATTTCAGGCAACAGCCGTTCGTATTCTTCTACCGTTCCGCACAAGGACAGCAGGTCGTCATTTGAGAGGTACTCTTCCGCGTCGTGGATTTTTCCGGCCTCGTCGGTAGGGATGAGGATTTTTCCTTCCGCAGTCAGCTCTACCGATACGGCACTGCTGCAGGCTGCAAAACCGTACTTGTCGTATATGGTCACCGAACAGGGATAGAATCCCTTCCCGTCCAGCAGGTCACCGGCCGGATCACCCGTCGGAAGGATGAAGCGGACTTTCCGCCCGTATTTTTGCCCAAGGTATTTCTTGAGCAGGCGCATAAGTTTTTCACGGGTAGCGGCCATATATTCTTTGCCGGCATCTTTTTCCTTGACAAGTCTCGGCAGGATGTCGTCCGGCATGGGAATGCCGGTATCCGATATTCCGTTTTCTTGCGTTTTACTCGGTTCTTTTTTCATTTTCAATTGTCTTTATCTGTGTATATCGTATCATTTCCCAGTCTCATCCCCTTTCTACAAATGCGGTGAGGCCTTCTTGCGGGAGGAGGAACTCCTTTTCCTGTTCACAGTAATAATAAATACCTTCATCGATCCTTTCTGCGGCTTTTGAAACGGGTGCGCCGCTCCTGCGTCCGATGAGCTTCCTCTGCAATGCGGTGACCGATACGGTTGTTTCCATTTCCTGTTCCGTCCCCCGGAACAGTGTCAGCTTCCTTATGGGGTACTCCTTTCCCTGCCACTCAATGACGTCGAGCAGGCTTCCCTCTTCGGGATATACCCTGCAGAATGCAGCGTGCACGCTTGCCGACACCTTGCCACAAAGCAGGCATATCTGTTCTCCCAGGCCCAAACATCTGTTTCTGATCATCGCTTCGAGCAGGTCCGTGCCTGCCCCATTGTCCGCTGCCTGTGTGAGAGCCTCCCAGTATCCCCTGCCGAAGTGGCTTATGAAGGGCACGAGCTGCGAGGCCCTGACCGTCTTTTCCGACCCGCATCCCGATTGCAGCGCCTCTATTCCGGCGGATACCAGCTGTACCCTTGTGTCGCCCTGCACGGGAGGATATACGGGGCAGCACACCTGCATGGTTTCCATCAGGTCTTCGCTTTCGTTGTACCAGCGTACCTGTTCCCCGAATCTTATGAAATCATATCTGTCCATTTTTCTTTGTCTTCATTGTTCTGTTGTTGTTTACAATTCTTCCGGTTCTCCATCGTTGATACTTCGGTAGAAACGGTCTCCGTCCGCCCATTTCTTGGCGGCGATAGCCAGCCCGAACGCTTCCTCTATGGAAAGTCCGTCGGCGGGAAGGGCATCAAGGAGTTCTCCCATGCATACATCGTTCCCGCCATACTCTTCCTGCACCTTCCCGAGTGTCATTCTGCCTTTGTCCGTCTTTTTACGGCACAAAAGCATCTGTTGTATCCAATTTATCATGCGGTTCTTTTATTAAAGGTGTAGATACTAATTGAAAAGTGCGCCAATATTCCAGTTGAAAATTGCGCCACCAT
>OBVA01000037.1_pt1 | contig 65485 bp, 79 predicted proteins | sample 1495021 | NCBI WGS metagenome assembly OBVA01 (sample SAMEA2579965, study PRJEB22360) | human gut metagenome | biome: human gut; feature: human-associated habitat; material: faeces | place: Denmark | collected 2008/2010
GCCTGCCGTATTCTGTTATTGCATTACTGAGATTATGGTTGTTCCTACCACATTATGGATTCCTGTTGTAGATACACAATTACAATTGGGATGGGGTTATTATGTATTGGCATTTTTGATTATTGTAGGAGCTACAAATGCAGTAAATTTAACAGATGGTCTTGATGGTCTTGCTGGTGGTACATCAGCAGTGGCGGGGGTAGCAATCTCTTTTTTTTGTTTAATAACAGATAGCATTCTCTGTTATTGGTTTGATGGCTGCATCGATGACAAATTCTATTGGTGCTGAAAGTGTTGCGTACTTCGGCGCTATAATAGCAGCTGTATGTCTTGGCTTTTTGGTATATAATGTGAACCCTGCAAAAGTATTCATGGGGGATACAGGCTCTTTGGCATTAGGTGGTGCTTTTGCAGCAATGGCTATTTTAACTAAAACAGAATTGCTACTTGTGGTGATTGGTGGCATTTTTGTTATGGAAGCATTATCTGTTATTATTCAAGTTATTTCTTTCAAAACACGTGGTGTGCGTGTATTTAAGATGAGTCCTATTCATCACCATTTTGAACTTTCCGGATGGGCAGAACAAACAGTTGTTAATCGTTTCTGGTTTGGTGGCGCTGTTTTAGCCATTATTGGTGTACTTTTAGCGACTATAACTTTATAAGATAATACTTAACGGAAGTTGTAAATAATGGTATGCTTATTAGATAGGATACATTAATTTTATAAATAATTTAGGTGATATAGATGGAATATGGAGATAAACATATACTTGTTCTTGGCGCTGGAGCTAGCGGTATAGGTGCCTCTTGGGTATTAGCCCAAGTGGGTGCGCATGTTGTGTTAAATGATTATAAGCCTATGACACTGCCTACGGCTGAGGAGAAACGACTCGTTGCGGCAGGGGTAAATATTATTACAGGGCGTCAAGATGAATCCTTGCTAGATGGCGTGGATCGTATCGTTATTTCTCCAGGTATTTCTTTAGACATTCCGATTGTAAAAGCAGCACAGGCCCGTGGTATTGACGTGGTCAGCGAAGTAGAATTAGCTTATGAAGTATCTAAATCACCTATCGTAGCTGTTACTGGTACAAATGGTAAGACTACGACAACAACCTTATTAACTAAAGTACTAGAAGGCTCTGGAAAACCAGTCCACGTCGGTGGAAATATTGGTGATTCTCTTAGTGAAGTGGCGTATTCTATGCCTGCAGACGGTTTTTTAGTAGCTGAATTATCTAGTTATCAATTAGAGACAATCAAGCATTTTAGGCCTATTGGGGCTATTATGCTCAATATTACTCCAGATCACTTAGCTCGTCATAAGACGATGGAAAACTATATTGCTGCGAAGGAACGCATCTTTGAAAATCAATTAAGTACAGATTATTTAGTGTTGAATATAGATGATCCCGTTGTAGCTGATATGGAACATCGTGCGCCTAGTCATATTCTAAAAATTAGTCAAAAAAAAGCCGTAGAGAATGGCGCTTATTATGCTGATGGGCAATGTTATATTGCTAAAGATGGGGTAGCAAAATTTGTTATTGGAAATGAAGATATTCATATTCCAGGCAGTCATAATATTGAAAACATATTGACCGTTATTGCTTTATCTCATGCATTGGGCGTACCTGTAGAAACAATTCATCGTATTATTAGTGAGTTCCATGGCGTTGAACATCGTTTAGAACGCGTTAAGACGATTGATAGTATTACATTTTATAATGATTCTAAAGCGACTAATGTAGATTCTGTGGTTAAAGCATTAGAATCCTTTGATCAACAAGTTATTCTATTAGCTGGTGGTCATGATAAAATGACGCCTTTAGAAGACTTCATGGAGTTAGTTAAGGAGAAGACTAAAGCTGTTATTTTCATGGGGGAAGCAGCAGATCGTTTTGAGACGGCTGCAAAAGAGGCTGGGGTGAAGCCGATTTATCGTGCTTTATCCATGAAAGAAGCCGTAGAACAAGGCTATAAATTGGCAGAGACTGGCGATATTGTGCTATTATCTCCGGCTTGCTCAAGCTTTGATTGGTACAGCTGTTTTGAAGAGCGTGGAGATGACTTTAAACGTTGTGTTCATATGTTGCAAGAGGGAGGACACCATTAATGAAACGTGTTATTATTTCAGGTGGTGGCACTGGTGGACATATATATCCAGCAATAACTATATATAAGGAAATTATGAAACAAAATCCTGATGCAAAGGTGTTATATGTTGGTACCAAGCAAGGTCTCGAGGCTACATTAGTTCCTAAAGAGGGGATAGAGTTTACTACGATTCCTGTGCAAGGCTTGCAGCGTCAATTATCGTTAGGTACATTAGTTACATTAGGTAAAACTGCTTTAGGCATTGTAAAAGCTAATGCCATAGTTTGTAAGTTTAAACCTGATGTGGTTATTGGTACTGGTGGTTATGTATGTGGGCCTGTTCTCTTGGCTGCAGCATTACATAATATTCCTACTATAATTCAAGAACAGAATGTCATAGCAGGCATTACTAATAAAATTCTGAGTCGTTTTGTTGATGTGGTAGCCCTAGGCTATAAGGATGCAGAAGCATCGTTTTCTAAAGCAAAGCGCGTAGTCTATACAGGGAATCCTGTTCGTCCAGATGTGCTAGTTGATTCGAGAACAGCGGGACGTAACTATTTCAATTTAAGTGATGATACCTTTACAGTACTCATAGCTGGAGGTTCTCGAGGGGCGAGAACTATTAACAATGCTATGATAGATGTACATAAACACTTCCAAGGTGTGAAAGGTATTAAATTAATCCATATTACGGGAAACGGAGAATATGAATCTGTTTTATCCCAATTGGGTATTACCGATGGGGATGGTTTAGGTAGTTCATCTTTGATTTTGCCGTATTTACATGATATGCCAAAAGCACTAGCAGCAGCCGATTTAGCAGTATTTAGATCTGGTGCTATAGGTCTTGCAGAATTAGCAGTTCGCGGTATTCCATCCGTATTGATACCGTATCCATACGCAGCGGAAGATCATCAAACCTATAATGCACGTATCTTTGTACAAGAAGGGGCGGCGCATATGATTGTAGATAAAATGTTGAGTGCTCACGATTTAATAGGGGAAATCGAGATGTTTATGGCCAACCGTGATTTGTTGGCACAAATGGGAGACCGAGCATTGCAATTGGGGAAACCGAATGCGGCTCATGATATTGCAAAATTAGCTTTATCTATTGCAAAGTAACAAGGAGAGGTTTTATGTTAGACGGTATTCACAAAATTCACCTTATCGGTATTGGTGGATCTGGTATGCGTGCGATAGCGAATATTTTGATTCAAAAAGGTTATGATGTATCTGGTTCAGATATTGCTGAATCTGCAGTAATTTCTAAGTTTAGAGATATGGGTGCCACGGTGCATATCGGTCATAATAAAGAATATGTAAATGGTGTTGATGCCATAGTTCGTTCTACAGCGATTCGTGAAGACAATCCTGAAATTGTTGCCGCTAAAGAGCAAGGGATTACCATTTTACATCGTTCTGATATTGTAAAGGCTGTATTAGATGTAACAGATGGTATCGCAGTAGCTGGTGCGCATGGTAAAACATCTACAACTTCAATGATTGGACAAATTTTAGTGGAGGCTAATGCGGACCCTACGGTAATTATCGGTGGCGAAGTAGATTATCTCAAAGGTAGCAGTTGCCTTGGGAAAGGCCATTTTTCAGTTGTGGAAGCGGATGAGAGCGATGGTTCATTTTTAAAATTGCATCCACATACTATCGTTATAACTAATATTGAAGATGATCATATGGATCATTATAAGACTATGGATAACTTGTTAAACGCTTTCTGTGAGTTCGTCGAAACGTTACCAGAAGCAGGCAAGGCTATAGTATGTGGTGATAATGAAAATATTCGTTATGTTATGAGCCGCGTAAAACGTACTTTTATTACATATGGCTTAGAGGATAATAATGATTATGTAGCAAAAAATATTCATTATGTGGACTCTTCCTTGGTATATGATGTATATCATAAAGGTATTAATATAAGCCGTATCAGCTTGCGCGTGCCTGGAGAACATAATGTATTAAACTCATTGGCAGCCTTTATTGTGGCTCATGAATGTTGTGGTGTAGAGAATCGCTTTATTACAAAAGCGTTAGGTAAATTTATCGGTGCAAAACGACGTTTTGAAACAAAAGGTCATGTTGCTGGCGTATGGGTTGTCGATGATTATGCACATCATCCAACAGAAATTAAAGCGACCTTAAGAGCAGCAAAAGAGCTTGAAAAACATCGCGTTATTTGTGTGTTTCAACCGCATCGGTATACACGTACAAGCTTGTTGAAAGATGAATTTGCCACTGCTTTTACAAGTGCTGATGAAATATATATGACAGATATTTACAGTTCTGGTGAAGATCCGATTGCAGGTATCGATGGACGTACTATTCCTGACGCTGTTGAAGCTGCTACACATAAGGTTGTACATTATGTACCATCTGTTGATGACATACCGGCTGTATTGGCAAAAATTGTGCGACCTAACGATCTGGTTATCACAATGGGGGCTGGTTCTATTAATCAATATGGACCAAAATTATTAGCTATATTGGAGGAAGGCTTACAATGAAAGATAAAAAAATAATCGTATTGATGGGTGGCCCTTCCAAAGAGGCTGAAGTATCTCGCCGTACTGGCGCTGCTATTGCGGAAGCACTCGAAAGTAAAGGGTATAATGCCCAAACATTAGAACTTAATCCTCGTACTGTTTTAAAAGATATTGAATCCTTAGGTGGAGAGATTGTATTTAATGCAATTCACGGTCGTTATGGTGAAGATGGTGCATTACAAGGCTTACTTGAAATGGCAGAAATTCCATATACTGGATCGGGCATCATGGCTCATGCGGTAGGAATGAATAAAAAAGTAAGCAAAGATGTTTTCAAAGGGGCTAATATTCCAACAGCTACTTCTGAATCCTTTAATGGTAATTTAGAATCTGCAGAAGCTATTATAGGACATATTCGTAAACAATTTACGATTCCTGTAGTGGTGAAATCTGCTACTCAAGGCTCTAGTATTGGCGTTACCATCGTTCGTGATGAGGCACAATTGGAGGCTGCTGTTACAGAAGCGCTAAAATATGATCCGATTCTTGTAGTAGAGCAATTTCTTGATGGTCGCGAATTTACAGTATCCGTTCTTGACGGAAAGGCATTGTCAGTAATTGAAATCCGTCCACATTCTGGGGAGTATGACTATACCAGTAAATATACTGTAGGTGCTACAGAATATTTAGTACCTGCGCCTATTAGTGAAGAAATGACTGCTGAAATGCAACGCATAGGGGAACTTGTGTATCGCGAAGTACAAGGCAGTGGGGTTATTCGTGTTGATATTATGACAGATCATGCAGATAATATGTATGTTTTAGAATACAATACTGTGCCAGGTATGACGGCAACGTCTTTAGTACCAAAGGCAGCTAAAGAAATGGGAATTGACTTTCCAACATTATGTGAAAAGATTCTATTAACAGCTAGTATAGGGAAATTTTAAGGGCTGAATAGAACATAAGGAGTTATCTATGGATGATAAGCAATACCATCCATCCAACTCTGGGGAGATGCAGTCTTCTACACCTGTTCATGATGAACGGGCTGTATTTAGAAAACGAGTGTTAAAAATCGGTGGTGCAGTTACTCTCGTGTTGGTGGGATTGTTTACACTACCTATTCCTTTTGGATCCTTAAAAATTATAGGATCGGATAAGGTAACTGTACAAGATGTAATGGTAGCAGGGGATATTCATGAACCTGTAAATATATTGCAAATTAGTACAGAGAAATTAAAAACTAGATTGGCGAAAGACTTACGGGTTGAAGAGGCCCAAATTAGTTATCAATTGCCATTTACAATGGTTGTACGTGTCATAGAACGCAAGGCTGTTGCAGTTGTACCAGCTCAGTTTGGTTATTTAACACTTGACAGTAAAGGTCAAGTGATTGCATCAGAGCCTGCAATACAAGATACGTCGGTACCAATGATATCAGGCGTTAAGGCGGGAAATATTTTGTTAGGTGATACCGTTGTGGATAAGCCCATTTTGGCGGCTCTTGAATACTTGAACTCTCTTGATGAGAGCACCTTCAAGAATATTGCAGAAGTCAATATAGGAGATCCTGATGCGATAATGGCTTATACCGTATCGGGGGTGCAAATTAGATTAGGGGATAGTAAAGATTTACCTAAAAAAGCCGAGTTAACTCAGTCCATGTTACAAGATATTAAGACAACACATAGCAATGTACAATATATAGATGTTAATGTTTCATCGCCATATATAAAAACTGATGTAATACCGGAAGTTAAAAAGCATCAGCCTGGAACAAAGAATACAGAAGATTCATCTACTAAGAAGGATGATAAAAAACAAGATAAGCAAGGTCATGTTGAAGATAAAAGGTAGATGATTGTCGTGAGACACGAACGGTGGGCAATAGCCTTAGTCAGTTGTATATTGGGTTTCATGGTTGTCACCCAATATAAGATGACTCAAGATAATATAGAAGAAAATATCCGTTTACAACGAGCTGGTGATTTAGCTGTACAATTGCGAGAGGCCCAAAGTGAACGTGATGCATTGTTAAAACAAATAGAAGAGCTTAAACAGTCTGGTGCTACTGGCAATGTTAAAGCAGACGAACAGTTGATGATGAAAGCTGCGTTAACTAATGTTAAAGGTACGGGTGTTAGTGTATTAATCGAGGATAGCTTAAAACCAATTCAAAGTGGTGAGAATCCTAATTTATATGTAATTCATGATGAAGATATTTTACGTATTGTTAATGAATTGCGAGCTGGTGGGGCTGAGGCGATAGCTATCAATGATCAACGTCTCATAGGGACTTCTGAAATACGATGCTCTGGCCCGACTATTACTGTAAATGGTAAGGTTTTTGGGGCGCCTTTTACAGTTAAAGCGATTGGTGATCCAAAAACATTAAATTCTGCGCTCACCATGCGAGGCGGTGTGGTAGATTCCTTGAAACACTGGGGCATAAAGGTAACCATAAAGGAAGAAAATGAATTAGCTATTCCAGCTTTTACAGGAACCTTCAGAGAAGAGCATATAAAGCCTAATGAAACAGGAGGTAAAGAATGAATATTTATATCTTTGCCATTGTTGGTCTAATTGTAGGTACTACATTAGGGTGGCTTTCACCATTTCATATACCTATAAGTTATGCAAATTACACATCAGTCGCTGTTCTGGCTGCACTAGATGCTGTATTTGGTGGTAGCCGAGCTGCATTGGAACGAACCTTTGATCTTAGTAATTTTGTGCTTGGGTTCTTTTCAAATGTTGTGTTAGCTGTTATTCTTGTATATGTAGGTGACCTCATAGGAATTAACCTATATTACGTAGCTCTTATTGGCTTTGGATTGCATGTATTTATTAATGTAGGCGCTATACGAAAGATTATTATAACTAAGCGATTCTAATAAATCACATTCTATATAGTGGAAAGTTTTTAAATTTTAGTGTAAAATAAATGTAATTGTTATAAGATTGTCAGTATATAAATCGATACATTGGGACGTATATTGATACGATAGATAACGATAAGAGGAGGAAGTTCAATGTCTGATTTTGCAAATATTAAAGTTATCGGTGTTGGTGGCGGCGGTAATAACGCTGTTAATCGCATGGTAGATAGCGATCTTAAAGGTGTTCAATTTTTATCCGCTAATACTGAAAGCCAAGTGCTTGAATTATCTAAAGCGGATGTAACGATTCAAATCGGCGAGAAGGTTACAAAAGGTCTTGGTGCAGGTGCAAATCCACAAATCGGTGAAGAGGCTGCTCAAGAAAGTCGCGAAGAAATTATAAAAGCTCTTGAAGGTGCTGATATGGTATTCGTAACTGCTGGTATGGGTGGTGGTACTGGTACAGGTGCTGCTCCTATTGTTGCAGAATGTGCTAAAGAAATCGGTGCATTGACAGTCGGCGTCGTTACTAAACCGTTCGCTTTTGAAGGTAAACGCCGTCGTGCACAAGCGGAAAAAGGCATTGAATTCTTGACTCAAAAAGTAGATACTATTATCGTTATTCCTAATGATAAATTGTTGCAAGTTGTAGATAAAAAATGTTCCTTAAGTGATGCATTCCGTACAGCTGATGATGTACTTCGCCAAGGTATCAAGGGCATTTCAGACTTGATTCAAGTTCCTGGCTTGATCAATCTTGATTTTGCAGATGTTAAAACTATCATGACTGAACAAGGCGAAGCATTGATGGGGATTGGCGTTGGCGAAGGTGAAAACCGCGCTGCTGACGCAGCTAAAATGGCTATTAATAGCCCATTGTTGGAAACCTCTATCGATGGTGCAAAAGGCATCTTACTCAATATTTCTGGTAGTGCAAACTTAAGCTTGTTTGAAATTAATGAAGCTGCGGAAATTATTTCTGAAGCGGCGGATCCTGATGCAAATATTATCTTCGGTTCCGTTATCGATGAAAGCTTAGGCGATACAGTTCAAATTACTGTTGTGGCAACTGGTTTTAATTCAAATACTAAGAATGTACCTGAATTCCCTAAAACAACCACTACATCCCGTCCGGCATCCACTACAAATACTAACAGTGGTATCCCTGATATCCCTGTATTCATGAAACGCTAATTTATAGATTGTATAATTACTATACCTATCGATTAGTAACTTATTAAGACATACCGTTGGTATGTGTATAGGAGGTAAAAATGAAGAAATTAGTATTATTAACTTTAGCAGCTACAGTTGTAGCCGGTAGTGCATTTGCTGCAGCTCCTGTAACGAAAATTAGTGATGGATCCACTAAGGTACAAGCTGATTATGCTTTTAAACAACACGTATCTAACGGTGGCGGCAATAGCAATGATGGTTTCGGTGTTTCTTTACAACACGACCTTTCCAATAAAGCCGCATTACAATACTCTTACGATAAATTAAATGCAAAAAATGGTGATATTAAAGATCATCAATTAGCATTGGTTTATAAAGTACATCCAAATGTAAATTTATATGGTGCAGGTACTGCGATTCGTACAAATGATACTGAACTTGGTTTCCAAGCTGGTGTTATCGGTCATGTACCTTTGACTAATAAAGTAAACGGCTTTGCTAAGGCTGGTTGGGGTAATGATATTAAGCAAACTTATCAAGTAGGTGCTCAATATGAAGTACGCCCTAATGTAGATTTGAATGTATACTATGGCTATGATAAATATAGTGTAGATAGCAATGATAAAACTGCAAAAGGTTTACACGCTGGTGTAGGCTATTCCTTCTAAGGATGATGATGACCACTCTTTTGAGTGGTCTTTTTTTTATATATTTACTGTTTTATTGTATATTTTCCTAAATAAGGTACTTAATATATTCTATATATATTTAATAAGTGTTGAGTTACTAATAGTTAGTTAAATCTTCTATGTATACAATATATTTACTGAATATACGTTGTATATTTAAATTAGTTTAGGTATGATAAATATGTAATATTCATTTCAGATAGGATGGTGCTAGTTATGACAAGTGTTGCTGCAAAGCATGCAAAAGGAAAAAAATTAAAAGACGTGATCTTCGTAACTGCTGGTCAAGCTCAAGCTGATGCTAAAGAAAATGGCCGTGAGAATGTTGTAAATGGTACGTTGGGTGCTATTCATGATGAAGAGGGAAACTTAGTTTTTCTTAAGACCGTTAAAGAAGAATATTTGAGTCTTTCGGATTCTGAACATGTTGGTTATGCACCAATTGCGGGTATTCCAGATTTTTTGTGTGCTGCTGAAAAAGAATGTTTTGGAAATTTCCGTCCAGAAGGTCATATTCGTAGCATTGCTACCGCAGGTGGCACTGGTGGCATTCATCATTTGATTCATAACTATACGGAGCCTGGCGATGAAGTATTAACAGCGGATTGGTACTGGGGTGCATACCGTGTTATTTGTAGCGATACTGGACGTACACTAGTTACGTATTCCTTATTTGATGAACATAATAACTTTAATCATGAAGCATTCCAAAATCGTGTAAACGAATTGGCGGCTAAACAAACAAATGTGGTTGTTATCTTTAATACACCTGGTAATAACCCAACCGGCTACTCTATTGAGGATAAAGATTGGGATTCTATCCTTAATTTCCTGAAGGATTTAGTTGCTATTGGTCGAAATAATGTGATTATTGGTATTGATGTAGCATATCTTGATTACTCTGGTGAAAAAGATGAGGTACGTGCGTTCTTCAATAAATTTAGTCATTTACCAAAAGAAATTCTCACCTGTGTGTGTTATAGCTTATCTAAAGGATTCACTATGTATGGTCAGCGCGTTGGTGCGATGATTGGAATCTCTGACGATGAAGAAATAGCTGATGAGTTTTTCGAAGTTAACAAATCTACAAGTCGTGCCACATGGTCCAATATTTGTCGTCCCGCAATGCGTACAATGGCTAATATTGTGGCTGATCCAGCTAAGTTTAAGGAATATGAAGCTGAACGCAATTGCTATTATCAATTAATTCGCGATCGTGCTGATATCTTTAAACAAGAAGCAGCACAAGTAGGACTTCTCATGTTACCTTACCGCGGTGGCTTCTTTATTACAATTCCTACAGACTCTGCGAATGCTATCTGTGAAGAATTGAAAAAAGAGCACATCTATGTGATTGCATTAGCAAATGGTATTCGTATAGCAGCATGCGGTATTCCTAAATGTCAAATGACAGGTCTAGCTGAAAAAATTTATAATGCCATGAAAAGTCTTGGTAAATTATAATAGATAAGTAAGTTATACTAAAAACCACTTGATACATGTATCAAGTGGTTTTTAGTATGTAGATATAAATTTGATTGAATAAATATAAAAGGATATTAGTAATGTAATCAAATTTGTTTATTTCTTACATTAGTGAATATTCTTATGCTCTTTAATGTCTTGATCAGCTTCTTTTGCCAAATCTTCGAGAGCTCGTTTAGGAACTGTTCGTTCACCTGTTTCTGGGTCTATAAATTCAACGCGGTCTAAGGTGCTTGTAATTTGCCCTCGAATGAAGCTTAAGTAGATTTCATATAGTTCTTTTTTTTCTGCTAATTCTTCTGGTGTTAATTCTTGACCAGATTTTTTCTTTGCAGCTAGTTCGTTTATTCGATTTATTGTATCGTTAATATTACTCATATGCGCCTCCTGTATTCTATATTAGAATAGCATGTTTTATTATAACATAGAACTTAATGAATACGTATGGTAAGATATAAGTTGTACGCGTCTGTACTTTCACAGGTGAGAAAGGAGAGCTGTATGCGTGTAACAAAAACGATAAAGGCAGAGCAGTTAAAACTATTACAAGAGCATTATTTTGATGCAAAACCTGCCCTTGATTATACAAATGAATTTGAATTATTAGTGGCTGTCGTGCTATCTGCACAGTGTACGGATGAACGGGTTAATATTGTTACTAAACGATTATTCCCTAAGTTAAATCATCCTGCTAAAATGCTTGAAATTGGAGTTACTAAGTTAGAGACTCTTATTAAAGATTGCGGCCTTTATAAATCCAAGGCTAAAAACTTAATTGCTACCTGTCAAATTTTAGTTGACCGATATCATGGAGAGGTACCTCGTGAGTTTGATCAGCTCGTTGAACTACCTGGTGTGGGTCGTAAAACAGCAAATGTAGTGGTGTCCGTTTTGTTTGGTACACCTGCAATTGCGGTAGATACTCATGTATTCCGCGTGTCAAACCGATTAAAATTAGGTATTGCGAAAACGCCAGAAGAGATGGAACAAAAGTTACAAAAGGCAATTCCAAAAAAGGACTGGGCTGCTGCACACCATTGGTTAATCTATCATGGCCGTAGATTGTGTAAGGCTCGTAAGCCTTTGTGTAATGAATGTTTTTTAAATCATTTATGTCCTTCTGCAGGAAAGGTTTAATATGAAAGTAAATAACGAAGAATTTATTGCCCTTTGTGCTAATCATGGTATTGAGGGAATTGATATTGTAAATGAGTTAATGCGTTTTAAAGTGCTAGATCAATTGATTTCTAGTAATGCTAGCTCCCGTGAGTGGGGTGTAACGGCAGATGATTTATATGCGTTAGCAGAAAAATCCACAGTAGAATCCTTTGGTCCTGTACCATATGATTTGAATACATTCCAAGCTCTTTATGGACCATCCTTTAGAGTGGAATTGTTTGATTTTATTAGTGACACAGGCATTTTAGAAGGTCTAGATGTAGGCACTATTTGGGAAACTCCTGTTCGTGAAAGTATCGAAGCTCATAGTAAAACGGGAGAATTGGTTCTGTATGCTTATGTAGAAGAATATGCAGGCATGGTTGAAGAGATTCTTCAATCTTATGAAGATAAAAAAGTCGTTCTGTATACGGCATCTCCCGTGTGTTATAGCATTTTGACACGTTTATATCCGATGGCTCAAATCATTAATCAATGGCCTCATCGTAGCTATTTTGACCATATCTTTACAGGCACAGTTGGTATGTTCCAATCCTCTGAAGATATTGTAGAAGAGGTCGCTAACGGATTACATAACTTGGTTCCAGAAGGGACTGCTCAATTATTCTTACCTGCTACAATGGCACAAAATCAATTGGGCTTAAATAATATGGCGTTGCAATTTTTCTTGAACCAAAAACGAGTAGAAGCTATACGGGAATGGACTCCATTAGGGGCTTATGAAATCGTATATGGTAAATACGATGTAAAAAAAATGCGTGTTGGTCTTCGTGAACTTGTAGGGGATGAGTGGAAAACAATTAATTATATTCCATTACCTCATGGCGTATTTGCGCAATTGCCAGTATTTACGGTATTAAATTATGGCTTGTCCTTGCGTTCTATTTTGTTGCCCGGCAGTCAAACGGACGTAGCCTTAGGTCAAGATGGTATTTATTGCATTGATAGCCGTGTATCTGAATTAGGTCGCACTACTCTTATTGAAAGTGGAGCTTATTTTCTTACTTTTAAACGTCATACTGATCATATTGATGTAGATATTACGACAGAAGCGCCTGTAGATGATATGTACTGGATGTTCCCAGATGCTGAATTAGCATATATGTGGTATGCCTATTTCTGCAGCACTACGGGTCAAACATTGATTCAAGAAATCTCCATGCTCGTTCAAACAGATGGATCCTTTGGCTATATGCTTAGTAGCGTACGTCGTCGCGTATTAGATGTAAAGGATGAGACCCAACTAATTGAATCTGTACAGGCTGCTGACGAGGCATATATTAAGGCTGTTACGGAGGCTACAACGAGTTGGAAAGAGACCGTAGATTCATTAGGTGCACAAGTTATGCCACCTACAGCTTCTATTGATATTGAAGATTATAGTGACTATAAAAAAGAATTGTAAATCATATAATTTTGGTTTAAAATATATCGTATCCTAAAAAATATAAACTACTAAATATAGTAGATACGAAACATAGCATATGAATATGTAAGAAAGGAGGACCTATGGCAGTTATTAATTTTGAAATCTTCAAGGTTATTGGTACTTTATCTGAAGATAAAGATGGTTGGAAAAAACAATTAACATGTACTAGTTGGGGAAAATACAATCCTAAGTTTGATCTTCGTGCTTGGGATAGTGAATATACAAGCATGAAAAAAGGTATTACCCTTTCTTTAGAGGAGCTTATTGCATTGCGTGACATCCTCAACGAAAGCGACTTGGAAGCTATTTTAGCTGAGGCTATTGAAGAAAAGCAAGCATCCAAGGAATAGTATTGGTTACTTGCATTTGTGCAGGTGTCATGCTATAATCTATAAGAATAATATTGATTGCTGGAAAGAGGTGTATAGAATGAAACAAGGTATTCATCCAGACTATAAAGAAGCTACAGTAACTTGCGGTTGTGGCAACACATTCAAAACTGGCTCTGTAAAAGAAGACCTTCGTGTAGACGTTTGCTCCAAATGCCATCCGTTCTTCACTGGTCAACAACGTGCGGCTCAAGCTCGTGGTCGTATTGAACAATTTAACAAACGTTACGGCAAATAATTTGTATTGTAATGTAACATGTATTGGCAGGGCTGTTGGCTCTGCCTATATTTGTTTATGAGAGGAGATCTTGTGAACAGAGAACGTATAAAAAAGTTTGTCGGAGGACAGGCTGTGATCGAAGGTGTCATGATGAGAGGCCCTGGCTATACGGCAACTGCCGTACGTGAGCCTGCGGGAACTATTGTAGTTCAAAAAGAGGCTACAAAGTCCATTGCTGACACATATCCAATATTGAAAAAACCATTTCTTCGTGGCTGTGTAGCTCTCTATGAATCTCTAGTGATAGGCATGAAGGCTTTATCCTTCTCTGCTAAGGCTGCTGGCGATGAAGAGGAAGAAATGTCTAATAGTGAAATCGCCATTACCATGGTCATTTCTACACTGTTTGCGATAGCTGTGTTTTTGGCATTGCCTACATTTATCGTAAAATTTATTCCTGGTGTACAGGATAATCATATAGTATTAAATCTCATTGAAGGTGTTATTCGTTTAATACTTTTCTTACTTTATATTTGGGGGATTGGTCTTACGAAGGATATTCAACGAGTTTTCCAATATCATGGGGCAGAGCATAAAACGATTCATACTTATGAATTAGATTTGCCTTTAACTGTAGAAAACGTTCGCCAACAAAGTCGCTTGCATGCGCGATGTGGTACAAATTTCTTACTTATTGTTATGGTAGTTAGTATCTTTGTATTTGCTTTCTTGGGTTGGCCCAATTTGTTGGAACGTATCGTGAGCCGCGTACTCCTTATGCCTGTAGTAGCTGGTATTGCGTACGAGGTAATTCGTCTTGCTGGACGTAGCGATCATTCTTTTGTGAAAGCTCTTATTAAACCAGGTCTTGCGTTACAATATATGACAACGCGTGAACCAGAAGATGATCAAATTGAAGTTGCTATACGAGCTTTAGAAGAGGTCCGTCCGCCTGAGAGTGACGCATATGAAGAGGAATAAACATGTTAGTTGATAAATTACAAGTTATTGAAGATAAATTTATGGATCTTGAGCAGCGCATTAGTGACCCAGAGGTCATTGCTCGCCAAGATGAATGGCGTAAATTGACCCGTCAACATGCTCAATTATCTGAAACCGTTGAAACGTTCCGTACTTACAAAAAAGTTTTATCTGGTATTGATGAAGCTATGGAAGTTATTGAAGATAAATCCATGGACGAAGAATTCCGAGAAATGGCTCAAGAGGAATTGAAAGAGTTAAAACCTCAAAAAGAGGAATTGGAAGAAAAGTTGCAAGTTCTATTATTGCCTAAGGATCCTAATGATGATAAAAATATTATCATTGAGATTCGCGGGGGCGCTGGCGGTGATGAAGCTGCATTATTTGCAGGCGACTTGTTCCGGATGTACACAAAATATGCGGAAAGCCAAGGCTGGCGTTGTGAGATTATCGATGCTAATGAACCAGAGCTTGGTGGCTTTAAAGAGGTTATTTTCTCTGTGGATGGTGAAAATGTATACTCTAAGATGAAATTTGAATCTGGTGTACATCGTGTACAACGTGTACCGGCTACAGAAACACTGGTCCGTGTACATACATCTACAGTTACAGTAGCCGTATTGCCAGAGATGGAAGATGTTGATATTGAAGTTAATGAAAAAGATTTAAAAATTGATACATATCGTGCGAGTGGTGCCGGTGGTCAGCATATCAATAAAACTGAGTCTGCTGTTCGTATTACACACTTACCATCTGGTATCGTTGTAGCGTGTCAAGATCAACGATCTCAATTACAAAACCGTGAAAAAGCTATGCGTGTATTACGTGCTAAGTTACAGGATCAAGCTGAACAAGAGGCCATTTCTAGTATGGCTGCAGATCGTAAGAGTCAAGTCGGTACAGGTGATCGTAGTGAACGTATTCGCACCTATAATTACCCACAAGGACGCGTCACAGATCATCGTATTAATTTAACATTATATAAATTAGATGCTATTTTAAATGGCGATCTTGATGAAATTATTCAAGCCTTAAATGCTGCAGACCAAGCGGCAAAAATGCAGGAGGCCAATACAAATGCATAAGGAGATTTGGACAATCGGTCGTATTCTCCAGTGGACAGAGCAGTACTTTCAAAGCAAGGAGATGGATACACCTCGACTTGATGGGGAAGTACTGCTTTCTCACGTTTTAGGTAAAGATCGGATTTATCTATATACCCATTATGACCAACCGCTTATTCAAGATGAACTCGATGCCTTTAGACCTCTCGTTCAACAACGGGCTAAGGGGCATTGTGTAGCGGCTATCATTGGGGAAAAGGACTTTATGGGGTTGACCTTTAAGGTGAATGATAAAGTATTGATTCCTCGACCTGATACAGAAACTTTGATTGAGTATGTACTAGGCACATATCCAAAAGATAGCGATATGCGTGTCCTCGATGTATGTACAGGTCCTGGTACGATATTGTTAAGTCTATTACACTATTTGCCGAATGCGTGTGGAGTAGGACTTGAAATATCTACCGATGCTTTGTCAGTGGCTGAGAAAAACTGTGAAAGGTTTAATTTAAATGATCGTGTTCAATTTATAGAATCCGATATGTTTTCTGGTTTGGTAGGTAAAACTGAGAAGTTTGACCTCATCGTATCGAACCCACCATATATCCGTACAGGGGATGCTAAATTATTGTCTCAGGACGTGTTAAATGAGCCTCATATTGCCTTATTTGGTGGTGAAGATGGACTTGATTTTTATCGTATTTTGACTAAATCATGCGGTATATATTTAAAATCGCAAGGCCGTATAGCTTTTGAAATAGGTTTTGATCAAGCTGAGGCTGTAAAGTCTTTATTAGAGGAAACAGGGCAGTATTCTAATATTCGATGTATTACTGACCTTGGTGGAAATGATCGCGTTATAATAGCTGTGTATGAGGGATAATATGGATACTCAAATTATTACAAATCCATCAGATCAAGAACTAGATATGCTTGCTCGCGCTTTACGTAATGGCGAATTAGTGTCCATTCCTACAGAAACTGTATATGGATTAGGTGCTAATGGGTTAGATCCGGAGGCGATGGATAAAATCTACACCGCTAAAGGTCGCCCTTCCGATAATCCACTTATTTTACATGTTCCTAATAGTGAAAGTATAAAACCTTTAGTAACAGAGGTTTCAAATACGGCACAATTATTAATGGATACGTTTTTGCCTGGTCCGTTGACAATCACATTGCCTAAATCAGATTTAGTGCCAGATCGTGCTACAGGCGGATTACCTCGTGTTGCTTTACGTTGCCCTGATCATGAGCTTTGTCGAGCTTTATTAGAGCGTGCTGGTGTACCTATAGCGGCTCCTAGTGCTAATATATCTGGACGGCCAAGTCCCACAACGGCACAAGATGTTTATCATGATATGAAGGACCGTATTTCCTATATTTTAGATGCTGGTTCATGTACGATTGGTGTAGAGTCTACTGTTGTGGAAGTCCATGATGATAAGGTCATTATATTGAGACCTGGTGGAATTACAAAAGCACAGCTTGAAAATGTTGTGTCTACGGTTGAGTATGATACTGCTCTAGTTAATGCTAACACTAAGCCAAAGGCTCCCGGTATGAAGTATACGCATTATGCTCCTGATGTACCTATGACAGTTGTTGTAGGTAGTCCAGAAGGTGTAGCAAGTACTTTCAAAGAGCTTTCTGCAGAGGTAGAAGGTCCCATAGGTTGTTTGGTAAGTCATGAAACGTACGACCTGATTAAAGGGGATACACGCTTTATATGCCATTGTTTTGGCCATCATAGTGATGCTTTATCATTAGGTCATGACTTTTACAAAAGTCTATTACATTTTAATGAAAAGCATGTTACCCTAATCTTGGCAGAAGGTGTTGATGATGACGGTTTTGGTGTTGCTATTATGAATCGTATGGAGAAGGCATCGAGCCATCATATCATTTATAAGTAAATTTACTAGCATAAAAATGTCCACTGATAATAGAAATATGTCTTTACATATTGGATGGATTTGCTATAATGTATAAAGTAATCACAAAATGTGATTAAGTAAGGATGTTATTATGAATATTTTATTTGTGTGTACCGGTAACACTTGCCGTAGCCCTATGGCTGAAGGTATTACACGGGCACTTGCAGCGGAGCAACATAAGGATGTTACCACTGTATCGGCTGGGTTATTTGCCGCTTATGGCGTAAAACCAACTGAACAAGCCGTGGAAGCCGTCCGTTCCATTGCAGATATTTCTGATCATGAATCGAGACCATTGACGATGGAACTCGTGAATGCAGCAGATCTTATCATTGGTATGACGAAAGATCACAAATCTGTACTGCTTCGCCAATTCCCATTTGAGGAAAGTAAAATCAAAACGATTTCCGAGTGGGGTGGTCAAGATGGTGATGTTACGGACCCATATGGATCTGATCAAACCGTATATAATCAATGTGCGGAACAAATTTATCACTTAGTAGAGGCCGGTCTTACATCAGTGCCTCAGAAGGCGTAGGAGATGAAATTATGAAAGTTGCAATCGGTTGTGATCATGGCGGATTAAATTTAAAGGCATCCGTTAAGGAATTGTTAAATGCATTGGGACATGAAGTAGAGGACTTTGGCTGTCATACAGCTGATTCTTGCGACTATCCTGATATTGCTGTACCTGTAGCAAATGCAGTTGTATCTGGTCAAGTAGACAGAGGTATTTTGATTTGTGGTACTGGTATTGGTATCGGTATTGCAGCAAATAAGATTGCAGGTATTCGCGCTGCTCTTTGTCATGATACATTCTCTGCGCATGCATGTCGTGAACATAATGACGCTAATATTCTCACAATGGGGGAACGCGTTATCGGCCCCGGCCTTGCAAAGGACATCGTTACTATTTGGATGGCAACGGATTTTGAAGGTGGCCGTCATGAACGCCGTGTGGAAAAGATTAAAGCTTTAGAGAAGTAATACATCGTTACCTTATACGCATATATTTACATGAGGAGGATACTTATGAGTTTCTTAGAAAAACAAGACCCTAATATTCAAGCTGTTATCAATCAGGAGTTGGCACGTCAACGTGACAAATTGGAAATGATTGCTTCTGAAAACTTCGTTTCTCAAGCAGTAATGGAAGCTCAAGGTAGCGTATTGACTAACAAATATGCAGAAGGGTATCCTGGTAAACGTTATTATGGTGGTTGTGAAAATGTTGATGTTATTGAAACATTAGCTATTGAACGTGCAAAACGCTTGTTCGGTGCAGAACATGCTAATGTACAACCTCACTCTGGTTCTCAAGCAAACTTTGGCGTGTATTTCGCATTATTACAACCAGGTGATACTATTGTGGGCATGAACTTGTCCCATGGCGGTCACTTAACTCATGGTTCCCCTGTTAACGTATCTGGTACATATTTCAACGTAGTACCTTACGGTGTAGATGCAGAAACACAACAAATCGATTACGATGAGTTCCGCAAGATTGTCTTGGAAGCAAAACCTAAATTGATTATTGCCGGTGGTAGTGCTTATAGCCGTCAAATCGACTTCAAAAAAATGGCTGAAGTGGCACACGAAGTTGATGCTATCTTCATGGTAGATATGGCTCATTTCGCAGGCCTTGTAGCAGCAGGTTTACATCCAAATCCTGTAGAATATGCTGATATTGTTACTACAACAACTCATAAAACATTGCGTGGTCCTCGTGGTGGTATGATTCTTTGCAAAGAAAAGTATGCTAAAGCAATCGATAAAGCCATTTTTCCTGGCATCCAAGGGGGTCCTTTGATGCATGTTATCGCTGCTAAAGCCGTAGCATTTGGTGAAGCTTTACAACCTGAGTTCAAAGTATATGCACAACAAGTCATCGACAATGCAAAAGCGTTGGCTGCAGCATTGCAAGAAAAGGGCTTAACAATTGTTTCTGGTGGTACAGATACTCATGTTATGCTTGTAGATGTTCGTAATACTGGTTTAACTGGTAAAGAAGCTGAACACTTACTCGATGAAGTAGGTATTACATGTAATAAAAATACAATTCCATTTGATCCAGCTAGCCCATTTGTAACAAGCGGCATTCGACTTGGCACGCCAGCTCTTACGACACGTGGTTTGCAAGTGAAAGATATGGAAGAAATTGCCGATATTATTGCAGTGGTTCTTAAAAATCCTGAGGATAAATCGGTCCATGAAGAAGCTAGTAAACGTGTCGCTACACTTTGTGAAGCGTATCCATTGTACTAATCGATTACATTAAAATTACATTATATATTTATAGTCCTATAAGTTTATAGGTAGTATAAAAGGGGTGTGCCCTCGGCACATCCCTTTTAATATTTTTATGGCATGATTTTCTAATCTGTGATAGAGTAAATATGATAGTTAATAGCTAGAATGGGATATGTATATTGTTTTATAGGAGGACAGTCATGAAAGTTAATGTTATGACACATCCATTGATTCAACACAAAGTTACATTGATGCGTGACGTACAAACAGGCTCTAAAGATTTCAGAGAACTACTTGATGAAATTACTATGTTGATGGGGTATGAAATTACACGCAACTTACCACTTGAGGATGTGGAGGTAGAAACACCACTAACTAAAATGACTGGCAAACGAATTGCAGGTAAAAAACTAGGTATTATTCCAATTCTTCGCGCCGGTCTAGGTATGGTAAATGGTATGCTTAGTTTAATTCCAACTGCAAAAGTTGGTCATATTGGTTTGTACCGTGATCCTGAAACTTTGAAACCAGTAGAATACTACTGTAAACTACCATCTGACGTAGGGGAACGCGACTTCATCGTAACTGATCCAATGCTTGCTACTGGTGGTAGTGCAGCCGCAGCGATTACATTGCTAAAAGAAAAAGGTGCTAAACATATTAAATTAATGTGCTTAGTAGCTGCTCCTGAAGGGGTAGAAGCAGTAAATAAAGAACATCCTGATGTTCCTATTTATGTAGCAGCACTTGATGAAAAGCTTAATGATCATGGTTACATCTTGCCTGGCTTAGGGGATGCTGGTGACCGTATCTTCGGTACAAAATAAAATACAATAAAACAGCATATTTAACATATAATAAGTGGACATGACGACATACTATTAGATTCGGAACAGTAGCAAATCATCTAAGGCGTATGTCGTTTTCTCTTATTTAGGGTTGAATAAAATTCACATAGGGTATACAATACAAGTGTAAAAGTATTTTTTTATTTTAGGTGGGACGGATTTTGTTCACATGGGACGAAAAACGATTCATACGATCCAAACGGGTAAAGGAGGGACCCGATGAACGAATTTCTAATGATATGTGAACGTATTGTTCCTGAAATTGTTAGCGTATTGAAGGAGCGATACAAAATACTAAACCACCTTGTTTATGAAGAGCCTATAGGCCGTAGGACATTAGCTACTGCAACGGACCTTCCTGAGCGAACCGTACGAAGTCATATTGAGTTAATGCGTGCTAATGGTCTTGTAGACATTTATAAACCAGGGATTTTTCTCACTGATGAGGGACATGCAATTGTTCCAAAGTTGCGAAATTTTTTAAATGAGCTAGATCGTATTAACGAGCTAGAACATCGATTGACTGAAGCACTTCATATCGATAGGGTTATCATCACTCCTACTGAAGGAACCTTGATGGTTAAAAAGTTAGGTTTTGCAGCAGCAAAGCTATTACAGGAATTATTAGAGCCTGACTCTGTAGTTGCCATCAGTGGTGGCAGTACAATGGCTGCAGTAGCTGAAGAGATGCCAGTATTACCATTTAATCCTATTGTTGTACCTGCCCGGGGTGGCGTTGGTGAGGTAGTGGAGTACCAAGCTAATGTAATCGCTTCTGTGTTAGCTGAAAGACTTCGCGGGTCCTATAAGATGCTCCATTTACCTGATGGACTTTCACAAGACTCATTACATATGCTCATGACTTGTGAACCGCAAATTAAAGAAATTGGAGATCTCATTAGTAGGACTGACGTACTATTATTTGGTATTGGTACTGCAATGCGCATGGCGGATCAGCGCCATATTGCCGATGATGTGCGTAAGCAGTTGGTAGATAATCATGCGGTAGGTGAAGCACTTGGCCAATATTGTGACATTGAGGGTAAGTTAATTTATTCTACTAATAATATTGGGTTATCACTTCCCGATGTAGTAAAGGTTCCCAATGTTATTGCTGTAGCTGGCGGACAAGAAAAAGCGAGCGCTATTATAGGTGTGATGCGAGCTTGTCAAAAAGGTATACTCATAATTGATGAGCAAGCAGCGGAGGGGATGCGTCAATTGTTACAAATTTCTGCCTTATAGGCGAATTAGTAGTTATAAATTTTAGTTTGAAATTTGGTTAAAATTTTTGTTATTAGGAGGATTTAACAATGGCAGTAAAAGTTGGTATTAACGGTTTTGGTCGTATTGGTAAATGTGTAGTTCGCGCAGCGATTAATAATCCTGACGTTGAGGTTGTAGCAATTAATGCAACTGGTGATAATGAAGGTACTGCATTATTGTTAAAATACGACTCCGTACATGGTACAATTCCTAACGAAGTAACATTCGACGAAGAAAATATCTATGTTGATGGCAAAAAAATCCGCGTATTCCACGACCGCGATGCTTCCAAATTACCTTGGTCTGAAGAAGGCGTAGAAATCGTAATTGAATGTACAGGTAAATATCGTGATGCAGAAGAAGCAAAAGTTCATTTAGAACAATCTACAGTTAAAAAGGTATTGATTTCTGCACCTGGTAAAAATGAAGACTTAACTATGGTTATGGGTGTTAACCAAGATATGTACGATCCTGCAAAACACCATATCATCTCCAATGCATCTTGCACAACAAACTGTTTGGCTCCATTCGCTAAAGTATTATGCGATGAATTCGGTATTAAACGCGGCATGATGACTACTATTCATTCCTATACAAATGACCAAAAAATTCTTGATGCACGTCATAAAGACCCTCGTCGTGCTCGTGCAGCTGCTATGTCCATCATCCCTACAACTACTGGTGCAGCAAAAGCTGTTGCTAAAGTATTGCCTCAATTAAAAGGTAAATTAGATGGCTTCGCATTGCGCGTTCCAACTCCAGACGTATCTGCTACAGATCTTGTTTGCGAACTTGAAAAACCTGCTACTAAAGAAGAAATCAATGAAGCATTCCGCAAAGCAGCTGCTGGCGAATTAAAAGGTATCTTAGGTGTATCTGATGTGCCATTAGTATCTTGTGATTTCAGCTCCGATCCACGTAGCTCCATTGTTGACGCTGATTTAACAATGGTTATGGATGGCAATATGGTAAAAGTTGTTTCTTGGTATGATAACGAATGGGGTTACTCCGAACGTCTTATCGACATGGCCGCATTTATAGCAAGCAAAGGCTTATAATCAGGAGGCTTTAATGAAACAAACAATTGAAGGTTTACAAGTAGCTAATAAAACAGTATTTGTTCGTGTTGATTTTAATGTTCCTATGAAAGACGGTGTCATCACTGATGACACTCGTATTCGTAGTGCATTACCTACTATCAATTACTTAATCGAAAAAGGGGCAAAGGTTATCCTTGCTTCTCACTTTGGTCGTCCTAAGGGAGAACGCAAACCAGAAATGTCTTTGGCACCATGTGCTAAGCATTTATCTGACCTTATCAACAAGCCTGTAGCATTCGTAGATGATTGCATTGGTCCTAAAGTTGAAGAAGCTGTAAAAGCATTACAATCTGGTGATGTATTGATGCTTGAAAATTTGCGTTACCACAATGAAGAAACTAAAAATGACCCTAAGTTTGCTAAGCAATTGGCATCTCTTGCAGATGTTGCTATCAATGATGCGTTCGGTGTATCTCACCGTAATGCGGCATCTGTAGTCGGTATTGCTGATTATATCCCTATGGCAGCAGGTTTCTTGCTCAAAAAAGAAATTGACGCATTAAGTGCAGCTATAGTACATCCCAAAACACCTATGGCAGCTATTATTGGTGGCGCGAAAGTTACAGATAAAATCTCCGTTATTTCTAACTTATTGCCTAAAGTTGATGTAATGATCATCGGTGGCGGTATGGCTAATGCGTTCATTAAAGCACAAGGTTGTAATATTGGTAGCTCCTTATTTGAAGAAGGTCAAGAAGTTATTGCTACAGACCTTGTTATGGAAGCTCGCGTAGCAGGTGCTAAATTACTGACACCTATCGATGCTGTAGTAGCAGATGCTTTCAGCAACGATGCTAATACTAAAATTGTAGATGTTGATCAAATCGAAGACGGCTGGATGATATTAGATATTGGGCCTAAAACCCGCGAACTTTATGTAGAAGCATTGGCGCCAATGAAGACTATTATTTGGAATGGTCCTATGGGCGTATTTGAAATGGAAAACTTTGCAGCTGGTACAAATGCAGTAGCGAAAGCTGTAGCTGAATCTGATGCGATGACTATCGTTGGTGGTGGTGACTCTGTAGCAGCCATTGAAAAAAGTGGTTTAGCAGATAAAATTAGCCACATCTCCACAGGTGGCGGTGCATCTTTAGAATTCTTAGAAGGCAAAATCCTACCGGGTATTGCTGCATTGTCCGAGGCATAATATGAGAAAACTCATTATTGCAGGGAATTGGAAAATGAATGGCACCATTGCATCTGGATCAATTCTGATCGAAGCGTTTAACAGCGTGTTACAAGATATGGAACTGTCCTGTGATGTAGTTGTATGTCCGCCTTTTACAGCTATCGAACGTGCTGTCGTATTGACGAAAAATACAGCTATTGAAGTAGGTGCACAAACTATGGATTATCATGATGCTGGTGCGTTTACTGGTGAGATTTCACCACTTATGCTTACAGAAGTAGGCGTTAATTATGTAATCATCGGTCACTCTGAGCGCCGTGAATATTATGGCGAAACAGATGAGACCGTTAATGCAAAAATTAAAAGTGCATTTCATCATAATTTGAATCCTATTGTCTGTGTTGGTGAAAGTTTAGAACATCGTGAAACGGGTCATACACTTGACTGGATTACGTCTCAACTAAAAGGGGCTTTGGCTGATATTCCGAAAGAACAAGTCAGTCAATTGATCATTGCGTACGAACCAATTTGGGCTATCGGTACGGGAAAGACAGCAACGGCGGATCAAGCTGAAGAGATATGTAAAGAAATCCGCAATTATATTCGATCTCTATATGATAATGAAACAGCTGATGCAGTACGCATCCAGTATGGTGGTAGCGTTAAATCAGAAAATGCACTAGAAATCCTTGGAGAGCCTAATATTGACGGTGCTCTCGTAGGTGGTGCATCACTTGTGGTCGATGAATTTATTGATATTATTAAAGCTGCAAACCAAGTAAGCGCTTAATATGAGGTTACAAATGGCTAAATTAGAGGCTCCCGTAATGCTAGTCATCTTAGATGGCTTTGGATTGGGGGATCAAACAGATACAACCAATGCTGTAGTACAGGCGAAGCCGCTCTGTTTTAATCGATTATGGGATACGTATCCACATACGACATTAGAAGCATCAGGGCTTGCGGTAGGCCTTCCAGAAGGTCAAATGGGGAACTCTGAAGTAGGCCATTTAAATCTTGGCTCTGGTCGCATCGTGTATCAAGATTTGACACGTATTACAAAAGATGTTGAGTCTGGTGAGTTTTATAGTCGCCCAGTTATGCGTGAGCTATATGAAGTGGCTAAAAAGCAAAGCTTACATCTTATCGGCCTAGTGTCTGATGGAAATGTTCATTGCTCCTTAGATCACATTAAGGCAGTCATTAAAGGAGCTCATGATAATGGAATCGAGCATGTGTATGTCCATGCTTTGCTCGATGGTCGTGATGTAGCTCCACAATGTGCACAAGGCTATTTAAAGGACTTAGAAGCGTATATGGCAGAGGTCAACTGTGGCAAAATTGCTACAGTTAGTGGTCGCTATTATGCGATGGACCGCGATAATCGTTGGGACCGCGTTGAATTGGCATACAATGCCATTGTAAATGGTCAAGGTGAAACAGCTGGGTCTGCTTGTGAAGCGGTGCAACAGTCCTATGATAAAGATGCAGCAGATGAGTTTGTACTTCCTACGGTGATTGATGCTGCAGGGACTATCAAAGATGGAGATGCGGTTATATTCTGTAACTTCCGCCCAGATCGTGGTCGTGAACTTACAAAAGCACTAGTATTACCTGATTTTGATGGCTTTAAACGGAAGCCACTATCTATATATATGGCAACTATGACAAAATACGAGGATGGTTTGCCCGTACATATTGTGTATGAAAAGGATACATTATCTGAAACATTAGGTGAAGTTCTAAGTGCAGGTGGTTATCGCCAATTGCGTATTGCGGAAACAGAAAAGTATGCTCATGTTACATATTTCTTCAATGGCGGTGAAGAGGAACCCTTTGAAGGTGAGGACCGCATTCTCGTAAAATCCCCTCAAGTGGCAACCTATGATTTACAGCCAGAAATGAGCGCTTATGAAGTGACCGATAAGGTTGTACAAGCAATTCAAGATGAAACGTATGATATGATTATTTTGAACTTTGCTAATCCAGATATGGTCGGTCATACGGGTAGCTTTGAAGCCGCCGTTAAAGCGGTTCAAGCTGTGGATATTTGTTTGGGGCGTATTGTAGGGGCTATTCGTAACAAGAAAGGTCATCTGTTAGTTACAGCAGATCATGGTAATGCAGAGCTTATGGTTAATCATGAAACAGGTAAGGTACATACGGCACATACAACGAACTTGGTTCCTTTAATTTTAATGAGCGACAGTTTAAAAACAGCTACATTAGAAGCTGGTAAATTATGTGACATTGCTCCTACATTATTAGATTTAGCTGGGATACAACAACCAACAGCCATGACAGGTCACAGCTTGGTACATAAAGCATAATATGGAGCTTTCACTATATTAGTAGTTAATTAGAGTTATAAGCCTATAAGGTTAAGCTCAATATATATAATGGCTGTCAGATGGCAGTTATTCCATTAGATTTTATGAGGTGAAGAAATGGCAGTAATTGAACAAGTCATTGCAAGAGAGATTTTAGATTCCCGCGGTAATCCAACAGTTGAAGTTGAAGTATGTTTAGAAGATGGCACTATTGCCACAGCAGCAGTTCCATCCGGTGCTTCCACAGGTATGTTTGAAGCCGTAGAATTACGCGATGGAGATAAATCCCGTTACTCCGGTAAAGGTGTTTTAAAAGCTATCGATAATGTAAATGCTAAAATCGGTCCTGCACTTATCGGTTATGATGCTACAGAACAAGTAGCAATCGATAACTTGATGTTGCAACTTGACGGTACAGACAATAAATCTAACCTTGGTGCAAATGCAATTCTTGGCGTATCCATGGCAGTAGCTCGTGCGGCGGCTGAATCTTTGGACTTGCCATTATTTGTATATCTTGGTGGCTTCAATGCTAAAGAGTTGCCAGTTCCTATGATGAATATCTTGAATGGTGGCGCACATGCAGATAACAACGTAGATATTCAAGAATTCATGATCATGCCTGTAGGTGCTGAATCTTTTGCAGAAGCTCTTCGCAGCTGTGCAGAAGTATATCACACTTTGAAATCCGTACTTCATAGCAAAGGTCTTAGCACTGCAGTAGGTGATGAAGGTGGTTTTGCTCCAAACTTGGCATCTAATGAAGAAGCATTAGAGGTAATTTGTGAAGCAATCAAAACTGCTGGGTATGAACCTGGTAAAGACTTCAAATTGGCTCTTGATTCCGCATCTTCTGAATTCTACAAAGATGGTGTATACAATCTTGCTGGTGAAGGTAAAGTTAAAACAGCAGCTGAAATGGTTGACTTCTATGAGTACTTAGTAGGTAAATACCCAATCGTATCCATCGAAGATGGTCTTGCTGAAGAAGATTGGGACGGTTGGAAATTGTTGACAGATCGTCTTGGCGATCGCGTACAACTTGTTGGTGACGATTTATTTGTAACTAACACAAAACGTTTGGCTCGTGGTATTGAACTTGGTGTAGGTAACTCCATTCTAGTAAAAGTTAATCAAATTGGTACCCTCACTGAAGCTTTCGATGCTATGGAACTTGCTAAACGTGCTGGTTATACTTGCGTAGTCTCTCACCGCTCTGGTGAAACTGAAGATACATTCATTGCTGATATTGCTGTAGCTGTAAATGCTGGTCAAATTAAGACTGGTGCACCGGCTCGTTCTGAACGTGTAGCGAAATATAACCAATTGCTTCGCATTGAAGAAATGTTATATGAAACAGCACAATATAAAGGTAATGATGTTTTTTATAACTTAAAATAAGATACGTATTATCTAACAGTTTAATAAGGGCGCCCTTCGGGGCGCCTTTTTTGTATGTCCAAAAATAGAAAAGTTTTCGCTTCGTGGATTTTTAAAAATAAAAAAGGGATTTAGAGGCTGATGTCGAAACCTATAACGCCATACGCTAGTGTGAGGTAAAAACATACCGCAAGGTATTGGAGGTGACCATGTATGTAGACGTAACATTAGACGATATTATCTTGTATGCTTTAGAACACCATGTAAGCGATATCCACTTTGATCCCGTTAAAACTGGTGCTCATGTTCGGTTACGACAAGATGGACTGCTGCAACATTACATGACTGTATCATTTGAGGAAGCTGAACTCATTATCAATCGCATCAAGGTGTGTAGTTCTCTAGATATCAGCGAGAAGCGTTTACCCCAAGATGGTCGTTGGGCTTGGAGTCATAAAGATAAGTCTGTAACAATGCGTGTGTCTACATTGCCTAGCCTATACGGAGAAACCTTAGTATGTCGCCTTATGGGTAATGAAGGGAGCCATAAAGATTTAAAAGCGCTAGGGATGCGAACAGATATTTTTGAGCATATTGCACAATTATTGAAACGTCCTTATGGCTTGTTGCTTATCTGTGGGCCGACTGGCAGTGGTAAGACAGCCACCTTATACGCCATGTTACGCATGCTTAATTTAGAGGAAACAAAGTTAATCTGTCTCGAAGATCCTGTAGAGGCTGAAATAAAAGGGGCTATCCAAATTGGTATCAATGAAAAGATTGGCTTTACCTTTGCTAAAGGTCTTCGGTCTGTATTACGGCAAGATCCAGATACGATTATGATTGGTGAAATTAGGGATAAGGAGACCGCAGAGCTAGCCGTTAAGTCTGCTTTAACGGGGCATCGCGTATTATCTACTATACATACCAATACAGCTATAGGCGTTGTAACACGACTCATGGATATGGGCGTAGAGCCGTATTTAATACGGGCTACATTAATGGGAGCTATTGCACAACGGCTAGTACGAAAATTCGATGGTACAGTATATCAAGGACGGACTGCTTTATTTGAATACTTAGAAATACCTGCTAATTTGGCTCATTGGGACCAATTAGAAACACATTTATTATTGTCATTAGAAGAGTCTGCTCGTGAGGCCGTATCTCAGCATGTTACATCTATAGAGGAGGTGCATCGTTGTGGACTTATGCTGTAAAAGTGAAAGTTTAGAAACTATTGTAGAAAAGGCAATACAATTATCATCAACAGATATTCATCTACAATGTGGGCAGCCTATCTATTTGCGATATGGTGATGGATTAAAGGCTACTTCGTTTATGTGTACTACAGAATTAATCGAGGATATCTTGCGCCGTTGTGGTATAGCCTCCTATGAGTGGCAGTCTCTTGATGAGGCTTGTTCCTGTTGTGGTGTGCGGATCCGTATTCATCTATATCGAGCTAATCAGACTATATGTGGTACATTGCGATTACTCTGTCATCAACAACTAAAGTTAGATGACAATAGTGAGGGGCAACTGCTACAAAAATTATGTGAAGCACATGATGGTCTATTGCTTGTTTGTGGACCTACAGGCAGTGGTAAAAGTTTTACCTTAGCTTGTTGTATTGATTATATTAATCAGACTATGGAGCGTCACATTATTACCTTAGAGGACCCCATAGAATTTGAGTTTGCACCTAATAAGTCTTTGATCCATCAACGACAATTAGGTGCTGATATCAATACTATGTCAGATGGTATTCGAGATGCCTTACGAGAGGATCCGGATGTCATTATGGTAGGCGAACTTCGAGATCGTGAAACCCTTGAAGCGGCACTTCATGCGGCAGAGACTGGTCACCTTGTAATGGCGACTATGCATACACAGCGTGCAGTGATGGCGGTTCACCGCATGATTTCTCTATTTCCTGGGGAGCAACAAGAAGAGGTACGCAATCAAATATCTCAAGTGTTACGGGCCGTTATATGTCAGCGTTTACTTCGATGGAATAAAAAATTCATTACTATTCGTGATATTTTGCTAAATACCCATGCAGTAGCAAATTTGATACGGACCCGTAAGGAACCACAAATCATTTCTATCCAAGAAACACAACTACCAATGAAAACATTAGAAATGGCTGTGCGAGATGTAAAGGCACAATATGGAGCTCAACAACAATTACATACCTTGCTTGATCAACAATTATCGTAGGTGGATATATGGAGGCTTATGAATATGTCGTAAAAAATAATCAAGATAAAACAGAAAAAGGTTTGATGTGGGGTGACTCAGAACAGGAAATTGCGATACGGTTAAAACGAGATGGCTATAAAATTTATAGGATATCGTTGCAGGATAAAAAAAAGAAACATAAATGGAATCATACTATGGTGGTAGATGTGACTTATCAATTAGGTCTACTCATTGAATCTGGTGTTCCATTACGGCGTGCCTTACAGTTACTCTGTCAGGGGAAACGAGGACTACTCTATACAGCTTTATATGAATCTATAGAGCGTGGTCAGACTTTATCACAAGCTTTACGAAGTGAAGGATGTCCTCCTATTGCTTTGGCTTTACTAGAAAGTGGTGAAGCAGCGGGCACCTTGGGTGAAAGTTTACAATATATATCCCGTCACTATGATTGGGAGAGGCAGCTGAAACAAAAGGTTATGAGTGCTATTTCCTACCCTTTATTTCTTCTTTTAATGATGAATATATTTTTTCTAGTTACCATTTTGTTTATTATTCCTTCGTTTGAACAGGTATTTACCACTATGCATATTACATTACCTTTGATGACGCGAGCTCTTTTTGCATTAGGACAAGGGTTAAAATCGCATCCTCTAATGGTAATAGCTATACATTGTGTTGTAATAGGTTCCTTAGCATTTGCTTATAAACAGCATAGTATAAAGTGTAAAGTACATCGTTGGCTTTGGCTGTTGGCTCACCGATACCAATGGAGTACTTGTGTGTATTATACAAGTATGTTAAAAGTTTGGGCTCTCTTATTAGATTCTGGTATTTCTATCATTCACACCATGAATATCACGCGCCCTTTGTGGGGGAATATATATGGTGTTGAATGTAGTAAACAAGTGGAAGCAAGATTATTATCAGGACACTCACTGGAAGAAAGCTTACGTAGTGGTCAAATAGGAAACGCTTTTATATGGCAAATGGTGTCCATTGGAGAAGAGAGTGGTGAATTAGTAAAAATGTTAAACCACTGTGGCTACTACTATGAATCTATACTTTCAAAATATATTGCTCGTTTAGAACGATTATTGGAACCAATTTTACTAACCATAATGGGAATCGGTGTTGCCGTATTAGTTGTATCTGTTATGTACCCCTTATTTACGTCCATTGCCAACTTAGGAGGACAATAGACAATGTTATTACTTAACTATTAAAAGGAGAATATTATGAAGTCTGTTATGCATATGATTCATGGAGTGAATCATCGATTAGAAATGTGCGGTCAATGGGTCGTAGATCGATTACATATTTCTCGTGTTCGAGAAGGGTTTAAAAAATCGAGAAAAGGCGGATTTACTCTCGTTGAGTTAATGGTTGTAGTAGCGGTTATCGCTATATTAGCGGCTATTGCGATGCCACAATTCTTATCTGCAGCGGATAAAGCTCGAAACGCTAAAGAAACAGCAGATATTCAAATTATTAAAAATGCCACTCAATTGTATATGATTGTTAAGAATGTATATTTAAAGAAGTGCTTTTTTACTGTATCTTTTAATGATTAAATATCTAATTCGTCAAAAATCGTCAAAATTTTTAACCAAAAATATCAGCAACTGCATTTGATGCCGCTGCTTTCATCTCATCGCTATAATGTAAGTATGTTTTCATCACCATAGCTGGAGTATCACCGAGCAATGATGATACTGTTTTTACATCAAGACCGTTAGCCAATAGCTTTGTGGCGTAGGTATGCCTTAAGCTATGCGCCGATAGATTATCTCCGAATTGTTTTATGTAGGTGTTAATTTGACATTTAACACCATTTTTTTTAAATGGGTTGAGAATTAAATTATATTCAAACTCTAACTCATGTGATTTATATTCTATTAGTATGTTTTCTAATATAGGTGGAATTGGCAAAATTCGCACTGAATTCGCCGTTTTAGTTTTCTCGAAGGTAATTACACCTTTGATATACGAAAGTTGCTTATTGACGTGAATTTGGTGATTTTCTAGGTCAATATCATTCCACGTCAATCCATATACTTCACTTAATCTCATACCAGTATATCTAGCAATTTGTAAAAAGTAATAGGCTTGCGGATATTTCTCACGCATATACTTTGCGAATTGGTTTAAATCCTCATCGGAAATAGTATGGATCGCATTTTTGCGTTCCACACGCGGTAACCTAACACCAGTGCATGGGTTATTAATAATAATCTTGTATGGGTTGATCGCTATATAAAATATACGACTAACCACTTTGTAGTATGAATTGATGGTAGTAGTAGAAGAGACCATTTTATTCACTACATTTTGAATATGTAATGGTTTGATGTCAGACAATTTAATATTATTAATAGAACTGTAGGCATCCACGGCATGACGGTACATAGTTAATGTATTGTGCGTAACGTGGCCTTTTTTTATTTCAAGGAACATATCCGCAAATTCCTTAAATGTTAAGTCTTTCAATTCTGTATCTTTGGTTAAGAGTGCGGTTTTGTCTAACTCTTTGAGTATGACGTGGCCGTATTCCTTGGCTTCACGTTGCGTTCGGAACCCTTGCTTTGATTTTTGTCGCCACCTGCAGCCGTCTTTATAGGACACAATGACTTGATAGCCTTTATCTTTTTTTCTCACACTGACGTTGTATTGCATTATTGCCCTCTTTTTAAAATTAAGAAATAAACGAAATAAAATATTGTAAATGCAATAAAAAATACTATGATAGAAAGAATCGAGGCGTATCCGAATCCGTAAAAATTAGTAAAATTGACAAATACAGAATATCGAAAAATTAATGTCAATATAATTTGTATCAAGGAGTGTATTTTTGTTTCACCCATAATAACAGCAATGAAACATGATACAATCCCTAACGACGCCGACACAGCGACAAATCCGAACCAATATAATGACGCGGCAATTAAAGCTGGAATAATAGCGAATGACATAATAATACCCCCCCTAAATGTAACATCCTGTACGTTCAAATATCTTGAGTAATTCAATGGTATCATTAAATGTTAAATCCCGTTCATTTCTGATACTGTCAATCATTTTAGGCGAATTCCGTAAGCAGGTATGGGCTACTAGTAAAAATGCGAATTTGTTCGCCTCATACTCTTTTTGTTTCTTATCTTTGTCAGTTAATAAATCAATATCAACTAAATCAAAACCCCCTTTATGTAAATAAATATGTCCTAGTTCGTGTGCTAATGCTACTTTCTTATGGTTCTCGTCTATTCTGGAATTAATGACTACATCTTTACTAAACGGCGTTTTTATTAACACCCCCTTTAAATGCCGTGGTAAAAATCTGTAGTGAACTTTTATTCTTAAATTTCTAGCAATAACATCAGGATCATTTGACGCGTTTTCTTTAATAATTTCTAATACTTTTGGTAACATTCGTTTCATACTAACACCCTATATTATTTTTTATCCCTTTCATCCTTACGTGATGAAATAACCCCTTTAATCACATTTTCAACCATTTTCTTCTCTTGCTCAGTAAGTTCATAATCCCCATAGAACATCACTTTCACATTTTTGAAGTCAACATTTAAGGTATCACTTTTAATAGGTGGTACCTCTTTTCTTTGCTCAGTGCTATCTAAAAAATACGAGATAGGAACGTTAAAATAATCCGCTATGATTTGTATTTTATCTGCTTTAGGATTTGAGCGCCCCTTTTTCCAATCTGTAAGTGATGCCGTTGAAATTCCAGTATCTTTAGAAAGTTTGTACGCACTTATATTATGTTGACTCAATAGAGCTTCTATCTTACTATATATGTTTTTGTTACTCATGATTTAATCTCTTTTAAGAAATTTTATAAACGTTTAATTGGACATTCTCGCAAAAACATAATATTATGAAATTGCGAGATAGCTAATGAAAACGAGATTATAAATCACGTAAAAATTAGCTAATAAATATTAGTTAATTTTAATATATCAGAATCGAGGTGATATAGCAAGATGTATGGAAAAATTGAAAAGCTTTTAAAAAAGCATGGCATAACTGCATATGCATTAAGTAAAGCTACGGGCATTTCTACGGCGGCAATGACTGACTACAAAAAAGGTCGTTCAAAACCTAGCGTAGATACGCTAAAAAAAATTGCCGATTATTTCGGTGTAACAGTTGATTATTTTTTATAAAAAGGAGAATGTATGGACGAATTCTATGGAAAAATTAGTTTACACAGTTAAAGAAGTTGCTGCGTTACTGTCGATATCAGAAACAGCGGTATATAACCTCAGAAATGAGGGCAAGTTACACCAGTTACCGATACCCGGCGTGAAATTCAACCGGAATGAGGTTGAGAAATTAGCAGGGCTGACAACGGAGTTTAACATTGTCAGATATAAACAATTGCAAACAGAAAACGAACGCTTGCAATCAGAAAATCGGTATCTAAGAGGTGAAATTAGAAAAATCACTAGCCAAATGCTAGTGATCGTAGGAGAAGAACTATGAGATTTGAATGGAAAGTAAATCAAATAAAAAATGATTTAAAGGCAGAAAAGGAAAAATTAGTTAAAGCCTTTAGAAGCAGAAATACATTTAGAACCGACCACCCATGTTACAAAATCATTGCGAAAAGAAAGGTAGAAAGAGCAGTACAGAATATAAGAGATTATAAAAGGGAAATTGGGTATTGGAGCGTACAATGATTAAGTTATGTTACACGTTGAGAATTATCGGTGCAATTCTAGCAGTAGGTGCGATGGGTAGCCTTGAACTAGATACTATCGACTACTGGACATGGTTTTTACAAACTATGTTAGGAGTTACACTTTGGTTTTTAACTGGATATTGGCTAGAAGAAGTTCAATATTATAAAAAAAGAAAAGTCCGCTGTGAAAAGTTTTAGAAGAAGTTTCAGCGGACTTTGTGTAGAAGTATTGGAAAATACTCTACTTATATTTTAGCACAAGGAGATTTTGAATGCCAAGTTTATATGAACTAAATAAAGACTACAAAGAGTTACAAGCTATGTTAGAAGTGGCAGAAACCGAAGAGGATATGCAAGCCATCCAAGATACATTAGATATGCTTGATTGCAGCATTGATGAAAAAATCGAAAATACCGCAATGTTTATTCGCAACATTAAAGGTGATATTCAAGCGTTCAAGGATGAGGCAAAACGAATGCAAGCTAAAGCAAAGACTTTAGAAAATATGATTGAACGATTGAAAAATAACATAGATCACGTAATGAAAGAAAACCAACTAACCGAAAAGAAAGTTGGACAATTCAAATGCTACTACAAAGAAAGCGAAACAGTAGAGATTGATAACTTGGATGCACTACCTGATGAGTTTAGAAAAGTAACTATCGCAGCAGACAAAATAGCAATCAAGAAAGCAATCAAAGCAGAACAAGAAGTAGCTGGTGCAAGGATTGAAAAGCACATGAACTTACAGATTGGTTAGGTGAACGATGAAGTTTAGAGAGTTAAAAGCAAGTGAGATAGATTGCCGAATACAATCTATAGGACAAAACAAAGCAAAAGCGATTGGAGCAACAATTCTTTTATACAAAGATGCACGTGTTGATATGAATATCCTTGATGAAACTGTAGGTGCTATGAATTGGCAACGTGGACACTCTGTTATTGATGGCAACTTGTATTGTATGATTTCGATTTGGGATGAAACAAAAAGGCAATGGGTTGCTAAAAGTGATGTAGGCACAGAGAGCAACACAGAAAAAGAGAAAGGGCAGGCATCTGATAGCTTTAAAAGGGCTGGTTTCAACTGGGGCATTGGCAGGGAACTGTACACCGCACCATTTGTATATATAACATTACAAGACGGCGAATGGTACGAGGGTAGAGATGGTAAACCCAAATCAAACGCTAAATTCAAAGTAAAAGAGATTGCATATGACGAAAGCAGAAATATTGTGAAGTTGGTTATTGTAGATAGCAAAGGCAGAGTACGTTATACCTTTGGTGAAAATACACAACAACAAACACAAGAAACTGTGTACAACTGGCAAACTCTAAAAGCTAGAGCCACACAAGGTGGCATTAGTGAGGACGAGTTAGTACATTATGTAACCGAAACTTTCAAAGTAAGTAAACCAGCAGAACTAAAGCAAGACCACTACCAACAAGCATTTAACTGGGTTAATGCTAAAAGGTATGCACAACGATGAAGTGGACAACAAACAACATAGATTTAATAAGAAGTCCGCTGGGTGTAATGGTAGTAATACCAGCACCACATGACAATGATCTAGCGAAATTAGACAAAGAAAAAGAATACGTGATTGAAATCAAAAAGAAATCAAAATCACGCAGTATGAACGCTAATGCATATTGTTGGGTCTTATGTCAAAAGATAGCGGAAGTCATGAGCAATCATTCGTATATATCTAAAGAGGATGTATATCGAAAGGCTATCAAGGACTGTGGACATTTTACATATGTTCCAGTCCGAGAGGATGCAGTTGAACGCTACATAACAATATGGCAAGCACACGGCATAGGGTGGATAGCCGAAGATGCTGGTGAATGTAAAAGTATCAAAGGTTATCACAATGTAATGTGTTACCACGGCAGCAGCGTTTATAACACAAAAGAGATGGCAAGATTGATTGATTGTCTAACAGATGAATGTGAACAACTAGGTATCAAGTTAGAACCTAGTGAGTACATCCAATCTCTTATAGAGGGGTGGGAGAGTGAACAAAAGGAAAAAGAATGACGATAAACTTTACAAAATAACAAGACCACAAGCTATCGAACGAGATAGTATAGATGGCTATCCGTGTTGTGTAATATGTGGCGCACCTGCTACTGAGGTACACCACATATTGCCTAGAGGTAGAGGCGGTACAAGCGAACTAAACAACCTAGCGTGTTTGTGTAGATATTGCCATGAGAACTTAGCACACGGAGTATTTGCAAAGGAAACACAACGTAAGTTAGAAGAGAGGAATAGAAATTTATGTTAGTTAAAGACTTAATCAATAAATTAAAACGAGTTAATGAAAACAATGAAGTTGTTATTGTTGATAACTATGATAATGTTTTTTCGAAAATCGAAGTTTTAGTTGCCAAAAACGGACAAGATAAAACAAAGGAACTCGCAGTTATTGACGTTGATTTTTAGGAAAGAGGTTAGATTAGTATGAAAAGAATTGATGTTGTTGAACTATATGTTAAGAAACGCATTGAGAAATTAGAACAAACACAAGCCGAATACAAAGTAAATGAAAAAGAAATTACAGAATTGAAAGATGTGTTAGATGTAATTGAACAAACGCAACCAAAAGTTAAATGCGTAAGCAATGGTTAATGGTTAGCCTATGAGCGATAACAAAAAATATTACTATCTTAGATTAAAAGATAATTTCTTTGATAGTGATGAGTTGAAGATATTAGAAAGCATGAAAGATGGCTACTTGTACAGTAATATTCTTTTAAAACTCTATCTACGAAGTCTAAAGAATGATGGAAAGTTAGTTGTTAATGATCGCATTCCTTATAACGCAGAAATGCTGGCAAGTGTAACTGGACACCAAATAGGAACAGTTAAACAAGCACTATCAATTTTCAAAGAATTAGGACTAATTGATGTACTAGAGAATGGCGCAATCTATATGTTGGATATTCAAAACTTCATCGGTAGAGGCAGTAGTGAGGCTGATAGAAAGAGAGAATATAGACAACGAATAGAAACCGATAGGACAAATGTCCGACAAATCTCCGACAAAACTCCACCAGAGATAGAGTTAGAGATAGAGAAAGAGATAGAGAAAGAGATAGATAGTAGTGCAAGCACTACAACAAAACGCAAGCGTTTTGAAAAACCCACTCTATCTGAAATCAAAGCATACTGCATTGAAAGAGGTAATAAAGTAGATGCACAACATTTCTTTGATTATTACGAAAGTAATGGTTGGAGAGTTGGTAAAAACTCTATGAAGAACTGGCAAGCAGCGGTTAGGACTTGGGAGCGTAGCGAATACAGAAAACCTAATTCTAAAAAGAATAGCAAGGAAGATGCAATCAACGTAGTTAATAACTTGATGAATAAGTTAGGGGGTGTAGATACTGAACAACCAACAACAGACTTTGAAAGCACTATCGATGTTACAGATAGCGTGGTCTACTGATATGTCAGAGCAACGCATGATGTTGTATGTAACAAAGTTATCTAACGTAAACCCAGTTACCCTTGAACAAGCGATAAGCAATCTGATTGATAGATGTAAATTCTTACCAACGATTGCCGAAATTAGAGAGGAATGTTCCGCATTAAGTGCCTTTGTAAACGCACATGAGGAACTTCCAACCGCACAAGATGCTTGGGAAAGGGTGTATCAAGTAGCACGATCATATGGCTACGAAAAGGGTTTAGACAAATTAGATGGTTTAACAAAGCAATGTGCCAAAGCGATTTGGAAATCATTTGACCCTCAAAACGGCGATAACTTCAACGAAACATCATGTAGGGCGCAGTTTGTAAAAAACTATGAAGTGCAAGAAACAAGAGAGCGTGAACGATTAAGATTGTCTAATTCGATTAAAGACAATCACTTGCTACTTAAAGCAAGAGAGAAAGCAGAACGTGAACGTGCATTGATTGGTGCTGGTCAAAAGCAAATCGAAATGACTGCCACAGGTAACTTGGTAGAGGTAGCAAAAGAACCAGTAGATGTAACAGAAATAATCAACAAAAGCAAAATATCTGATAAAGGGAAAGAGTTATTAAAACAAGCGATAGGGGGTTAAACGTGAGGGAAAGAGTAAAAGAGTTTGATGTAAGTGTGAATGTATCATTCAATGTTAGTTTTCAAGTACTGGCTAACAACGAGGCACAAGCAAGAACCAAGATTGAAAACTTACTTGAAATCATGAGGAATGAGGCAACAGTCGATTGCCACATTCATCCTAGCTACGATGTGTTTATTGATGATGTAGAGGCTGAACTAAACCAGCTTAGTTATTGGTAAGGGGTATAAATGCTAAGTAAAAAACGAAAGATGGTAATCACTATTGAGATACCTCTAAATGTAGATACGCAAGAAGAGGCAACTCAACAAATGCAAATGATTATGAAAGCGGATGCACGTACTTTTGAAAGCCTAGAGGAAATCATCAAGGTATACAAAGGCACAATGTGTATCGAGCAAAAGATTTAAGGAGATTGATATATGAATACAGTACAAATTTTAGGTAATTTAGCACGTGATCCTGAAGTGCGCTATACGAATACAGGTAAAGCAGTTGCAACATTCACAGTTGCTGCATCTAACACTTACATAGACAGTAACAACGAAACCAAAGAACAGACTGCTTTCATTAATTGCGTAGCATGGGGAGCGCTAGGTGAAAGCGTAGGCAATTTGAGAAAAGGCAATAGAGCGTTTGTAGAGGGTAGACTTCAAACACGTAGCTATGAAACACAAGATGGACAGAAACGCTATGTAACAGAAGTTGTAGCAAACTTTGTTGGTACATCGTTAATGAATGGTGATGCTGGCACATCTAACTTTGATAGTTTTGAAAACGCAAATCAAGATGAAAACATTCCGTTCTAAGAGGTGATAAAAATGGTTGAACTAACAATTGTTATGAATTGTGGAACAGGCACATATGAAACAAAAACTTTTGAAGATAAAAAAGCATTTGAACGTGCTATACGAAATGTACAAATAGGCAACGAAACAGTAATTACTTTTACTGATGAACGAAAAAGATTTATTTCCGTATCGCCTGCGAATTGCATTATTGAATGTATAGAGTTGAAAAGGTAAATAACAATGCTAGTTAAAGATGAAACAAAATATTGTTGGTGTGAAGATGAAGTAGCTGGTGAACCGAAAGATAGCATTAAAGATGCTATCGAAGATTATTTGGAATACCAAAAAGATTTGTTTGGTATATACGATAGTGATCATGGTTATTTAGGGGAATGTGATATTGAGGAAGTAAGAATTGGAAATCCTTATTACTACGTACCTGAAGTAGATGGTGAACGAGCGATTTGGAATGTGCTTGATTATGACTTGGATGATGAAATTGCAGAATATTCAGACGATTACATGAAAGATGTTAAAAACGAACACATGGACGAACTAAGCGAAGAACTAACAAAAGTATTTCAAGCATGGGAAAAACGTCATGGGTACGAGAACAAATCATGGGTAGTGCAAGAAACAAAAACATACCTCATTGAAGATTACATCAAGGAGTGAGTATTAATATTGAATGCACCATGCAAAAACTGTGAGTACAGAGAGGTAGCTTGCCACGTTAAGTGTCCAGCGTATCGAATGTATAAACGGAAAAGGGAAACGATGCAAGATAACGCAATCAAACGAAATGATGTGTTAGCGTACCTTGGGAACAACGTAAAGAAAGTTAAGCATCGTATGAGAAAAGCAAAGTATGGATGTACTGTGATTGATTGAGGTGAATAGAAAAGAGGATGCACATTTGGGGGTTATTTGATGATGGCAATGGGTGTTATCGTCAAGCGGTAGATGAATATAACGTGAATATGGGGGGGCAACACACGATCACATCAATAGGAATTGGTGATGCGTGTATCAACCAAGACCTTGCAATTAATACGCTACATAAACCAAACGCATTATGGGAGCAGTTGGACAAGCTAGATAGACCTGATGTTATTCTAGCTAGTCCACCTTGTGAAAGCTGGAGCGTAGCAAGTGCTATGAAAGGCGGAAACGCTTGCTGGAAACAAGAAAAGGATATGACGATAAATCTATTTGGTGAATACGAGCAAGGAAGTAAATTCACAATCAGAAATCAAGCTGATTATGAAAACTACCAATTCAAGTATGATAAGTCATTCCTAACACGTATCAATGGTGAAATGTGCATATACAACACATTAAAAATTATTGAGAGGTATCAACCTAGAGTATTCGTAATAGAAAACCCAGCATATGGGCGGATATGGGAATACATCAAAAATGTAATAGGGTTTGATGTTCCTTATGAGAATTTAACCTATTACAACAACTATGATTACCCAGTTAAGAAACCAACAAAGTTTGGTAGCAATATCGATTTGAAGTTATTGAAAGATGATATAAGGAACACCATTAAATTCAATAAGTTAAATACGACTGGTATTAATCGATATAACACAAGGTCGCATATTCCGTTGGAGTTAGTGAAAGATATTTTGAAGAGATGTGAACAATATGTAGAGGGGTGATGATCATTGCCAATAAATAGCAAACAAAAAGGTGCTAGAGGTGAACGAATGTGGCGAGATGTGTGTAGGTCGCATGGGTTCGATAAAGTCCGTAGAACTGCACAGTATTGTGGTAATACAGGTGATGCCAGCGATTGTGTTGGACTGCCTAACGTACATCAAGAAGTCAAATTTGTTGAAAACTTGAATGTCCGTAAAGCATATGAACAAGCGGAACACGATGCAATCGCTGCAGACAATGGGGATATACCAATAGTCGCATGGAAAAAGAGTAATCAAAAGTGGTTAGTGGTTTTAAGTGCGGATGATTTCTTCCGTATATATAAGGAGAGTGAATGGAGTAATGGCGATTAATATGAGTGAGTTTGTGCCTGATAATAACCTTAATTGGTTAGCACTAGCAGCGTGTGTATATGGAAACATAAGTGCTGGTAGAGCGTTGTGTTGCTTAGGGTTGAAAGGTACAAAGCCATAGAAAACATATACACGTGTAAGTGATTTAGATGGAAACTCACTATTAAAAATGCATCAAGCTGGAATGTCATTAAGGGCAATCAGTTATCAAGTTGGTGCAGATTATAAAACAGTCAAACGTGCATTGATGATGTTAGGGGTGGAGTTTTGAGAGAACAAATGAAAGTAAAGTTGGTTAGTGAATATGCACAACTACCAACAAGGGGGAAAGTAAACTCCGATTTACCACAAGTATCGGCTGGGTTAGACCTATATTGTCCGTTTAGTGTAACAATACCAGCGGATAGCAAAAGGCAAATTCCGTTAGGTGTGGCGGTTGAGATACCACAAGACCACATGGGGTTATTAACACCAAGAAGTAGCATGAGTAAAACACCGCTACGATGTGCCAATAGTGTTGGAATAATCGATGAAGATTATAGAGGTGAGATTAGCATCGTATATGAAAATGTATCTTGTAAAGATTACACGATTGCTAGAGGTGATCGTATAGCACAATTAATCATCGTTCCAATTAAATTGGTTGATGTAGTAGAAGTAGATGAACTAACCGCAACCGAACGTGGTGCTGGCGGTTATGGTAGTACTGGTAAATGATTACATATTGATTACAGAATAGAAAGCTGAAAAGGAATAAATAATGTGTAAGAAAGATAGTATTATTAATGCACTATTGGTGTGTATGATTGTTTGGATGTTTATATTGTTAATAGGAATTACAATTATGATGTTCAAACATATATTGAATGGGATTGGTTAATTGTGTAGAGAATATGGGCGGTGAAATATCCGCCCTATCATAAGAGGTGAGCATGAGGATTTATAACGATATAAAACGAATTGGTATGGAAGATACTATTTATACATTGCAACGTGCGTTGACCTTTGTTTATAACGATGAATTGTTAGAGCCTAAAGTTACATATGATTTTGGTGGATTTAGTATTATCTACAAATATGGAGATATCAATATAGGTATAGAATTACCATTGATTAAATTAGAACTTTTAAATCTTACGCTAGAGCAACTTGCGTTGGATATAAAGAAACAAGTTATATCACAATATAGATATGAAATAGATAAACAATATGGGGGTGTGTATGATTAATTTAGAATTGTTATCTAGTGCTTTAACAATCGTTATTGGTGATACAATCTGTAAACCTAAGATTGAAAGAGAGGACGGTAGCATAAAAATTATATATAAATTATCAACTGTAACTATTACAGAATTATCAACAATGTTTGAAATAGAACATTGCATGAGGTTGGACTTTTTTGTTGATAAAATAAGACTTAAAATCAAACATCAAATATATAATTCGTTATCAGTAGGGGAAATCAATGGAAATGTTAAATTATAGTGGATATGTTGAACATTCCGACTTTTACATCGCACCTCAAAGCTACCAAGATGCATTTGATTTCTTGTGCCAGCTTGCATTTGAGAGCGAAGAAACTGTGTTCTATATAGGCAAAGCCATTGAGTATGATAAAAGCTATGGCTTTGATGAAGATGATAACTTTTATTTAGAAGATGAAGTTAGGTTTGAATGGAACGAGGAAAAAGGAGAGTGGATAGAAAGTGTTTAGACGATATGAGAAAAGGGTTAATGAAATTCAAGCCGTGCAATATAATGGCACTAATGTTATGGAAATAGTCGATTTTATTGGTGATGTAATTGGTATTGATTGGTATGAAAATGCATCATTAGAAATCACAACAGGTGATGTAGGAATCGAATGTTTTAAAGGTGATTATATTGTTAAAGATCATAAAGGTAAAATTAGAGTTTATGAGGCAGATGAATTTGAAAAAAATTATAGCGAGGTAGAGGAATTGTAGGTGAAAGGGGAAATGTATAATGCCTATTATTAATCCAATGTATTTGTATTTGATTGAGATCTTGCACAATATTGACGTGCTTAATCAAGGCTTGTTTTTGCTACTAAGTATTGCAATGTTTATATTGGTCGTTTGTTATGTTGGCGTAAATGAAATGCCAGAGGAAGATATTGCAGCGTTAAAGTGGTGGGCAAAGATTATTGGTGCGGCGTGGCTGGTATCGCTAGTAATTTGTATATTTGTACCTACAAAAGACATGATGTATAAAATGTTATTGGCTCATTACGTAACAACAGACAATATCCAATTAGTGAATGATGCTATCAAAGGTAACTTACAGGACTATTTAAACATGTTAGGGGAAACAGTTAAGAATATGAGATAAAGGGGAATATATGACGGATAAAGAATATAGAGAATTAGCCAAAGAATACCTAGAACCGATTAAGTTAATATCAATGAAGATTAAATCATTGAAGGAAGATCTAAAGCACGTACAATCAGATATCGTAACGATAGGGGCGGTTGATTACTCAAAGGAACGCCTAACAGGTGGCGGAACACCGGGCGGACTGGAGCAACAAATTATACGCCTAGAAAGTAAACGTGATGCAGTACAAAAAGAAATAGGGGCGTTGATTGATGAAAGGGAAACCACAGCGGATATCATCAACACATGTACGAAAGGCAAGGAAAATATATTATTGATGCGTGAATATGTTGACGGCAAAAGTGCTAAACATGCTAGATATTTTACAGACCTTGAAAAGTCGCAAGCCAGCGAATTAAAAACGGCTGGACTTATCAAGGTTGGGTATTATTTACACCATACATATTACCCTAGCATGTATACTGCTAAAACGGTACAAGTCGGAATACATCGGACTATATCGGAAACATATGGAAAATCATAATATAGTATAATTATAGTGTCATATGTAGCTTTGAACGACATTGACTAAATTCTCCTATTAAACGTACAACACCGTGGGGAACTATAAACGTTCCCCTTGTGTGTTGTAAACAGATACCGGCGTTAAATTCCTTTCACGAACACATGCCATTTGAGATACAATCCTTGTTAAATATGTACGTCCTAATATCATAACTATTTGTACGATTTCATAGATTGCCGGTATTTGTTTAGAACATACAATAAAAATGAATAAAACCAAAATAAAATGGGGTATATCAACGGCGATATATCCCATTTCTTGTATAAAAGTAATATTTGATTATTGAAAACTGAACATGCTGCATTTATTATGTAAAGGTTTTAGACCAAATTAAACCAAATTGTTTTGATGTCAGATCGCATTAAGTTGTGGCGTGTTCGGTTTTGAGTGATTAAAGAAGAGGTGGTGAAAAGCTAGTGAATATCATATGTACAAAGTCAAAATGTCTTAACAATAAAGGCGGCCAATGTACGGCCAACGAAATATACTATGACGGCTTATGCCAAACATATTGCACTAGCAAACACGTATCTAAGCAAACGGCTGGAATATGTCAGCGATCACATAGAAGGATGAAAAGCAAAGATAACAATATATTGCGATGGGGGGGTGAATATCAATGAACTACATGCCTAAAATTAAAAAGGTAATTACGGCATTACAAGTTAAAAAGGGTTTAAGGTATGTGATTGATACTCGCCAATCATGGAGCAAGTGGGATAAACCGTTTAAAGTATTTATCGTAAGTCGTATGTATAGCGAAGCAGAGTACGCGAAAGCATTTCCAGAGAAGCATAAAAAAAAACCGTTCAAAGAGGGGCAACTATATAAGAAAGTGGCTGAATACGATACATTAAAGCCACATGAGTTGTTAATATATTTAGTTAATGTGTTGAAAGGTGGTGAACGTAGTGAGTGATATTAAATTAAAGCCTAAAGAGTTAATATTTGCAGAAGAATGGCTAAAGACTACGAACGCCACACAATCAGCAATAAAGGCTGGTTATAGTGAACGAACGGCGTATTCGGCTGGTAGTCGACTGTTGAAAAAAGTTGACGTAAAACAATATATAGACGAACGACTAGCAGAAATGAAAGAAAATAGCATTGCCGATACTGACGAGGTAATGCAGTTTTTATCTAGTACGATGCGCGGTGATATTCCAGACCAGTTTGGATTAGATCCGGCGTTAAATGATAGGCTAAAAGCGGCTGAACTGATTGGCAAACGCTATAAGCTATTCACAGATAAGCAAGAAATTAGCGGCACAGACGGCGAAGCTATCAAGGTAGTATTTACAGGAATGAATAAAGAATAATGGAGAATTGTATAAATCTATCAGAATATGGGGTATATCCACGGAGATATATCTCATTTTTTGTATAAATCTATCAAAAATGGAAATAACGATTGACTATAAGCCGAACGAAAAACAAAATATATTCCACAATACAACGGCACCGTATGCGGTGTATGGTGGCGCTCGTGGTGGCGGAAAAACAAAGCCATTGATCATGGACGTGTTCATTTACGCTTTGACCTATCCGGGTAGCCATTGTTATATATTCCGTGAAACATATCCGAATTTAGAAGCCAATGTTATCCGTGAATGGATACGAAGCGTACCGCCGGAATTATATAAGTATTCCGACCAGAAACACATAGCGACATTAAAGAATGGCAGTCAAGTATTGTTCCGTTATGTGAAGAATGACAAAGATGCCGAGGGTTATCAAGGGCAAGAATTTGATTATCTAGGAATTGACGAATTAACCAAACATACGGAACGCACGGCCGAATTATTAACGGCTTGCCTTCGTAGTGCCAAAGGGTTTCCTGTTCGTTTTCGTGGTAGTTGTAACCCCGGTGGCCGTGGACATGGTTGGGTGAAACGTAAATATGTAGAAGCTACAAATTACGGTGAGAAAACTGTGATTGATCAGACTACAGGACTTGAAAAAGTATTTATTCCGGCTCAGGTATACGACAATTACGTATTAATGAAAAATGACCCTAACTATGTAAAGCGTTTGGAAGCATTACCAGAACAGGAAAAGAAAGCGTTCTTGTATGGTGATTGGGACGTATTCATTGGGCAAGTGTTCACCGAATTCAATCGAAGTGTACATGTAGAAGAACCTTTTGAAATCCCGCAAGGCTGGACAAGGGTTCGTTCAATGGACTGGGGTTTTAGCAAACCGTTTAGTATTCATTGGTACGCTATTGATTATGAAGGCGTAGCGCATTGCTATCGTGAATATTACGGCTGCACAGGTGAGCCGGATGTGGGTTTGAAACTAACACCGGATGAAGTCGCTGCCGAAATGGCTAGATTGAGCGAGGGTGAAACCTATGCATATGATATAGCTGATAGAGCGATATGGCAGAAAGACGACCGCATGAAGTGGAGTATTCAAGGCGAGTCTATCGCGGAGATATTTGCACGTCATGGAATTAACTTTACTCGGTCTAATTCTGAACGCATTCCGGGCAAGATGATGGTTCATACCTATCTAAGGGAGAAGAAAATCAAATTCTTCTCTACGTGTAAGCATATTCTAAGAACACTACCGGAATTAGTATATGACGAAAGCAAGCCGGAAGATGTTGATACAACGCAAGAAGATCATGCATATGATGAGTTTAGGTATTTTTGCATGAGTAGACCTATTACACCTAAGAAACCGGAGAAACCATTTAATGACGGTTATAGATATGATGATGATACAGAAGGGGAAACTACTGCATGGGGCGTATGAGTGAAAAGGCGTTACGAGATTACGCCTATAAGGTGTTAAAGTCAGAATACGGCGAACGAGAAGAAAAAGGCGTTATTATTCCGGCAAAATACACCGATGCGGAATTGGCAGAATTTGCGCAAGCTATGCCACAATGGCAAATAGAACAAATGTACGATATGATATATGGTTCTGAAATGGTGGAATAATGGATATAGAACAAACATTCGATATATACGAAGCGAAAAATAATGTTAAAAAAGCATTAGAAGCCACGTCAGATTGGCGCAAAAGTGCTGCCGAGGATTTTGCATTTATGCAAGGAAAGCAATGGGAAGATGCTGATTTAACTAAAATGCGTGAAGCTGGACGGCCGGCAATTACGATTAATAGAATTAGACCGGTTATTAATCTGTTGTGTGGCTACGCATCACAGAATGAAACAGAACCGGACTTCTTACCACGTAGCGAAGAAGATGACCGCATCAGTCGAGTGGCCAAAGGTATTACAAAATACTGCTTAGACCGTGCGAACTATCAACGGAATAAGGGTAAATGTTTTCGCGATAAGATTATTTGTGGTTTAGCCAATTACTGGGTAAGCTATGAATTCGACTATACAAAGCTAGACGGAACAATTCAAATAGAACGTGTTTCTCCGTTCGATGCTTTCATAGATCCAGAATGTAAGAAGGATGATTTAAGCGATGCGCAATATGTTGGTCGATATAGCTGGGAAGGTACGGCGAAGTTAAAGCAAGTATATCCAGATAAATCCGATGAAATTGATACACTTAGACATAAATATGATGATACCGAACAGGAAGCCGGCATTATCGAAACGGTAGACGGTGAAGCGTTATGGTACAACAATAGCTACAATAAAATCCGTGTAGTGCAGTATTGGTATAAAGAATACGGCAAAAAACACGTATTCATGACAAAGGAAGGTTTGATTGATGAAGAGAATCCTCTATTTGTTGTGTTAATGGCTATGGGTAAAAAGCCTACTAGCATACCAGATACTAAAATCAGATATGCGACATTCGCCGATGATGTGTTACTCGAAGAAGGTGAAAGTCCTTATAAACACGGTAAATTTCCACTAGTGCGTGAATATTGCTACTATACCGGTGAACTAGCAGAAGATGAACTAGAACCGGCTGGCGTAGTGCGTGATATTAAGGATGCACAAAGGGAACTTAATAAAAACCGTAGTCAACGCATGCATGTTGTTAATCAGCAAAGTTTAGGTGTTAAGTTCTGGACTGGCCAAATTGATGAACGTGTTAAACGTGATATCGAAAAGAACAGTACGAAACCGGGCGCAAATATTATGCTACCTCCGGGAGTAACATTCCAAGATGGAACACCGGCAATGGATAGCAATATTAATTTAAGCCTTGAACAACAAGCAAGTAATGATTTCTATTCCATTAGCGGTATCACTCCGGAAAGTTTATCCGGTAGCGTTGGCACTATGAGTGGCAAGGCAATCGATCTCCGCCAATCAGTAACAACAGTTCAAACGGCTGGTATCTTTGAACAGGCGAAAGAAGCAGAACGCCAAATTGTTAAATTACTATGGGGCGAAAAGAACGCTCCGGGGTTAATTCCTCAATTCTACAATCAAGATAAAGCCATGCGCATTATGGGTGATGATGGACAAAAGGAATTTGTACAGATTACACCGGGACTTAATCAACCTATGCAAGAACAGGTTATTACTGATGCACTAGGTCAACCGAAATTAGACCTAGAAGGCAACCCAATCAAACAGGTTCTATATGATCTAAGCTGCTTTGATTTTGATATTGTAATCAGCACTAGCCAAGCCAGCGCAACGGCAAGACGTGCTAACCTATATCAATTATTGGAAGCTAAGAAATCTGGCGTTGATATTCCTATGGATATTATTCTTGATTTCATGGATTTCCCAGAAAAAGAAACAGTCAAGAAACGTATTCAAGAAATGTCAGAAAAGCCAGCTATGCCAGAGTTGCGTGTTAACGGAAGCTTAGATGATATGCCAGCGGAAGCATTGAGCATGTATCTACAAACATTAGGTGTACAGATTTCACCACAACAAATCATGGCGGAACGCTTAGCCTTGAAAGGTAAACAACCAAATATTCAAAATGCACCGCAAATTTTACCGCCTGTGAATGATTTAGGCACTATGTAATATAAACTATCAACACAATAATAAAACGCTCCTATATGGGGCGTTTTTTATATTTCGCCCTAAGCAATGGCGTTAAACTACTTGTACTTATACATTCGCCCGGCAACGGCGTTAAACTGTCATATTCTTATATTCGTCCGGTAATGACGTTAAAAGGCAAAGGAGTATTTGATATGGAAAAAGATTTAGTAAACATCGAAGAAGCTGGTTTCACTCCGGAAGATTTGGAAAACGTGGGTGTTGAACTGGAAGAAACAACCAAAGAAACGAATACACAGGAAGGTGCGAATGATGTTCCCTCTACTGAAACACCGGAAAGTGATGCGAATGATGCGGAAGTAGAAACAGAAACGCCAGAAACTAACGAAGGTGAAACGGAAGAAGAAAATCATGCGAACGATCAGAACTTAAAAGCGGCACTTGCACAGGAACGCGCAAGACGAAAAGCTGCGGAAGAACGCGCTAGACAATTCGAAGCGCAGCAAAAACCGATTGAATTACCGCAAGAAGAAGTATCAAATATTCGTGATTTTGTACGTCGTGAAGCGTTGAAACGTTTCAATATGACGGCGGAAGATTTAGAAGGTTTGATGTACGAAGATGCTGAAAAGTACAACGAATTCATTCGCTTTGAAGCTAATGCAGAATACGCAATCACTAATCAGCAAATAGCAGTACACCAACAACGACAAACTAATCTAAATTTCGTAAATGAAATTAAATCGCTACCCAACTTTAACGAGTTGTATCAACGCGGTTTAGACAAGTTAAACGGAATGACGATGCGTGATGCACAACCAATTAACGATGCATTTTATCGCGTAGATATGGGCGAAGGTACCGAAGCCGATTTTGAAACCATTAGAAAATTTGTTGATGAATTGCAAAATGAACGGGCAACAAGTACCGAAGTACCGAACAACCCACTAGAAGTAGCAGCGACATTGCCAAAGGCTGGCGCGCTAAATGGTGGCGTTCCTACACCTAACAAGGTAACGGAAGAAGATATTTTAAAAGCGTATGACACAGGCGATCTTGATGCATTGCCGGACGATGTACGCAAATATTTTGACGAATTATAAGAGGTAATATATGGCAGAACAAAGAAATCAAGTAACTATCCCAGCGGCGTTAGTCCCTAAAATTTGGACTAAAAAGGTATGGCATGAAGGTTTGAAAGAGTCCTTTTTCGATAAATTCACGGCTCTTGACGGATCTAATGTAGTACACAAAAACAAAGACTTAACAGGCGTAAAAGGTGATGCAGTTACATTCGGTTTGATGATGAATTTAAGCGGCGCCGGCGTTGAAGGTAACCGTGCAACCTTGACTGGCAATGAAGAAGCATTGAATATCTATGACTTCACCGTGCAAACTCAATTAGTGCGTAATGCGGTTTCTCGCTTTGAAGCAGACGACCAAAAAACGCAATACGACATGTTAAAAGAAATCAAAGGTGCGTTGAAACAATGGTTAGCAGACTGGCAGGATAATAAGTTAATCGCTAAACTTTCTGCATCTCCTACATCTGGTGAAACACTTTATGCATCTTCCACTGGTACGCAAGAATCTATTACGTCAAATGATAAATTGACTACTACACTCATTTCTCGTGCTAAACGTAAGGCGCAAATGCACGGCCCTAAAGTACAACCGATTAAAGTTGACGGCATGGACAAATTCATTATGTTGGTTTCTCCTTGGGCGGCTCGTGATTTGAAAGATGATGCTAAGTGGCTTGCAGCGCAACAAAACGCCAATGTTCGTGGCTCTAAAAACCCTATTTTCACAGGTGCATTAGGTGAATATGACGGCGTTATTTTGTACGAATACGAACGCGTATTGAACGACAAAACAGGCGCATCTAGTGCCAACGTATGCCATAACTTGTTGTTAGGTAAACAAGCGGCATGTTTTGCGGTATCTCGCCCAGCAAAACACATCAAACAAGTGGACGACTACGGCAACGTAGAGGGCAATGGTATTGCTTTCTATGGCGCAATCGAAAAATCCAAGTTCAATAGCAAAGATTACGGCGTAATCAATGTTATGACTGGTGGTGTAGTAGAAGCGTAAGTATGATAGGCGGGGTAACACCCGCCTTTATTCTTATATGGAGTGAATATGAACGTAAAACAACTCATCAATAGGGCGTTCATGCAAATAGGCGATACCTCGCAAGAACAATATACTCCGTATTACTTATTGGAGTATTACAACGAAGGTAATCACTTGTTAAATGCCCTAATCGGTCAATATTGCCCAAGCCTTGCAACAGGCACGTTTGAAGGTACTGGACGTGGACGGATCACATTGCCGTTTCAATGCATCAGCATATTAAATGTCAAGGCAGACGATACGGAATTGCAAGGGTATCAAGTATTGAATTTACAAACGGTTGTATTTGATGCGGACAAAGAGCAGAAAATCACCGTTGATTATATAAAGACTGCTGGCTATAAGATGCTCGAAGATGAAAGCGGACTACCAGCGGAACTTGAAACATTGTTAGTCGATTACATCGTATATCGTGTGATGAACCTTGATATTTCTGGAATTTCAGCAAATATGGTTAGTGCGTTGCAATCAATTAATAATGGTTTAGGTAATAATAATTGTGTAATTGCGGAAGGGTATTGGGATTATGGTCGTAAGCGAATTGATTACTCTTGTTAATGTAGAGTCAAACGAAATTCTTGACGAACAACTAGAATATATCCAGTACATCAACGCAGCTATTGATTGGTTAACGACTATTCTAGTTAGTATCAAAGATCGAGAAGTAGTTAAAAATATGGATATACCAGATAAAAGGGCAGTTCCATCGGACTTCATGGGGTTTGTACCTAAAACCGGGTATCCTATCCGCATCATAAACGGTACATTTGAAACGTATGACGGGAGAACGGTTAATCAAGTCTTTTATAGTGTGAGGAAGAATCACATTGATGATTTAGATGATACTATTCCGTTTTCCGAATTCTTTCATCAATATTTAGCGCAACTTATATCTTTTATGGTTAAGAAAAAATCACTTATGACTGATTATGCTGCCTATGACAAAACTTTCATTGATTACATCACAGAGCAAATCAAAACGGCACGGGGTATCACATAATGGGTGTAAAACAGGTAGCAATAACAAACGGCTTCCGATTGGGCCTTGACTGGTCGAACCCTCCGGAAAATATTGATATTCAAGCCTTAACACAGGCTAGGCAATGCGAATTCGATAGGACTGATAATGCCTTGCGTACTGTTCCGGGTGTTCGTGTGTTGTATGATTTCGGATTGCCGGTAGAAACGATATATTTCGATGTCTATCGTAACAAATGGTACTTTTCTAGTGGTCGTAATCTATATGAAACTGATTTTAGCGCTAATAAATTGCTAGGTACGTTAAACGGCACGGGAAAGCCTAAATATCATGCATTTGGTGGTGATATTCTCATTGCTAGTGGAGACAAATTACAAGTTATCTCCGGTACTGGTAAATTAGCCACTATTGAAAGTCCTGTATGCGATATAGTATCAAGCCATTCTGGGCGTGTGCTGATTGCATCAACTCATTCGCATCGGTTGAACTGGTCGGCGGTTGGCGACTACAACGCATGGACTCATGACAATAACGATGCATCTAGTGCGCAATATGTGGACGTTGGGTATAAAGACCAAGGCAGCATTATTGCCGTTGATTTCTTATCACGTGCAATTATCGTATACAAAGAATACGGGCGCGTGTATCAAGTAATTGGCACACCAGATGCACGAAATTTAACGGTATACCCACTTTCTTCTACTGGTTATTGTAGCGGTGCAACGATAAGCATTGATGATCGCAGCTATTATCTAGGTAATCAAGGCTTTATGTCGTTTATGCCTACAAATACATATGCAGAAATTCAACCGTTTGAAACAGGGTTGAACATCAACTCGTATCTATTGAAATACATTACAAAAGATTGCGAAGTATGGCATATATCTAGTCGTAAGCAACTTTGGATACGGCCTTATAACGGTGATACAGTATTTATCTATCATTACTTACCACGCTATGAGGACGGGCGCGGCGTTTTTACATCGCGTAAATTCACGCACAACATCAATGATGCGGTGAATGTAGACAAAGAAGTATACATAGCTTACGGCAATAAAATTGGTATTCTTGACGAAACCATAGATACAGATGATAGTGTACAAATCCAGACGTCAATAGTAAGTGGTAATAGGCTCGCAACAAGGCAATTCATATTAATTATGAACTACAACTTTGTAACGCATAACCTTATTTCTGGCTATGGAACTATTGGCATCTCAAACAAGAAACCTAAGCTGATTGAATTTGCTGGTAAGGCAGTTAAAACCTACTATGCTAATTTCAAGACCTATGGTTATAAAGCGTTGATGAATGTCAACGAATATACAAAAGCTTATAAAATTGGTGGCGGTGCTAATAGAAATGTACAATTCAAAATCAATGTTCAAAAGGGCGCTATTTCATTACGCCAGTTAGATTATACATATGAGGAAGTTTAAATATGGCTTATAAAGAAAAATACCCTTTGGATATAACGCCACAGGGTGATACAGTTCCGGAAAGTATACAAAAAAACCGGAATGAAATATTGAACATCGCACAAAATATGGAGTTAAAATCCGGTGGCGGTGGCGGTGGCGGTCTACGTAATAGAGTATTGAGTGGAAAGGTAAGCAATGGTGAATTTTCCTTTCTAACTGGAGATAATTTAAGCGTAATGATTGATGGTAGTCAAACGCCTGTTCTATTATCGTTCGCCGACGGATTTAATGATTTAGGTGCAGTTGATTATATAGCTACTATCAGTAGGAAGCAAAGTGCATGGAGTTTACAGGCTAATAGTACATCATATTTGTATGTGGAACGCTCTGAATCTGGGGGCCTGACCTATGGTAGTACCACACTTGAACCGTTACGTCAACCAAATGCACCAGAAGCGGCAACAGATAAGATGTACTATAATACGACAAGCGAAAAAATGTATGTGTATACCAGCACCTATTGGAAAAACACATTACGTGTAGTGGTAGCAATTGCCGTTACAGATGCAACACGAGTTAAATCTATTAAGTATTATGATCCAAATGCTAACACTGCAACAGATGCCATAATTGGTAAACGTAGGGTAGACGGTAAAGACTACTTAATTACAGATATTCTTAATCAAATGGCAGAATCTATTAAAAAAATAGCTGGCGATGAAAACTTTACAAACAATCCAACACGTACATTAAAAACCATTACCGATACTATAAACGGACTAGGCGAAATCTATTACAAGAAAACAGATACTGTAAAAGAAGCTAAACATGCAACTAATGCAGACGAAGCCAAACACGCAACAAATGCGGATACGGCAAACATCGCAACGCAAAATGTTAAAAAGTCCGGTGATACCATGACTGGTATATTAAAAATAATAGGGTTATCTAGTGGGCCTATCGATTTAGACCGTTTTTCAAAAAATAAAATCGGATATAGTGGTTTAACAATAGGGACGTGCGACGGATACAATATATGGGGCCAAAAATATTGGGGTACTGGCGCCATATTCTCATGGAATACCGTGGGTTCAGATTCACGTGTATTAGGCACTCAATTATATTTTGCAAATAGTGATGGAGCATATATCCGTTTTGATACAAATTCAAACAAACCGACAGAATGGCAACGTCTTGCAACATTTGAAAATAAAAACACGTTGTTATTTCCGAATGGCGCTAAATTGAGGATAGAATAATGCCTGACTTAGTACTTGAAAAAGGCGGTCAAATATACCGCTTTAAACTGCACGAAGATAAAAGTGTTACAAACGGAAAAAGTATTTATATTCCATTTAATGGTCGTGATTATTATGCACGTTACGGAGATGCACCAACACCACTTATTACGGAAATTAATAATCACGAGTACTTCATTCAATATGAACCGGTTGAATTTGTTTCGTACTCATGGGGTATAAATGGTAGAGATAACGGGCTTTATAACGAAAATGTATTTCTACCGAAAGGGCAATACAGAATTACTTATACTTATAAAAAACGTAATAATAGATCGGAAAGTGAAACTAGCAGCGAAACTTTTATTATGAATACAAGCCAAGAAGCACGTGTGAAAATAGAATACAACCAACAATCAAACATTCATAAGATGTTTGTTACAATACCGTACGTATATAGCGGGTATCAAGAACATTTATACGGTGATATCGCTTTTACAATCGAACGAATAGGAGATTAGTCATGAAACTTGAAAGCCTTGAAAGTATGATAAAAGACTATGAACGGCGCACAGGTGAACGTATTAGTCTAAGTGGTTTTTATTTCGATGAAAATAATAACTACAAAGACAAATACAATTATTATTTTAAATTCTTCCCAAATGCTGGTTTTCTATTCTGGAGTATCAACGAATATGAGGGCGAACGGTATTTTACCATTTGGCAGACATACGGTGATATGAAAGTTATAGGTAAATATATTGTTGAAGTGATGAAGTTAAATGATCTTGATGTAATTGTAACGGCTACACATCGAAGCGTGCGCGGTTTTATTAAAAAGTGGAACATGGAACGTGTTCCGCATATGGACTACACCTACAACGGTTTTAATTACAAGGTACTGAAAACGGTGCGTAAACACCTTGAAGCTACTTTGTAGAAAGGAAAAGCATGTTCACTTTTGACTTGCAATTATTCGGGGGCGGTAAAAAATCTAAGGTACAAAGCATAGGTGCTAACTTACCACCGGCCGGCCCCGAAGAAAAGCAATTACTACAAGGCCAAATGAATTGGATAAATAGAACCAATCAAAGTGCCAATACCTTGCAAGGCATGGGCGATAGAGCCTTAAATGATGTAGTTAGTCCGCAATATCAGCAAATGTACAATGCATATTTGGGGACTAACAAAGATAACCAAAATGCACTAGCATCATTGCAAAATCAAGTGGCAACGGCTGGCGCAAGAAACCTAACGGATAATACAAGATATGCCAATCAGTTAGGGGCCAGCGTTGATGCTATGAACAATGGGGCGGGGCAACTAGCGAATGAATACAACGGCGCATTGCTCAAAAATCAAAATGCAATGGATAGCATTACAAACGGCCAACTTCCTACGGCTTATGCAGATGCTAGACGACAAGCGTTAAACAATGATTTACAGGCAACTGTAGGTAATGCGGTTTCTGGATTGGCGAGCCGTGGCATTGTTAATTCTTCGATTACGGATAGTACATTGAATGATATTAGCAAGAATGCATCTAACACGCTTGTGGCACAATATTCAAATGATTTAGGTCAAGCGGCGGCGCTTAATTCGCAAGCATTTAATAATAGTTTGAGTGGCATCGGTGCAAAAATGGGCCTTTGGGGTAATACCTATAATAACCAACAAAACGGCATCGTGAATCAAGCTAACTTGTTAAATCAAGGGTACACAAATCAAATGAATAATGCCGGTACTTCGGCGGGCCTTATTGGTCAACGTGAGGGGTTAGCGCAAAACCCTATTAATACCGGCGCAACAACACAAAGTGCAGCTATTCAACCGGCTAAAGATTACTATTCTATGAGTCAGTTGAATAATGCGAATCAAGAAGATTTATTAAACAGATATATGACATTACGCTATGGACTTGCACAACCAGCACAAACAATGGTTAAGCAAGGTTCTGGCGGTTTCTTTGGAGGTCTTATGAAAGGTTTTTGCTTCGTAGCAGGTACAGAAATTGCAACGCCAGAAGGTGGAAAAGCAATCGAAACATTTGTGAATGGTGATAAGGTAATCACATTAGATGCGGTTAATGATGTAATTGCATTGCATGATATGGGCGAAAAGGAAACGCATCGCCTTGAAACGATTGATTGTAATGTTGTTACCACAGGTAGTGAAAAAGTATTAACTTCGGAAGGTCTTAAATTGGTCGAAGAACTCACAATCGGTGAACCAATCATGACGGTTCACGGCTACCAACCTGTTACGGTATGCGAACCAACCGGCAATACAGAACAGGTGTATGAATTGCAATGTACTGGCGATAATTTCTTCTATGCTAACGGCATTATGGCGGAAGGCATCAATGAAGATGAATTGAAGGCTATTGCAGATGCAGCGGAAGAAACACCGGAAGAAACACCGGAAGAAACACCGGAAGAAAAACCGGAAGAAACACCGGCCAAGAAAACAACAAAAAAATCCAGCAAGAAAGATGAACCTGTAGAGGAAGCAACAGAAGAAGTAGAGAAAGTAGAGGAATAACACAATGGGCGTTATCTACGTTAAAGACTTTGAACCATGGGCGGCGTTGGGTGAATTAGCCGGTCAATATTTCTCACATCGTTTAGGGGCATTGCAGAATAATAAACTGGCTAAAGGTTATCATGTAATGCTAGGCGGTGGCGGTGGTGCTGGCGGCGAACAAGACCCGAACACTCCGCAAATTGTGGATAATAATAACCGCATGGCTGGAATGGGTATGCAACAACCTAATAGCGCCGGTCAAATTAATCAGTTGTTATCTAATTCTAATAACACATTTGCCAATAACTTGATGCAAAAGAATAATATCGGATTATGGGGCGGTCAAAATCCGGCAGCACCAGCACAACCGATGCAAGCTAACACAGATGCACCAGCCGCACCAGTTCAACCACCACAACAAAATACAGGGTTATGGAACTTTGAAAACCTAAACAATACCGGTATTGGTAATGGTGTACCGCAAACGTATCAAGAAATGATGCAGCAAAGGGCAAATAACCCTTTTCGTGGGGCGCCCAAATTGGTAGAAAATGGTAATGCCAACGAGGATAAAGCGCCGGGCCAATATTCCATTCCAGACAAAGCGACTGTAACAAGTGAAGCGCGTAAAAGACTAGGGGCGAATACACTCGCCCTTGTCAAAGCTGGTTTTGATTTCAAGACGGCGCAAGGTTTAGCCAACGAACAATATCAAACCGACGTGAATAACATGTATATGCAACAAGTCAACGAATATCAAGAAAAAGTGCTTGAACCAATGCGCCAACAAATCATGAACAACCTTGTATTCACTAAAGACAAGGACGGGAACCCGGTTGTAGATACCTATAACACAAAACGGGTTAAAGGGTTGGCGCCGGCCGTTGCAAGATATAACTATCTAGCCGGTAAAGTTGGCGCTGGTACTATTGATATGAATAACTTGAATTCTATTGCGGCGCTTGATAAGCCTGATTACAAATTTAGTAGTGCGCAAAACGGCCATATTGTACGTTACAACATGGGCGACGGTACGATCCAAGATATGGGCGGTTATGGCAAGGTTGAAACAAAACAATTTGCGAACGGTCAAGTTATTGTTATGACGCCAGACGGCCAAATGAAAAATATCGGCAACTTTGGTGCGAAGAATATCAAAGTTATGCCAGACGGAAAAACGTATATTGTTGGTACAGACGGCAGTATGAAATATGTAGGTACTCATGTTAAACCACCAACGGCTACACAATCCGGCACTAGCGGATATAATGCACAAGTGTTGCGTACGTTATCCGCGCAGCATACTGCATGGGTTAAAGCTAATCCAGATAAGGACGAAAGCGAAAGTCCTTATTATGGTAAGTTACAAGGTGCATTAAATGGTACGCCAACGGCTGGCGGCGGTGGAACGCCAACGGTTAAACGGCAACCTACCTATTCAGCCGAGGAACAAGCGGCAGTATCCAAGCGCATGAACGAACTTTCAGCGCAAGGCTGGAGTGATGATCAGATTGCAGCGGAACTTGATGCGGCTGGATACGGACAATATAAATCGTGGTTAAAGTCTTATTAAATATAAAGGGGTAGACTATGGGTGCATTTGATGATATTACAAGTCGTTATGGTAGTAATGCTAATAGCGGCAACGCCTTTGAAGATATAACAACCGAATATGGTTATGATGTAGGCAACGCGCCCAAGCCTACATTATGGGACGGCATTAAAAATAATGCAGAATGGGTGGCAAATGGAGTAAGCGATAAAGCTAATCGTGCAGTTAATCAAGTAGAAACCACCGCAACAAACATGAAAAATACGCTAGGTAATTGGTGGGACGGTACCGTTAATGCGGTGGAAGCGGCAAGAGATGCACGCCGCCGTTCTATTAGTAATTCTGTAGATGCTATGCAACGCGGGGAAATTGATGCAACTGATTTGCCAGAAGAAGGCGACGGCTATTTAGACCAATACGCAACACCAGATTATGCGGCTAAATCACAGGCCGCATATAATCAAGTTGTAGGCCGTCCGGCTGGCTATTTAGCTATTACGCCATATATGCATCCTTATGTAAAAAGTGCGGCTGGCATATTGGCAGCACCTACAATCATTGATAATGCACAAGATATGTATGCACAAAATTCTAGCGATTATGCAGAAGGTAATACGGAAAATATTATTGCAAATAGTCCGGCACTAACTACGGCAAAAGAATTTCTTATTGATCCAATCGCTGATCCTATTGGCCGTGCTATTGATAGTCCGGGTGAATTCGCACAAAATATCATTGATAATCCTTTTAATGCACTTGATGATGTAATATTACCGGCTAGTATGATACATGGGGTTACACCTAAAAGAGTATCTGGAGCAATCGGCGAACGTGTGGGGCGTGTTGGTGAACATATCAAAGAAAAAGCGACTAATGCATTTGAGGATATTGGGGAACGATTTACCAAAAATGAACCTAAATTTGAAGAAAGTGTTATGTATAACGCCTTTGATGATATCCCAGTACCGGAAGAGGTAAACGCAGTAGAACCGCGCGAATATTCCGAAGGTGGTTTGAACGGACAAGCAATGGAAGGCGAAACAGGCAATATCCAAGCGGATGTTTAAAGCCGATACAGAATGAATGGATTAAGCGACGTTGAAGCGGCCGGCATGACTGGCAATATTGGCGCTGAAAGTAGTTTTAATACGACGGTAACAAGTGGTGACGGTTACGGCTCCCGTGGCTTAGTTCAATTTACTGGGGATAGATTGAACGGCGAAAACGGTTTATTGAAATTTGCCGAAAATCGTGGATTAGATCCGTGGGACTGGAGAACGCAAGTCGATTTCAGTGTATGGGAATTGCATAACACCGAAAGCGCCGCATTAAAAGAAATGCGTGCTAGGCCAGATGCAACACCGGCGGAAATGGCAAAAATCATTCGTGAATATTACGAAAGACCAGACCCAGCAGTTGCACGTGATAATGTTCGCGCAGAAATTGCGGAAGATACATTTAAAGGTAATTATGGAAGATACGAAAATGGGCCACGTGATACATCATTTAAAGATAGTAGCCTAGACCCTAACAGAGTATCACATGAAGAACCATTTAGAGATGAGTTCATAGAACGTGATGCAGTAAAAGGAGAAGAACCGCACACAAATTTAAACAGTTTCGTTGAAAATACCGAAAAGAAATCGGTTAAAAACGATGATTTAGGTAAATATCAAGGCGAAGGTGAAACGGATCGTACAGGCGAAATAAACGAATTTCAGCCTAAAGACCGCATAAGTACTGACTTTGTAGAGAACGAAACACCTAAAATTCAAGAAAAGACGATTGAAAACGATATAAATAGTAGATTTCGTTATGAAGAAGATGCGCCAAACATAAGTTTGAAAAATGCGATTGATGAATTACCACTAAAAGCACGTGAAACAATCATCAACGAGTTAAAAGACGTTGTTAAAAATGATGCATCTGAAACACGATTAACCGAATTAGAAAATAAAGTTCATTCTAATACAGAAATCTTGAAAGATTTAAACAAAGCAACTAAGCCAGATATTCCTAAAACGGAACTGGATGCGGTTAAGGCAAGATTATCTGAAAGCCTAGACGTACCGGTTGAAAGCTTGAGCCATGAATATATGGAAACGGTTCGCCGTGATCGTGCTGCCGAATTAATCACCGATACGCAAGAACTTAAAATGTTACAAGTGGAACCGGTAGAAGGTGCCGTGAGTCAATATGCTAAGCAACCAAGCCAGCTTTTAGACAATGCAACGCATGAACAAGTACACGAAGCCGTAGTGAAAGCCTTTGACGGCAACGAAGCAATAGCAAACCGCTATTTGGAAAGTAAAGGCGTTAAGCCTAATGAGACACTACAATATAGCACTAAAGGTAACGAAACACCACATACGGAACAAAGTGAAGGCGTTGAACGTATGGGGCGTGCCGTTAGTCGTCGTGAAATTATTGATAGTATCAATAACCTATTCAATCAGCGTATAAAAACAGGGAGATTGGGAACTAAAAACGCTAAGGGTTGGTATAATCCTAATAGCGATGTAATCCGTACGGGGGCATATGGTGATATCCCTACAATGATGCATGAGTTAGGTCATTACATTGATAACCATAATGGATTTAGCAGTATTCCTAAGTTTGATACTGAATTGTTAGGTCAAGTCAAAAAGCGGTTTGGTACTAGCTATGATAATTTAGATGTAGCCGGCAAGCGTAAAGAGGGATACGCCGAATTCTTTAAAGATTATGTATCAGATAGAGCAAAAGCCAAACAGGACTTTCCGGAGTTTTATAAACACTTCAAAGAAACTATAGAGCGTGATAAGGCGTTAAATGGCATTGTTAATAAATTATCTAAACTTACTCATGAATGGAACCAACAGTCTAGTGCAGACCGCATCAAAGGTTCTATTTCCTTTGAACGCACCTCTAAAGCAGAACGCATCATTACGGATGCTAAAGACGGTAATATTAAAGATACTATTAAACGTGTAGCGAGCGATGTCTATACAAAAGCTATTGATGAACTTAATCCATTGCGTGAAATGGTTGAGGAAGTGGAACATATCACAGGTGAAAAAGTAGCGTTTAAAGATAATCCATTTATGCAAGCGTGGTTATCTCGTGGATGGGTAGGCAAAGCGGAAGAGTTTATAAAACGTGGGAGACCCGAAAAGGGGATTCGTGCATTTGAGGATATCATTAAGGATATACCTCAAAAAGAACATAAAGACTTTAGTGCTTATCTTGTAGCACTACATGATTTAGACCTACACCGTAACGGACAAATGGCTACATTTACACTAAAAGAGGATTTAGCGGCCGTTAGTCAGTACGAAAAAAATCCTACATTTAAAAGTGCTGCTAAAGATATTCACCGTTTTCAAGATTATATACTTGCAGAACTCGTGAATAATGGGATATTAAAACCGGAAACATACCATTTGTTGCGAAATAAATACCCTAACTACGTTCCATTTTTCCGCGATTTCTCGGCAGAAAGTATGGATGGGTTCTTTTCTAGTTCCAAAGGGTTTGTCAACGTGGCTAATCCTATTAAGCGGTTCAAAGGTAGTACACGTGATATTATTGATCCATTAGAAAGTATCGTAAAAAATACATACCAATTCTACAATGCGATCGAGCGAAATCACGTGGGCGTTACCTTTGCCAAGTTAGCAAAGAAACCGGGCGTAGGAACCATTGTCGAAGAGGTAAGAGGTAATAGACCAGCAAAATCTACAGACAATACATTTTCTGTTTGGGTTAAAGGGAAAAAAGTTGTATATGAAACAACTCCGGAATTAGCGCAAGCAATGAAAATGATGAACAAGGATACAAGCAATTTTATAACAAAAATATTGCAGTATCCGGCTAGTTGGTTACGTGCTGGTTCTACTGTTACTGCTGGCTTTGCTATCACAAACGCCTTGCGCGATACAATTTCGGCTGGTGTATTTTCTAAACATGGTTTTTTGCCTGTAGTTGATACATTTAGAGGGTTAGCACATTTCTTAAAGAAAGACCAATTATATTGGGATTACGTAAAAAGTGGTGGCGCTCACGCTGCTATGGTAAGCCTTGATAGAGACTATTTGAGCGGACATTTAAGAGAGTTATTTTCTCGTAAGTCTACATTGTCGAAAGTCGCAAGAAACCCTATAGAAGTGTTGCGCGCTATATCGGAAGCAACGGAAGTGGCTACCCGTTTAGGCGAATTTAGCAATGCTAGAAAAGGGTATACAGGGTTATATAGCCGTTTAACAAAAACCAATTTAAACCCTAAATCACTAGGCGAAGCATCTATTGCAAGCCGTGATATTACGATTGATTTCAGCCGTACCGGTACACATACTAAGACTGCAAATAAAGTTGTAGCGTTCTTTAATGCGACTGTCCAAGGTGGCGACAAATTAGTACGTGCATGGCGTGATGATCCGAAAGGTATGACAATTAAATCTACTTTGTTTATCACCTTACCTACAATTGCATTATGGTATTTGAATAAAGATAATTCAGCGTATCAAGAGTTGCCACAATGGGAAAAGGATACATTCTTCCATATTCCAGCTGGTAATAAATTTATAAAAATACCTAAGCCGTTTGAATTAGGGTTGTTATACGGCACTACATTTGAACGTATGTTACAGTATTTTGACGATAAATCAACAGGCAGAAACGGAGTCGGTTTTAAAGGTTTAGGCGACAGAACGATTGATACACTATTGCCGGATGTATTGCCTACGGCTTTATCTCCGATTTGGGAATGGTGGAGCAATTATTCTAAATTCAGACAGAGAAACATTGTCCCTCAATCACAAGAGAAATTACCGGATAAACTACAGTACGGATCTAATACATCTATGGTGGCTCGAAAAATTGGCGACACATTCAACGTATCACCGTATAAAGTGGATAATACAATTATGGGTTATGGTGGTAACCTTGCTCGATTAGGCTTAGACATAACGGATGCTATTGGTGGTGCGAATGAAAAACGCCCTACTAAAGGTGTAACAGAGCTACCGGAAATACGCCGTTTCTTTGCTAAACCATATCAAAGTAGTGATAGCGTGCAACGTGTCTATGATGATTTTAAGGAGCAAGAAAAACTTCATAATGAACTAAAACTTACAGGGCAGAGACCGGAAGGCTATGACCCTAAGTTATACAATAAACTGAAAAATGCACAAAATTCATTTAAGGCTATTAATAAAGCATCGAAGAAAATTATTGATAGCGAAACAATGTCTAGCGATGCGAAGAGGGAAAAGTTAGACAAACTAAATATTCAAAAAGCCAATGTAGCAAGAGGGGTATATGGCTTAGGGATTATAAAGGAGTAATAATGCAAATAGTGTTAGATTTCTTAATCGATAGTTGGAATTCTCTTACAACTAGCTTTATCTTAAAAACAATATTAAGCAGCGTTGCTGCGTTGGCTATATGGGTGATTGGTTTAAAACACGTTCAAATATTGGGCGTGTTTATTTTATTGGTGTTCGTTGATTTGCTCACAAAATGGGCGAGCATCGCTTACAAAATGTTGGTTGATGAATTCGGATATGATCCGGAGAAAATCGCCACGTGGGAAAAATACCGGGCTATACCTGTGGCATTTGAAAAACAACTCATAGCATCTAAATATATGCGTAAGGGGTTCATAGGTAAGGTTATGACATACGTAGCGGCTAAAA
>OBVA01000041.1_pt1 | contig 60484 bp, 66 predicted proteins | sample 1495021 | NCBI WGS metagenome assembly OBVA01 (sample SAMEA2579965, study PRJEB22360) | human gut metagenome | biome: human gut; feature: human-associated habitat; material: faeces | place: Denmark | collected 2008/2010
AACGATCAGTGGGGGGGTTTGTCCCGGCCGTTTTCCCCCCGCCGCTATCGCTTTTCTCATTGCAGATACCACATTTGCCACTGTGCTTTCCTCCCATCCCGCAAGCCATACCAACGTCCGCATTTCTCCTTTTGTCAACTCTACCTCTCCAAAAATTTCATTGAGCATAGCAATCTGTCTCGTTTCCATCTCATAAAATTTTTCATTGATATTCCCTGTTCCACGTTCCGGCTGGATAATCATAGAATCCCTCCTTGTCCGCTATCACAGGAGCGTGGCACGCTCCTGTCTTATATCATCAAAGGAAACTTTACCAGCGGAAGCTCTCAGGTATCCCCCGCCTGTCCAGATATTCCTTCCGAAATTTTTCCCTTTCAGCCTCTGTTGGTGCAGTGTTAGATTTTTCATACAGTTCATGCAATACCATCGCATCTAATTTCTTCTCCAATCCTATCCTTATCTCATCCACATTGCTGTCGTCCTCCATCAGATGATAGTGGATCAACAGCACAAACAATTCCTGTGGTATCTGTACCTGTTTCATCCAAACCTCCTTTCAAGGTGGCAACATTACCCGTTCCTAAAGAAATGGTAATCTTGCCATGTTGAGTTATTGTTCCGGCAATACCCACGACCAGTGTCCACCGGGTTTTATCGACTGTACTCCAAGAGCCTTCTTCGCATTCCAGAGCGTTTTCCCTTTAATGCCACAGCTTTCCGACTCTTTAAGGATTACATTCTGTTCAACCGCCCCATCCGCTAATATCTCAAGCAGAAATTCTTTTGCCTCTTTTATCTTCTGTCCACGGTTATTGCCGCTCAGCAGATCGTCAGCACTGATGTCATATTCCCCGATCCATTCAAATCCGTTGTCTTTGTCCAAGCGAAAAGCGATTGGTTTTCCCTCTGGTGCAAGGGAACTTTTTACATGGCAAACTACTCTTGTTTCCGGCTCGTTCTTCACACGCCCTACAATCAGAACGCTCCTTGCCGCAGCCTGAAAGTCAATAGAGCCAAGCCCTCTGTATGAAGATTTTCCGGTGCTGTTCTTGTTCATATGACCGATCAGGACAATCGCACAGTGATATTTTTCCGCTAGCACAGATACCCGCTTCATCAGTGGACGGATTTCATTTGCACGGTGCATATCTACTTCCGCCCCAAGAAAACTCTGGATCGGATCTAAGACTACAAGACGAGCGTTTGTCTGCCGGATTGCCTGTTCCAGACGTTCATCTAACATAGTCAATGGCAATTCACTGTCATCAATGACAAGCACTTTAGAACAGTCTGCCCCTGCCGCCAGAAGAAATCCGTCGTACCCCTTGGCCGGCCCCCCCTGCCTGTTCTGCGGATTCTTCCTCTCCATCCATTACTGGCAGAACAGGCTCACCTTTTGTCAGTTTTGCTATGATCTGTAACACCATTGTTGTTTTCCCCTCTCCGGGATCCCCCTGTATAATCGTCACTTTCCCATAGGGGATGAAGGGATAGAGCAGCCATTCTACCTGCTCCACCGCAACATCCTCCATGTTAATCAACCGGAGTTCTGTCTTTGATTTTCTATTCTGCATTTCGTCCTCCCATCGTAAAAATGATTGTCACAAATGGGAACCTCTGTTATACTCGTATTGTGATAGTTGATAATAGAATTTTCCCAGTTATCACAGCCCTAACAGTTGCCGCTGTCGGGGCTTTTTTCTTTGTCCTGCCACAGGTAACTTGCACCATCCAGCAGCCAGATAATCGCCTTCAACATATCCAAGCAGTCATTTTTCATGTCCTGCAATCCTTCTTCTGACAGTGTTATTTCTGCCTGTTCAAGCTGATCTGTCACTTCACGAATATTTGTCTGCATGATCTTTAATTCCTCTACCAACCGATAGATTAGCTCTTTCTTTCCAACTACACATACCCGATTATAAATACAGGAGCGTACAAAATAGTCTCTTTTTGACATTCCACTTGCTAAAATCTTTGCTTCAATTTCTTCCCTTTCTCTGGGTGAAATCCGAAAGCTGATTGTCGGATACTTATGAACTCCGCTCATTCCTCGTCCTCCCTGTTATTTTCGATTTCCAGTCTGGCCGCAAGTTCTCCCTGTTTGTTGGGATATAAATGTGAATAGGTGTTTAGCGTGGTTTCAATTTTCTCATGCCCCAGCCGATCCGCAATCGCCAATGGAGTAAAGCCCATTTCCACAAGTAAAGAAACATGTGAATGGCGTAAATCATGCAGCCTTATCCGTTTTACCCCGGAGGCCTTAATTCCTCTGGTAATTTCATGTTCCATATAAGATTTTGTAAATCGGAACATTCTCTCATCCGCCATAATCCCGTATAAATGAGACATATAATCCCGTAATTCTTCTGCAAGAAATGGCGGTATCGTCACGATACGTTTGCTTTTTGGAGTCTTGGGTGGTGTGATAATATCCCTGCCGTCCAGACGCTGATAGGATTTATTGATTGAAATTGTGCGTTTTTCCAAATCAATATCGTTATAGGTCAACGCAAGTAATTCTCCAATCCTCATGCCTGTCCAGTAAAGAAGCATAAAAGCCATCCTTGCTTCCGGCTTATCTTCTACAGTTACAAGAAATTGTTTAAACTCCTGCTTCGTCCAGAACTGTCTTTCTCCGGCGTGGCTTTTCCCTATACTTCCTGCCTTTCTACATGGGTTATCCCGCAGATCATAATATTTTACTGCATAGTTAAAAATAGCAGATAACTGATTGTTTACGGTTTTCAGATAGGTCTGCGAATACCCCTTTTTCATAAGAGCATTCTGCCATGCTCGTACATCCGAAGCCTTGATTTCATTCATCTTCTTATTTTTGAAGTAGGGAATAATTTTCAGATCAATGATAAACTTCTTTGTCCTCATGGTATTTTCACGCAGCCGGTGTTCCATATCTTCGTAATAAATCTGAACAAAATTTTCAAAATTGATGTCCAGATTGCGCTGCTGTTGCTGAAGGAAATCTCGCTCCCACTGTTCTGCTTCTGCTTTTGTTCTAAAGCCTCTCTTGTTTTTCTTATGGCTCACTCCCTGCCAGTCTTTGTAATAAAACTGACTGCGCCACATCTTACCGTCTCTTGTTGCCGGCATAAAAGACCCCCTCTCTACATTGTTACGGTCAAACCGTAAAACTTTTCTTCAAAATACTTTGTTGGAACTTTGCCGCAGATCGTCCGGTAACCTTTTTCTTTTAATTCTTCGTTTAATCCCCGGATAATCTTATAAGCATAACCTGTTGACACGCCAAGTATCTCCGCTGCTTCTTCCGATGTTACATACATTTTTCTTGTTTTCTCCATTCAGTGTCCTCCTTATTTTTATTAGGCACATTTGTTCCTTATTTTATTCTCATTATATAGGCTCTTTTGTGCCTTGTCAATATAGTTCCTAAATTTTTCTTCCCTATTTCACTTGAATATGATAGAATACAAATGTTCCTATTATTTATATTCACTCTGAAAGGAGTTACCTTATGACAGTAGGAGAAAAGATTAAAACATTCCGAAATATCCGGGGAATTTCACAGAATATGTTAGGACAACTGGCGGGCATAGACGGAACCACCATCCGTAAATATGAACTGGGCAGCCGTAATCCCAAGCCTGACCAGCTTTTAAAAATTGCAAACGCTTTAGGCGTAAGTATCAATGTTTTTACGGATTTTGATATAGAAACTGCTTCTGATGTGCTTACCTTACTTTTTAAAATGGACGATCAGGTAGATATGGAGATTGACGGAGATAAAGATGAGGATGGAAATCTCATTCCAGAAACAATCTATATCCGTTTTAAGCATCCGGCAATCAATGACCGGTTGGCTAAGTTTGCTAAAACAAAGAAATGGCAGGAAAATCTGCTTGCCTCCAAAGACGCATTTCCAAGTGAAGAAGCATTCCAGCAGGAAGTGGCACAGATGAACGAAACCTGTGAGCAGATTAAACAGCATTTAGTTGATACGAATATTGTCGTCAAAAAAGGAGTTTCTGGAATAGCCGTCAAAGTATATCCAGAAAATTAACAATAGGAGGTGTCTAACTTGAATACTATATTTCAACGAACAAATATCTCAGAACCGGCTTTATTTACTCCCTGTGATACAACGAAACAAATTGATGGTTTTCCAGAGATATGTGTTTCTACATTTTCAGAAAATATCATTCAAAAATTTTCTTCGTTAAACACCACTCAAAAGATAGCAGAACTATATACTGCAAATGGCGTGATACCGGTTTACAAAATCCGTTATAAAGATACAGACATTGCTTTCTATCTATCCAGAGTAGGAGCGCCCGCCTGTGTTGTAGGATTTGAAGAAATTGTTGCTATGGGTGCTAAAAAGTTTGTTTTGTTTGGCTCCTGTGGAGTATTGGACGATGACAGTGTAAAATGCAAACTCATTATTCCCACTTCTGCCGTCCGTGATGAAGGAACAAGCTATCATTATATAGCACCCTCGCCGGAGATTGAGGCAGATCCGCATTCTGTCAAAATACTGGAAAGCGTTTTATCAAACTGCGGTTATCCTTTTATAAAAGGGAAAACGTGGACTTCTGATGCAATTTACAGGGAAACACTTCCGCTTATCCAAGAGCGTAAACAAGAGGGCTGTATCGCCGTAGAAATGGAATGTGCTTCAATGCTGGCTGTTGCAAAATATCGCCATATACCTTTTATCCAGTTCTTATACGGTGCAGATGACCTCAGCTCTGAGATATGGGATATAAGAGATTTAGCTTCGTATGGGCTTACTAACGCTGAAAAATATATGATACTCGCTTTTGAATGCGGCCTTGCGTTATGATTTTACAAATACTCTTGACTCTCACGTTGCGTGATATTGTATTCTTTTCTCAAGGAATAACAGATGTGGGCGCTCATTCCTGTTCTTTCCTGTAACGAGAGGAGCTGTTTTGATGAAAAGTATAAGTCAGGTTGCAAAGCTGACTAGCGTCAGCATACGGACACTTCAATACTATGATGAAATCGGGCTGCTGAAACCAAGTGAACTCACTGCAGCCGGTTATCGAATGTATGATGATAACGCATTGCAGACCTTACAACAAATCTTATTTTTTAAGGAGCTGGGATTTCCACTAAAAGAAATAAAAGATATTTTGGAGAAACCGGATTTTGACAGGATTGCTGCTTTTAAAAAGCAAAAAGAACTGTTCTTGCTGAAACGGGATCGCCTTGACCGGCTTATACAGCTTCTCGAACGTCTTGAGAAAGGAGAACAATGTATGAGCTTTAAAGAATTTGACCTGTCGGATTATATTAACGCTTTGGAGGATTTCAAATCCAATCAGGCAGAAACCGTCATTCAGCACTGGGGAAGCATTGAAAATTTTGATATGTTCATCCAGAAAATCAGAGATGATGAAGAACAGGTGGCAAAACTCGCCATCCAGCAGTTTGGCAGTATTGAAAAATATACCGAAGAAATGAAGTATAATCTGGAGCATTTTTCTGAAATTATGGATGAGTGGTATTCACAGATACCGGAAGAAATGCGGACAGAAGACAAATTTCTTAAGCTGGCTTCTCATAAAGGGGAAGATGTGGCTTCGAAACCGGTTCAAAGCATTGTAGAGGAAATCTTAACAGGAGCTCTGTCAACTGCCCCCAATCTGCTGATCGGCAGCACGGAAAACTACTGTAAGATTATAATGGACACCTATTCTAATGATTACCTAAGCAAAGTATTTGACACAAAACATGGTGCAGGAAGCAGCGAATATATTGTGAAAGCCTTCCGCTATTATTCCGAAAATAACTGCACAGAAAACAATTAGAGCCATTTTAGAGCCAAAGGACATAAAACAACCCCGGAAATGCCCATTTTATCAGCATTTCCGGGGTTCTGTCTGTTATTCAAACTCCCTGCAGCTATAACATAATCGTTAAATATTTAATGGCTTTTTCTTTATTTTTATATTCATAATATCCAATTTCACACACCTTATTTGCAGTTTCCGTCCAAACAGGTATCATACGGGTATCACGAATATTTCTTTTTAAGTGTCCTATCTACATGGTGCTAGCACCATGTAATTATGTCCAACAAGGAAATATATAATTGCTCTCGTTATGTAGCCAAAACCATATTTCCCAGACAAATTGGTAGTTCATAGTTTCTTTTTCATACAAATGGAATCGGGCATATCTTTATATTGCCCATAGTTTGGAATAACTTTATATCCAATTTTTCTATACAATGCCATTGCCGCAACAAGCGGTTCACCGGATTCCAAAATCAGATAACGGTATCCCTGTTCCCTTGCGGCATTCTCCAACAATCCCATTAGTTTATTTGCAATACCTTTACATCTATACTCTTCCTTAACAAAAACACGCTTTACTTCGGCATATTCATCGTCATACTTTTTAAAACTGGCGCTTCCTACTGGAATATCATCATCATACGCAACGATTACGTTGTGAATATCATCAAGCTGATTATATGGAATATATTCTGCCCGGTTCGCCTCTCCACCAACAAGCTCATTGAGAAAATTATCCAATTCATGGCATAATTCAATAAAATCAGGACTGCTGCCATCAGTATATACAAATCTCATTTTTATAAGTTCCTCCGACAAATCAAATATTTGCTTTACTATTTATCAAATTCCCTTTATCATAAACATTTCCATGGGCTGTTCACAACCTCTAATATCAATCACAAGACCTCCACAATCCTTATACCCTAACTTTCTATAAAAATGCTGTGCATTTTCATTCACCTGCGTAGATGTTAATATCATTTTATATCCTTTTTCTTTCATATCGTTTTCCCAATATTCCATAAGTTTTCTACCATAACCCAAATTCTGATATTTTTCATCTATATAGAGCATTGTACAAAATGGCGTATTATCCCAAAAAAGATTATATCTTAATAATCCTATTCGCTTATCATCTACAAGCAAAACATAGCCTTGTTGGTTCGCTACCTTTCTAGCAAACTCTTCTACTGATAAATGCTTATCTAAACAATACCAAAAATTTTTATCATTCCCTTGTACATACCTAATTTCAAGCATACTAATAACTCCTGTAAACTCCAATCTGTTGCCCTAAGTATAGCACAGCCGCAAATACTTGACCACAAAAATCAGGGACGTCGCCACCACCACACCCCATCCGTCTATCATTCCAACGCTCTTTCTATCTCCTGTCTTTTCCCTCTTAGATTATTCTGCTTCTCATAAAGTCTATCTCGTTCTTTACAGAGTTCTTTCATGCGTTCCAACTGCTCCCTCACGCCTTCTCGGCACTTCGACTCTATCCGTTTATATTCTCCGGTCAGTTTGCGTATTTCATTGTTATTTGTTTTTATCTGCTCCGACACGCATATCCAATCAATCAAATTCCGTACTTCTATATCTATATCATATAAATCTGTTTCCAAAAGAATTTTGGCGCACAGCCGAACTATAATCTTTTTTTCCATATCTGTCACTGTATCACTCCCCTATCTGGTCATTTCATGTAAACGTCTGGAACGTTTAGCCGCCTTTTCCGCTCGTTCTAAGTTCTTACTCTGTTCTACTATAGACTGTACACGCTCTTCTCCGAAATATTGCTTCAACCGCCCCAGGTCTGCCGCTTGTTCCTGTAATCTATCGATTACAATTCTCTGTCCCATAGCCCGATCCGTCAGATATTCAATCTTTTCCTCTTGTATGTTTATTTTTGTGGTCAGTTTCTTTACCTGTTCCATAAGATGAATACATTTTATTGTCAGTTCTTTTATAACATCTTTCAGTCGCTCTACAAGAGATAATGCCTTTTTATCTCGGTAAGTCTTTGCACTCATAAAGGCCCCCGGTTCTGGCAACTGCCATTCTTTATCTTCGTCATAAGCACGTATATTCCGTTCCATAACAGTCTTTGAAATAGACATTTTCTCAATCTCCTGCTGTAACTTTTTCTGCTGTTGTTCCAATTTTTCATTATCAGATAACAACTTCTCTTTATCTTGTGTCAAAGTTTCCGTCTGTTCTCGCAGTAGATCGTTTGTTATAAAGAGTTCTGAAAGTTCTTGTCGAATCTGCTCTGTCTCCTGCACAGCCTTTGTCTGCTGCATTTGAATATCTTGCAATTCATCTTTCCCACCGGAAATAGCTTTTTCTAAAGCCGCTACCTCTTTTTCCCTCTCCTGCTTTTCAAAATCCAAAACAGACAAATGCTTCTCGTGAGTTCCTTTCTGTTCCCATTCAATACCATGTCGTTCCATAACAGCCGCAAGCTGTTTCTTTTCTGCCGCCACCCACTGGTTTAATTCTGTTTCCCTTCTTGTACCGCCTTTAAAGCCAAGAGCCGATAACGCCTGTTTAAGAGATACTCTTGTATCAAGCCCTCTCTTACTTTCAGTCGTATAAGGAACAAAATCAATATGCAAATGTGGAGTGGCTTCATCCATATGCAGATATGCAGAGAATACCCTCAATGTAGGATTTCTCTGCTGAAAATCCTGCATATACTCATTAAGTATCTTTGCAGCAAGCTGTCCATCCTCGGTTTTTGCTCCCATATTATCCTTATCCCCGATTTGCAGAATGATCTCATGGAATGTTTTCTCCTGCTTACCAGCGCGAATTTTTTCATAGTAATTATCAATACAACGATCCTTTCTGCTCTGCTTTTCGTTATACCTGGCAAGGGCTTCATCAAATAATTCATGATATACATCTTCGATATTTTCATTGATATACTCTATATTCAGATAGCTTCGCTCTGGATCAGTATTCTTTGCATGAAATTTTCTACTATTATGGTTGACAGAACCTTTCCCTGTCATAAAGCTGATTGTTCTTTTCAATCAATATCCTTTCTCCCTTTTCGGGTGGTAATCAGCGCCGGATACGGCGCATAGGCTTTGTTACTTTCGTCGAAAGTAACGCAAAAGCACTTTTGACAGCCGTTCCGTCCATCAAAAGCTGCCTTTGCGCCCTGCCGGGAGCTTTTCCGTCCTATGGACGAAGCAGCAGTTCCTGCCGCATTTCTGCTTCCGTATCATATCCCACGTTCCTCTCCAAGACCGCAACAATGCAAGGTCTATATATTTTGCAACCTTACAAATCCTAAATCCGCAAATTCTATATACTCTGCATTGTTGCGCTGTTGCCTTAATCTGTTCTTACTTTGTTCAATTCCCAATACCAAGAATTGTTTATCCTCTTCGCTCTGACTCCCAATTCCTTTTTTGCATTTTCAAGCGTCCGTCTGGATATATTCTGTTCCTCCGCAAGATTAAAAATCTCATTGATCTGTATAGCATTGTTTGTTTCTGCAAGTTTCCGGAGCAGACGCTTTGCCTGTTCCAATTTATTCGCTTTTGGAGCAATGCCACCTAAAACTTCATCCGCTGTAATCTCATAGTCTCCGAGCCAAAGGAAGCCGTCCTCTGATAGTTGAAATGCTTTCGGATGACCGAATCCTGCAAGGTTATTTTTTATCTGGACAACCGCTCTTATATTCTCTTCCCCCTCTACTCTGCCAACTAGCAATACACTCCTTGCGACTGCGAAAAAGTCAATAGAACCCATTCCTCTGTATGCCGCTTTATTCCCTGCCGCCTTGTTCATGTGTCCTACAAGCACAATGGCACATTGATATTTTTCTGCCAGAGCCGCAAGTTTCTTTGTCATGTTCCTTGCTTCGTTTGCACGGTTCATATCCATACTGCCGCCGAGATAAGCCTGTATCGGATCTAAAATAAGAAGTTTTGCCTTGGTCCTTATAATCGCTTCCTCCAATCGTTCATCTATCATAGAAAGTGATTTTATACTTTCATCTATAACAGAAATGTTCTCACAATCTGCTCCTGCTGCTTCCAAGCGGGGTTTTATCGTATCGGTGAGTCCATCCTCCGCACTCTGGTAGATTACTGTCAATGGCTCTGACAACTTCATCCCACGATCTAAACCCTCACCCTTTGATAATTTGGCCGCTATATTAAGTACAAATGTTGTTTTACCGTCTCCCGGATCGCCTTGTATAATTGTCAGCTTCCCATATGGAATAAATGGATACCACAGCCATACCACTTCCTGCGACTGTATCTCCGACATTTTAATCATCTGTAATTCTGTTCTTGTTTCTTCCATAATGCCCTCCGCTTTTAAAATCTCATTGTCACTGGAAGAAACCTCTGCTATACTCATACTGTGATTACCGATAACAGAGGTTTCCGTTATCACATGCCCTGACAGTTGCCGCTGTCTGGGCTTTTTTCATCAGTTTCCTGCCACAGATATCTTGCTCCGTCCAACATCCAGAGAACTGCTTTTAACATATCTTCATAAGCTGTATGCAGCTCCCGGATTTCTTCTGAAGTAATCTCTCTCTTTCCGTCCTTTAATTGCTCTGCTATCTCTAACAGACTGTTTTCCATTTCCTGTAATTTCTCTACAATCTGATAGACAGTCTCTTTCTTCCCTACCACACAAACACGATTGTAAATACAGGAACGGACAAAATAATCTTTTTTCTTCATACCACTGACAAGAATTTTCGCTTCGATTTCATCTCGTTCTCTGGGAGAAATACGAAAGCTAATTGTCGGATATTTGTGTGTACCACTCATTCTTCCATGCCCTCCTTAAATTCTTCGTTCAATAACATTGCCATTTTTGTCTGCTCTGTTGGAAACATATGTGCATAACGATAAGTAATATCAACACTTTCATGTCCTACCCTATTTCCAATTGATACAGCCGAAAATCCCATACTGATCAGCAGAGAAATATGCGAATGTCTCAAATCATGGATTCTGATACGCTTTACTCCTGCTTTCTCTGCACCTCTTGTCATTTCATGGTGCAGAAAACTTTTTGTCAGATGAAAGATACGATCCGTAGGAAGAAGCCCATATAATCTACTGATATAATCTTTCAATTCATCACACAGGAAATCCGGCATACTTATATTCCGTTTACTTTTTGGAGTCTTCGGATCTGTAATGACGTCTTTCCCCTCTAATCGCTGATAGGATTTTGTAATCCGAATGACCTTGTTATCAAAATCAATATCCTGCGGAGTAAGTGCTAACAGTTCTCCTACGCGCAGACCACACCAGTATAATATCTGGAATGCATGGTATGAATATGGCTTGTCTTTTACCGCTTCAATAAATTTTAAGTATTCCTCTTTTGTCCAGAAAAGCATTTCCTCTGCTTTCCCTTTTCCAAGCGGCCCAGCCTTTACAACCGGATTGCTTTTCAGCTCATAGAAACGCACCGCATGATTAAAAAGAGCACTTAATTCTGATTGCAGAGTTTTCAGATACGTAGGCGCATAAGGTTTTCCTTTAGCATCACGATAAGAAATCTGTTCATTCTGCCATTGGATAATATCTGTCGCACGAATGTCACGCATTTTCTTGTCCTTAAAATATGGCAATAACTTCGTCCGCAGAATATGCTCCTTTGTCAGCCAAGTATTGTGTTTTAGTTTCGGCTTCATATCTCTGGTGTAGGCTTCTACAAACTCGCCAAAAGTCATATCCAGATCAGAAGCTTCTTTCATACGAAAATGATGTTCCCATTCTGTCGCTTCCCGTTTGGTCTTAAAACCTCTTTTCACTTTCCGACAGTTTTTTCCTGTCCAGTCATAATAGTGAAACGATACATACCACGTTCCACGTTTTTCATCTTTGTACGCCACCATGACTTCACCTCCCTCTTAATTTGCCTGCGCCATACCATAGAATTTTTCTTCATAGTATTTTCTGCTTACTCTTCCGGCGATTGTAATAAATCCTTTTGCTTCCAGTTCTTCATTCATCTGCCGCACTAATTTGTAGGCAAATGGTTTTGAAACACCCAAATCCTGTGCAACTTCTCCGGCTGTTACAAATAAATCATTTTTCAACTAGATATCCTCCTTATTCATTTAGCTTTTTTGTTAAGTTCCGTATTTTTATTATACTTAGCATTTTTGTTATTGTCAATAGCGTATTTGTTAAACTTATCTTTTTTATTAAGTTTAGCATTTACGATAAGTTTCTGTTGTCGTATGATTTGAGTTATGCTAAAATATAAAAAATAGGATAGCCATTTTCACAGGAGGGCTTTATGAAATATACAATACGGGAAATGACAGCACAGGAGTATCCGTTATTGGACGATTTTTTATACGAAGCTATTTTTGTTCCAGAAGGAGTAGATCCACCTTCAAAAAGTATTATTACTGCTCCTGAACTGCAGGTTTATGTTAAGGGTTTCGGAGCGTCAAAAGATGATTTTGCATTAGTTGCTGAAGTCGAGAATAAAATCATTGGTGCTGTCTGGGTGAGAATCATGAATGATTACGGACATATTGATGATAAGACGCCTTCCCTTGCAATCTCTCTGTATAAAAAATATCGAGGGCAGGGAATTGGGAGCAGTTTGATAAAAGAAATGCTGTCTCTGCTACAAGTACATGATTATAAATGTGTTTCACTTTCCGTTCAAAAAGCTAATTATGCAGCTAAACTGTACCAAAAAATAGGTTTTAGAATCATAAAGGAAATCGGAGACGAATGGATTATGACATATAATTTATAGATTTCAGAAAGGACATGATTTATGATATTAGGAGAACGAATTAAGAGAATACGTACATTTCGTGGATTAACACAGCGCGAATTAGGCTTAAAACTGGGATACGAGGAACGAAATGCTGATGTTCGTGTAGCGCAATATGAGTCTGGTTATCGTGTCCCTAAAAAAGACACGCTCATGGAAATTGCTAAGATTTTAAATGTGAACTATATCAATTTTATTACCGAAGCCCCTGGCTGCGCCGAGGACATTATGCAAACATTCTTCTGGCTTGACGAAGATAATCGCAACACCTTTCATTTATTCCAACTTGTGCGTAATCCCGGTAAGTGCAACGCTTCTGATGATAAATCTGTCCGGTATAATGACAGCGACGAATGGCCTGCTCATGCTCCTGTGGGTATGTGGATTGATTATGGTCTAGTAAATGAATTTCTGCGTGAATGGTGTCTGCGAAAAGAGCAGTTAAAGAACGGAGGGATTTCAGAAGACGAATATTTTGAATGGAAGATCAACTGGCCTGCAACCAGTAGCGATGTTGACGAAAAAGGGAATGATAAGAGAAATAATAGCTATCAGTGGAGAAAATGTGATATCGATCACTTAATAAACTAATGCGGAGGCTTTTATATGACACAATATTTACAATATATCCCCAAAACCTTACAGGAAGATTTTGTTAATAATAATGTTATCCCTATCGTTGGTGCGGGATTTTCTAAAAATGCGATTATTCCTCCTGGTATAACTATGCCTGACTGGAATCAGTTAGGGCATAATGTAGCATCATATATAATGGATTATGAATATACTAATGCCTTAGATGCACTCTCCATATTTGAAAGCGAATACTCTCGCATAAAGCTGATTGAATTATTATCAAAAGAATTGCATATACACGAAATTCAACCAAGTCCAACATATATGGCTTTCTGTGACATTTTTTACGACACCATATGCACTACAAATTTTGATTTTCTATTAGATGAAACCTTACAATTGAGTAAACGGCCTGTTTCTGTGATTGTTTCCGAAGAAAAATTGTCGATTAATATGAAAGACTCAACAAAATTAATCAAGCTACATGGTGATTTTAACCACCCCAATAATATGGTTATCACTGAAAAAGACTATGACTTATTTTTAGATAACAATAAGTTACTAGCAACTTATATTTCTAACTTGTTTATTACAAAAACATTATTTTTAGTTGGTTACAGTTTCGATGATAATGATACAAGGAGTTTATGGCAAATCATTAATAGTCGTTTGGGAAGTTTAAAGAAACTAGCTTATTGTGTTATGGTTGATGCTAGTCGAACCGAAATTTCCCGTTTTGAAAGAAGAAATATTAAAGTTATAAATTTACCTGGAAAAAAGGAACATTATCCAGATATACTTAAAGATTTTTTTTATGAAATTAAAACATTGATTTCTCAAAACAGTACGCAGTTATTTCAGACCACTGATAACACACTTAAAGAAGAACTTATTTTGCCTGATGAAATTAATAGATTATGCTATATAGCAGCTCCTCATCAAATAATTTCACAAATCAAGGAAAATATTTTCCCAATACTATCTGATTATTCAATAAAACCCATAACTTTAGACGAAGTTCTTTTTCCAAGTGATAATTGGTTAGCTAAAAGTGAACTTCTTATTCAAAAATCAAATTTAGCTTTGGTAGATTTATCTCAAAATAATCCAAATGTCATTTGGGAGTTAAACACTTTATTGAAGAATAATAAACATATTATCTGTATTGCACAAGAGGATTCCTTAATCGATATACGTTTTAAAAATAAAAATATTATTTACTACAAAAGCTTTGATGATCAGGATTTTTTGACGCAATTACAAAATTATATTTTATCATTTGTTCATGAATTTGCTTCAAACGGAATAGAAGAAGCAAACCGATTATTCAAGTTAAAAGAGTATAATGCCGCGGCCATATCAGCCGTTCGCTATTTAGAAGAATACATCCGAAAATCAACCATTGATATTTATCAATATAAACGCCTATATTCTCTAAGTTTAATGCTACAAACTTTATGTGAACAAGATATTATTCATAATATATCAGATTCTGAAATTAAACAATATATACGTTTAAGGAATGAACTTGTACATACCAATTTTTCAATTACTAAATTTCAAGCCTCTAGCGTCATAAATTTTGTAAAAAAAATAGAGCAAGAAATAACATCATATAAAAATCAACTCAAAGGTCATGAATAATACATGGTAAGTAGGTATCAAAGAGGTATCACGCCACATGCTAAGAGCCGGAAAGTCCGCTGTTTATGCGGCTTCCCGGCTCTCTGTTTACTATTCGAACTCAATCGTTCCTGGTGGTTTGCTCGTCAGATCATAGAATACTCGATTGACTCCCTTTACCTCATTGATGATCCTGCTCATTACTTTCTGCAGTACTTCGAACGGAATATCAGCCGCCTCGGCTGTCATAAAATCAATAGTCTTCACTGCTCTAAGCGCCACCGCATAGTCATAAGTTCTCTCATCTCCCATAACTCCTACGGAACGCATATTTGTCAACGCCGCAAAGTACTGATTGATGTCCCTGTCCAGTCCAGCTTTCGCGATCTCCTCCCGGTAAATTGCATCTGCATCCTGCACGATCTGCACTTTCTCCGCAGTCACTTCGCCAATGATCCGGATACCAAGTCCTGGTCCCGGGAATGGCTGACGGAATACCAGATCTTCCGGAATACCAAGCTCCAATCCGACTTTTCGAACCTCATCCTTAAAAAGATCCCGGAGCGGTTCGATGATTTCCTTGAAATCAACGTAGTCCGGAAGTCCCCCTACATTGTGATGAGATTTGATTACTGCGGACTCTCCACCGAGACCACTCTCTACAATGTCCGGATAAATGGTTCCCTGGGCAAGGAAATCAACAGCTCCCATTTTCTTTGCTTCTTCTTCAAATACACGGATGAATTCTTCACCGATAATTTTGCGTTTCTGTTCCGGTTCTGTCACTCCGGCTAGTTTGCTGTAATATCTTTCCTGCGCGTTGACACGAATAAAGTTCAAATCAAAGTTTCCTTTTGGTCCGAATACCGCTTCTACTTCATCCCCCTCATTTTTGCGAAGAAGTCCATGGTCGACGAACACACATGTAAGCTGTTTTCCGATGGCTCTGGAAAGCAGACCTGCTGCTACGGAAGAATCCACTCCGCCGGACAGAGCCAGCAGAACTTTACCGTCTCCTACTTTTTCTCTAATATCTGCAACCGCATTTTCTACAAAAGCATCCATCTTCCAATCACCAGAACATGCACATACACCGCGTACAAAATTGTAGAGCATTTCTTTTCCGCGAACTGTATGAAGTACTTCCGGATGGAACTGAATTGCATATAGCTTTTTCTCTGCATTTTCAGCGGCTGCGACCGGGCAGTCCGCCGTATGCGCTGCAATCTCAAATCCAGGCGCCACCCGCTCAATATAATCAAAATGGCTCATCCAGCAAGTTGTAGAAGACTCCACTCCTTCAAACACTTTGGAATCATTTTTATCAATCAGAACCTCTGTCTTACCATATTCTCCGACCTCTGGCTTTGTCACCTTTCCACCGAGCACATGCATCATCAACTGTGCCCCATAGCAAAGTCCGAGAACCGGAATACCAAGCTCAAATAATTCTTTTGTATATGTTGGAGAATCTGCCTCATAGCAGCTATTCGGGCCGCCGGTGAGGATGATTCCCTTTGGATTCATTGCTTTGATCTTTTCAATATCAATTCGGTAGGAATAGATCTCGCAATATACATTACATTCACGAACACGTCTTGCTACAAGCTGATTGTATTGTCCGCCAAAGTCAAGCACGATTACTAATTCGTTTTTCACGGGTTTTCCTCCTTCTTTTCCTTTGTGGTTCTTCTATTATAAAATAGCCCCCTGCGATTTACAAGTGGATTTTCTCCGCTTACTGCACTTTTCCCACATCAATCCACTCCATATAGCCCGAATACCTCTCCAGCTCCTCCACTGTCAAATCTACGGCACTTTGGCCACTTCCGGCTGCAGGGAACACTCGTTCCATCCGTTTTAGAGATACATCAAGATATACCGTGACTCTTTGTCCTGTAGCGAAAGGACAAACACCACCCGGTTGGTGACCGGTAGCGGTTTCCACCTGAGCCCGGGGAATCATCTTTGCTTTCTGCTGAAATTTTGCCTTGTATTTCTTATTATCAATCTTCGTATCTCCCGCCAGGACAATAAGAATCGGCGCATCATCCACATAAAAAGACATCGTCTTTGCAATCTGACGTGGTTCACATCCAATCGCCGCAGCGGCTTCCTCTACTGTAGCGCTGGACTGTTGAAACTCCATGACCCGACTCTCCATGTCCTGCTCTTTGAAATATTGTTTCACTGCTTCTAGTGACATCTGCTCACCTGCTTTTTCTGTTTTCTCTATATTGCTTTTTCTGTTTCAAAAGCTTGAACCAGTTTATTCCTAAGATCCGTCGCATGACTATACTCAATATACTCGATACTTCCCAAATCACTAATAGCCTTTGTTGCCTTATCTTTCACAATATACACTGGCTTTCCTAATCCGTATGCAAGCCCTAATTCTAACATCACATTCGGATTCAGTCCGGATATATTAATGATCGCCATTCTGCACGCCTGAATCTGCTCACAAATTTTACACATGATATCCTTACATGTAATCTCTTCGTCCGCCTTATAGTGCTGAAATCCGGCTGCATTCAAAGCCGGCACAATCCCATATAAATAGCTGTCTACATAATCGTCTGAAAATGGCATAGCAATAAAGACCTTATTCCTTTCATAATCGGGCCGCTTCGGGCATCTTTGAGATCCGATTTTAAAACATTTTCTCATCTGATGAGCCGGAATTTTTTCTTCCGTCATTTTTTCTCTTTCTTCATTGATTTCTGACTTCACCTTTTCAATCAGGTTTTTCACAGTATTCAAAAACCATTCCACTGTTTCGGCTCTTACTGTTTTTTGCGTAGAGGATAAGTCATGGGATGCGTAAGAGAGATGACTGATGTGAAGTTTAGTAAAGGTATTATATTTATCCAACAACTGATTATATTCTTTAATCCAGGCACCATAAATCTTTGTGTAAATATAATCATTCTTTTGGGAATAAATTCTAACTTTCTGATATAAATTATTAAGTTCAAACTCCAAACTTTTCATATCTTTTGTATTCATCTTAATTCCTCCAAATTCCATGGGAAAGTCATTTTCCGTTTTTACTCTTATCAGACAATATTACTAACATTTTGTAATTTTTATCTATCTTCTCTATTGTATCATGTCTCAGCCAACGGAACAATGTCAGAATACCGGCAATCTCTTGCCTTTGCAGACAAACAGGCGTACCTTCGGTATGCCTGTCTGTCACATCCCCATTTAGGGACCATCCATTTTTTCATCACTGTTTTTGTTTTCTAATGTCCGGCTTCTTGTCCGGACTGTTTTTCATCAGTTTGACCAGTCTGCTTGTTCCCAGTCTTTCCGCACCCAGGCGAATAAACTCTTCCGCATCATCAAAGGAAGAAATGCCTCCCGCTGCCTTGACTTTGACGTTCTTCCCTACATGGGTTTTCATCAGCTTCACATCCGCAAACGTCGCTCCCTCAGTAGAAAATCCAGTGGACGTCTTGATGTATTCTGCGCCGGCTTTCGTAACAATCTCGCACATTTTGATCTTTTCTTCCTCAGTCAGCAGACAGGTCTCAATGATTACTTTCAAGATCCGGCCATTGCACGTTTCGTGGATTCGGCGGATTTCATCCTCGATTTCCTCGTACTTTCCGTCTTTTAAGTGCCCAATATTGATGACCATATCGATCTCAGAAGCCCCATTTGCGATGGCGTCTTTCGTCTCAAAGACTTTCGCTGCCCTGGTGCTGTATCCGTTCGGAAATCCTATGACGGTACAAATCGGAAGTTTTCCATCTACATATTCGGCCGCTGCTTTCACATAGGAAGCCGGGATACAAGCAGAAGCGGTATCGTATTTCATAGCGTCATCCAGGATCTGTCGGATCTCCTCCCAGGTTGCAGTCTGTGTAAGTAACGTATGATCTACATGGGTTAAAATCTCTTTTGCTTCCATCTTTTTTTGCATCTTCTATTCCTCCCCTGTCCTGGCCCACTTTTGTTCTAGGATATCTTTGATTTCCGGGTCAAATGCCGTCTGGGCGGCATTTCGTAGTAACGTGAAAATGAGCTCATCGTCCCGGCCGTACTGCTCGTATACTTTTGTCAGTTCGTTTGTCATAGTTGTGCCGCTGACTGTCCGATTGTCTGTGTTGATGCTCACCTTGATTCCGGCGTCTACAAACTGCCGGAGCGGATACGCTTCCCATCCGGCGGCCGCCTTTGTCTGGAAGTTGCTTGTCGGACACATTTCCACACCGATTCCAGCCTCTGCATAGGCTTTCATCAGCTTCGGATCTTTCCGAAGCGCGATCCCGTGCCCGATCCGTCTGGCTCCCAGTTCATAAGCCTCCCGGACATTTTCCATATTCCCTGTCTCACCTGAGTGAATGGTAAACGGCATACCAAGACGTCTGGCCTCCTCAAATAGGGGCCGGAAACATCTTGTCGGAAACGCCGATTCATCCCCCGCCAAATCCAGCGCACATACGCCCATCCCCAGATACTCTCTGGCACACCGTAACATTGTAAGATTCTGTTCCTCACTGTGGTGCCGCATGGCACATGTGATGATACCATACCTGACATGAAAAGCTTCTTTGGCCCGCTCCATACCGCCCCTCACCGCCTCAATGACCTGGGCACAGGGCAGTCCGTCATGGGCTGAGAGCATCGGGGCAAACCTCACTTCAATATATTCGATCTTTTCTTTTGCAATCTCTTCTACAAAACGATAGGCTCCATCCGAAAGCCCTGCCGCATCCTGGAGGCACTGCACAGGCAGGTCAAACTTTTTCAGATATTCGGTTAAGCTCCGGCATTGCTCTGATATCGTCAGCTCCTCATCAGACACAGCTCTTCCCAAATGCCCCTCAATGATGTCCTTTGTCAGAGAACCGTCCAGATGACAGTGGAGATCCAATTTAGGAAGGTTTGCGATATTCATAATCTCCCTCCTTTCGTATTCTTTCTGTCTTCTTTTTAGATAGTTTCAATGATGCGGGTTATCAAGCGTTTAAAGTCCTTGGAAACCCGGTCTGCACTCTCCTGCACCTCCATATGATCCAATTTTTGTTTGCTCATACCGGCTGCCAGATTCGTAATACAGGAAATCCCACCGATTTCCATGCCCATATGACGGGCTGCCATGGCCTCGCAGGCTGTACTCATACCGACTGCGTCACCGCCCCAGTTTCTGCACATTCGTATTTCCGCCGGCGTCTCATAGTTCGGCCCGGTAAGCTGCACATAGACGCCTTCTTTGAGGTTCATTTGACAGGCAGACGCCGCCTCTTTGATCACAGTCCGAATCCGGGTACTGTACACCTCACTCATGTCCGGAAACCTTGGCCCCAGCTCATCCAGATTTGGCCCGATCAGCGGACTTGGCACACCGACCGCAATGTGGTCAGTAATCATCATAAAATCTCCTGGACAGAATGTTTCATTGATACCTCCGGCCGCATTGGTCAAAATCAACTGTTTCGCACCCAGCAGCCCCATCAGTCTGGTTGGAAGGACGACGTCAGTCATCGGGTACCCTTCATAATAGTGGACCCGGCCCTGCATAATGACAACCGGCACCTCGCCTACATACCCAAACACAAAGCGCCCTTTATGTCCCTTCACTGTAGAAACTGGAAATCCTTCGATTTCTGTGTAATCCATCGTCGTTTCGATATGAATCCCGTCCGCATAATCTCCAAGCCCGCTCCCTAGAATCAGAGCCACCTTGGGGCTGAAATCCGTTTTCCCCCGGATACTTGTAAGACAGGTCTTTAATTTTTTCTCCATTTATTTTCACTCCTTTTCTACGGATGCTCCGCCACACCTGCTATTTTCCTCTTCCTTCATTTTTTGCCGCTGCCCTTTATCACAGCGTGATGGTAGCTTCTTTTCTGTAGTAGATCCTTACTTTAGCTCTCCGAGCAGGGAAGCGCCTATTGTTCCCTCCGGCATGGAGAGTCCAAAGTTATCAAGGATAGTAGCCCCAATCACCGCAAATGTATCCTGCTCCGACAACCTTCCGCCGCCTTCCATACTCTTGGAATAGGCCAGAAACGGCACCTTTTCCCTTGTGTGGTCAGTCCCGGTATAGGTCGGATCGTTCCCGTGGTCCGCAGTGATAATCAAGAGGTCATCTTCTCTTAGCGTTTCCAGAAGTACCGAAAGCCCTTTATCAAACTGTTCCAGTTCTTTTGCATAGCCTTCCGGATCCCTGCGGTGCCCCCATTTTGCGTCAAAATCCACCAGATTGACAAAGCACAGCCCGTGGAAATCCTTCCCCGCGATCTCGTTTGTCTGCTCCATCCCGTGAATGGAAGACTTCGATTTATATGCTTTTGTGATTCCCTCCCCGTCAAAAATGTCCCGGATCTTTCCTACAGAGATCACATCAAATCCATGATCTTGGAGTACGTCAAGCGCTGTCCGCATCGGAGGTTTCAGCGCATAGTCGTGTCGGTTACTTGTCCTTTCGAACTCGCCTTTCTTCTTTCCGATATACGGTCTTGCTATCACCCGGCCGACCCTCCACTCTTCTCTCATAGTAAGTTCTCTTGCGATCTTACAACAGCGGTACAGCTCCTCAAGACCGAATGTCTCCTCATTTCCACAGATCTGCATTACCGAATCCGCCGATGTGTATACGATCATATGTCCGGTTGCGATCTCCTCCTCACCCAGCTCTTCGATGATCTCCGTCCCGCTGGCGCTCTTGTTTCCGATCACTTTATGTCCTGTTCTTTTTTCCAGCTCTCCGATCAGTTCCTTGGGAAATCCATGTTCTGTAAAAGTCTTAAACGGCTTTTTTGTCTCAATCCCCATAATTTCCCAATGTCCGGTCATCGTATCTTTTCCGTTACTTTTCTCTTTCAATACCGCCTGATAGCCAAGAGGACGTGCCACTTCCGGCACCTGCCGAAGCGGTGTCAGATTCGCAAGTCCCAGTTTCTGAAGCGTGGGAATCTGAAAATCTTCCACTGATTCCGAAATATGCCCCAGTGTATTAACTCCAATATCCCCAAACTTCTCCCCGTCCGGCATGACGCCGATTCCCAGGGAATCAATTACAATAACAAATATCCGTTTTTGCCGTCTCATTCTTCTCCTGCCTTTCTTCCAGATTTCCAGGTCCAAATCCCATTGGCATGAAATCTTTCAGTTTAAAAATCCGATAGTCTTCTGTCCCCTTTGCCAATATAATTTGGAACTCTTCTGGCAAGCAAAATTCCATCATCACCTGTCTGCATACTCCGCAAGGAGGTGTGAAATCCTCGATCCTGCCATTCGGCCCTCCTACAATACAGATTGCCTCAAAATCATGTACCCCCTCACTGACTGCCTTGAACAAAGCGGTTCGTTCCGCACAATTCGTCGGAGTATACGCCGCATTTTCAATGTTACATCCGGTATAGATCATTCCATTTTTTCCAAGCAGAGCGGATCCCACCCGAAAGTGGGAATACGGCGTATAGGAATATGCAAGCTGCCCGATGGCGATCTCAATCAATTCTTTTATTTTTCTTTCTGTCATAGCGTTTCCTCCTTATTTTCCTGCCTGTTTATCCTCTTTTATCAGCTTGCGAATTGCCTGTACTGCCACTCGTATCGCCATATCCGTATCATGTACAACCGGATTTTCCAGTCCTTCCTTTTCTCTTTCCTGGTTTGCCATAACAAGGAAACAGGATCCTGCCCGGACTCTTAAGTGGCTTGCTATTACAAAAAGAGCTGCCGATTCCATTTCGGAAGCAAGACATCCCAGTCGTTTCCACGCCTCCCATTTATTTAAAAGCTCATAGCTCACTGGCATCCGTTCCGGGGAATGTTGTCCATAGAAAGAGTCCTTACACTGTACGATTCCTACATGGTATGTCTGCTTTAGCTCCTCAGCCGCCCGCATCAGCGCATAGGTCACATGAACGTTCGCCACGGCTGGAAATTCCACCGGCGCATACTCCCGGCTCGTCCCTTCCCTTCTGATTGCGCCGTTTGCGATCACCACGTCTCCGCTTTTAATATCAAGCTGCATCCCGCCGCAGGTTCCGATCCGAAGAAAGGTATCCGCTCCGCACATTGCCAGCTCTTCCATAGCAATAGCCGCGGACGGTCCCCCAATTCCCGTGGACGTCACACTCACTTTCACGCCGTCCAAATATCCTGTGTATGTGACAAACTCCCGGCTGTCCGCCACCAACACGGCGTCGTCAAAATATTTCGCGATTTTTTCACACCGCTTCGGATCTCCCGGAAGAATCACATATTGTCCGACATCCCCTTTCCCAACCTGAATATGATACTGCTTGCTCGCATCCTCTGAATACTTCATCATCCTACCTCACTTTCCCTGTTATGCCGGATCATCTGCCCTTTTGACAGATCAAGAAGCCTTGTTTGTCCCCTCTACACTTCTTCTACTTGCATCTTACTCGTAAATTCTTCTCCCCAAAAGGACTAAAGTCTCTTTTTCTTAATTAACGTGATTTTTCACAATTTTATTCCTCATATTTTGTGCAAAACAACTATGTTTTTTCACTGTTTTAGGTACCACTTTCTCGTTTTCGTTATCATTTTCTATGGAATCAGTATTTCCCTCTGCCTACTTGACAGTTGTCTCATTTTGTGCAAGGATTTTAACAGTACTTAACACAGGAGATGTAAATGTTATGAAAAGGAAAATATTAATCGTGGACGACGAACAGTCCATCGCTGATCTGGTTGAAGTCTATCTTTCCAACGAAGGGATGGAAGTTCTGAAATGTTATAACGGACAAGATGCCCTGGATTGTATCAAAAAGGAAGATCTCTCCTTGGCGGTCCTGGACGTCATGCTTCCGGATATTGACGGCTACAAACTCTGCCAGGAGATCCGTAAGGAACATTTTTATCCTGTCATCATGCTGACTGCCCGGACCGAGGACACAGACAAGATCCTGGGACTTACCATCGGCGCGGACGACTACATTACCAAGCCTTTTAATCCGCTGGAGCTGGTAGCCCGAGTCAAGACACAGCTTCGCAGATATGAGCGGTACAATCATCCGCTCCCGGCAGGTGTCCAGTCATCATCTGACGCGGAGCCGGAGCGGGATTCCCGCATCGACATCAGGGGACTTACCATTGACCGGGATTCCCACAAATGTTCCCTCAACGGAAGCACGCTTTCATTGACTCCGCGGGAGTTCTCTATTTTGTGGTATCTGTGCGAGAATAAAGGACGGGTCATATCCTCGGAAGAGCTGTTTGAGCAGGTCTGGGGAGAAAAATTTCTGGATAATAATAATACGGTAATGGCTCACATCGGGCGGCTCCGGGAAAAGATGAAAGATTCCGGCCGCAGGCCTAAATACATCAAGACCGTATGGGGAGTGGGGTATCAAATTGAATAAACAGACAGGCAATCAACTTTCTGAACAACTGCGGAAACAGCTTTTGCGCCGCTTCTTTTTCTCCTACCTGCTCTATGTAGGGATCGGCGGTTTTTTATTCCTTCTCGTGTACTGGTATTATCATACGCAGATCTGGTACGGTTATGAATGGTTTTATCAGATTACCACTTTTATCAATCAGTTTCACGTGATCTTTTTGATCTTTTATATGTTGGCCGGAGCGCTTATTTGCGGCTACCGGTATTTGTCCAGATCCTGCACCTATCTGGATGAGCTTCTGACTGCCTCAGACAGCCTTTGGAAACACCAGGAAGATACAGTTACCATGTCGGCTGATTTACGGGAAGCTGCTCTGCATATGAATGAGGTACGGCTGAATCTCATTGAAAGTCAGAAGGCGGCCGAAGCGGCGGAACAGCGCAAAAATGATCTGGTAGTCTATCTGGCCCATGATCTGAAAACACCTCTCACTTCCGTGATCGGATATTTGACGCTGCTGCACGATGAAAAGGAGATCTCCCCTGCCCTGCAGGAGAAATACTTAGGCGTTGCGCTGGAGAAAGCAGAACGTCTGGAAGATCTCATCAATGAATTTTTTGACATCACCCGGTTCAACCTGACTCATCTGACTCTGGATGTGAGCCGGATCAATCTGACACGGATGTTGGAACAGACACTATACGAATTCGCCCCGATGTTTGCGGAGAAACAGTTGGATACATCCGTCCAGGCTCCTGCGGATCTCTATTTTCTCTGCGATCCAGACAAGCTTCAGCGTGTCCTCGATAATCTGCTTAGAAATGCCGTCAACTACAGCTTTCCGGAATCAGTCATAAAGATCCGCCTCTATGTGGATATGGGAATCCTGACCTTGATCGTGGAAAACGAAGGCTCTACCATTCCGCCGGAAAAACTGGAACGGATCTTCGAGCAATTTTTCCGTCTGGACTCTTCCAGAGCCTCCAGAAACGGTGGTGCAGGCCTTGGTCTTGCCATCGCCAAGGAGATCGTCGAACTGCACGGTGGTAAAATTTCTGCCGAAAGCCATGACAACCACGTGATTTTTCAGGTGGATCTCCCGTATTCATCAGGAAATCGTTAGAATTTTGTGTGAGAAAAAGAGGATTTCTGTTCCGAAATCCGAGAAAACATTCTATTGCCTTTTGGTATAGTAAAAGCGTGCCAGGACAATCGGCTTCGATTTTCCGACACGCTTTTTGATTGTAAACTCACAAATTGTAACAGAAAAAGGAGTGAATTTCCATGAATACCTATCGAAACATACATGCACGACAACAAAAACACGGCCGATCAAGAAAAAAGCGTACCGGACATCTGCTTCATTTTATTCTTCCGATGCTGTGTCTTATCCTTTTGCTATGCACTTTGGCATCCTATATACTGAACAGAGCAGGTGCGGGACTTGACGTCATTTCTCCAATCTCTTCTCTCTTCCATGGCTCCGCGCGGGATGAAATCAGCCACTACGCCTCCTCCCACGGATATGATATCAGCGACTATCCCCAGTCCCTGATCGACCTGTATGACCGGAACCGGGAGACAAAAGACTTCGTCTTTGAGTATCCGATGAAGAAATCCAAGACCCCGCCCATTGACTTAAGTGACCTCAATACCAGTACTGTCCCACTTCTCATGCAATGGGACCAGCGCTGGGGATATCAGCAGTACGCAGGGGATCTCTTCGGACTCAGCGGCTGCGGACCTACCTGCCTTTCGATGGTCACTATCTACCTCACCGGGAATACCGACCGCACTCCGGCATGGATGGCAGAATTTGCCTCCTCCCACGGCTACGCTTCGGATGGAAACGGTTCTTACTGGTCCCTCTTCTCCGAAGGTGGCGCTTCCTTGGGACTTGACGTTACGGAAATTCCTCTGGATGAACAACGTATCATAGATAATCTCCAGGTTGGAAACCCGATTGTCGCCGTGTTAGGCCCTGGGGACTTTACCACTACCGGACATTTCATTGTCCTCACCGCATATCAGGACGGGCAAATCAAGGTGAACGATCCCAACAGCAGGGAGAACTCTGAAAAGCTTTGGGACTATGACCGGATCAGCGGACAGATTAAGAACCTTTGGGTATTCCGCTAGCCATATTTGACGATCGCTGTCCTTACATCCGCTTCTGCTAGAAAGGCTGTAGCCTTTCTAGCAGTGTATCATGGCTTTGTCAAACGGAGAACACCTTACTGGAATTACTCATATAAAATCACTTTCTCCTACGCTCCCAGGAAACACTGCTTTGGTGTATTAGCATCGATCCATTCCTGACTTGGCTTCGCCAACCCCTGAACCGCACCGGAAATCTTTTCTTGAATCAGCAGTGTAATCGGCGCCACCGGATCTTTATGAATAATGAGCATCACAATGGAAATGACAAACATTGCTCCCATTAATACAGTATTAACAATCGGAAGTACTGTCGCCACAGCAAAGGTACCGGCCAGGGCAGTAAATCCCAGAACAAATTCTGCCGCCCCAAGAACCACCGCAACCCCTGTAAATATTGTATTGATCACCGACAACACTTTCTCTGCATCGGAATAAGAACCCGGATTCTGGAACATCTTATTTAGTTCCATAATTTCAGCCACAAATGCGATTCCCATAAGAGCTACATTAAACGCCTGAAAAATAACTTCCGTCACCACAAAACACTTGCTGCTCTTTTCCAGTGCCATTGTTGAATACTCTCCTCCGCTTACTTTTCTTGCGTATCTTGTCGCGTTTTCCTCTACATTACTTTTCAGATCAAAGGGATCTCCACTGTGAAAGGAAACACTCTCCAATGTATCAAAGCTTCCTCCTCCAACCTGATAACGGTAAAACGCATTCATCCTCTCAGCAGGAGATGCCGCCGTATCAAAAATAGTATTGACCGTTCTCCACAGTACAAAATTTCTGGCTATTGAAAATCCCACCTGAAGCACAGACAAAATGGATTCTGCTTTCTGAAATGTAGTCAGATTATCCCAATTCATAAAAATATTTCCAAACGAGGCTGCTCCAACCAGTATGTTCACAGCAGAGAAAAACTTAGAAACCGCGGGAACTGTGGGATTGTACGTCAGGAGAGCGGAGGACATGCTTCCACTTGCTATCATAAACTGCATTAACTCCTGAGCCTGAAGAACAGACCATTGTACAAAGATCTCTTTTGATTCCTTTAAAAACTTCTGCATTGCTTCTTCTACATCTTTGGGGATGGTAATCTCTTTATTTTTAAATTTATCATAAAAGCTTCCATAAAGTGCTATTAACAACTTACAATAATTCTCGTAATCTTCCGCTCCTTTAAACGTGTCAATCATCTGAATCATATTGTAATCCGCAAGCTTGGCATACAGTGCCAGAGAGTATGAGGACTGAAAAACATTTCCATCGGAGTCCGTCAAAACAGTACCATTGATACTATCTTTTATGTCATGGTTTCCGGAATCCAGAATTCCCAGTACCTTGATAATATTTGTTACCCATGCTGGATCTATCGCGTAATTCATATGTAGAAGCTGTATTGTCTCCACATAATTATAGTACATCCGCTCTGCCCAATACTCACGGGCCGTCTGATTTTCCTTCTGACCCTCATAATTTGTAGTAGGATCCTCCAAATAATCTTTCAGGTCCGGATTAATTGACAAATACACGTACTTATCAATGATGGCCGTCAGATGATGATACTCCGTCTGTGAAGATAACACTTGCTTCTTGTTATCATTTTCCTTCTTGCTCGTGTCCCCGTCTTTCACCTCCTCTGGAATGTAAGACAGGTAGAACCTCGATTTTATGAGAGCCTCATCCTCTTTTTCTCTTCCGCCAAACCCTTTTATAATCTCCGCATCCGTTCTTTTTGCAAGTGTACTGGTCAGTATGATGGGAGCCAGTTTCCGTAGAAATTCAGGAAGATACCCCTTCCTGAGTTTATGCTCCGGAGCTTCAGCCTCTTCAATTTCCGTAATGATATTCCTGCTTACCTGATTGATTGCTTCCAGGCTTGCGGCCGTTGTCTTCCCAAAAATATCCGCAAATTTCATACTTTTATCTGAGTTTGAGATATCTCCGCCATAATAATTAACCAGATCCATAAGAAGTTCTGATGTTTTATACGAACAGTACTGCTGCCCATCGAATGTTGTTTCCACGATTTTCCCCTGCTCGTCCTGAGTCGATATGATGACGGAAGGCGGTCTGATCCCGCAAAGCTGCTCTAATGTTAGAGGTTTTTTATCCATGTGCAGTTCCCTGCATCTGCCTTTCAGGCTCTCTGAAATCACAGCGTTCTGTCTGAATCTCTTTCTTGCCTTATCCAATCCATTTGGCACAACAAGTTTCCCCTTTGCAGTATATGAAACCTCCCTGCTTCTGTTTTCTATAATACTTCCCTGAGAACCAGAAAGGGTGATGGAATGTATATACAACTTCTCTTTAGAACCGGCCTGATTCTCAAGGTATTCATTAACACGGATCCCATCCAGGTGCAGCATCCATCCTGTCCCCATCTTGAACATTCCAAGGAAATTCTGGGATTTTCTTTCCTCCCGGGTCTCCGGAACAGGAATCAGCGTCTCTCCGTTCCATTTTATACCACAGTAATAATATTTTTTTCGGCTGCCCGATGAGTCCTCTTCCACAATGCAGTCTATATCATACAACTCAATGACCGTATCCGTCTCCTCCGTACGATAGGCAATCCGATAATCTCCTTGAAAACACTCCGGGGTTGTTCCTCTGTCGTGAATCGAAATCTCAGAAGCCTCGTAGGAACAAATATGCTGTTCCCCCTCCTGTACGGTAGCCTCGCACGTTCTGTACAAGGAATCAAAGATCATTTGTATTGACAGGATATGAAACTCCGGATAAACAGGCTGCCCCTTATCATCCTTTAAAATCGCATAGGCGTCGGTCTTCCAGTTGGTGATGAGATTCCTTGTTTTTTCATCGTATGATACCGAAAGGATTCCCTGGTTTTTCTGCTCCTCTTCTCCAGAAGGAACCGGTATGATCTCTTCTCCGTTTTGTTTCAATCCACAGTAAAAATAAGACTTCCTGCTACTGTCTATTCCCATACCAAATGCCGCATCCAGTTTCTTTTCTTTCCCCTCAGCCTGATAGGTCATTTCATAATGGAGCAGGGAAGACGCTTTACATAATGTGGTTTTTCCATTTTTTCTGATTATCACATCTGCTGTCAGACCGTGGTGGGCAAGGAAAATGCTCCCCTGCTCCTCTCCATCTTCATAAAAGAACATATTTTTTGAAAAATAATGATGAACCGGTTTTTCATCAATATATAAAACTCCACCCAAAATAGAATACTTTCTTTCCAGCCCCATATCATTACTTTTTGCCTCTATCCTGATTTCAGGAAGAGAAAGGACATTTAACTGCTGGGTCAGTACTTTTTTAATTTTCATTTCAAAACCTCCTCTTGTAACTGTGACATAGATAATTCTCCAAACATGTCACTGAAAATATCATAGTTCTGCTCTATCATGTGCCGGAACCTCTTTTGTTTTTGAAAACTCATACTGTCCAGAACCCTTTTTATTCTGGCAATCGTGATCTCTGGATAATTCAACAGCACCAGAATTCCATTGGCATAATAGGACTGGTATCCCTGCCTGAAATGCAGATCATATCCGGTAAAAGTTTCCCTGCTTTGAATATCCGCATACTGCTTCGTTATTTTCCTTACAATTTCCTTGCCCTTGAGCGAATATACGACATCCCCTACCTGCAATTTTGCCGCATGGTAAAAAGAATTGATGCTGTTCGTCGTTTCAGGGTCAAGGCTTTTCCATCCCTCCTCCGTCAAAACAGCATGTTCCAAAGACATAAACGGCGGAATATCATTGATTCCGTATAGACAGGTTATATGCCTGTTGATTACTTTTTCATCCGAAGTAACAGAAACCGTTCCATTTTCACTTAGCACTTTCATACCTTCCCGAATCTGTGAAATGGGAATCTCTCTTCCATCACTCAGACAAATTTTCGTGTCCCCTGTCACACACCCTCCACTTGGGCGGGGAGCATCGTACCAGTTTCCATAAGACTGATTGTGAATATGACAATCCGGAATGTTTTTCATTTCAGGGATACAGCTTTTCACTTCCTGATCCTGGAGCCAGCTCCAAACGGCCCTCCCCTGATCATACTCGCTATGATAGACCTCTCTTACCTCATGCACGACAAATACATCGTGTGTCGCTGTGGCAATGCCCCGGTTTCTTTTCTCCTGGGAAACCCAGTTTTTACTGTCTGTAACAGTATGAATTGCATTTTCTACGTAAAGGCGCACCGCATCTTCCAGAACTGGTGATTCTACATATTCATATAGAGTTTGTTCACCGGTGTAGGAACTTACGATTTCATTTCCTAAGACATCCTCCCATTTCTGACAATATAAAGAAAATGCTTTTTCATAGTAAATTCGGACAAGCGCAAAACAAAGTCCAATACATTCCTCCATTTGCTGCTCTTTCATTCCCATGATAAAGTTTAATTTGGAAGTCTCTTTATAAAAACTCTCCATCAACTGTTCATTTACACTCACACCAATGTGGGACAAGTATCTCTGAAACACATCCTTCCAAAGCGACGGATTCCCTTCAAATAGCCTGCCGACTTTATCCTTGTATTTCATGTCCCGGATTCCCTCTGTCGTACCGTACATGTTGTTGCCTGTCTGGCTGATCGCAAATAGTAGAAGATTGATTGCTACTTTCACCCACGTTTTATCAACATCTGCAACTTTTTTGGCATCTCCGAAAAAAGTACTTCTTGTTTTTTCGTGGCAGCCTTTTATAATAGTTAAGACGTCCTGATTCTTAAATTGTGTAAAATCGTTTAACTTCATTAATTGAACTACTTCCCCTGCTTCCATCTTCACACCTTCCTTTCTTTTCTCTGTTACACTACCAATCTTGCGGATCATAAAAAGGAGCCGAAAACCACATTTTTCACTCTGTTGATTTCTGACTCCTATCAGTCCTTCGTTCGATACCGATTTATCAAACTGCCACTATCTTCTTTTTGACTTCATATACGGTAAAACTCCCGTCCTTCTTTCGTTTAATCTCCGCATTGTTTCCTCGCTCAGTAATTTCACATACTGCATTCCATAAACAGACTGCATCCTCAGTTTGCTGCGCGCTTACTTTCAACTCTTTATTTGACATCAAACTCATCCCTATCTTCACCCTCCGGGTAATCGCAAAATCATCAGCAGCATCACGGATAAGGGAAAGAAAACCGTTGATACAGCTCTGTGCTGCCCGACAGAGTCGCTCTGCTGAAATCCTGCTTTGCCGAAACTCTTACAGATACCAGATTCTGGCCAGTTAAATCTGTTCTGTAATTCGTATTATAGCAGTCGAACATGTGTTCGTCAATAGTTTTTTATCTTCTGCAAATAAAATTTTTATAGTTGCATTGCTTTGATGACTTCCCCAAAAGAAGATAGCTTCATAATCCCCTCTTTCTGCAAAAGAACTGAATTATAGAATCGGGAAAAAGCCTGTACAAAACATAAGGTCTGTACGAACTTTAGCACCTCTTATCTTGAAACAGATATAGCCTGTTCATTTTGGGAAGATAGTGTGTCGGTATTATCCCTTTTATCTGTACCGCAAGCTGTAAGACCAATACAGCAAAGAACAGCTATAAAAAGCTGATTCGTTTTCGCATTAAATTTTCCCCTTTCTGTCACTAACCATTCCAACAAACATATCAACCGTTTCCGGTGTCTGATGATCGAAAAACAAACTTTCCATGGTATCTAATTCTGAAATTTTCTTCATATCTTCATCAGAAAGAAAAAAGTCAAAAATTTCAATATTTTCTTTCATTCGCTCGATATGGGTTGATTTCGCTAAAGCGACAATATCCCTTTGCATGAGCCAGCGTAACATAACCTGTGCCGTTGATTTCTGATACATTTCAGCAATATTCAACAATACAGGATTATGGAACATATTGTTTTTTCCCTCGCCAAACGGTGCCCACGCTTCCATTTGGACATGACGTTTTACCATGTTTTCCTGTGCTGGTATCTGCTGATGTAATGGATTGACTTCTACTTGATTAACCTGTGGCGGTATCTCATTGAAAGCAATCATATCCGTCAGCCTATCGGGTGCAAAGTTGCTTACGCCTATAGCTCTGATTTTGTCCTCTTTGTATAACTCCTGTAAAGCTCTGTAAGCACCATAATAATCACTAAACGGCTGATGTAAAAGGACTAAATCAAGATAATCGACTTTCAGCTTCTTCATAGATTTCAAGACGGATTCTTTGGCTTGTTCATACCCATAATTGTCAATCCATACTTTCGTTGTGATAAACAAATCTTTTCGTGGCAATCCACATTTGCTGATGGCGTTTCCGACTTCTTCTTCGTTAAAATAAGACTGTGCTGTGTCGATATGACGATAGCCTACCTTTATAGCGTCTAACACACATCTTTCACAATCTTCCTTTGCAATCTGGAATACACCAAAACCGAGTTTTGGCATTTTTACTCCGTTATTTAATGTTATATACTCCATAATCATAACCTCCTTGACATCTTGTGTTCTTCAGAATACAATCAGATTGTAAAACTCGGTAGTAACTACCGGTCAAGCATTTTTTGAAATTTCTGAAAAAATTTGAGGAGTTGAAAACATGTATTCTATGAAAGCAGTATGTAAGGAAACGAATATGCCTTATGAAACCTTAAAATTTTACTGTAACGAAGGACTTGTACCAAACGTCAAGAGAAACAGTAACAATTATCGTGTTTTTGATGATGAAGATATCGCATGGATAAAAAGTCTTTCCTGCTTAAAAAAATGTGGTATGAGCATTGCGGAAATGAAAGAGTATGTAGCATTATGCCTGCAAGGGGAAAAAACTATCCCCGAAAGAAAACTAATGCTTCATCATAGAAAAAAGATATTATTGGAAAAATTGCAGGAAATAAACAATAGTATCGAATATATCGACACAAAGCAGAAATTTTATGATGATGTACTTACGGGGAAAAGACCATACCCCAGTAATCTCATTAAGATTTCAAACGATTGAATACGGGTAGAGTTATCCCTACTTACTCTTATCTGCCACAGTCAGAAAAGAAAAGGGTCATTTAATTGAAATCAAGATTATGACTTTAGCAAAATAGGACTTTCTGAAATTTCAGAAAGTCCTATAAAATCTGCTTTTAGCAATTACTCGATGATTGTAGCAACACTTTACGCATAGATTTTTCATGTACTTTTCTCAGTGTTTTCAGTACTTATAGAGCCTAAATCTAATAGAAATATGCTCTATTTCACTCTTTACGCAAAATATTAGTATCGTTTTAGTATCACCAAGAATCACAACGGTTTCCTCTAATTTCCCTTGAACATAACCCACCAATGTGCTATATTGTAAATAGAAAAAGGAACAACCGCCCACAAAGTGGTTGACCTTAAAACATTAGTGACACATAGAATTGCCACCCTGCTACCGGCCAAAGTTTCGGGGTGGTTTTTCTATGCCTTATATCATCAGTAACAAATCAAATAAATGAATGTCAGCAGTGACAGAATGAACATACCAAAGGCCATAAGGTCTTTGAAATCAAAATGATTCTTGTTATTGTCCATCAGCACCACCCCCATTCTATGTAGAATAGAGGTCAGCCACCCTGCAACGCAGTTATTCCTTTCTATATACTACCACAAGCACAAACCATGTACAATATACTATTTCAGTATCATTAGGACACCCTGCTATATATGCGGAAAATGTTAAGTTTTGGCAAGTTCTTCTATATAGACGGAAACACTAAGTTTTTCTAAGTTTTGGCGCTCTGCTATATACTCAAGAACATTAGGTTTTTTAAGGTTTTCATTTCTACAAAGCCTTGTCGATCTCTTCTTCATGGAATAAGTATTTGAGAAACAAAGAGATTCTTTACAAACGAGAATAAAAATGTTATATTATACATACCATAGAGAGACTTCTTCGAGGTGAAAAATGCGTCGTCATGCGCCACATGCTTTATGCAATGGGCAAAAGAGATGCTGGGAGTGACGCTCCAGCCGAAGAAGTCTCTCTTTTGTTCATGGAATCAAGTCTGATAGGCTCACAAGTGCGTTGCTATGGATTTTCATAACACGAGTTTTGGAGCATCCCACCCGGTCAGCTATTCTTTCCCATGTCATAGGTTCCATATAAGTTACATATACACAGTAAAGTACTTCTCTTTCTTCTGGATCTTCCACTTTCCCGATTATGTCACGTATTGTTCTCATTATATTCTCAGAAAATCTTCGTTCTTCCTCAAGCTGTTCTAAAAGTTCTCTACCGTCCTCCAAAAGATGTTTTAAGCTGCCTTTTTGCTCATATGCCTTATTGTATTTCATAAGCTCTTGGATGGCCGAAATCGAGCTTTCCACATTCCCTTTTCGCACTTCTGCTGAAAGACCTATGTGCCATGCTTTTCGGTACTGTTCGAGAAATCTTTTACTACTTCTTCGCTTTCCCCTTTTTAGGGTGTCCGAAATGTCCGAATACTCCTTCTGCATCAATAGCCCAACGCCTCCCGTTCAACCTCACTTGTCCACGTCTGGCGAAACCTGCTTAATCCTACATGATGGATCGGAGCCGGAGACAGATATTCTTCATAATACCGCCGATAATGGTAATGCCTGGATCTCTGACGTAATTTTCGGATTCCTTCGTTCTGTATCTGCCTTGCCCGGTCTGTACTGACTCCGATCACGCTGCCTGCTTCGTTCAGTGTCATCCCATCTTGAAACCTTAAACGGATGGCCGCGGCCTGCTTCTCTGGAAGATCATCTACAGCAATCCACACTTCTCTTGCCATTCGTTCCGCATCAACCGCCCTTATTACATCCTCTTCTAAATCTTCAGAAGAGGAGAGTACATCAAGAATGGACATAGGTCCTTCTTCACCCTCAACAGGGGCATCCAGGCTCCCTATTTGCCCGATCCTAATATCTTTTTGCAACTGCTCATATCTTTCATACCCTATGCCAAGAATCGAGCAGATTTCCGCTTTTGACGGCTCTTCCCCGAAGCGTTTTTCATACTCGGTTCTTGCCTTCTGGTATTTCAAGATCATGCCTGCGGTATGCGAAGGAAGACGAACCGTCTGGCAACATTCTTCAATATAACGTATGATCTTGTTTTTTATCCAATATCCGAGATATGTTACAAATGCGGAGCCTTTAGAACAGTCAAAGAATCTCACAGCCTCACACAGTCCCAGATATGCCTCCTGCATGAGGTCACAGAGTTCAGCAAATCCTGTATATTTCTTTGCGATCTTGTAGGCCAGTCCGCTATTCTGTTCCCAAAGCCGAAGCATATTGTCTGATGTATTTTCGCCTGCCTGCACTCGTGCTACAAGCTGTTCATTTTCCATCACATACGCCACCTTTCAAAACACCCCAGACGCTAGGAGAAAAACGCCCGGGGTGCTCTTATCAATTATGCTGATGGCTTATTCTCTTCGTAGTAAATAGCCATCTTCTTATTATCCAGTACAAAGGCATCATATACGATGCGCCCCTCTACCAGCTCGCCGCTGATCCCAGGTGGATCCTGATGTACTTTGTACTCTTCCAGCTTCGTCGGTGCTACAGTAGCCACAGGATGAGCGATCATAAAGCCGAAATTCTCCGGCAAACGTACCTTCGGCACTTTAATGACCGTCAGCCCGTCAAGGTTGGCGATGACTCCCTGTAAACGCATCTCTGCGCTGACAGACGTTTCCATGATGATATCCGGGCACTTCTTCATCAAAAGATGTGTGTCTGGTGTCACTACGAGAATTCTTCCTGTATCCGGCACATCTGCGTTATCGAGGGCGTTATTCCCCTCGATGATCTCATCATAGATATTTTCAGGACTTAATGTAACCGTTGTTTTTTTAGTACCTGCTCCCGTTGCCATCTTCCCATAAACATAGGTATCAACTTCCGGGATAATGACTTCGCGCTGCTGTCTTGCCAGTGCGGAAGCTCCCGAAAGTACCCCGCCTGTCTCATCCTTGTCCAGCTTATCTACCACAAAGGTAAACGACCTGTCCTTTGTCAGCGTGAACTCTTCCAGTGTGTTTCCAACAGATCCCAGCGCCCCATAGCGTGACCAAACGACCGTTTCCGCTTCTCCGGTTTTCTTACCAACCTTACTGCCGTCTCGGTCGTAATCTGTCATGGGTACTGTATTCACCTTATGAACCTTTACCGTATGCGCTCCTGTCCATTCAAAGTCGTTATTTGTCAGGAGCGCCTTTTTACTTTCTTTTGTAAACATTTCATCCACATACGGATGAAACTTTGTAACTAGACTAATCGCCATTTATTTACCTTTAACGTTTCGGCGGTGCAAATGCCGAAGCAAGTGCTATTGCCTGACTTTCCCTTAACGATCCCCCTGCCCGTGGAACCTCTCCGGCAAAAGCCGTCTTAACTACCTTCTGTAAAGCTTCACGGAATATGCCTGAAACGTCCTTATAACTTCTCTCATAAGCTTCTTTGTCGCTATAATCCAGAATTTTCGCAAGAGAAGAAGGAAGGTTATCATTAATTAGCGCATCCTTTGCATCTGCCATCAGTTCCCGCCTTGTAACGTCCCTTTCCCTTTTTTCGATCTCGCTTTCTTGCTGTTCGCCTTCGAACATCCTCTGTAACCGTTTACGCTCGGCGGCGATCTTCTTCGCTACGATCCGATCAACGTCCGCATCCGTGTATTTCTTTTCCGTCTGCCCTTGATTCTCTGCGTCCTGTTCGCCCCGTGCTCCTGCCTCTTCTTCTGCACTGGCAGCCTGTGCTTCTTCAATGCCTTCTGCACCCATATTCTTCATTTCTTCGTCCATGTTATCGACTCCTTTCCGTTTAACGCCCGCCGGCGACTATATCGCATTTTATAAGGTGATGCCGCACCCTTACGGAGGTAGTCAATATTGAAATATAAAAAAGACGCAGGAAACAGCTTTCTTCCATTTCTGGAATTAAGTCATTTCCCACGCCCTCCTGAGCTTACACCAATACAGAAAGGAAGTATTGGTGCGGTACTTCAATATTGATATAACTATCATACCTTATCTTCCGTGAAAGATCAACCCCTTTTAAAGCCGTCGCTTCTACTACTCTCCACTTGTAGACGACCTAAGTACAATATAGGCCCGTTTATACTGTCCTCGTTGTGGTTTCACCTTCCACTCCTTAATCTCTGGAGAAAGCAGTTGTATCAACCTTTCCAAATCCTTACCACTTTCATATGACACTTTAACCTTCACGCTCACGCCATCACCCCCCCCCCTTTCTACAACCCGCTCGTCCAACCCCTCTAAATCTTCCACAATTCGATCCAGATGGTTTTCCACGCCATAAAGCGCTGCTTCTATGTACTCATCACATAACTTCATCCCGTTATCACTATCAAATTGTCCCCTGATAGCCGACACAATGGCAGATACTCCGATTATCTCAGCTTGCAATTGATTCAAATCTTTTCTCACCACGACTATTCCCCTTTCTGCATAATTGTCAAAAGCTGTTTCCTTTTCTCATCATTCAGCTCTATCACCGCTTTCATGAACTCCATTAAGTACGGCTTCATGTCCAACTCTCTCTTGATTTCCAATATACTCATATCTTTTTTCATTCTTTTGCCTCCTTGTATGGGGTATAACACCTATGTTGTTATGTTGCAGATGTTGTAAATGGTAATTCTTGTTGAACCGGATCAGCATTAACAACATTACCAGCATTAACAACATTACCAGCATTAACAACATTAAAAATATACTTCCTTTTTCCTCTGGTTTTTGTATCATACTCGTAGTCAATACCATCAAAATAAAGTAAAGCCTCGAACTTATTTATAAGAGCACCAACCTTCCTAACATCTTCGTAAATCTCACAGCTTAAGTATTTACTTGCGCTCTTGATGTCACTGGCTGAGCCTTCCCAATGTCCCCCGCCCTGCTTTACTAATTTCTTGATTGTCTCTATAATCGGGCTCTGTTCGTATTCTGCCTGCAAGCGTTGTGCTTCAATATCTTCCTCAGTGCCTATATATTCCCATTGAAATGTCTTCTTATTGAACCGAATCTTTAATTTTTGCGTCTCCATATCACGACCGGTTATATGCAGCGTCCCCTCTTCTGAATAACGATCGTCTTTCGTAATCACCCAGGCACAGTCAAGCGCGCCCATGACTCCGACAGACCCTGATAGTTCGTTGAACACGTCTGAAGGATCCCGCATCTTCCTAGTGTGGTGAATCAGCATCAGTCCTATGTTGTGCTTATCCGCAATCTGTTTAAGCACCTTGAAGTCATCATAATCGCGATCATAACCGCTTTGATTTTTCTTCGCTGGTTGCCGGATCATCTGGAAAACGTCCACAATAATCAGCTTGATGTCTGGATGCTCCTGAAGCTGATACTCAACTTGCGCCTCAAACCCGTCTCCTATACGCCCTGGGTTGTCCGTGCCTGTGATGATATGCAGGTTGTCAGGCTTATCTTTGAACGCCCCTATAATTTGATTGAGCCTGCTTTTTGGTCTGCGCCTCGTGCTCTCCAAATCGAAATATAAACACGCATGTTTATTACAGTCAAAGCCTAGGAATTTCCCGCCGTTACATATTGCCACACACAAGCCTAAAGCCATATAACTTTTGTAGTATTTGCTAGGCGCTCCGATCATGGACAGACCGACGGGCAGGATCTTTTCAACAATCCACTCTATTGGAGGAATATCCATCTTGTCGAGCTCAGCCGCTGTAACTGCCCGAATGGGTTTGAATTCTTTCTTCGGAACAATCTTCCCGTTCTCAGTATCTGTCAAGCCTCTGCGATCAAGTTCTCTAAGTGCGTCAGCAATTCGCTGTTGCTCATCTGTCTTAGATCTTTCCGTGACTCCCTCACCTCCCGCCTATCGAAATTTTGTTTTACATACCACGCCGCAACATTCTTCATCTGTTGCTCGTGTCCCTGCTGCCATTCTAATCTTACAACCTCATAATATTCCCGCGCCCGACTGCATCCAAGTTCTTCGAGCCATGTGAGCGCATCCTCGGCAAATCCCGGCCACGTCATGTCATACCCAAGGATTTTCTTGAATGTGTTTTTTCCCAGCTTCCCGAACTGCTTCGCTGCTTCCAGTTCCGTGCAAAACTGAGTGAAAACATTATCAGGAGCTTTCATGGTCATTCTCCTTCATTCCATACATCTTCTCGTAGAAGAAAGCGCTGCTTACTCTTCCACGAAATGTAAGATATCCGGCTTTTTTCAATTCTTCATTGAGTTGCCGAATCACCTGATAACTTTTGCTCTCAGAAATATTACAGATTTCCGAAATATCCTTCGCTGTTAATACCTGTCTTGTCATTCTTCCATCCCCTCCAATTCACCCAGAACCCTGTAGGCGCCTTTCATGTCACTCAGATACATATATAAGCCGCCTATCTCCAGCGGACGGCTTGAATAATATATTTCGCTTCTGTCCGCTCTTCGACCGTTCGCCAAGTTTTCCCGAACGATTTCATAACAAAAATACACAAGGACCTCTCCTTTCGTCTACTGATCCATCCTGCCCGGTGTTCATCAATCTTCTGTCTTTATAATGTCGATTACGTCCACGCCAAGAGCTTTCGCAATCTTCCCGGCTGTCTCTGGTCTAACATTCCTTTGCAAAGCTCTGGAAAGAGTGCCTTGTGATATTCCAGCCTCTACCAACTCTTTTTGTCCCATGCATGATCGGGCTTTAGCAAGCTCATATTTCTTTCTATCGATTCTCAACACAATCACCTCCAATCTGGTTGTGTTTCTATAATAACACACACATTTAGGTTGCGTCAACTATATTTCACTAACTTTTTGGTTGCGTTTAAATATTAAACATGGTATTATCCATATAGAAAGCAGGTGATTGAATGAGCTTCTCGGAAAACTTACAAGCTGCTCGAAAAAAGCGAAGATATACGCAAGAAAAATTAGCAAAAAAATCAGGACTTGCAACAGGTACAATACAACGATACGAATTAGGGACGCGAAGTCCCAAAAAAGAGACTGTTGCAAAAATTGCCGAAGCTCTAAATTTGGGTTATGGCTACGCCAAAGACGGAGAACCGTATTTTTATGATTTCGTAGACACTGTGCCCCAAAAAGAGCATGAAGAAAATCAGCGTTTTAATGATGAGCAATATAAAAACACCGTAAAAGGTAAAGACCACTTACTAAACAACTATAACAGCGTAAATGACAACGGAAAGAAAAAGATAGAGGACTACGCTTCAGATATCGCGGGAAATCCCGAATACCGTAAAAACACCGAATAATGCTCAAAATTGAGCAAAACCTATCAGTCAAAAAAAGACTAACAGCTTATATCATCTCCTGATCCATCCTGCCCGGTAATGAAAAGGAGAATGATAAAGATGCCAACTTACAAGGATGAAAAAACAGGTACATGGTATTGCAAATTCTATTACACAGACTACACTGGAAAACGTAGGCAGAAATTAAAGAGGGGATTTGTACGGCAACGAGACGCTAAGGACTGGGAGCGGCAATTCCTGGAAAAACTGCAGGGAACGCCTGATATGACATTTCAGTCTTTATATGACTTATATTTAGAGGATATCAGTCACAGACTACGGGAAAACAGTGTTTACGGAAAAAAGAATATTTTCAAAAACAGAATTCTTCCGTACTTTAAAGACAAGCCAATAAATGAAATAACGGCGGTTGATATCAGGAACTGGCAAAACGCACACATACAGGCCGGATATTCCGACGCATATCTTGACCGAATACAGAACACACTCACAACGATAATGAATTATGCAGTAAAGTACTATAATCTTCCTCAAAATCCATGTGACAAAGCCGGACATATGGGGAAACGGACAAGATCAATGAAGTTCTGGACATTGGAACAGTATCAAAATGTCCTGCAATATATTAACGATACAATGGCTCATACCGCTATTCAGATTCTTTTTTATTCAGGTATACGCTTCGGGGAGCTGCTCGCTCTGCACCCTGCCGACCTAGACTTTAATGCAAATACTATCAGCATCACAAAGTCCATGCAACGGAAAGGCGGCAAAGATATCTATACGCCACCAAAGACTGAAAACGGAATCCGTACAGTAAATATGCCGACTGCTATTATGGAGGAGTTAAAAGCGTACATTGGGAAAATATACGGAATACAACCACACCAGCGCATTTTCCCCTTTACAAAAACTTTTATCAGTAACACAATAAGAAGATGCTCAGCGGCGGCAAATGAGCCTTATATTCGCATACACGATTTAAGGCATTCCCATGTTTCACTGTTAATTGAATTGGGCTTTTCCCCGCATTTAATAGCTGACAGAATCGGGGACACTGTACAAATGGTAAATAACACTTACGGGCATCTGTACCCGAATAAGCAAAGTGAGGTTTCCGACCGTTTAAACTCAATTTTAGTATCAAAATAGTATCATAAAAGGGACTGCCTTTCGGCAATCCCTTTATTTATCGCAATCTTCAATTACTCAATGATTGTAGCAACACGTCCAGATCCTACTGTACGTCCACCTTCACGGATAGCGAAACGAAGTCCCTGCTCCATAGCTACTGGATGGATCAGTTCAACTGTCATTTCTACGTTATCTCCAGGCATGCACATTTCTGTTCCTTCCGGAAGTTCGCAAACACCTGTTACGTCTGTTGTTCTGAAGTAGAACTGCGGACGGTAGTTGTTGAAGAATGGAGTATGACGTCCACCTTCATCTTTTGTCAGAACGTAAACCTGAGCTGTAAACTTGCTGTGGCATGTTACAGAACCTGGTTTGCAAAGAACCTGTCCTCTTTCGATTTCAGTTCTCTGAACACCACGAAGCAGAGCACCGATGTTATCACCTGCCTGAGCTTCGTCAAGAAGTTTACGGAACATTTCCACACCTGTTACAACGACTTTACGTGTATCTTCGTGGATACCAACGATTTCTACTTCATCAGATACATGAAGTGTACCACGCTCTACTCTACCTGTAGCAACAGTACCACGTCCTGTGATAGAGAATACGTCTTCGACTGGCATAAGGAACGGTTTGTCTGTGTCACGTTCCGGATCCGGAATATAGCTGTCAACAGCATCCATAAGCTCCATAATCTTATCGCCCCATTCTCCGTTCGGATCTTCCAGAGCTTTCAGAGCAGAACCTTTGATGATCGGTGTGTCATCTCCCGGGAATTCGTACTCGTCAAGGAGTTCACGAATTTCCATCTCTACGAGTTCAAGAAGTTCTTCATCGTCTACCATGTCACATTTGTTCATGAATACTACGATGTAAGGTACACCTACCTGACGGGACAGAAGGATGTGCTCTCTTGTCTGAGCCATAACACCATCTGTAGCAGCTACAACAAGGATAGCTCCGTCCATCTGAGCAGCACCGGTGATCATGTTCTTAACGTAATCGGCATGACCTGGGCAGTCAACATGTGCGTAGTGACGTTTCTCTGTCTCATACTCAACGTGAGCTGTGGAGATTGTGATACCACGTTCTCTTTCTTCCGGTGCTTTATCGATATTCTCGAAATCTACGGCAGCGTTACCTTCAACTCTTTCAGCAAGAGTCTTTGTGATAGCAGCTGTTAAAGTAGTTTTACCATGGTCAACGTGACCGATTGTACCAATATTACAATGTGGTTTTGTTCTTTCAAATTTAGCCTTTGCCATTTGAATAATCCTCCTTAATTCTACCCTCAAGCAGGGCAATTTCTTAAATTTAAAAGTTTACTCAGCTACATTTGATTATATTTCAAATCCGCCGAATTTTCAAGCCTTTTTAGGCTTTTTTATTGGATAATACCTTTTCCTGTACGTTCTTCGGTACTGGTTCGTACTTTTCAAAGAACATAGAGTAGTTACCACGTCCCTGTGTTCTGGAACGAAGATCTGTGGAGTATCCGAACATTTCAGAAAGCGGTACATATGCGCGTACAATCTTTCCGCCGCCAAGATCATCCATTCCTTCGATACGTCCACGACGGGAGTTGATGTCACCAATAACGTCACCCATATATTCTTCCGGCATTGTTACTTCAACCTTCATAATAGGCTCAAGAAGTACCGGAGCTGCCTTTGCCATCGCATCCTTGAACGCAAGGGATCCAGCGATATGGAATGCCATTTCGGAGGAATCGACTTCATGGTAGGATCCATCATATACATTTGCGTGGATACCAACAACCGGGAATCCGCCGAGGATACCGGACTTCATAGCCTCTTCAATACCTTCTCCTACTGCCGGGATATATTCCTTCGGAATAGCACCGCCGACAACAGAGGATTCAAACTTGTATGTCTCTTCTCCATTGACATCCATTGGTTCAAATTTAACTTTACAGTGTCCGTACTGTCCACGTCCACCGGACTGTTTTGCGTACTTGCTGTCCACATCTACTGCTTTTGTGAAAGATTCTTTGTAAGCAACCTGCGGGGCACCTACATTTGCTTCCACCTTGAACTCACGTAAAAGTCTGTCTACAATAATTTCAAGATGGAGCTCACCCATACCAGCAATGATAGTCTGACCTGTTTCCTGATCTGTATGAGCGCGGAATGTCGGGTCTTCTTCAGCAAGTTTTGCAAGTGATTCACCAAGTTTACCTTGGGAAGCTTTTGTCTTAGGCTCGATTGCAAGTTCGATAACCGGTTCCGGGAATTCCATGGACTCAAGGATTACCGGGTGCTGCTCATCACAGATGGTGTCTCCAGTTGTAGAGAATTTGAATCCGATTGCGGCAGCGATATCTCCGGAGTATACTTTGTCGAGCTCTGCTCTTTTGTTGGCGTGCATCTGAAGGATACGTCCGACACGCTCTTTTTTGCCTTTTGTGGCATTCAGCACGTAAGAACCGGAGTTCATAACACCAGAGTACACACGGAAGTAAGCAAGCTTACCTACGAATGGGTCTGTCATAATCTTGAATACGAGAGCTGAGAATGGTTCCTCGTCAGAAGAATGTCTCACAATTTCATTTCCGTCTTCGTCAACACCCTGGATAGCCGGGATATCTGTCGGAGCCGGCATATACTCAAGAACCGCATCCAGAAGTTTCTGAACACCTTTGTTTCTGTAAGCAGATCCGCAGCATACCGGGACAGCCGTACATTCACAAGTTGCTTTTCTCAGCACTTTCTTCAGATCTTCGATAGACGGCTCTTCACCCTCCAGATACTGCATCATCAGGTCGTCGTCCAGCTCACAGATCTTTTCAACGAGCTCTGTATGATATAACTCAGCGTCATCTTTCATTTCTTCCGGAATCTCGCAGACAGTGATATCGTCACCCTTGTCATCATTGTAGATATATGCCTGCATTTCCATCAGGTCGATGATACCTTTGAATTCGTCTTCTTTTCCGATTGGAAGCTGAAGACAGATTGCGTTTTTACCTAATCTTGTTTTAATCTGCTCAACTGCGTTGTAGAAATCTGCACCCAGGATGTCCATCTTGTTGATGAAAGCCATACGAGGTACATTGTATGTGTCTGCCTGACGCCATACATTCTCTGACTGAGGTTCTACACCACCCTTTGCACAGAACACACCTACGGCACCGTCAAGTACACGCAGGGAACGCTCAACCTCTACGGTGAAGTCAACGTGACCCGGAGTATCGATGATATTGATACGGTGCTCTAAAGCACCCGCCTTCGGTTTCGTCTTTTCTTCCAGGGTCCAGTGACATGTGGTAGCAGCTGAAGTGATCGTGATACCTCTTTCCTGTTCCTGCTCCATCCAGTCCATGGTAGCAGTCCCTTCATGGGTATCACCGATCTTGTAGTTTACACCGGTATAGTAGAGAATACGCTCTGTCAGCGTCGTCTTACCAGCATCGATGTGAGCCATGATACCGATGTTTCTTGTTCTCTCTAATGGATATTCTCTTCCAGCCAAGACTTTTTCCTCCTAAATTAATAAGATCGACTGTTTCCTGCCAAATCCGGCAGAACCGTTTCCAGGGAAATCCTAGAAACGATAGTGAGCAAACGCCTTGTTTGCCTCTGCCATCTTGTGCATATCTTCTTTTCTCTTTACAGATGCTCCTGTGTTATTTGCAGCATCGAGAATTTCGTTGGCCAGTCTTTCCTCCATTGTTTTCTCGCCTCTTTTACGAGAGAACATGGTCAGCCAACGAAGTGCCAACGCCTGTCTTCTGTCAGCACGTACTTCGATCGGCACCTGATATGTGGCACCTCCGATACGTCTCGCCTTTACTTCCAGTACAGGCATAATGTTGTTCATTGCCTCTTCAAATACTTCGATCGCCGGTTTGTCAGCTTTCTCGGCAACTCTCTCAAATGCGCCATATACAATTTTCTGTGCTACACCTTTCTTACCATCTAACATGATGTTGTTGATAAGCTTTGTAACAACTTTGTTATTGTATAATGGATCCGCTAATACGTCTCTTTTCTGAGTATGTCCTTTACGTGGCACGGTCCTTCCCTCCTTAATCATAATTGGATTAAATCATCAGTACTCGCTTCACAGTTTGCGTTCGTGCGGCTGGAACATACCCGTGTATGTCAATCCGCAACCTACTAATTTCATAGTCCTGTGATACGATAACGATTTTGTTACTTAAAAACTTTTACTTATTTTTTTGCGTCTTTCGGTCTCTTAGCACCGTATTTGGAACGTGCCTGACGTCTCTTAGCAACACCTGCTGTATCAAGTGTTCCGCGGACGATGTGGTATCTTGTACCTGGCAGGTCCTTTACACGGCCACCACGGATCAGAACAACACTGTGTTCCTGAAGGTTGTGTCCTTCTCCCGGGATGTAGCTTGTTACTTCGATTCCGTTAGACAGACGAACTCTGGCAATCTTTCTAAGAGCTGAGTTTGGCTTCTTAGGTGTCGCTGGCTTAACCGCCGTACATACTCCTCTCTTCTGCGGAGCGGATGCGTCGACAGGTCTCTTTCTCAGGGAATTGTATCCCTTCTGAAGTGCCGGAGCTGTAGATTTCTTTACAGAAACCTCACGTCCTTTTCTTACTAACTGGTTGAATGTTGGCATTCCTTTCACCTCCTACGAATAATTAATAGGTTTGCTTAAAAATTCTTTTGCACGCAAAAATATCACGTATTTCCACACGCATTTGTCATTGTATTACGTCCATTCGTAAAAGTCAAGGGTTTTTACAGGAATTTTCATGTGAACGATTCAGCCATGCGGCCGGGGACACGGAAAATACAGCGCAAGCTTGCTTGCAGATGGTTTTCCCGTGTCCCCGGACATATGGCGCTTCGCCATGAGCGAAGATTTAGCTGTATTAGCAGCGGAAAAGCGGCGCAAGCCGCAAATCTGAGCTGCATAGCTGAATCGTTATGCTTCGTCAATCATCATTCCCATCACATAAAGATCGTAGTACATGCCATTGAGAAGCGTGGAATTTCTGCGGCATCCCTCGATTTCAAAGCCGAATTTCATATAAAGGGCAACAGCCGGAATATTATCCGCACGGGTATCCAGACTGATCCTTGTCGTCACACCGTTTCCTTTGCACCAGTCAATCAGTATCCGGATCAGTTCACTTCCGATGCCCTGCTTCTGATATTTCTTTGCCACCACGATTCCAAGCTCGCCGTCATGTCGTGCCTTGATCTTATGGGAAGAATGGATCGTTGCGATCCCTGCGATCTCATCCCCGTCCATAGCAAGCAGCATCCGGTTTGTCTTGTTCCCTTCCAGGGAACGAATTTCGTCTTTCTGTTCACTGACTGTCATTGGATATTCGTCCGCTTCAAAGCTAAGATAACTCGTCTCTCCACCCACCTCATTGTAGAAAGCGACAATCTGTTCTGCATCATCTACTCTTGCGTCTCTGTAAGTAATTTCTGACATAAAAATCCCTCCTGTAAATTCTTTTTCTTCTATAATAAAGGATTTTTATTTTTATTTAAAGTATGATTTCCTCAATCCATTCCTGTTTTAATACCCATGTAGTAGCGTATCCATTTTCCGGTCTGTCCGGCGGCATCGTAAAGAGCCTCTCCCAGCTCTCCATCATTCTCTTTCTGAGCATCGGATAGAAAATCCCTTTCCTGTCCGCCAGAATGGTCTCGTCATATATCCCGTAGGTGTTCAAAAGCTTTTCAAAGTCAGCCCTGTCCTTGGCATTTTTGCAGATATACATATGGTTTCCCCTGCTGTCCCATCTTCCAGCGTCGATGACAAGCGCCATTTCCCCGGGGATTCTGGCTCTGATGATCACTGTTCCCTCCGTCTTCTGCAGTCGGTAATCACTGTTGAGGGAAAACCAGATCGGAAATTCTCCCTCCACGGCCGCCGGAAGATACGCCCTGCTTTTTTCCGTATACCACCGGTACAGTTCCAGATAATAACCTGCGATATCTCCGTTCTTTTTCCGGATATACTCCTCTTTCACCCGGTATTCCCCTGTCGTTTCCAATTCTTTGAGGACTTCAGCAGTCTGCCTCGTCCACCCAATCAGATATCCCATCGTTTCTCCCTTCTCATAGAAGCGAAGTAGGCAATCCCACCTCAATGTCTCTTTCTCCTCCATCCCCGGGCTTAAACACTTTGCACACCGCCGTAATACCACAAAGCGGTAATATCCCTGATTGCGGTGTGCCCATTCTACCCCGAGGGCTTTCCTATAGAATACGAAAAATATTACGGTCTCCTTGCAAAAAGGCCGTAATATTTTTCAGGAGGGTTATCAAATTTTTTCTTTCTTAATTGCTTTTATAAATGCCGCACACGCCGCAAACATGATCAGAATAAACGCAAATGCCGCAGCCAATGAGATTGTCTGGAGCTGTTTTAATCCCCCTGCCATCAGAAGACCGACCGCCATCACCGACTGGATCATTCCCCAGAGAATTTTTTTACTGTTCGGCGGATTAATCTCCCCATCTGTCGTCAGCATGGACAGAACGTATACCCCGGAATTAGCCGACGTAATAAAAAACGCGCAGAGAGATACAAGTGCCACAATGCAAAGTACAAAACCAAGCGGATATTTCTGAAGGACTACAAAAAGTCCAACTTCCGGCGTAGCCGCCACTTCATTTAATACATCCAAACTAAGAACCCCCGTCTCTCCCAGATTGATTCCAAGACTTCCAAATACCGCTCCCCAGATGCAGGACGCAAATGCCGGTACAAGGACGACTCCAAGGACAAACTCTCTGATTGTTCTTCCCTTTGAGATTCTGGCAATAAAAACGCCTACAAACGGAGCCCATGCGATAAACCACGCCCAGTAAAACAGTCTCCAACTTCCCAGCCAGCTATTATCCCCGTATGCCCCGACTTTTAGAGCATCCGGAATAAAATCTCCGATATACTGTCCAATGCCATTAACAAAGCTGTCAAGTATCTCTATCTTTGGCCCTACCAGAAAACATACGAGCAACAGACCGATCGCTACATATAGATTGGTATCTGAAATCACCTTGATTCCCTTTTCAATACCGGATACGGCGGACCCGATATAGAGAATCGAAACAACCACTACAATTCCAATCTGTACAAGTAATGTGGTCGGAATCCCGAACAATTTATTAAATCCTGCATTAATTTGCATCGTCCCAAGCCCCAGGGACGTTACGATACCTGCCACGGTAGCAAAAACCGCCAGAATATCCACAAGTTTTCCCAGCCATCCTTTTGTCATTTTTTCGCCTAATAACGGTTCCAGGATACTGCTGACTAAACCTTTCTTGTTCTTCCGAAACATAAAGTAAGCCAGAGCCAGACCGATCACAGCATAGTTCGCCCACGGAAGAATCCCCCAATGCATAAAGAAAGATTTCATTGCAAAATCCGCTGCTTCCGGCGTTGCACTCTCCACGCCCACTGGGTTCAGGTAGTGTGTCAAAGGCTCTGCTACTCCCCAGAATACAAGCCCCACCCCCATGCCACAGCCGAAAAGCAGTCCAAACCATGTCAGGTTACTATATTCCGGCCTGGAGTCATCTCCTCCAAGCCGGATTTTCCCATACCGGCCAAATGCCACGTACAATACGAACACCAGAAATACGATCATTGCCAGGAGATAGAGCCAGCCGAAATCTGTTGTCAAAAACGCGAACGCCGCATCAGAAACTTTTGTAAAACTTTCATTAAAGGCAACCGACCAGACCGCCATGATCGCGATTAGTATCAGAGAGATATAGAACACGCTGTTCTTCTGTTTTCTTTTCTCCATAATCCGCCTCCTTATACTCTGAATACTGTCTGCTCTTTGATGTCTGTGGCCAGACTTTCCAGCGCTACCTTTGTCCTGTGATATCTGAGTTTCCACTGCTCTTCTTTGGAAGTCGCCGGATCTCCCAGCGGGTACGGGATCGAGATTGTCGGCACAATCCTGTTGCTTCCTACCGTCTTGGCAACAGGAATCAGATTGCACATCTGTACAATCGGAAGTCCTCCTTTTTCGATTTCTTTTACCATCGTTGCGCCGCAACGAGTACAAGTGCCTCATGTAGAAACCATAATTACAGCGTGGTCTTCCATCAGATACGGCAGGATTTCTCTTGCCATTCTCTGCGCCTCCGCCTGTGTCGTACCAGTCCCCACAGTTGTATAAAAATACGGATGCAGGCTTTCAAAAGCACCTTCTTTTTCCAGTACTTTCAATGCGTCTACAGGTGCTACCACATTCGGATCCGCATCTGCTGCCGCCGGGTCAAATCCTGCGTGGATCGTCTTGTACACGCCGCTCTCCAGACGGTCTGTATTGGATATATCGTATCTACCCCACCGGGTCGCCGACGCTGACTGAATCCTGTCCGGATTGTCAACTGGAACAATGCCTCCTGTATTTAACAGAGCAATTCTGGCTTTCTTCAGATCTTTGACTGCCGGAGCAATCGGTACACGGTCCAGTTTCGGCATCGGAAGTTCCGTCTCAAACGGTTCCCCATTTAGCTTTTTTACAAGCATCTCCACCATACGCTCAGACGCCGGTTTGGCATCCTTTCTCCATACCTGTCTACGAATACCACGTCCGAAATATCCCTCTTCTTCCGCACTTCTGACTTCTTCTCCATCCAGAATTTTGTTTGCCAGACTAGTGACCGTCTTTACATCCTTTCGCATTTTGGAAGCGATATTACCGCCTCTTAAAATATACATATCGTGCTTAAACATTTCCGCTCCCGGATTTTCTTCGTTCATAGAAGTCAGCACTGGAACGTGATATCTGTCCTTTACTGCTTTACAGATCGTACCGCACGCCACGCCATACCGCCCTGCCTGAAACGCCGGCCCTGCCAGAAACAGGTCAAACTCTTTATCAGCCAGCATTTCAAGGATTTCATTGACTGCCGTTTCCGTATGAGATCCCATGTAATTATCGCCGCAGATAATAGTATGTGTAATTTCCGCATGTAGTGTTTTTGCGTACTCCAGCGCCGGACCTATCTTTTCTTCTCTTATGGCCGGAGCAAAATCGGCCTGATCTTCTCCTCCGATCTGCCCGAAAAACTGATTGATATATAAAATCGCCTTTTTCATTGCCGCACCTCCTTAAAATTCCTTCATTGTTTTCGGGGACCAGCCACAGACCTGATCTCCACAAAACATGGAATTGTTCTCCATAATGATCGATCCATCTTCTCTGACGGAAGGCCCCAGTTTCTCATCGGCCGCCCATCCCCCGGATAACCCGTCTCTCCCAAGAGCCTCCAGTTCCCCAAGCACAATCTCCATCGGCGGAAGTTCAATCAGTTCCGATACATTTCCGCAGGATACAATGGCATCGCACTTTTCATCCAGCGTGACAAGCGGCTGGGACTGTCCGTCACGTCCAGTACATTCATTGGAAATCCCCACCGTCTTGACTCCCGCATCCTCAAGAGCAACGATACAGCCTACAAAATCAGCATCCGGGTTTCCGTATCCTTCCTCCGCCACAACAGCGCCATCCGCTCCCAGTGTGTTCGCAATCTGTGCCACAAAGAGCGCCGCCCGCTCTTTCTGTTCCAACGCCACATTTAAGTTCGACATAATCACGCCAAGGAAATTGATGGTCTTTCCATGCTCTCTGTAAAGGGCCTTGATATTCGGACAATTCTGAAAATCATAAGTGGACCATTTGGAGGAAACCGGCATGAAACTTCCTGACACCAAAGCCCCGTCCAAAATCTCATTTGGATGCATTACGGTCGGCACCATGCGGTTCATATCCCAGCCATACACAAGGTCGTTATATCCGAGTTCTTCCATCTGGGACTGTGGTTGCATCACATAGACCACAGATGGGAGGGTTTCCACATCCGCACCTCTCCGGATCATGGCATCCAGATCGTAGACTTCCGTCTCCTCCGGCTTGAGTTCTTTTACACATTGTGCAATATATTCCGCCAGTTTATGCCCTGCTCTCCTGAGCGCGTCGTTTTTTTTCTGCTGCTCTCTCTGCTCAAACACCTCGTTCGTGTCCGCCACCAGGACGATATTATTCAACTGCCCAAAGTAAGTATATTTCTGTCCTTCTCCGCTCATATCAATCAGACCGTCCTGGAAACCTCCCCAGTGTCTGCCTACGACGAGTACGCTGCAATTTTTAAGTGCATGTACGGTACCGTTTCCAGCCCGCTCCAGATCTCCGGTATATCCAGGGAAAACTCCTCTCCCATCCGGTCTGACACGAGGCTCGATCGCCTCTTTTACCGGACATATCCGGATCGGATCCCCAGGTTTTGCGATATAGAGTTCCGCCTCTGTGATGCGCTCGTCTGCTCTGATATAGGTAAGCGCTTCGTCCTTATTGATCGTTAGAATCCCACTTTCAAACGATAATTTTTCTCCAAAGATGATATTCCGCACATAGAAATTCCCGATTTCCAGTCTCATCTCAAATCCTCCTTCTAAAAAAAGCACACAAATGAATTGTGCATTTTGCACAATATAGTTTCTTAATAATCGCGATTATTTAATAATTTATACGATTAACTTATCACTAATCGCGATTATTGTCAATAGGTTTATAGATTTTTTCAATCTCAGACGCAACGATTCATCCAAAAGTGAAACTTTCACTGTGTTAGCAGCAAAAAAGCCCTCCGTAAGAATCCCATTCAGATTCCCACGGAAGGCTTTTTCAACTCTTCTATTCTTCTATTTTTCAATAATAAATCGTAGCATATCCATCATATGCTTTTTCAATACTTCATTATCCATTTCCGGATTCGCACACTTTTTATTGAGCAGATCCATACAAAAGCAGACGCTGATGTCATTTACAATCTCCGCGTTTTCTTTTGTCACACGTGTCCGCGGATCTCCGATCAACGGCGCCAGGATCTTCATGCATCGTTCCTGATAATTGCGTCCCAGGTACATAGCTTCGATTTCCTCGCTGAGCGCACTCTTTTCTTCTGGAAACAGATCATAGTAGCGGTTCAAAAAAACGGTCAGATCATCACTGTATTTCCCGAAAAAGAAATTATAGAATACGCATGAATATTGAAAGGCTGAATCCGCAAAATACTCCCATATCGCAAAGAAATTTTCGTAGGCGTCAACATGCCGGTTACTTAATTTTTCCAGATCACTGCTGTATTTTTGAAAGTGTCTGATGGACGACAGCATTACAAGCTCGTCCAGATCTTTAAAATACAGATAAATAGTAGAATTATGAAAGCCCGAAACAGCCGCGATCTTACGGATGGAAACCTTTTTAATACCTTCTTTCTCCATAATCTCCTGCGTCGCCCTGACAAACTGAATCACATTCTGACGTTTTGCTTCATCATTTTTGTAATCAATCATATCTCTTCCTCTTTCATCTTCCTCGTATATTTCCATATTACTTTACTTCTTTTTCCGACATCTGACAAGTCTCTTTTTCTTACCGTTTTTTCTTCGGAAGGACATGGATGGCGCCGCCTTCCAGCTCTTCCAACGCCTCTCCGATCCCTTCATTGTAGGTCGGATGTGCCCTCATACCTTTCAGAAGCTGAGATACCGTCATCTTGTTCGTGATGGCGGTCACGAATTCCCCAATCATGTCGGTAGCCCTTGCACACATCATTTGGGCTCCGAGAATCACATGACTTTCCTTGTTCGCCACCACCTTGATGAATCCCCTCTCTTCTTTTGTGATGATAGATTTCCCGTTGGCGCTCATAATAAACTTACCTGTCTCTACTTCGATTCCTTTTTCTTTCGCCTCGTCTTCAGTCAGACCTGCGGAAGCAATCTCCGGATCTGTATACACACATCCCGGTATCACATTCACATCGATGGAACGCTCTTTTCCTGCCAGACGCTCTGCCACAGCAACGCCCTGGGCGCTTGCCGCATGAGCGAGCTGCGCTCCTCCGATCAGATCTCCGATGGCATAGACATGTGGCATAGACGTGGCAAAGTGTTCATCTACCACGACACGGCCCCCTGCAAGCTCCAAAGTCATGTCTTCGCCAAGCAGGCCGTCCGTGTTGGCGCACCGTCCTACCGCGCAAAGCACATAAGCGCCTTTCGCCTGCCGCGCTTTTTCTTTCTCTGTATAATGACAGAAATATCCGTCTGTGTCCTGCTCAATGGACTGCACCGCTGCCGCAGTGTGGATCTCGATTCCCCGCTTTTTCAGAATCATCTTGAGATTCTGGGAAATTTCTTTATCCATATTCGGGATCAGTCTCGGCATGGCTTCCAGAATCGTTACTTTTGTCCCAAGGGCTGCGTATACGGTTGCGAATTCCACACTGATGACGCCTCCCCCGATAATAACAAGGCTTTCCGGTACTTCTTTCATCCGGAACAGGTCATCACTTGTGATCACTCCCGGCAGATCAATGCCAGGAATCGGAATCCGGAGCGGCTTGGAGCCGGACGCCAGCAAAACGTCTTTTGCTTTCAGCATCTGTTCTCCTTCTTCGGAGGTAACTTTCACCTCATTTTCCGGAAGGAGTGTTCCGGTTCCGCAGATGATCTCCACGCTGTTTGCCTTTAATACCTGCCCGATTCCCTGGACGAGCTGCCTGGTCGTCCTTTCTTTATATTCTAGTATCTTGCCGTAATCGTAGGTAACCTGTGAGGCGAAAATTCCGATTTCCTCACTGCTTTGCATCTCCCGGTACACAGAAGACGCATGGATCATCGCCTTGGCCGGGATGCACCCACGGTTCAGGCACGTTCCGCCCACTTCCCTATTCTCGATGACCGCAGTCTTAAGGCCAAGTTTTGCCGCCTTGATAGCCGCCACATAGCCGCCCGGTCCTGCTCCGATTACAATCAGATCAAATTGTCCTTCCATCTACCATTCCTCTTCTTTCATCCATTTTCTGATATCCATCATCATCTGCTCTTCCTCCGTATCCGCAGACCAGTAGAGACCGAGCTCAGTCCAGATGCTGCTGCTTTGAAAGCGGACTCCTTTCAGATATTCTGGCAGCACCTCAATCAGTCCGGTTTTTAAGGCGTCTGAATAGACTGCCGCCTCCCGGATTCTGCCCTTTTCCACTTCAAACTGGATCGTCACTTCGCCCCACGGGAATTTCTTCGTTCTCTCGTGCTGGAACGGGATTCTCCGTCCATAGAGCCATTCCCAGGAGCTAAAGAATTCTGTCCGTTTTGCAAGTTCTTCTTCATCCTGGCTTCTTTCTTCTACCGGGAGCCCGTAAACTTCCCCGAACGCCTGCCGGAGCGCTTCTTTCAGGCTGTCGATCGCCAGATTCGGAAGATAATCCGTCAGATTCGCCACTCTGGAGCGTACGGAATCCACCCCTTTGGACTGAAGCTTTGCCGTAGAAACCGTCAGATACGAACCCAGCCTCTCTTTGTCCACCGCCACCATGATGGTTCCGTGGTGATAACAGTGGTCTCCATGGCGGTAAAAGGCATTTCCGGAAAATTTCTTTCCGTTGATCAAAAGATCATTTCGCCCGGACTTTTCAGCACGAAGTCCCAGATGTTCCAGCGCCCTTTGGATCACTGCAAGCTGCCGGTCCAAATCGTAATGCTCTCTGGAAACGAGAAAGGTGAAATTCAGATTTCCAAGATCGTGGTAGACGGCTCCGCCCCCTGAGAGCCGCCGTGCCAGGTGTCCCCCGTCCCGTTCCAGTTTTTCCGTACGACATTCTTTCCAGGCATTCTGGTTTTTCCCGATGACAACGGTCTTCTCGTTCTGCCAGAGGTAGAGGATACATTCCTCCTTCCCGCACCCGAACAAAAGCGCTTCCTCCAGAGCAAGATTATGATATGGATTGGTTGTGTTGCTTTCTATGTAAGTCAGCTTTTCCAACATGTCGTTTCACCCTATTCTTCAAATTCATACTTCAGCACAGGATGTCTGGCCGCCTCCACCTCGTCAAGTCTTGTAACCGGTGTGCTAACAGGCGCCAGGTGCAGGCTTTCCGGCTCTGCTTTTGCCTGCTGATACAGCCGATGGAAGACTTTAAGTGCTTCATCCAGTGTCTCCCTGGATTCTGTCTCCGTCGGCTCGATCATCAGCGCTTCGTCCACGATCAGTGGGAAGTACATGGTCGGCGGATGGATACCGTTGTCCAGAAGTCCTTTTGCAATATCCATGGCGGAAATGCCGGTTTTCTTCTTCAGGCCAGACAGGCTAATGACAAATTCATGCATACACCTCGTTCCATTGGCGGCCGGGAAGATATCTGCAAGACCGTGCAGCATATAGTTTGCGTTGAGCACCGCATTCTGGCTTGCTTCCGGAATTCCCTCTTTTCCAAGGGATTTCAGATAAGCCAACGCCCTTACAACAACAAGGAAATTGCCGTAGAAGCTTTTCATCTCTCCAATGCTGTGCTCCGGTTTCTTCATATGTAAGACATCCTCGCCCTCTACCAGGATGGACGGGAGAAAGTCCGCCAGAATCTGTTTGCATCCTACCGGACCGCTTCCCGGACCACCGCCTCCGTGTGGAGTCGAGAAAGTCTTGTGGAGGTTTAAATGTACCACGTCAAATCCCATATCTCCCGGACGGACCGTTCCCATCACAGCGTTTAAGTTGGCGCCGTCATAGTAACAGAGGCCTCCACAGCCGTGTATCACTTCTGTAATCTCAAGAATCTGTTTCTCAAAAATCCCAAGGGTATTCGGGTTTGTCAGCATAATGCCCGCCGTCTCATCGTCGGCAGCTTCTTTTAATTTTTCCAGATCCACACATCCATCCGGTCCGGACAGGACGCTGACGACCTTGTATCCTGCCATCACCGCACTTGCCGGGTTTGTACCATGCGCGGAATCCGGGACGAGGATCTTCGTCCGTTTTGCGTCGCCCCGGCTCTCATGGTAGGCACGGATCAGAAGCAGCCCTGTAAATTCCCCATGGGCCCCTGCTGCCGGCTGGAAGACCATATGGTCCATTCCCGTGATAGTGCACAGCGTTTCCTCCGCTGTTTTCAGCACTTCCAGACATCCTTGCACCGTATGTTCCGGTTGTAACGGATGAATCTCCGTAAATCCCGGAAGGGCCGCTGCCGTCTCGTTGATCTTCGGGTTATATTTCATAGTACAGGAACCAAGCGGATAAAATCCGTCGTTGACTCCGTGGGATTTTCTCGCAAGCTCACTGTAATGTCTGCTCAGATCACCCTCCGCAATCTCCGGCAGGTGAAGCTTTTTCTGCCTTTGTTCTGTCTTTGGGAGTTCAAAAGTTTCTCCTTCCCATTTCGGGAGCATCCCATTCCTGCGTCCCGGTCTGCTCTTTTCAAACACTAGCATGACTGCACCTCCTTCAGAATCCGGATCACGTCATCCATTTCTTCTTTTGTATTGACCTCGGTACAGCACCAGAGAATCCGGTGCTCATCCAGAGAATATCCTCCCAGAATCCCGCAATCTTCCAGCGCGTCTAACGTCTCTTTTGCGGATACTTTCGATGTCGTCACAAATTCATGGAAGAAAGTCCCCTGATTTTCCGTGTGATATCCGATGGTTTCCAGTTCTTTTGACAGATAGTGTGCCTTGGATGCGGACTGCAAAGCCGCCTCCCGAAGCCCCTCATTCCCCATGGAGGAAAGGTAGACTGTCACCGCCAGCGCACAGAGCGCCTGGTTGGAGCAAATGTTGCTGGACGCTTTTTCTCTGCGGATATGCTGCTCTCTTGCCTGGAGCGTCAGCACATATCCGGTCTTTCCATTCCGGTCTTTCGTCTGCCCGACGATTCTTCCCGGAAGCTTGCGCATTATCTTGTCCGTACATGCCATAAATCCGATGTATGGTCCCCCGAACGCCAGTGGAAGTCCGAGAGGCTGTCCTTCTCCGACTGCTACATCGGCTCCATACTCCGCCGGAGTCTTTAACATCCCAAGCGAAATCGGGTTGACGCCCATCACGAATTTCGCTCCCGCCTCATGCGTCAGCTCTCCGATCTCTTTTGCGTCTTCCAGATTTCCGTAGAAATTCGGGTGCTGGATGTAGACGCAGGCTGTCCCGGAATCCAGGCGTGCCTTTAGTTTCTCCCAATCGGTCTTTCCGTCCTTTTCCGGAATCACTTCCATCTCCATTCCGTTTCCATGGCAATAGGTCTGAATGGTCTGAATCACATACGGAGACGTCGCTCCCGAAATCAGCGCTTTCGCCCGCTTCCTCTCTCTGCACATAGCAACACCTTCCGCTGCCGCAGATGCTCCGTCATAAACCGACGCATTGGATGCGTCCATCCCGGTCAGATCACAAATCATCGTCTGATACTCAAAAATCGATTGCAGGATGCCCTGGCTTACTTCCGCCTGATACGGTGTGTACGCCGTCAGAAAATTCTCCTTGGAAATGATGCTTGTGACCGCTGCCGGGATATAGTGACGGTACGCCCCCGCGCCACGGAAAATCGTGCGGAACACCCGATTCTTGCCTGCCAGATCTTCCATCTCCCGTTTCACTTCCAGCTCGGACTTGCCCTGTGGGATCTCAAGTTCTCCTTTGAGACGGACTTCCTGCGGGATATCCACAAACAGGTCTTCCATGGAGGACAGTCCTATTGCCTTAAGCATGTCCTGTCTTTGCTCTTTTGTATTTGGTACATAGCCGCCCATGCGAATTCACCGCCTCTCCGTTATTCTTTTTCGCTCTCTACAAATGCTTTGTATTCATCTCCTGATAACAGCTCTTCTTTTTCGGTGACGTCTTTGACTTTGATAAACCATGCGTCATACGGAGCTTCGTTGATGTACTCTGGTTCGTCAAGGAGCCGCTCGTTGATCTCGCACACAACGCCGCTCACCGGGGAATAAACGTCAGATACCGCTTTGACAGACTCCACATCACCGAATGCTTCGCCCACACTCACTTCATCTCCTTCTTCCGGAAGATTGACAAAAACAAGGTCGCCAAGCTCTGACTGTGCATAATCCGTCAGACCGATTGTTACGACTTCTCCCTCTTCTTTTACCCACTCGTGTGATTTGACATAGTTTAATTCTTCTCTGATTTCCATGATTCTTCTCCTTTTCTCTGTTTATTTCGCTCTTTTATAAAATGGAAGTTCTACTACTTCCGCCTCAACATTTCGTCCACGCACATTGACTTCTACTTTGTCCCCAGGTGTTACTTTACCGGCCTGCACAAGCGCCATGGCGATCGGGTATCCCAGGTATGGGCAATGTGTCCCGGAGGTCGTCGTTCCAATCTCTTCTCCCGCACAGATTACGGTCTGCTCTTCCCGGATAATGCCTCTTCCGGTCACTTTAAGGCCGATGCGCTCCCGCTTGGGCTCTCCTGCCTCTTCCAATGCCTTTTTTCCGATGAAGTCCTCTTTTGCCAGTTTCACCGCAAAGGTAAGTCCCGCTTCCAGAGGGCTGATTTCCTCGTTCATCTCGTGTCCGTACAATGGCATCGCCGCTTCCATCCGGAGGGTATCTCTCGCTCCCAGCCCGCATGGAATGAGGCCTTCTTCCTTTCCAGCTTCCAGAAGGGCGTTCCACATCTGCGCCGCATATTCGGACGCCAGATACAGTTCCACACCGTCCTCTCCGGTGTACCCGGTTTTGGATACAATGCAAGGGATGCCTGCCACCTCGGCGTCAAATACCGCATGATAGTATTTCTGCGGAATCCATTCTTCCTTTGTCAGTTTTCTTAAAATGTCAAGCGCTTTTGGTCCCTGGAGCGCAAGCTGTGCATACTGTTCGGAGACGTCGGTAAACGTCACATTGCCAAACTGATGATCCAGCATCCACTGATAATCTTTCTCTTTGTTTGCTGCATTGACGACAATCAGATATTCTTCCTCTGATTTGCGGTAAACGATCAGATCGTCCACCGTTCCGCCGTGTTCATTGCACATCGGGCTGTACTTTGCCTGCCCGTCCTTGATCTTTGTATAATCATTTGTCAGAAGCATCTGTAAGTTTGCTTTGGCATCCGGTCCGGTGCAGAGTACTTCTCCCATATGGGAAACGTCAAAGAGTCCGGCCTGGGTACGTACCGCCATATGTTCTTTGATGACTCCCGCCGGGTACTGAACCGGAAGCAGGTAGCCCGCAAACGGCACGATCTTGCCGCCCGCCTTTACATGTTCCTCATAAAGTGGTGTTTTTAATTCCATCCCCTCACTCCTTTCTACTCGTATAACGGATATCTTCCACAGATTTCGTTTACTGTGCCACGGATCTCATCCGCCTTTGTATCAAAGTCCGTCACAGCCATCTTAATTAGTCTGGCAATCGTTCTCATCTCTTCTTCTTTGAGTCCTCTCGTTGTGACTGCTGGAGTACCGATACGGATTCCGCTTGTCACGAACGGGCTTGCCGGATCGTTCGGCACCGCATTTTTGTTGACTGTGATATACACTTCGTCAAGCCGTCTTTGAAGCTCTTTTCCCGTGATTCCCATATTCTGGAGATCTACCAGCATCAAGTGGTTGTCCGTTCCGCCGCTGACAAGCTGGAATCCCTCTTCCATGAGCGCGCCTGCAAGCGCCTTTGCGTTCTTTAAGATCTGCTCCTGATAAGTCTTAAATTCCGGTCGTAACGCTTCCCCGAAGCAGACAGCCTTGGCTGCGATCACGTGCTCCAGCGGACCGCCCTGGGTGCCTGGGAATACCGCTTTGTTGATTGCCTTTGCGTGTTCTTCCTTGCACAGAATCATGCCGCCTCTTGGTCCCCGCAGCGTCTTGTGGGTCGTCGTTGTCACCACATCCGCGTATGGCACCGGGCTCTGGTGAAGTCCTGCCGCTACCAGTCCCGCAATGTGCGCCATGTCTACGAAGAGAATCGCTCCGACTTCCTTTGCGATCTCCGCAAACAAATCAAACCGGATCGCCCTCGGATAAGCTGACGCGCCTGCC
>OBVA01000045.1_pt1 | contig 58084 bp, 53 predicted proteins | sample 1495021 | NCBI WGS metagenome assembly OBVA01 (sample SAMEA2579965, study PRJEB22360) | human gut metagenome | biome: human gut; feature: human-associated habitat; material: faeces | place: Denmark | collected 2008/2010
GTCTCTTGCTTGGTACTTTCCACTGTTTCCAGATGATGACTCTGAGTCTTGTCCTTAAGTGTGCGTCTATCTCTGTCATTACCGTTTTCATGGAACCAAGGGCATAGTAGTTGATCCACCCTCTCGTTACCTGATTGATTTTCTCAATCTTGCTCTTGACTGTTCCCGGCATCTTCCTACAAGTCAGTTCTTTTAGCCTGTCTTTGAATTTCTTCACAGATTCCTGGTGAGGTCTGCTCTTCCATTCTTTTGTCTTGCTGTCCTTGTAGAATCCGAAACCAAGATATTTCAGCTTCAGCGGTCTTGTGATGTGGGTCTTAGTCATATTGACCTTTAACCCCAGTTTCCTCTGTATCCAATCTGATACCGTCCGCATCACTCTTTTTGCACTCGATTCGCTTTTGACCGCTATCACACAATCATCTGCGTATCTTGTGAACCGGAGCCCTCTTGTCTCCAACTCCTTATCCAGTTCATTCAGCATGATGTTTGACAGCAGCGGCGACAGGTTTCCGCCTTGTGGGGTCCCGAGTTTTGTTTCCTCGTAACCCTGCGGTGTCATGACTCCTGCTTTCAGATACCTGCGGATTAGGGATTCCGTATCGCCATCGTTGATAATGTTGTGGACCAGGCTCATCAATCTATCCTGTGGTACATTATCAAAGAATTTCTCCAGGTCGATATCTACTATCCATTCATAACCCTCGTTTAGATATACGAGCAGTTGCCGGATTGCCATTTCACAGCTCCTGTTCGGTCTAAAGCCATAGCTCCATTCCGAAAACAGCGGCTCACACATGGGACTTATTACCTGCACGATACCTTGCTGAATCACCCGGTCCATTACGGTCGGGATTCCCAGTTTTCTCACTCCGCCGTTCGGTTTCGGTATTTCCGCTCTCCTGACCGGCTGGGGTTTGTACTTCCTGTTCCTGATTTGATTCCTGATACTCTCCCAGTTCTCTTTGATATAGTCGCCGAGTTCTTCAATCGTTACCTCATCCACTCCTCCTGCACCTTTATTGGCACAGACTCTTTTGTATGCGGTGTTCATGTTGTCTTTAGAAAGTATCTTTTCCAACAGTTCTGACATTGCCTTGTGTGCTTTCTCCTTTCCGTTTCCATGGATTCACCCTAAGTTATGCAGTACCTGCTCATTTACGTTTTGCCCTTCCTGCTGTCAGGTATTCCATGGAGCATACATTTGATTACACGGTTACATTGTTCGGCCCTTCAGCAACGTCCATTTCAGGGCCTTGCCTATTACGGCTTCTGCTGACTTCTCACAGTTCGTTGTTACTACAGTGGATTTCACCGTCTGTGAGACCTCGCGGGATAAGCCTGTCAGTCTTTCCTCGTCTACCTGCCTGATTTACGCACATGGGTTACGGTTGCCTTTAGGACTTCGCTACGTTTGGCTAGCTTATCCGCCATGTACGCCTTATATCAGGTTTCTGTTCGTCAGGCTACGATTTCGCTATCCCTTCTTCTCACCCACACCTCACGATGTAAACCTTGGGAGTCGCTATGGGGTTCGTCGGCAACTACGCCCCTTGTGGACTTTCACCACAGACTGACGGCATGCCCGTCATACACGACAAAAGGCGAAAGTTTCGCCTTTCGCCTTATAGTATGATCTGCTGTTCTTCTAAGACTAAATTCGCCATGATTTCAAAGCCTTAAATCATAAAGGATACTAGCTTATCGATATCTTCTTTTTCGTAAGCGATGATCTCCTTTTTTTATTTTGTCTATCTTTAGTATAGCTTATTTTCCTGCAATTACAATATCCTTTTCACGGATTTCGATTTTTTTCTCCTTGAGGAGCCGTCCCACCGCACGTTTGAATTCGTTTTTGCTCATCTCAAATTCGCCGCGGATTGTCTCCGGAGACGCCTTGTCTGTAAATGGAATACGTCCACCGTTCTTTTCCATGTATTCCACGAGTTTTGCCGCATCCACATCCATCTGGATAAAGGCTTTTTCCCGCACGCTTAAATCAAGTTTTCCATTGTCCTTGACTGCGGCTACTCTCGCCCGGATCGTCTCGCCCACCCGGTATGTATGATAAACTTCGCGTTTCGGGATCAGTGCGGAATATTTGCCGTCCACAGCCACAAACACACCGAATCGGTCACTGAGTTCATATACGATTCCCTCTACCATATCGTCTTTCTGATACGGAGAATCGCAGGAAAGTTTCTCATACACTTTCATAGTCGCACAGAGACGCGCACTCTTGTCAATGTAGAGACTTACGAGTATGTTGTCGCCCTTTTTCACTGGTGTCGTCTGCTCACGGAACGGGAGGAAAAGATCTTTCTCCAGACCCCAGTCGAGGAATGCTCCATTCTTCCCGGTGTCGATGACTTCCAGTATTGCTAGTCCGCCAAGAGTGAGCTTCGGTTCGTTGGTTGTCGCGATCAGCCGGTCCCGGGAATCTTTATATAAAAATACTTCCACCGGATCTCCGGGCTCCAGCCCCCTTGGCACCTGCTTTTTCGGGAGGAGGACATGCTCTGACTCCGTCCCCAGATATACGCCGAAATCCACTTCCTTCTCCATCATCAATACTTGTTTTTCACCCAATTTCATCACTTTTGTTCTCCTTTATGCTTTAGCTCAATCACCGCATATGGTTTCCCATCCCTATCACACAACGCTGCCGTTGCCGCGCCGCCTTCTGTCGTGTACACAGGATAAAGGATATCTCCGTAAACAGCTGATTTCTTATATTCTACGCGCAGACTCTGAAAGTCCGTCTCCACGCCGTTTTCCTCCAGAAGCTCCACTGCCATCTGGACATACTGACAATTATTAACATGATGGTTTGTGTCAATATGGTACTTCCGGACTTTGACCGGAATGCCTTTGATTCCTTCTTGGGGCATCGCTACTTTCCGGGACGCGTACTCCATTGGATACGGCTCTTCCATCCCGTAGCGGGTGACTTCTTCCTCAGATGGCCTGGTCGGCCGGCCGGCCTCCAGATCCATATAGACCCAGATCGAATTGGCGTATGCCACGACTTCACCATCTTTATCCTGCATAATAAAATTCCGGTCTCCAAAAAATCCATGAAATCCACTGGCCCATGTAGATGTGCTGACGGTTTCCCCCAGTTTCGGGTAGCGTCGTACTTCTACCTGCCAGGAAGAAAGTATCCATGCCTTTTTGTGTTCCTCAAGATATTTCGTCCCCACACCCAGATCCTCCGACTGGAAGATGCTGGCATCCTGAAATGTATTGATGATCCCCGGCAGAGTCATGCATCTGTCCGCCGATACTTCGCTAAGCCGTACCCTTGTTTTAATCTCGTACATATGATCCCTCTCTTACTTTTCTTTTGATTCTGCCACAAAACTCTTTTCCATTGTAATGACACATTGATAGCGCTCGTCCAGACGATGAATTTTTTCTGTCACCAGACGCTGCAATGTGTTCTCTTCTTCTTTATCATACCCGTGAGGAAGCACCATGTCAAAGATCAGATTGATACGGTGTTCTCCTGAGACCATACGGAAATCATGGATGCTTGCATCCGGATCTGCCTGTGTTACGATATCCTCCACTTTTTTTCTTACCTTAATTACATCCTGATCTTTTGTCTCTATAGGATCCATATGAATCAGAAGATAGGTCCCAAGATATTTTCTGGCATCCCGCTCAATCTTATCGATGACCTCGTGAGACACTTCAATATTGACGTCGTTTGGTACTTCCGCGTGAATAGATGCCATGCTTCTGCCCGGTCCGTAATTATGTACCAGCAAATCGTGGGTCCCTACAATTCCATCGTAGGATTCCACAAATTTCGTAATTTCGTCACATGTCTCCTGCGGCACTGCCTCACCAATGAGGGGTTCCAGAGTATCTTTTGCGATACCAACGCCCGCCCACATCACGACGAGAGCGACGCCAATCCCTACAAAGCCGTCAATATTGATTCCCGTAACCCGGAAAAATAAAACGGACAGGATCGTAGCCGTCGTCGTCGCTACATCACCCATTGCGTCGGCTGCCGTCGCCATCATCACTTTGGAATTGATCTTTTTGCCCAGCTTCCTGTTAAAGAAAGCAAGCCAGATCTTAACTCCGATGGAAAACATCAGGATCACCACAGACACTGTGTTAAATTTCAGGATCTCCGGCTGCCGGATTTTTCCAATGGCGTCTTTTAGAAAGGTAAATCCTACCTCCAGAACAATGAAAGCCACAATAAGCGCCGCAATATACTCGATCCGTCCGTGTCCAAACGGGTGCTCCTCGTCGGCTGGCTTTTCCGCCATCTTGACGCCTACAAGCCCGATAATCGACGAGCCTGCGTCCGAGAGATTGTTGAAGGCGTCCGCCGTGACAGAGATACTGTGAAGCACAATGCCGATACCTCCTTTCACAAGGAATAAAAAGACATTGCAAAAGATCCCCACCATACTCGCCAGTACGCCGTATGCTGTACGTACTGCTACTGTCTCTGTATGTTCATAGTTTTTGACAAACCGTCTTACTAAAAATTCTGTCATTCCTTTTCCCTTTCGTCTTTTGTTCTGAAGCTTTAGAGCCCCTCCTACGACCCAAAGAAAAACCATTTCACTTTGAATTTTGAGGTCGCCGTTACCATATCGTACTCATCGTCTGTCAGAACATGCTTGAGCTGCTTTTTCCCTTTTTCGGGTACGACTGCCCGGACACTGTCGATAAAACAAAGATTCGGGTAGAGCACACACCACCAGTTGTGGCCTTTGGCTTCCCCAATCTGGATTCGGAGTGCCTCGTAGGAACCTGCCGGAAAAGTGACGTCCCCATAGCTCTTCTCAGGGAAGTCTGTCCACTCCAAAGCTGCCTGCACCGGATAGGAATATCCTTCCCTTCGGACCGTCTCCTCGGCCACCTCCTCAATCCCGGTTAAATGGCTTCGGATAAAGTTCTTGGTCTCTTCCAGGCTATTACAGTCCATCTTTGCTTCGAGCCAGGATACAACCTCATCCTTGACTGTCATCTTCAGCTCCTGATCCTCTTTGCTGTCGCTGTTTGCAAGCACATGGAAGCGCAGCACTTCCTCCGCCATGTGCTTCTGTGCCGTTTCCATCTTAGCACTGACCGTCTCCGTACGCCAGACACAGGCAGTCAGCATCGCAGAAAGGATGACAGCCGAAACTGCCATCACCCATTTTCGTTTTCTCTCCGTCATCATCCAAACTTTCCTCCCGTTACTTTCATCTGAAATTTAACAGGAGTATTGCCGGATCTCCGGGATTTATTCTGTTTTTTCCGGATTTCTGTTCCGGCGGATCGTCTCCAGGACGGCCTGGGCCTGCTTGTCAATGTGGACGGCGATCTTTTCTTCCGCCTGCCCCTTCTGTCCAGCTTCCAGATAGCTGATGAGCTCCTTGTGCTCCCTGGAAATCTGCGGGTGAAACTCCCTGTGCTTTAAGTATTCCACCCGGTAACGATACATCTGCTCACCCAAATTGCTCAGAAGCTGGATCAGCCTCTGATTGTCTGTCGAGCGGTAAATAATATCATGGAAATGGACATCTGCTTCTGCGGTCCTTGTCACATCATCCGAGGTCAGGGACCGGTCAAATTCCTCTGCCGCCTCTTTGAGCGCTTCGATCTGCTCCCCGGAAATCCGGTCGCAGCTTAAGCTTACCGCCAGCACCTCCAGGGCTCTTCTGACTTCAAGCACGTCCCTCATACTCTTCTCTGTGATCTCCGCGACCTCCGCTCCCCGTCTTGGGATCATCAGCACCAGCCCCTCAAGCTCCAGCTTCCGGATCGCCTCCCGGATCGGAGTCCGGCTGACGCCGAGCTTTTTTGCAAGGCGCACTTCCATCAGCCGCTCTCCCGGCTTTAGTTCGCCACGTAAAATCGCCTGACGCAGTGTCTGAAACACCACGTCTCGCAGCGGAAGATACTCATTCATTTCTGCTCCGAAATCTGCTTCCATTCATCGCTCCTCCTGTTCTTTCGTACATTGTGAATGGTTGTCGTGTAAATCTGTCTTGCAAGTCCCAACTGTCGAATCTGTTCCGCCGTCTTCTTTGCCATACTTCGCTCTTTGAAAAGACCAAATACGGTCGGACCGCTTCCGCTCATCATCGCATTGATGGCTCCGCCTTTGATCATTTTCTCCTTGATCTGTGTAATCACCGGATACTCTGTCTCTGTCACATTCTGTAGGACATTTCCCATGGATCCGGCCACCCGGATGAGATCCCGGTCCTTTAAACCTTCGATAATCCCGTCTATATCCGGATGATCTACGATCGCCAATGCGTCCAGTTTCTCATAGACGAGCTTTGTGGACACGGAAATCGGCGGCTTTGCGATGAGCAGATGGCACTTTGGCATGGCAGGGAGTCTGGTCAGCTTCTCCCCGATCCCCTCCGCAAGCGCAGTCCCGCGCATGATGCAGTACGGGACGTCCGCGCCAAGGGTCACGCCCCGTTCCATCAGTTCTTTTTCACTTAACTTCCACCCGAACATCCGGTTCATGCCAAAGAGTACTGCGGCAGCGTCCGCGCTCCCGCCCGCCATCCCAGCCGCAACCGGGATATGCTTTTTCAAGTGGATCGCCACACCGCGCCTCTCACCGAATTCATCCAGAAGAATCTTCGCCGCGCGGTATGCGATATTTGTCTCATCTGTCGGCAAATATATGAGATTGGTGGACACGGTGATGCCCGGTTCCTGCCGTTTCTCTAGCGTCACCTCATCATACAGGTAAACGGTCTGCATAATCATCCTGACATCGTGATAACCGTTCTCTCTTTTTCCAAGTACATCAAGCCCCAGATAAATCTTCCCAAGTGCTTTTAGCTGAATCCGTTCCATCCAATCTCTCCTTGTTCTCACTCTTTTCTCTTCTGCCCCAATGGGACACTATGTATTTTGTATACATTTCTTTATAGTATACTCAAATTCTCCTTAAAAATCAATATCCTCTCACCTGGCTGGAGCCCTTTTTCCTTCTCGATTCCATTCACCTCGCAGATACTCTCCTCCGTTGTTCCAAAGCGTTTTGCAAGTCCAAAAAGATCATCTCCATCCTTGACTGCATACCCCACAATTCCCGGCCGCTTTGCAAGCTCTTCCATGGATCTCTCCTCCACAGTCAGTCCAGCGATATTCTCAATCGACACCGGACGCCGCACCAACGCCCTAAAAGAGACCGTCGCCTTGACCTCAGCTTTTCCCTGACCGAGGAGATTCACGGAGAGCTGCTCGATGTAGCCGTTTAACGAGCTGCGTACATCCGGGTACATCTCATTACATTCCAGCACACAGGTAAACGGTACCATACCCTGCCAAGTATCAAACGGAATATCATCATCCGGTTTGACATACAAAAATCCGATATGGAGGATGCCCTCTACCTGGATTCCTTCTTCTTTTGCTTCGGTTCTGACAATCTCAAGGCTGCCCGATGTATGGCAGATCTGAAAAATATTATCTTTCAGCTCCGGAAGAGAGAGTGTCTCACTGACGCTGCATTTGAGATGATTCTGCATGACAAGCTGCTCACACTCCTGCATTTCTTTCTGGACGGTGAGATTGCAGCTTAAAGAATAAAGATCCTCCAGAAGCTCCACCTCTTCCTCTTCAAAAACCGACGCTTTCACCTCCAGGGACGCTTCGATTCCGATGATCCGCATTTCCCCGTCCTCATCGAGTCTTGCTTCTGCATTCTCATCCGTAAAGGCAGTGTCAATCTGGTGGTACATCGTCTCATCCGCCCCCGGACACGGGATCCTGCCTTCAAAGCGCACCGGTTCCTCGATCCAGTTCAGTGTCTCATCCGGCGTTTCATAGAAACAGAATACCAACAGCTCGCCCTCCACGATGAGGCTGTCTGCCACCAGCTTCGTATCCAGCCGCTGTGGTTTCATATCCGTCCACAGCAGGGCGGCGATATTTTCCTTTCCTTTTGGGAGCCGGATCTCTTCCTTGATGCGGTAGGTATCCCGAAGAGTATTCTGCATTTTCAGAACCCGCCTGTCAGCCTTTTTCTTATAACATCGGTCAACGCCCTCCACGTCCACGGTCAGTTCCCCCTCTTCTCCTGTCTCCGGTACAAGAACCATTTCCGCCATCGTGCGGATATTGAGTTTCCGGGAGTGGATCATCACCGCCGTCACATCCGTCCGAGTGCTTCGGATCAGCCAGTCACCCCTCTCCTCCTCGGTATAAACCATCTCCTCAAACGGAAACTGACCGGACAATTCGGCCATCTTTTCTTCCGCCTCGTCCGTGACGTAAAGAATGTGAAACAATAGTTTCCCGTGGACTTTCACATAGTTATCCACCTTGCGGATTTCTTCGATCCGCAGCTCGCCCTCACTGATCATCACCTTTTTGATATCCTTTTTATTATCCGGCACATTGTAGTCCTCATCAATCAGAAACTGGTCCGTAACCGGTTTTCCACTCCACTGTTTTACAATCTGTTTTTTCACCAACTCCATAGGGAACCTCCTCATTCTTCAAATACAACATGTCTGTTATGATAATCCAGTTTGACAGCAATATAAGGCCACGTCGATTTCTCGATCACCTGCTCTTTTTCTCCCGGTCCTTTAAGCTCGGTACGAATATGTACGGCATTTTCCGTTGCGTAAAGTTCTTTCACCTCAATGCTGTACCCGCTGCTTTCCTTCTTCCCGTATCCTCTGACGAGAACCATCTGTCCCTGATCTGTATATGTCAGTTTCATCGGTTCGTCCTTTTTCTCCTCAATCGTTGCCTGTAGTTCCTCTGGTATGTCTTCCTTTTCCAGGACCGTAAAATCCAGTTCCTGCTTCTTCTCCCCTCCAAGATCCGTAACCGAGCACCCGGCCACCAAAAAAAGGAAAAGTATCGCAGTACAGGAGAAGATGATTTTTCGGAAATTTCCTGCTTTTTTGCCCATACGATGCGATCCTGCTTTTTCTCTTTATCATCTTACACAAAGTTCCTGAAAAAAATGACAAAACCGGATTTCTTTTCCAGCATTTTTATAGTATAATGATAGTACTTTGTTGATATGTCGTTTCTCGACATGTTGTCTATTAAACTTTTTTGGAAAGGAACTAATCCTATGATTCGCTTTATCTGTGTCGCCATTTTTCTGGTGGTCTTCCTGATTCTTTCCATTCCGGTCTTCTTCGTGGAATGGCTGATCGGAAAGAAAAACCGGGAAACGAGGGATTTTTCTTCCCTGCGGATTGTCCAGTGGGGATTTCGTTGTATCCTGCGGATCGCTGGCGTAGAGACTACAGTGATCGGCCTTGAGAATGTGCCGGATGAACCGGTACTCTTTATCGGGAATCACAGAAGCTATTTTGACATTCTTCTGACTTACTCCCGCTGCAAGCGTCTGACCGGCTATGTTGCCAAGAAGGAAATGGAGAAGATTCCGTTGCTCTCCACGTGGATGAAGTATCTTTACTGCCTGTTTCTGGATCGTCACGACCCGAAGCAGGGGATGAAGACAATCCTGACAGCGATTGATTATATCAAACGCGGTATCTCGATCTGCATCTTCCCGGAGGGCACGAGAAATTCGGGAGAGGAGTTAAGCCTTCTTCCTTTTAAGGAGGGCTCTTTTAAGATCGCCGAGAAAACCGGGTGCGCCATCGTCCCGATCAGTCTCAACAATACCGCAGAGATGTTTGAGGCTCACTTTCCTAAGATCAAAAAGACCCACGTCGTCATCGAGTACGGCGCTCCGGTCTACCCGAAGGATCTTGACAAGGAGACAAGAAAGCATCTCGCCCCGTATTTTGAGCAGATCATCAAAGAGACCATTCAGAAAAATGTAGAAATCGTATAGAAATAAACGGGTGGAAATTTGTATGTCTCCACCCGTTTTTATGTACTCTATTCATTTTTCAAAAAAGCTTCTATTTCGAGAACAGCCTGCTCTTCGTCGCATCCCTCAGCTGTGATCTCAATTTCCATTCCCTTTGACGGTTGAAATGCCATCATTCCCATAATACTCTTTGCGTTGACCTGCATCTCCCCGCTCTTCAGTAAGATCCGGCTCTGGAACTGGCATGCAATACGAACCAGTTCGGCCCCCGGAGCCTCATATCTGCTTCCAAAATCTGCTGCTGTCACGTTTCGTGTGGTCATATTGACTCCTCCTTCCATCTGGAAATGTCCTTTTTTTACATCTATTATATACTACTTCTCCCAGCCTTTCAATTTCAACACGGATTTTTCTTCCCCTTTGCCCGGATGAGTGCTATAATGTTTCCAGCATTATGCTGAATCACCAGAAGTGCCAAAAGGCACATTCCGGGTTGATACGCGGTCGCCAAGGTCACATCATGCCCAGACTTTGGCCCATCGCTATTTTATAATATAGGCTGTGTGTCAGGCCGCACAGCGAAAGGAAGTGTATCCAATGCTGGAACGTAATTTAACATTATTGACAGATTTGTATGAGTTGACAATGATGCAGGGATATTTTAAGGAGAAGGATCACGACAAAGTTGTTGTCTTTGACGTTTTTTATCGTGCCAATCCATGTAACAACGGCTACGCCATCGCGGCCGGACTCGACCAGGTGATTGAGTATATCAAGGGACTTCATTTTTCCTATGAAGCGGTGGACTATCTCAGAAGTCTTCACATCTTCGACGAAGACTTTCTTCATTATCTAAGTGGATATCATTTCAGCGGTGATATCTATGCCATTCCGGAGGGAAGTGTGATCTTCCCAAGGGAACCTCTCATCAAGGTGGTGGCCCCAATCATGGAGGCACAGCTTGTGGAAACCGCAATCTTAAATATTGTCAACCATCAGTCCCTCATAGCCACCAAGACCGCCCGCATCGTTTATGCGGCAAACGATGGAGGTATCATGGAATTCGGTCTTCGCAGGGCACAGGGGCCGGACGCCGGACTTTACGGGGCGAGAGCTGCCATGATTGGCGGATGTGTCGGCACGTCTAATGTACTGGCCGGACAGATGTTTCATGTTCCGGTCATGGGCACGCACGCCCATAGCTGGATTATGAGTTTTCCGGATGAGTACCAGGCATTTAAAGCTTATGCCAGAATGTATCCGGACTCCTGCACCCTTCTCGTGGATACCTACGACACATTGAAATCCGGTGTGCCGAATGCCATCCGCGTCTTTCGTGAGATGCGGGAAGAGGGAATCCGGTCCAAAAGCTTTGGAATCCGTCTGGACAGCGGGGATCTTGCATATCTTTCTAAGAAGGCTCGCAAGATGTTAGACGATGCGGGATTCCCAGACGCAAAAATTTCTGCTTCCAACGATTTGGATGAATACCTGATTCACGACCTGAAACAGCAGGGTGCCGCCATCGATGTCTGGGGTGTAGGAACCCACCTGATTACGTCTAAGGACTGCCCGTCCTTTGGGGGCGTCTATAAGCTGGCCGCCATCCAGGATGAAAACGGTGTGTTTGTACCAAAGATCAAGCTCTCCGAGAACACGGAAAAGATTACCAATCCGGGCAACAAAACAATCTACAGGATTTACGAAAAGGAGACCGGAAAGATCAAGGCTGACCTGATCTGCTTTGCGGATGAGACTTTTGATGAAAATGACGATCTTCTGCTCTTTGACCCCATCGAGACATGGAAAAAAACGCGGATGAAGGGCGGCACCTATACAATGCGTGAGATGCTCGTCCCGGTTTTCATAAACGGAGAATGTGTCTATCACTCGCCGTCCGTCATGGAAATCGCCGAATACTGCCGTCAGGAAAAAGATACTCTGTGGGATGAGACGAAGCGTCTCTTCTACCCGCACAATGTGTATGTGGATCTTTCAGATCGCTTATATCAGGTTAAGAAAGAGCTTTTGGACCAGATGAGTATGGATAATTTATAAGGAGGAATCGAAGACTATGAGAATCATTGTTTTGGCAGGAGGACTCAGCACGGAGCGGGACGTTTCCCTTAGTTCCGGCGCCGGTATATGCCGTACATTAAGAGAAAAAGGACACGACGCTTTTCTTCTGGATCCGTTTCTGGGACTTCCGGACGCGGGAGACAATCTGGAAGCAGTTTTTACAAGACCTGATGCGGGGCTTTCCCTTGCATCAGGCATCCGTTCTACAGAGCCGGATCTGGAAGCGGTGAAAGCTTCCAGAGAAGACAAATCCGACTGCTTTTTCGGAGCCAATGTCATCGAACTTTGCCGTCTCGCGGATATCGTATTCATGGGACTGCACGGTGATGTAGGTGAAAACGGAAAGCTTCAGGCTGCCTTTGACGTCCTTGGCATCCGTTACACAGGGTCTGGCTCCCTTGGCTGTGCCCTGTCCATGGACAAAGAGATCACCAAGGTGATTTTCGAGGCAAATCATATTCCGACCCCAAAGGGAACCTGGATGAAACGGTCCACCGCGGATCACTCCCTTGCCTCCACCGGACTTCCACTTCCGCTTGTTGTAAAGCCTTGCTCTGGTGGTTCCAGTATCGGAGTCTACATTACACAGACGGAGGAGGAGTTTGATAAAGCAGTCAAAGAGTCCTTCCGCTATGAGGATGAGATCATTATTGAAGAATACATCAAAGGTCGAGAGCTCGCCTGCGGTGTGATCGACGGAAAGGCCCTTCCGGTCATCGAAATCTGTCCGAAAACCGGATGGTTTGACTATGCCAATAAATACCAAGACGGCATGACAGAGGAGATCTGCCCTGCCCGTATCCCGGAAGAGACAGCAAAGAAAATCCAGGCAATTTCCGAGCATGCGTTTCAAGCACTCAAGCTCGATGTCTATGCCCGTGCGGATTTCCTTCTGACAGAGGACGGCAACATCTATTGTCTGGAGTATAACAGCCTTCCGGGCATGACGGCCGCAAGTCTTCTTCCGAAAGAGGCAAAGGCCGCCGGTATTGAGTTTGGAGAGCTCTGTGAACTGCTGATTGAAAAATCGATGGACGCCCGTTACTGCGGGTAATCACCAAAGACAGGAGAAAACATATGAAAGGGTTATCACTGGCAAATATTGCCTCCGCCTGCGGCGGTACATATAGGGGTTCTGAGGACGCTCGAAACCGGGAAATCACAGGAGTGGCCATCGACAGCCGCAAAATCGAAAAGGACTTCCTCTTCGTCCCAATCAAGGGCGCAAGGGTGGACGGACACGACTTTATTGAACAGGTCATGGAAAAGGAGGCTCTTTGCACCTTATCCGAGCATCCGCTTACCGGGGCGCGGTATCCTTATATCCTTGTAAACTCCACCGAGCAGGCTTTAAAAGATCTGGCACACTTTTATCGAAGTCAGCTTGATCTGAAAGTCATCGGAATTACTGGAAGCGTGGGAAAAACGAGTACCAAGGAGCTGATCGCTTCTGTCCTAGAACAGAAATATCGGGTGCTGAAAACAGAGGGGAATTATAATAATGAAATCGGACTCCCACTGACGATTTTCCGTCTGACCGAGGAAGATGAGATTGCTGTTCTGGAAATGGGAATCGACCATTTCGGGGAAATGCACCGTCTGGCTGATATTGCCCGCCCAAACGTCTGTGTCATTACCAATATCGGATACGCGCATCTGGAAAATCTCGGATCACGGAAAGGAATTTTACAGGCAAAAACGGAAATGTTCGACCATTTACAGCCGGAGTTTGCGGTTGTTTTAAACGGGGACGACGATATGCTCCGCACGGTGACCGATGTGCACGGACAAAAACCGGTCTTCTTTGGCATCGATTCCGCCGCCCCGGTCTTTGCCTCCCACATCGAAAACAGAGGGTTAAAAGGGACGCTCTGCACCATCCAGCTTCCTGCATGTGGAGACTTTTCTGAGACCACCATCCAGGCTGACATCCCGATTCCGGGCAAACATATGGTGTACAATGCGCTCGCAGGCGCCTACATCGGGCACCTCTTTGGACTTTCCCCAGAGGAGATCGAGACAGGAATCCATTCCCTTCAGCCGGTGACCGGGCGTAACCATCTCATTGAAACGGACACCCTGATGATTTTGGACGACTGTTACAATGCCAACCCGGCATCCATGCGGGCGTCCCTCGACGTCCTTGCACTTGCCACAGGTCGTAGAGTCGCGGTCATGGGGGATATGAAGGAGCTGGGAGAGAATGAGGAGCAGCTTCATTTTGAGACCGGAGAGTATGCCGCCAGAAAGGGCATTGACACTATCGTCTGTATTGGACCGCTGGCCTGTCAGATGTACCTTGGAGCCAAGAATCTTGCTTCCGGCAATACAGTTCTTCACTATACCGGCAAGAAGGAATTTTTACACGATCTTCCGTCCTTGTTTGAGGCCGGGGATACTGTTCTTGTAAAAGCGTCCAATAGTATGAAGTTTTCGGAAATCGTGGAGGCGCTCACCGAATTCGAAGCTAACACGAAAGATGAGATAGAAAAAGGAGCCAAACAATGATAGACTATCAGATTCTTGCCCTGGATCTGGACGGAACACTCACCAACTCCCAAAAACAAATCACGCCTCCCACACGGGAGGCGTTAATCCGGATTCAGGAAGCCGGAATTAAAGTGGTCCTGGCAAGCGGACGTCCGACAACCGGGGTGCTTCCCCTTGCCAGAGAACTGCAGTTGCAACGATTCGGAAGCTACATTCTCTCCTTCAACGGAGGAAGAATTACTGACTGTCGAAGCGGTCAGACTGTTTACAATCGTCTTCTGCCAAAAGATGTGGCAAAGCCCCTCTTCGAACTTATCAAAGACGCTCCGGTCGACATTGTCGGTTACTCCAGTCGTGGTATCCTCTCCGGACTTCAGACAAATGAGTACACCAAATTGGAGTCCACAATCAACGGGCTCCCTGTTATCCATGTAGATAACTTTCCGGCTTCTGTTGAACAGGAGAATAATAAATTTCTTATTACCGGAAACCCGGACGATATCGCCATGGTAAAAAAACGGCTGATTCCTTACTTTCACGGACTTCTAAATATTTACTGCTCCGATCCGTTCTTTCTGGAGATCATGCCGCAGAATATCGATAAGGCACACTCCTTGTGTAAACTCCTTTCCAGTATCGGACTCACCACAGAGCAGATGGTCTGCTGCGGAGACGGCTGTAATGACATCACAATGCTTGAAACCGCCGGCCTTGGTGTCGCTATGGCAAATGCACAGACTGCCGTGAAAGAAGCGGCAGATTACATTACATTGTCCAACGACGAAGACGGGGTACTACATGTCATTGAGAATTTTTTCATTGTTTCTGAATAATTACAACCTTTTGGCCGGGTTCCGTCGCATCGGAACCCTATGCAGTCAGAAACAAAATAAAATAGAAAATGAAAATAGCCGCTGCAACAACGGCAAGTACTGTAAGAATCTTCTTTTTCATTTTTTCACTCCTGTTATTTCTCACGAAACGTAATCTTATATTCTTTCAGGTCATATTCTTTTGCGAAGAACTCCTTGAGGATCGTCTCTGCATTGCTTTTTGCGTTTTCCAAAAGTCCGTTACTGACAGCGTCTTTTTCTGCCTGCTTCTGCATATCCTCAAATCCATCATTGATCTCCTCCAGTCTGATCTGCCGAAAAATACTCTCCTCCTCGTGGTAAACCTGGAAGGAATCCTGTTTCATCTCGCTACTTAAGATCCTGGCCTCGGGCAGCCGTACTTCGATTATCTTATCCTTGAGATCCCAGTCAATGTCCCCAAAATCAATTCCCGCCTTGATCTCGAAATCCATGCTGTAAATATATTTGCTTTGTGTAAACGGAATCTGGATACCAAACAATTCTCTGGATCCCTCCTGCACCCCAACTTCCGTCGTGTAGGCACACTGAGTCGCCAGCTCTCCGATATCTTCAAATCCAAGCTTTGTTGTCTTACTCTCCGTGAAGAACGTTTTGCGGACGCCGAAAATCACTACCGCCACGACAACAAGAATCAAAAGGATTTTGATGATTTTCTGTGAAAGATAAAATTTCAAAAGTCCAAAGCCGCCTCTTTTTCTCGTACCTTGTTCCTGATGTTGACTCATCATGTTCTCTCCTTTGTATTATTTTCCATACTTTTTTCAGGCACCTTTCATTATTACGGAAAACCGATCCTCCGTCAACGTTTTTTCTTCTCTCTCCTCGGCGCCGCCATCTTATAACACTGCCATATCTTCAGACTTCCTTACACAGAATATGACGGAGCGATCCACCGTACTTCTCCTTGGTTTTCCGGATCTGGTACCCTCTTTTCCGTACATTGGAAAGGCTGTACGGATTGTCCGGGTGGACGGTTACAAGAAGATAGTGGATGCCACGCTTCTTCATTTCCTTCTCGCATGCTTCCATCATCCGATCCTGAAGGTGATGCCCCCGGTATAGAGGATCCACTACCGCTGTGTCCATATGGGCACTGACAAGTAACTGTTCCTTAGAAAATCCGAGATCCTTTCCAAGATTGTACTCTACATCTCCTGGAATCTCCGCAAGGAAACATCCGGCCAGAGAGCCCTTTTTCGTGCCACCCTTTACCCGTGCTATAACCGCAAATCCGGTCGTCTCATCCTCCTTTAAGCAGGTCACAAGGAAATCCTTTCCTCCGTCATAAAACCAGTCAGAATTCTCCATATGAACCACGGTCTTTTTCATCAGCTTACGAATATCCGCCAGATCGGATTCCTCTGCTTTCTGAATCGTAAAATCTACCTCGTTGATCTCTCTCCATGCCTCCTCATAAGCTTTCTGCGTACCGGCATCGAAACAGATCATCGTCACCTCTTTTATCATACTTTGGGTACGAAGAAAGATGAGGATCTCACGAACCGCCGTTCTGGAAGCTTTCTCCACCGGATACCCGTAGATTCCCGTACTGATGGACGGAAACGCCACCGTTTTCAGTCCATAAGAAGCCGCAATCTTCAGGCTGTTCTGATAGCAGGACGCGAGAATCTTCTCCTCACCCTTTGTTCCGCCCTGATAGACCGGTCCAGGCGTATGAATCACATATCTGGCAGGAAGGTGAAAACCCTCCGTAATCTTCGCCTCTCCAGGTGTGCATCCGCCAAGTTTCCTGCACGCCGCCAGAAGTCCCGGCCCTGCCGCCGAATGGATAGCGCCGTCCACACCGCCTCCCCCTAAGAGGGACGGATTTGCCGCATTGACAATCGCATCCACCTTGCACTGTGTAATATCGCCCCTGATAATCCGAAATATCCCCATCTTTACCTCCCGTATTGCAATTTTCCTCTGCTGATTTCCCGGACAACTCCGGGAATATCCCGGATAGATGCTGCCTTTCTCTCGATCCGGTTCTGGCTCTCCTCGTCCGGCTGCGTCAAATCCGGCACCATCACCACATGACATCCGGCGCCATACGCCGCCCGGATTCCGTTTGGAGAATCCTCCACCGCCACACAGTCCTGCGGTTCTTTCTGAATCTTTTCACAGGCGTACAAGTACACATCCGGGAACGGCTTTCCACGCTCTACCATATTCGCACAGATGACAGCATCAAATAACTCTAAAATTCCAATATCTCTTAGATACTGTCTCGCTCTCGTTTCATCTGTCGCCGTCACCACCGCCGTCTGGTATCCTTCCTGGCTAAGGACTTGAAGCACCTCTTCCACGCCATCCTTTTTCTCTATTCCGTGTACCCGGATATGCTCTTGCATCAGTTCCTTTCTCCGCTCCCTAATTGTCCAGTAGTCATACTGCTCTCCATATTTTTCGGCAAACCAGGGCGCCGCATATTTCCCGGCAAAGCTCCGGAACGCATAACACTCTTCAAGACTTAAAAGAAGCCCCGCCTCTGCCGCAGCCTGTCTCCAGAAGCGGGTCAGATATTTTTCTGTGTCAATCAGCACGCCGTCCATATCAAATAATACTGCCCTGATCTTTCTCACTGTTTCCAAATTCCCTCCATTTTCTCTACTACCAGAGACTTCACTGTGCCTTTCTCCTGTACGTGGAACTCAAAGTTTCCGGTCTCTGACTGCTGGTAAAATTTCTTCGCCCCCGCTGCCTGTCCGTCATTTAAGAATACTTCGCACACGTTCCGGTCCACAAATACTTCTACCGTGGTAACATCACTGATTTCCGCCGGATAGAGAATATTTTTTGCTCCTTCTCCCACGGTCCGGAAACGGCACTGGCCATCTTTTTGCTCCAGATACAGCTTCCTGTCTTTCCACTTATAAAGTGTCATTCGAAAATCTGATGGTTTCTCCATCTCTAATTTGACATAGTAGGTGTTGCCCTCAATTCCGGTAACCTCCACGTCCTCCCCGCATCCTTCGTAGACCGGGTAGCGGATAAGCCGGTAGATTCCCTGAACCGGATTCTGGTAAAGTTTCCCGTCCTTGATGTGAAGTACCCTCGGAATGCTCATACTTCCGCACGCACCGTTTGGCGATTTGACGTGCTCCTTTGCCACGTCGCTGATCCAGCCGACAGCCACCCGTCCGGTCTCCGTATCGATAGTCTGCACCGCATAGAAATCTGCGCCAAAATCATAAAGCCCTCTGGCCTCCTCATGGAACTGATCCTGATACCATTCTCCGATGTGGTAATAGATGCTGTTTTTTCTTCCGTGCCCGTCCACATGCCCGCAGTATCCGGCAGTCAATACCCACTGGTTGTCAAGACGGAAGAGATCCGGACATTCCAGAGGAAAATTCTCCTCCTCCTTTTGTTCCTCAAAAATCTCGCCACAGTACGTCCACTGCGCCAGATTGTAGGATTTATAAAGGGATATGGCCGGATGCTCTTCACCCCTGATACCGATAAGCATCTTATATTCTCCATTCTCATAAAATACTTTCGGGTCCCGGAAATCCCGGCCCTCCGGGCCTTCAATAATCCGGCTCTCCCGCTCCCAGTTCAGGCCGTCCCGGCTCTCCGTCATCACCTGATACTCCCTGAAAGCTGTCCTATCTCTTCTCTTTCCGATGTGGCGCGTAAAAAACAGTCTGAGCTTCTGCTCCTCGTCAACCAATGCCGTCCCTGAAAAAGCGCCGCCCACCAGCTCCGGATAGTTCAAAATCTCCTGCTGCGGCTCCATACACACCGGAAGATGTACCCAGTGGATTAAATCCTGGCTTACCGCATGTCCCCAGTACATATTATCCCACTCCTCAGAAAATGGGTGAAACTGGTAAAACAGATGATAATACCCATGATAAACACAAAATCCATTCGGATCATTCATCCATCCCTTTGGTGGGGAAAGGTGGTACTGGTTACGGATGGGCGTGTCATACCATTCACCCCACTGACTCCTGTCATAAAATCTTCCGTCCTGGATCATGCAGATGCCTCTCTCCAGCATCTGCTCACAGCCGCTTAAATAGGCATAGGAAATCTCGCAGTTCTCAGCCGACACCTCATAGGTCGTCCCCGGATTCACCGTAATTTTCAGCCACTTTCTGTATTGACTGATCTGAAACATTTTGCGCGCACTTCCGGAAACCATATAAAGTCTGCCTGTCTCCCCAGGTTCTGTCTTAATAAACAATTCCAGTTGTCTGTATTTTTGCGTATTAAATCTCATGTTCTTCCTCCTGTACTCAGGCGTATTTGTCATCAGCTCTTACCCTTACAGTGTATCACAAAGCAACGCATTTAAAAAGCGGTATCCCCTCCGAACGTGTAACGATTCAGCTCTCTTGTCTGATTCATTACGACAGAATCTCTCCGGAGACGATACCGCCTCTTTATCTTAGAAAAATATACTCAGCACAGTTCCTCCGATCAAAAACGCAAGTAAAAGAGCAAGCAGAACTCCCATACTGCTCCTAAGCCACCTCGGACTCTTCACAGTCTGATCGGTAATCTCATCTTCCGGCTCCACCTCAAGCTCCGTCTGAGCCAGAATCGAATCGATAATCTCCTTTGCCTCCTGTGCATCCCTTTCATCTACAAAAATCTTCTCTCCATAAATAGAATTCCCCGTATAGACATCCATGACCCCTCCGGAACCCCTTGCCTCCCGGAAGCCCTGAATATCGTTTCTCTGAAGTGCCTCTAAAAGCATCTCGGCCTCAATCCGATCCCCTGCGGTGTAAATACTGACCGGACGCATAGCCTCCACACTTTCCTGTCTTACTGCTCTCATACAAACACCTCTTTTCCTTTACATCAGCGGAATGTATGTCAAAGATTTCTACTATTATTATAATCCTTTTATGTACTTTTTCCAAGGGTTACCCCTATTTCCCTTCCGAAAAAATATATAGATTTTCTCTTGACAATTTTCTGCTTTAGATCTATTATGATATCAAAATAATATCACTTTAACTCATGTAAGACTGAAGGAGGAAGAGTTATGGAGACAAAACAATCTTTGGTTCACGAAGAACGCATTATCAATGCGAAAAATGGATTTCTTATGTTATTTGTCAGCACACTGCTGCTGGCTGCCAGCATCGCCATGTGCATCTTGGGTCCGGTTCTTTCCGGTATGGACCGGATTTCGGGCGGGCTCTGCGGATTCCTCATCGCTCTTGGTCTTGTGCTTTTCATTGTGTCCATCATTCTGTACTGCGGACTGAAAATCTTAAATCCGAACGAAGCCCTTGTATTTGCCCTTTTTGGTAAATACTATGGCACACTGAAAAAGCCTGGTTACTTCTGGATCAATCCATTCTGCTCCCCGATCAACCCGATCGGCTCGAAGAATTCTTTCACCATGGGAGCAAACGGTCATACATCGGTCACAACGGGCACGAAAAAGATTTCCCTCAAGACTATGACGCTTGACAATGGTAAGCAGAAAGTCAATGATGAGCTTGGAAATCCGGTAGAAATCGGAGCTATCGTCATCTGGAAAGTCGTCAATCCGACGCAGGCGGTCATCAATGTAGAGAACTATAAAAATTATCTCTCCATTCAATGCGACGCTATCATCCGAAACACAGCCCGCATCTACCCGTATGATACAAGCGAGCAGGGAGACGAAAAGTCACTTCGTGGCAGTAGCCAGGAAATCGCGGATATTATGCAGTTGGAACTTCAGGAGAAAGTTGCTGACGCCGGTATCCAGATTATTGACATCCGTATCACGCATCTGGCATATGCACCGGAGATCGCATCCGCCATGTTGCAGAGACAGCAGGCGGCAGCTATCATCGATGCACGTCAGAAGATCGTGGAAGGCGCTGTCGGCATGGTGCAGATGGCGTTGGATAAATTAAACGAAAACGAGATTGTCGAACTGGATGAGGAACGGAAAGCCGCCATGGTGAGCAATCTACTTGTCGTGTTGTGTGGAAACAAGGATGCACAGCCGATTGTAAATAGCGGTACCATCTACTAAATCCAGAAAAAAGGTGGGACACATTTTGGAAAAAAATACAGCGGAAAAGGGAAAGGCCAAAAAACAAGTCCCTTTGAGGCTCTCGCAAAGCCTTTACAATGAAATTGCCCAGTGGGCAGAAGATGATTTCCGTTCCATGAACGGGCAGATCGAATATCTTTTAACTGAGTGTGTGAAATACCGAAAAAAGAACTCAAAAAACAAACAGTAACAGCGAACCGGGCGGAGCCCCTAATGATAGAAACGGCATAGGCCGTCTCTTACGGAAGGGTTTCGCCCGATTTGCTGTTGGAAATTATGATTGCTCTGTGTGTCACAATCATTTCTTCTACTTTTAACTATTCTCCTTTTGCAGACGTTTTAGGACATATCTTTGCATCATCGAGTAGATAAAAAGCCAAAACAATATATAGATTGCATACATGATACCCATAAACCTTCCATATCTCAGGACTTCTGACACCGTAAACAACCTGGCCTTTAAAGTAATTCCAATAAAGAAAATTCCGCCGATTACTGCCTGGATCATCGGGAGCAGCATAAAGAAACGAAGCTGAAATCCTATTTTCTTTGCCCTTTCTTTTCTCCTCATACCAATCTTTTCCAGGAATGTATCTTCCCATTTCCATGTATCTTCTTCCTGCTTTACATAAAGAAAATACTGGAATGCTGCCATAATCACCAGTACCAGAAGAATAAATCCATTGGCTGTCCGTGCGAGAAGGATTTCGGATTCCGTATTCCGGATCATCTGCGTCCTCTCATAAAACGGCTGGATAGAACGGTCCCAGACACGATCCAGGCTGTGTTTCTCCTTTAAATATTCCAGATTCTCTGCCACCTCTGCTGATTTCCCGTCCGGTACATTCATGCAGTACAGCATCGTAGGTCCCTCTGTCAGATTCCCTTCGTGGACAGCCGAATAAAACTTCCACTCCGCCTTTGAAATCGTTTCCCTTTTGGCCCAGTTCTCCCGGTTTTGTGTACTGATCTGATTCCAGACTTCTTCAAAATATGCATCCGACAGCACAATCAGATTTTCCTGTTTCCCCTGCTGAAACGCTCCGATCAGACTGTTTCTCTCTTCACTTACAATTTCCCGTTCAGGAAATACATTCCAATATCCCGCTGTATCATAATACTCAAGCGGCTGCCCAAATCGGAGATGTACGCTGAACCTGGTCGTATCCCAATCCAGAACATTTGCTTTGACCGACAGATCCTGCTGGTAGACGGCATGCATCTCTTTCCCCTTCAATCCCAGTTTCCGAGGCTTCTGCCCCGCGTTTTTCCGCATCTGATTGTAGGTCGACTCAGAGATTGCGATATGCTGTCCCTGTGGCCATTGAACCGGACGTGTAGAACCATTCCAGTTTGGAACTGTATCACTTCCATACAGCGACGTCATCCGCACCATTGGATACTGGTAAACTGTGGCGTCCGCGTCTGCCGCAATCTGCTCCAGTTCCGAAAGATCCGTCTCATATGCCGTACACACGATATCGTACGGATACATAGCTGGGATATCCTGCCTCATATTAGACGTGATAAAGGGTGTAGAAAACAGCGCCAGGAGCAAAAACTGGACAACGGACAGATAAAACAGTACCATAACGTTCTTCCAAAACCGATAGTAAAACGGATTCCACCGGAACAGGTGTTTGTAATAGCCCGCCCCGTTCTTCCGCTTTTTCAGCCATAGCGCCATCCCACCGGAAAGCAAAAAGAAAATTCCAAGCGCCGGCAGACAATAGATAAACTTCATCTCCGTCCAGCCACGAATCGTAATCCATTTGATTGCGAGGACATATAAACCAATTCCCGATACAATCCAAAGAGCCAGTCGTCTCTCAGGCTTTCTCTCTTTTTTCCGTTCTTCATTTAATTCTGTGGAGTTTCCAAGGGAAATAAAGTTTTCCTGGTTAAAGCCAAGCGCCAGAATCATCAACATCACATAAGCTACAAAACCGATCAGAACCTGGGAAACACTGACGACGGATGGTAACTCTATGTGTCCCTGAAAGCTCCTTGCAAATCCTCTTCGCAGGACAGCTGCCCCAATCATTCCAATCGGAAGACCGATTACCGCAGCCGCCAGCACATTGATCGAAAATTCTACCAGAAAGATGCGGTATGCAGTATTCTTTCGGATTCCGAGAATCACCATCAGCCGGTATTCTTTTTTTTGCTCCTTAATGTACCAGGAAATCATCAGCACCATCATCAGAACACTTAACACGCCCAGAATGAGGGCAAGACTCTGAAAAATCCCATGGATTCCCTGACCGAACATGAAACTCGTCTTCCCTTTACCTCCGTAAATCCGATCTGTCATAAAATATATGGCAAAAACAATATAGCAGATTGCGGCGAGCAGAATTCCGGAAATAAGAAAAACGATCTGCTCCTTCCAGTGATAACGGAAATTCTGGCGAATCACTTCATAAAATTCCGGCGGATATTTGCCTGGAAAATGGTTGGCCTTTTTCCGATGTTCCTTATCTTTTTTCTCTCGCGCCTTGATCTCCTCATACCGCTCGTTCAGGTCTTCTCTCTGTTCCAGGTATTTAATACTTATAAACTCCACGGTAAACATGGCAAGATAATATAACGGAATCTTCGCATAAAGGAGTATATCGGCCGAATACGTTATAAATGCCAAAACTCCTGCAAACGTAATAGATCCCAGCGCCGGAAGCCAGGAAAACCATCGCCACCACTTCCCTGCCAGAAGCAAAAGTTCCCGAATAAGATAGAGCAGCACGAATCCGAAAGGGATAAAAAACAGAATATATTCTGGTGTAATCCCTGCTCCCTTGGTCAGTCTTTCCAGTACTTCCATCCATGTCCGAAATTCTCCATCAATATAGAATTTTACCAGACAGAACGTCAAAAGTGCTGCTATTCCGGCAATCAGTCGGATCGCAGTAAACCTGTCAAGTGCTCTTTTTCTTTTCATTTCCCCTCTCCTCCTCGTATTCGTTCCAGTTTCCCTCGATGTAAGCGGTAGATGGAATCCATCCCTCTTAGCTCTTCCTCCTGGTGCGTGACTTTAACAAGTGTCTGTTTTGAAAACAAACTTTCCATGGTATGTTTTCTGGAATCCACATCATATCCTGTCGTCGCTTCATCCAGAAGAACTATTTCAGCTTTCTTTAACAGCGCCCTCGACACCGCTATCTTTTGTCTCTCGCCGCCCGAAAGTTTCAATCCGCGATTACCAAGCATCGTTTCATATCCTTCCTCCATCTGAGAAATAAAGGAATCCGCTCCGCTCAAACGACAAACTTGTACCACGTCCTCCATGTTATTTCGCCTTCCAAGATCGATATTATCAATAACAGACGTATTATAAAAAAACGGATTTTGGCTGACTACAGCAATCTTTCCTCGTATCGTTTCCAAACCAAGTTCACGAATATCTCTTCCTTTTATTTTAATGATTCCTTGGTCCGGTTGATATAGTCCCGTAATCAAATCAAAAAGTGTTGATTTTCCAACTCCATTATTGCCGATAATGGCAACCTTCTCCCCTTGATAGATCTGGAAAGATATCCCATCTAAAACAGGCTTCTGCCCATGATACGAAAACGTCACATCACAAAACTCAATCACGGGGATAAGCTCCTTATCATTTTCATTATAGCACACCTTTTTTGAAAATATTGCCTTTTCCTCTTTCCCATTTAAAAATTCATAAAACCGCTCTGCTGAAGGTTTGATTCTGGCAAAATAGTATCTTACATCGATCAGCAACGTGATCGATCCTGTTATATTACTACAGTAAGTAATAAACGCTAATAGACTGCCTGCGGTCGTTTTTCCCATGATTACCAGATACCCTCCCAGAAGATACAAAAATCCCATAATCAGTGTATCTACACTCACTTCACAAAAAGAATACTTCTGATCCCACATGGCGCTTTTTTGATAAGACTGCAGCAGCTTCTTCTGTAATTTTTTCAATTCGTTATTCTGAAACGTATAAAGATTCCAAAGTTTCATCTCCCGAATCCCACTAATCTGTTCTTCCAACCAAGCCATAAATTGATTATTCATCAATAAATTTTCTTTAACAACTTCTTTCTTTCTTTGTGAGAAAAAAACAACGATAATAAATTTTGCCACAATCATCGCAAATAACAAAATTGTCATTTGAGGACTAATTACAGACAGCCCGACTGCACCTGCAATCACCTGAAAAACCGCTCCTACTGACAATGCTGCTATTTCATCAAAAATGGAAGAAAGAGACTGGATGTCTGTCTGCAAGGCCTGAAGAATCTGCATTCCATTTTTCTCTTTATACATGCTGATTGGAATTCTGTATAATTTAGCAAATGCCTTTTCATTTAATCTGCCAAACATCTGATTATGTATTTTCACGAATTCATAGGATCGCAAAACTCCCATTCCCGCCACACTCACTTTCGCGGCGACAAAAAATAGTACCGATGAAAGAAGTGCTGTTAAGTTTTTCCCAAGAATCCCTTGGTCAGTAATCTTTGTCAGCAGCAACGGTTGGGCATAGGTCATACATCCTTCTATTATAATACATACAAAAAGTAAAAGTACTTGCCTTTTGCATATGAATATTACTTGTTTCAAATCATACTTTAAAGCATCCATTCTCCGATATCCCTTTATTATCTTATGACGAAGAGGAGATTACGTTGCTGTAATCTCCTCTCCATTTTCCTTACGGTGCGATCATAATAGAAAGCATCTTTGACATACTGCTTCCAGAAGCATTGCAAAGTGATATACAAGCACACCCTGCTAAAACCTGCATCGTAGGCATTTTTCGGTATACTTTTTTGCCTAATCTTTTCTGCATATATTTCACCTCCTTCTTCCTGTGATTTCAACTGTTAATCTATAAAAATCTTAACAAGTTTTCCACCATATGTTTCATTCTCACATAATTTTTCACGCTTCCCGCAAGCAATTCACGTTCCGGAATCTGGATTGAGAATTCGTTTTCGATGTCAAAGCAGATCAAAACAAGCTCTCTGGCTGGAATTTTTATTTTTCCTCCAAAGAAATCTTCTGTCTGTAACTCTTCCTGCTTCTGAAAATCGATTCCTGTTCTCTTTAAAAGAATCTGGTTCAACTTTTTACTGATTTCTTCTTTCATTCCTATTCACATTCTCTCTATTTCTGCATAACTATGTAACTTCTCGGTCGCTGCTTCTGTTAATCGTTCTATTTCCTTCTCACTGTTTAAAGAAAAAATATAGCTATTTTCCAAACCGTCGATTGTCGATTCCACCACTGTGTTTTCTATCTCAGATGAAATGATTTTGTGTTGATTAAGAGAGGAATACATATCAACTGTATTGTTTTGAATACAGAAAAAGTCAATTTCTTCCCCTATGATTTGCTCTGTTTCTTTCCCCATATTATGTAAATCTGTCTCCTGATAATCTCCCCAGAAAACCTGTAATAAAACACAGTCCGGATGAAGGATTCTTGAAATTCCGTAAACAGAAAGTCCTAAATCTTCCGGAATTTCTCTTCCGAATGAAACGGAACCCTTTTTCATGCCGACCAAGAACAAATCATACTCCTTATTCATCTCTATTTCCTTAATATAATGATTTGCCTTTATCAGATTTTCACTGGACAATTCCGGGCTAAAATAGTCATACACACTATAGATATCTTCCTTCTCCTCTTCCATTTCCATATCCGTAACAATCGCCACGCTATATTGTTTTCTTTCAAAGCACGCTTTTATTTGTACTAATAACTGAAAATCGAAAAGTGCCTCCGAAATTCCAAGAATATACATCACCGAAGTATCTATGTCAAATAGTTCCTTTTTATTTTCTTCCATTTTCTGTTCCCTTCCTTAGAGAGTCTGTTTCAAAATCATATCCCAGTTCTCTCAACACGCAGTAATCTTTAAAAACATGTTCTATCTTTTTTCTCATATCTGCACAATTTCTTAATAGACATGTTTTTAATTCTTCTTTTTCTTTTTCCGCATATCGGATGCAAAAATCACAATACCGATATGCCCAGCAGTCCTTACACTGACCGGATGTTATGTCCTCGATGTTCAGAATCTGGGACGCTTTTTGAATATCAATCCCAGAGTTGATATTACCCATTCTGGCAAGTTCCACATTTTCACATACCTTTTCACAAGGATATAGGTCTCCCTCGACAGTCACAAATAGACTTCTGATCCCTGGTATACATGGGCCACCATGATGCCATTTTTTTGGAAGCTCGATATCCTCGTCCTGCTGTTTCCCTCCTCTTAGCATTTTCAAGAATTCTACCTGCTCCCTTCCGAGAACTGAAGTATTCTCTTTTCTTATTTTTCCAAGCTTACTCATCAAAAGTTTAAAATATTCGTATTGATATTCTTCTGAAAAACGGTCTGATACTGTGTTTTTCTCTTTTTTCCCCTCATCTTTTACTAGACCGGATGTAAAAACCGCATCCTGAAACAGTTCTTCCCCTTTAAAATAATTTCCAATGCAGCTATAGCTTTCTTCCGGACTGATGACTGTATTAAAGGTAACATTAGAAATAAAGAAGTTATGATAATGCTCTTTGATATAACGTGCATTTTGCATCACGGTGTCATAGCTGCCTTTGTCACTTCCAGCAAATTTTCTGTATCTGTCGTGGATCTCTTTAGGTCCGTCAAAACTAATCGTGATTTCAAACTTTTTCTCTATCAGATAAGTAAGTATTTCGCCTTTCAATAAGGTTCCATTTGTTGTAATCTGATAATGGACTGCTTTATCTTTGGTCTGTGTTTCCATGTATTCTACACATCTCTTGATTAACTCAAATTCCAGTAATGGTTCTCCGCCATAAAATCCCACACGAAGTTCTTCGCAGGCAGAAGAATGCGACAGCAGAAAATCCAATCCCTTTTTTGCCATTTCAAAACTCATTCTCTTATTTGAATGGGTTCTGGTATAATATTTGCCAGAATACACACAGTAATCACATCGTAAATTGCACTGTTGTGTTACCTGTAAAGTGAGATTCCCGATTCTATTTTCGTACAGCGATGGCAAAAGTTTCGTGACCGGGTGCTCTGATATTTGGACATGTGAAGTTTTTAAGTACCCATATTTCTTTAATTTGCGAATTTGCTCATTTTCCTCAATATTCTCTCGCTTCTCTAACCTTTGATAAGTATCCGGAGTGACCTTCAAAATAGAATCTGTATTGACATCATACAAATAATATCCGGTAGAACAAGAAAATAAATGTATAAATGGTTCTTTATTAACTTCTTTCATATTCTTTCCTTTCTTTGCACTCACACTTATTTTTCATCACTTTATACAAACAAACTACTATTTTCCCAGTTTCTTTTCAACACTTTGTCCATCAGTTTTTATTTTGAGTCCATGAGTTTTACCCTATATACCTTTACCTCTTTTCTGTCATACTTTCATAAAAACAGGACTAATCATGGATATAAAAATCTTTGCTGAATCTGAATACCCATAATCAGTCCTTCTTATTTGTCATATATTCATTTTCTCTTTTCTTAAATCAGTCCCAGCAGATGGGTCGCCACCTGAAAGTACACCATGATGGAGCAGACGTCCACAATCGTTGTGATCAGCGGCGCCGCCATAATAGCCGGATCCATGTGAAGCTTCTTGGCAAACAACGGAAGCACGCATCCGATCATTTTGGCGATCAAAATAGTGGCTACCAGGGAGATGGATACAAGAAGCGCCAACATTGGTTCCCGATAACGAATCACCATGTATACGCCATTGACAACAGTCAGTGCGGCGCCCACCAGAATCGCCACCCGGAATTCCTTGAAAACAACCCTGAAGATATCCCCAAAATGGATTTCATCCAGCGCCAGTCCCCGGATAATCAGCGTAGAACTCTGGGAACCGCAGTTTCCGCCTGTATCCGTCAGCATCGGAATGAAGGAAACAAGGAGCGGAACCGCGGTAAACGCAGCCTCATAGTGTGCAATAATCGTCTGGGTGAGTGTGGCGGATAACATCAAAAATAATAACCATACAATTCGATTTTTTGCATGCCGAAACACACCTGTCTCAAAATATGGCTGCTCGCTCGGACTTAATGCGTTCATAATCTCCATATCTTCTGTGGTTTCATCTACCAGGACGTCCATCGCATCATCGATCGTCACGATTCCAACCATATATCCCTGCTGATCCAGCACCGGCAGGGACAAAAGATTGTATCGTGACAACAGGCGCACCGCCTCCTCCTGATCTGTATGAGTCGTCACGGAAATAATCTCCTTCTCCATCAGCTCATCCATCGTCAGGTCATCATCCATCGTCATCAGATCCTTGGCTGAGACAATCCCGATCAGTTTCCTGTTTTCCAGGACATAACAGGTGTAGATCGTTTCCTTATGAATCCCGGTCTGTTTGATGTGTTCCATTGCTTCCCGAACTGTTGTGGTACGACGCAGATCCACATACTCTGTCGTCATTATGCTTCCGGCGCTGTCCTCCGGATAGTTGAGAATCGTGTTGATCTGCGCCCTTTTCTCCCTGTCAACCTGCTCCAGAATCCGTGTCACCAGGTTTGCCGGTAGTTCCTCCAGCAAATCCACTGTGTCGTCCATATAGAGCTCATCCAAAAGCTCTTTTAATTCTTTTTCCGTAAACATTTCCACCAGATAGGCCTGCATGGAGCTGCTCATCTCTGCAAAAACTTCTGCCGCCTTGGCCTTTTCAATCAGGCGAAACGCCAGAATCATCTCTTTATCGTCCAACTCGGCAAGGAGAGCCGCAATATCTACGGTGTACATGACCTCCAGAATACTTCTGACTGCCTTGAAGTCTCTCTTCCTTAAAAGGTCTGTTAAAATCTGTCTGTTCATAGCAATCCCTACTTTCTCTTATCCATGTTTTCATGTAACAAAACGAGTCATAACTGCCTCCAGCATCCATTGCGCCTCACCTGCCTTTCCTTTCCTCGGTTCTACCCGGAGGGCCTTTTTTTCTATAGGATCGTTCTTCAGACGCCTATCCTATAGAAGAAAAAAATCTCCGGCACAAAACCGGAGATCATATCTACCTCAAACTTTCCTACGTCCAAGCTTTAGTATCACAGGGCATAATAATTGCATTAGGTTATGCCTTATCGGCGACATGACCTGTTAACCAGCGCATTGTGTCTCCACAATTTAGCGGCAGCAATCTTAGGTGGCCCAAATCCCTGTGGTAACCTCACCTACCGATTTCTTCCTTATCATACTTCGCTTCCCTGGTAGTGTCAAGTTTTTCTTTCTTTCTTTTTTATTATGTTTTATACTGATGTTACAGTTCACCCGTATGCCTAATGCCGGATGTTATGCCAGTACAAGGGACATCTGGCCTTCATGCAGACAAAGAAAGTACCATTCCCTGAATAAATCAGTGGCAACAGCCACGATAAACATGTAGTATGTTTTAGGAATGGCGCTTCCGTGAACAGTCACATACTGATAAATAGTAACGATAAGGATGGTGATCTATTTGCGTATCTTAATTGCAGAAGATGAAAAAGATCTTAACCGGATTTTGACTGCGCGTTTAAAGGCCGAACACTACAGTGTGGATTCCTGTAAAAACGGTCAGGAGGTGTTGGAGTATATGGCCGGCGCGGAATATGACGCACTTGTTCTGGATATTATGATGCCTGTGCTGGACGGTCTGAGCGTCCTAAAGTCCATTCGCCGCCGGGGTTGTGCGGTTCCCGTACTCCTCTTAACCGCAAAGGATAGTATTGAGGATCGTGTGGCCGGACTGGACGCCGGGGCCAACGATTATCTCGTGAAGCCCTTTGCCTTTGAGGAACTTCTGGCAAGAATCCGAGTCCTTTTAAGGAAACCTGCCGAAGCTCCTTCTAATTGTCTACAGACCGCAAATCTGAAACTCCTTCTTGATACCCATCAGGTGTTCCGTGGCGACACGGAAATCCATCTCTCAGGAAAGGAATTCTCCTTGCTTCGCTACCTGATGCAAAATGAAGGAATCGTGCTTTCCAGGGATAAGCTGGAACAGCACATCTGGAATTATGATTTTACTGGAGGCTCCAATGTCATCGATGTCTACATCCGCTATCTCCGGCGAAAGATCGATGATGGATTTGAGCCAAAGCTAATTCATACGGTGCGGGGCGCCGGCTATGTTCTGAAGGTGGCAATATGAAACGACTTTCCTTAAAATTAAAACTTACGTTATTATATTCCTTTTTTATGACGCTTTTGACGTGTGCGGCTCTTGCGATTCTTTTCTCTCTGAGCAATAAAGAGATTCTTGCCTCCACTCAGAATACGTTAAAGAAGCAGCTTCACGAAAGCCTGAAAGATATCGAGTGGGAAGACGGCTCTTTTGATCTGGATTCTGATTTCTACAATCTGGATGGAGGGGTATACCTCTCACTCTACACAGAAAATGGCGACTTTCTATTTGGCCGGATACCTTATGGATTTTCCCTGCATCCTGATTTTTCCGATGGGCAAATCCAAACCCTGTCCGACGCCGAAAAACAGTGGTATATCTATGATCTTTCCTATCGGCTGGACGGCTACGGTCTTGTATTTGTCCGGGGCATTTCTTCTGTCACGGATGCGGAATCCAGTTTTCGGATTACTCTGAGGTTCGCTGTCATTGTTCTTCCCCTTCTGGTTGTACTGACGGCCGTGATCGGCTATCTGTTTACGAGAAGGACCCTTCGGCCTGTCCGCCGGATCACTGAAACCGTGCGTCAGATTCAAGGTGACCAGGATTTGTCCCGCCGGGTAGAACTTGGAAAAGGAAAGGATGAGATTTACCAGCTTGCGGATACTTTTGATCAGCTTCTTACCAAGATCGAGAGCGCCTTTCAGCGAGAACAACAGTTTACCTCCGACGTTTCCCACGAACTCCGCACCCCGGTGACGGTCATTCTTGCCCAGTGTGACGCAATATTATCTGATGCGTCCCTACCGGTCGAACAGCGTGTTTCGATCGGACTCATCCAGAAAAAAGCGCAGAACATGGCGCAGATGATCTCTCAGCTTCTCCTGCTTTCGCGGGCAGACCAAGGAAGACAGCAATTACAGCCGGAGCTTTTGAATCTCAGTGAACTCACCGAGATGGTCTGTGAAGAACAGGCTATGCTGTCTGAGGAAAAGAAGATTGCCATCACCACACAGATCGAACCGGATCTTTTCGTAAAGGTAGATGAGACCTTTTATATCCGGATGCTTGTCAACCTCATATCTAACGCAATTTCTTATGGAAAGGCCGGCGGCCATATCCTCGTCTCCTGCTATGAACAGAGCGGTTTCTTCGTAGGCCAGGTAGAGGACGACGGCATTGGCATTGCGGCGGAGGATCTGCCTCACATCTGGGAGCGCTTCTATCGGGTGGATTCCTCACGAAGTGCATCGGGCCACTCCGGTCTGGGGCTCTCCATGGTCAAGTGGATTGTCGAAGCTCACGGCGGAACTATCTCGGTAAAAAGTTCGCCAGGAGAAGGGAGCATATTTACCTTCCTGCTGCCAATGAAAGCGGAGTGATCCCCCCTGCCAAAAGTCGTCTAACATGTATGATCTGAGATTTATCAGATACGAAAAGGGATGTCCACAGATCCTTTCCGTGGTACATCCCTTTTATTTTCATCTAGGCGCCCCCTCGCGGCAGATGTGGCATAAGTACATCCACCATCTTCATGCTACGCCCGTTCTTCCACAATAAGCGGAATCTGCATCTCCGTTTCCAGAAGTCCCGCATGGACTCCTTTCATGCTTTCCGCCTCTTCTCTGTCAGAAAAAATCGTCACATCACCTATTCCGATTGCCAGGTAGTCTCCAATCATTCCCCGGAAATTCGGATGTTCTGTTCCATCCCCGAAGATTTGACTCTCCAGAACCTGATCTTTTGTCATCAGCAGAAACTGTCCTCCAAAAGCTTTTTCAAATTCCTGCTCAAACTGATCTTTCTTTTCTTCTTTTACAAACAGATTCAAAGCCCGTGGTTCGATGGACGGAAGCCACTTCAGACACTCACAGATCTTTGGATAGTCCGTAAGGGAAACATTTTTTGTATCCACCAGCCCATGATCCGCCGTCACGATCACAAGCGCATCATTGAGCTTCCTGCATAATGTCTCCACCTGTTCTTCCAGTCCACGGACAACTCGTTTCGTCTCTTCACTGTAGCATCCGGTCTCATGCATTGTCTTGTCTGGCTCATTCCAATATGCATAAATGTATTTCTTTCCCGGTTTCCGGCAAAGCTCCTCGATTCTCTCACAGATCGCCTCCATTGTCTGAGGAAATGGCTCCTCAAACGGCATGACTTCATAAGCCTGCCCTCCGTGTCGGTTGATTTTCTCTACCACGGTCTCATATCCGCAGTATTTTTGTGCTACATGGTAGTCTGCCGCCGGAGTGCTTGTTCCGGTCTCTGTATTTGTAAAGACGGTCACATTCTTATTGATCTGCGGAAAGTAGCAGTCCCATCCAAGCCAACTGTGCTCACACGGCTGAAGCCCACTCCGGATCGATGTGGTGGCCGCAACCGTAGTCGGTGGAAATACCGAATGATAGTCTGCTTTTTTACGTCTGAGAAAGAATCCATCCCCCTCCAGACTTCTCTCCATAACTTTTGACCCCATCCCATCCAGTAAAAGGACAACGATATTTTGATAACCTTTTCCCAAATATGGATCCAGACTTTTCAGACTCTCCCTTCCAACTTCTGTAATACCAAATTCACGCAAAATCGACTGCGCCAGGTTCGGCAGACTGTCTCTGTAATCCGGCAGTTGTTGTCTCTGTCTCATATGTAACCTCCCTCTGTAACTCTATTTCTATCACCCGATCATCCGCCTCCTGTCCTCTATGACGAGCGGTATATTGTATCCGTACAAAAGCAGAATCGATGGCCGGAAACAGATAAAACCACAAAGCATCTGCATCCCTCCCTGCTTTCGACACAAGCTTTCGCAAAACCGGATAAATCTTTTCATCCAGAAGCCGAGCTCCTCCCTGCTCAAGCGTTTCCCGAATCCGATTTTCCTCTTCCCGGCCAAATACCCGGTTTGCCAAGGATTTCCCGGCAAGAACTTGTTTCACACAGACACTTAAAACCATCTCGCACAGATTATCCATTCCATCCCGGTAGTCCTCATCATATTCCTCCAGCATCCAGATCAAATCGGCCCTTGGAAAGCAATGAAGAAACTGCTGCTCCTGTTTCACACGGGAAAGCCATCGCTCTACACAGTCAATTCCTGTATAGTCCTTCAAATCTTCCAGCACTGGATAGTCCAGTGTCAGAAGCGTCTCCTGTGGTGCGAAAATGGGATCGTACCACCGGAAATATTCTGGCATTCCTTTTGTGATTGTTTCATTCAGACAGTGCTGCTCATAGGAATCAAAATTCTTTAATATCTGGTGATATAGTCTTAATGCTCTTTTCGTCTTTTTCTCCACGCACGCTGCCCCCGTAAGATACGCCGTCGCTGCCGTCAGATTCTCCCTGTCCGTAACAGCCCATTTTCTCTGTGCTCCGGCTTCCCGGATACAGTACAGAACTGCTCCCATCAACTGCTCTGCCTTTTCATAGGAAATAGAGGTACTGTCTCCTGACGTATACTTCCGTGCCAGTCTGCCAACGATTGGCACAAGCTCTTCCATCTCATACCACACAGCCATCACCTCCAGCAAAGATCCTGAAGCGCCTCCAGATACAGCTCATAATCCCAACGCTTCACTTCATCAAACTGTCCATACTCACTTCTTCCATCCGTCACCCGGTATCCCCTGTATCCGGCCCGGATCGCCTGTGCGAAAATATCCAGACAAGTCCCCTCCAGATAGTCCAGATCCCCAAAACAGACAGTTTCATATTGCTCTCTCATAAAATGCAGAAGCTCATCATCCGTAATCTCATCCAGCATCTCATTCTTATAGAGATAAAAGATATCCTGCAATCGTACTAGGGTCTCCACATAATGCTCCTGATTCAGATACGGGCAATCGCAGAATTCATAGATCATCTTAGGCAGAATTCCACTCTCTTCTCCTTCTTAAGCGCTCTGCCCCTCTCCTTCAAAAGCAACTTAGCATCTTGCTCACTTAGTATAAGACCATAGGTCTGCGCCGTACGGTTGGTCTCCATCACTCTGGATAGCTGATTTTGCTGATCCAGTAACTGCATCCAGTTCTGTTCCATGCACATGCCTCCTTTATCGTTTGAGAGCCAAGTATAGCACCGGGCGCATGGCATTGCCAGACTTGATTTTTCGGCCATTTTGTGGTATTATAATGGTAGAAAAAGAGATGAAAAGTCTCTTTTTTCTGTTATTAAACTGGTGTTGTAATCAAACGATAGTTTCCCTTTTTCATGATTGCGACAATCTCTTTGATATTGTCTACATTCTCTTCTATCTCAATGCCTCCATATCCTACTTGATCTAGGTCATGACAGTCGCTTCCAGATATAAGCCTTAACTCCGGATAGTCCTTCCGCCACACATCCAATTTTTCATTGTGATTCCCACTGTTCGGGCGCTGGTTATACTCCACACCGTCGAGATATTCCGGACGCTGTGGAACACACGGCTCCCGAAACGGATGCGCCTGATAAAAGACTGCTCCGTAGGCATGACATCGGTTAAACACTTCACTCTGGCTCAAAAAGCAAAGATTGGGATTTTGGAATAAAAACTCCTCATCAATTCCATAAATCAGAAAATCTTCTACCCCTGGTTCCAGCCGAATCTCAACGCCAAACATCACTTTAACTCCATATCGTTTTCCGGCTTCCCTCGCCTTACGGTAACCAAGCAGATACCGTTCGATCTTCTGCTCATCCGTCTCCCAAAACTCCTGAAGCAAAAGAGGATCAAAGTGATTTGTAATGACAATCGCATCATATCCGGCTTCGCCGTATGCTTTGACAATCTCTTGGGCCTCTGCCTTCGCACAGGAACTTCCCTCACTTGTGTGAACGTGCATTTCGATTTTCATTTTGTTTCCCCCTCCATCGGTTCCATTCTATTTACATCGGAAAGAGCGTCATTTGTTCGTATTTCGCTGTTCGAACCAGCTCCATCGGAACCTGACGCAGAATCTCCTCCGTCACCTTTCCATCCCGGAGCCAGTCCTCAATCTGATCTTCTTGCAGAATCAGCGGCATCCGGCCATGGACAGCCCTCATCGATGCATTGGCCTCTGTCGTCAATATGATGAAACATTCTTCGTTATCAATAAGATCAAAAAAACCTGCTAAATAGAGGACGCTCCTGTCTTTCCTTTGAAATGTATGTTTCTCCTTTTTCGAATTCCATTCGTAAAAATGACTCGCAGGAATGACCGCCCTATGGTATCGGATTCCCTCCGCAAACGTCCTTTTTTCCATCACGGACTCAGCTCTCGCATTGATCAGTACCCCTGATCCATGTATCACCGGATATCCCCATTTCATTCCTGACAGTCTAATCTTGTGATCGCCCCACCGCAAAATCAACGCCCGATCTGTGGGATGAATATCCCGCTCCAGCTTCACCTTCTCTGCTTCCTTATCAATCTCCTGGGTCAGATGTTTCATCTTCTGTATCATATTCTCGCCAACATAAAACACGCTGCACATAGGATGTTTCTCCCCCCGTTCTGCCGCCTCCGACTTTCTTCTTTTTTCTTAATCTTATAATACAAGAGACGGTGCTGTATAAATACGTGCACCAAGTTCTCCATCCAGCATATAAAGCGCTCTCGGATCTGAACCGAACAGTTCGTATTTCTTAATCATATTTTCCGCATTCGTCTCTTCTTCCCCCTGCTCTTTTACAAACCAGTCCAGAAACTGCATGGTACGAAAATCCTTCACCTGATTTGCCGCATCATAGATATTGTGAATTAAACTTGTCACATACTTTTCGTGCTCATAGCCCGCATGCAGCGGATCCGCAAAAGAATGATACCTCTTATCCGGTTTATCAATCGCCTCCAATGTCACCTTACAGCCGTTATTTTGTAAGTATTTCAGAATGAGCATAGCATGATCCCGCTCCTCCTGCGCCTGGATATTGTACCAGTTGGCAAAACCGTCAAGCCCCTCTTCCGTATAATAATTCGCAAAATCCAAATATAAATAGGCGGAATAAAACTCCTTATTGATCTGTGTGTTTAATAATTCTGCAACTTTCGCATCTAACATTTTCTTTCTCCTTTTCGTATCACCTTATAGTTTTTTATACTTTTAATTCGAATTATAACAGGCTCTCATTCTCTGTCAAGAGACTGAAACTTCTTCTCCCGGACAAATGTATCATTAAAAATGATATCCTCACATTCTGAAGCCCAAGAGTCCCTTGACTGCATCAACGTCGTTGCAACGTTTTGCAACATTTCATAACATCACCATCATCCATAAGTTCCAAAATATCCCTATTTAAATATACATGCCGCATACATAGATTAGAATCTGAAATCAGTTGTAACAGTTCAGCCATCACAGCTCGGATTAGCCGCTGCGTGACTAAACTGTTACAATCAGTTTATTGGATTTGGCACATCACTTGCTATATATATGGTTAAAAGATTGATGCAGCGTCCTACCGGACAGATTTAATGTCGAAAGATTCTGCAAATTTTCAAAAAGGAGAATGTAGATATGGATTATACGAATTTGCTTAACGACAGCTCCGGAAAAAAATCAAAAGTCGGAATCATTGGAGCAACTAGAGGGTATGGTTATACTCTTCTTGCACAGATTCCAAAAGTCAAACTGATGGATCTCCGGGTCATCTGTTCCAGACATCCGGATGAATGTCAGGCGGTACTAAAAGAAATCGGTTATAAGGAAAACCAAATAGTATATTGTGAAACAAAAGAAGCAATTCACAGCGCAGATGAGGATGCTGTTTTAATCGTAAGCGACTACCGTCTGTTGCCGGAATGTGGAATTACAGCGCTGGTAGAATGTACCGGAAACACCACAGTCAGCGCAGATGCGGCTCTCACTGCATTAAAAAGAGGAATTAATGTGTATATGGTCTCTAAAGAAACTGACAGTGTATGTGGGCCAATGCTAAATCAGACTGCTGCTGAAAATGGAGCCGTTTATTCTCTTGTAAACGGAGATCAGCCAAGGAATCTTCTTGATATATGCTCTTGGGCAAACCTTCTTGGTCTGGAAATTATTGCGGCAGGAAAAGCCAGCGAATATGATTTCGTCTGGAACCGTGAAACGGGTATGCTTACTTATACCGATGGAAACAGCAAACCTGAATCCATGCCGGAGATCATTGATTGTTGGAGATATCACGGAAAAGAAACGCTCGATGCAAGAAAACATCTTTTAAAGAACTACACCGAAGTGATTTCTGCTGATCTCTGTGAGATGAATCTCGTCTCCAATGTAACCGGCCTTGTACCATCCTCACCTTTCCTGAATTATCCTGTAGCAAAGGCGAGTGAGCTTGCAAACATTTTTATTCCGGAAGAAGATGGTGGTATTTTGAAAAAAACCGGTGTCGTTGATGTATTTTACAATCTGCGGGAAGAAGATGAGGCCAGTTTCTGTGGCGGGGAATTCATCATCGTGCGCTGTGAAAACAAAAAAATGTGGGACATCCTGAAAAGTAAAGGACATATCATAAGCCGCAACGATAACTATGCATGTATTTACTATCCGTACCATTATATGGGACTGGAAACACCAGTTTCCATCCTTCTTGGTGATTTTATGAATATAGGAACACATACGGAATGCCGTCAGGTATCCGTCCTTGCCGGTGTCGCAAAGCAGGATATTCCAAAAGGAACACAGTTAAAAGTGGCCGGTCATCATCACTCCATCGATGGTCTTGTTCCAGAACTTCTGGAGCAAAACACCGCTAAAAATGCTGCTCCGTTCTATCTGCTTAATGGAGCAGTGCTCCTGAAAGATGTAAAAAAGGGAGAGCCTGTTACACTCGAACATGTAGATCTTTCCGACCTTCCAACTTTTGACTTATACAAAAAAGGTACCGAATTATAATTTCATCAGATATCATCCTCATACCACAGACCGTCATATTCCCTTGTGCATTATGTCGGTCTGTATTTCTGTGTCAATACAGAAGATACAGATGAAAGAACCCGTTTTACAAAAAAGCCAGAACATTATAAAATAGAAGAAAATAATTTTTGAAAAAAATGAAGGGAGAAAGAAGATTATGTTTCGAGTTTTGCTGGTTGTCCCTTATCCCAAACTAGAACAAACCGTAAAAAAAATTTACAAAGAATACTTTCGTGGCACAGAATTTGAAGTTGATATTCGCGTGATACAAGCGGAAGAAATAAAGCATATGCCATGGGATGAAGCTTATGACCTTGTAATTGGCCGTGGTCATAGCGCTGCCATATTAAAGCAAAAAGACAATCAAGTTCCGGTTCTTGAAATTCCAATTACCGGATATGACATCCTTCGTGCTCTCTTAAAAGCAAAAGAACAGTATCATGCTACCCGGATTGCCGTCATTGTTTCCTCTGCTCAAACCCATGATGAAACTATTTTAAGCTCTATTCTGGGAGCACAGGTATCAGTAAAAACATGCCAGGATTTTGAACGTGTATCCGAAATCATAGAAGATGTAAAGCAAAACAACTATGATGCCGTGGTGGGTGGATATTCTGTCACTTCACAAGCGCTCAGAAAACATATGAATGCAATTACCGTTGAAACGGGAGAAGAAGCAATGATCCAAATTTTACACGAAGCGGCTCGTATGATGGGAACAATCTACCAGGAACATGAAAGAAGAAAAATCTATGAAACCATCACGCAGACATCGAAAGAGGGAATTATCTATGTAAATGGTAAAAAAGAAATTGCACTCGTAAACAAAAAAATGCTACAGATGATTTACACGGATAAAGGATTGATACGTGGGAAACAATTACATGAGGTATATCCTTTCTTTGAAGAAAAATGTGCAGAAGCCATTCAGACGAAACAACCTGTTTATAACGCTGTCCAAAATGTAGACAACACAACTTTTACTATAGATTATGTACCTGTGATCGTAGGAGATAAAGCTGCAGGTGTGGTCATTACCTGCCAGACGGTCAAAAAAATTCAGCAGATTGAATCACAAATACGAAAAAAACTTTCCGAAAAAGGTCTTGTCGCCGCCTATACATTCTCTGATATGATACGAAAAAGTGATCTTATGGAAAGCACAGTTACTATCGCACGTAAGTTTGCTGCCGTATCTTCGAATGTTCTGATCGTTGGCGAAACAGGAACCGGAAAAGAATTAATGGCTCAGAGTATCCACAATGCCAGTGAACGGAGCAACGGACCCTTTGTCGCCGTCAACTGCGCGGCACTTCCGGAAAATCTTCTGGAAAGTGAACTGTTTGGCTATGCAGACGGTGCATTTACCGGAAGCCGGCGCGGTGGGAAAATGGGATTTTTTGAGCAGGCTCATAGGGGAACTCTGTTTCTGGATGAAATATCAGAAATCCCCATCAATTTTCAGGGGAAACTTCTTCGGGCACTTCAGGAACGTCAGATACGCCGAATCGGTGATGACAAAGTCGTTGATGTAGACACCCGAATTATTGCCGCTACAAACAGAAATCTACGCCAGATGGTGATAGACCATGAATTCCGGCAGGATCTTTTATACCGTCTGGATGTTTTGAAAGTATATATTCCGCCTTTGAGAGAAAGGACAGCAGATATTCTCCCCCTGTTCTCTTATTTTCTTAACAAGTATAACAACAAATTTGGAAAAGATATTGCAGGGCTTACACCAGAAGCACAAAAAATGCTTCGCAACTATCATTTCGAAGGGAATATCCGAGAATTACGCAATATTGCAGAACGGGTTTCTGTTATGTGTGAACATGATACCATAGACAAGCATCTGATGGAGACTGCGCTGTACCCGGAGGATGTCTTTTCTTCATCCGAACGCAAGAGAACTGATAATGATTCAGTGCTCCATGAAGAGAATACAATATCTCCAAACGTTTCTATCGAAGAAGAACAGATTCGAGAAGCGTTAAGGAAAACGGGCGGAAAGAAAACACGAGCTGCTGAACTTCTCGGAATGGATCGCTCCACACTCTGGCGAAAAATGAAATCTTATCATATAGAATAAGTTGGCACAAAAATTGCTTTTATTTTTTTATAGAAGCAATTTCGCTTTCTGAAAAAAATCTGCAATGAATGAAAGCGACCAGAAAGGAATGATAAGAAGAATATGGAAAAACCAAAAAACCGGATATTACTGGGATGTGTGGCGGATGATTTTACAGGTGCGTCCGACGCCGCAAGTTTTCTGAGAAATGCCGGACTGCGAACATTACTTATGAACGAAATTCAAAAGGATTTTCCGGTCCCTGAACAGACTGACGCAGTCGTAATTGCCCTAAAATCACGCACGGAAGCGACCGATGTTGCTGTACACAGCACTCTGGAAGCAATTAAGTGGCTGGAAAACCAGGGGACCGAGAAATTCTATTTTAAATACTGCTCCACCTTCGACTCTACAAAAAAGGGGAATATCGGTCCTGTTGCAGATGCAATTATGGAATATCTTGGGGAAACATGCACCATCTTGTGTCCTGCCCTTCCGGTAAACGGTAGAATCGTAAGAAGTGGAAAACTGTTTGTGAACGGAGTGCCTCTCGATCAGAGTCCTATGAAAAATCATCCGCTTACTCCTATGTGGGACAGCCGGATTAAAGCCCTGATCGAAACGCAAAGTAAATATCACGCTTACGAATGGGACACTACAGATCTTAACACAAGTGCTGAGCTGCTTCGTAAAAAATGTCTGGAAATTACTGAAGATCATTTTTATATTGTCCCAGATTATACATGTGAACAAGATGGTCAGAAGATTGCGGATCTTTTTGGTCATCTCCGCTTTCTTACCGGAGGTTCTGGAATCCTGACGCACCTGGGTATCCGGATCTTACAAGACGCCGGCAACCGTACCAGAACCATACCTGAGAACTCAGAAGCAGCCGATAGCAAAGGCGTCGTGATTGCCGGAAGCTGCTCTATTGCTACTTTAGCACAGATTCAGGATTTTCAAGAAAAAGGGCATCCTTCCTTTCGGATTGATCCTTTTGCATTATATAATGGAACACAGACAAAACAGGAAATCATCGATTTTGTTCTGAGCCATCCGGATGATGAAGTTCTGATTTATTCATCCGACACTTCTGAAAAAATTAAAGAAGTGCAGAAACTCGGAACTGAAATAGTGGCAGCAATGATTGAAAGGACACTTGGCAGTGTTGCCAACGCTCTGTTACACAAAGGGTATGGGCGCATTGTAGTTGCCGGTGGTGAAACTTCCGGTGCTGTAACAAAAGTTCTTGGCTATGATGTATTCGAAATAGGTGACTCTGTGGCACCTGGCGTCCCGATCATGATACCAGTACAAAACAAGCACATCCGCCTCGTGTTAAAATCCGGTAATTTTGGACAAGTTGATTTTTTCACACGGGCTCTTGAAATGACGAGGTAATGAACGATGAACACACTTGAACAAAAAATGAATGATGCCATTTGGATCGCAAAAGAATTATTTGACCGTGGGAAAGCTACCGGTTCCTCAGCAAACTTAAGTTTTCTCCATGACGGTCATATCTATATTACAGGAAGTGGCACCTGCTTCGGAAATCTGACCACTGAAAGCTTCTCAGAAGTATCTTTCCAGGGGCAGCACCTTGCAGGGATCAATCCAAGTAAAGAACTTCCTCTTCATAAACTATACTACGAAAAATCGGAAGAAATCCAGGCAGTCATTCATGTCCACAGTTTTTATGCTACCATTTTTTCCTTTCTGGACCACCCGGACAAAACTGACATTGTTCCGGATTATACACCTTATTTGAAAATGAAAGTAGGAACTATAGGCCTTGTTCCCTATGCGAAACCCGGCAGTAACGAACTGTTTGGTTATTTTGAAAAAGCCGCGCCATTCAGTGATGCTTTTATCCTTGCTCATCATGGGCCTGTTGTTGGCGGAACATCATTGATGGAGACCTTTTTCGGTCTGGAGGAACTGGAAGAAAGCTGCAAGATTGCGTGGACATTCCAGCACACATAATAATATTAACATCAAAGAAAGTACCAGGAAGGAGGCCTGCCCATGGAACAGACATTGGAACTTCTACAAAAGCAAAAACAGATTTTAACACAAAAGCAGATACAGTCGTTGACGATTCTTGCAATGGATAATGTAGAACTTGACTGCTTTTTAAGACAAGAATACCTCGATAATCCTATGTTGGAAATCAATGGTCAGTCTCCGGAAACGGTTTATGAATCCCTTCCTGTTCTACCATCTGAGGATGATAAAAAATGGAATCATCAGATGGAAGAAAGTAAGGATCTGAAAGAATATCTAAGAAGTCAGCTCAACATTGGCAACAACGATGAGCCATATGAAAGTTTACAAAAATATCTAATCGAATGTCTGGATGATTCTGGTTACTTCACACTATCTACCAAGGAAGTCGCCGGATATTTTCACACTTCAGAAGAGACAGTGACAAATTGCCTGGATGAACTGAAACTCCTGGAGCCGGTAGGTGTTTTTTCCTCGGATCTGAAAGAATGTCTCCTTCGTCAGTTAGAGGCCCTTGGATCTGAAGACCCTCTGTTGAAACAGATGATCAAAGAGCATCTGGAAGATGTAGCTCATGGGAACATTGGACATATCTCCAGATCTCTGAAGATCCCAACATCTCAGGTTCGCAAGTACATGCTAATGATTGGCACATTAAATCCCCGTCCTTCCACAGGCTTTGGTATTAAAAAAACAGAATACATTGTTCCAGATATCATCATAAAAAAGGAGGAAGACTGGGAAATTCAACTGAATGACGGTTGGATGGGAAACTATCAGATCAACGATTATTACCAGAATATGATACTCAAAACCAAGGATAATGAACTGCGAGCATATTTCCGTGAAAAAGCCTCCCGCGCAACATTTATCCTTCAAAATGTGGAACAGAGACGAAAAACACTGATGAATGTTACACAATTTTTATTAGACCAACAGCTCCCCTATTTTGAAGGGACGGGCCCCCTTCACCCAATGACAATGGCAGAAGCCGCCCAAGCACTGGGGATTCACCCTTCAACTGTCTCTCGTGCCGTAAAGGGAAAGTATATCCAATATCCCAAGGAGACTGTACCTATGAAAAACCTGTTTTCACAGAGTGTATCAGGAATATCCGGATCAACTACCCGAAATGCAAAAGAGATTCAGGAAATGATACGAAGACGGATCAGTGAAGAAAACAAGAGAAGTCCATACAGTGATCAAAAACTGAAAGAACTGCTCGAAGGGGACGGCATCTTCCTGTCAAGAAGGGCTGTTGCCAAATACAGAGAACTTATGGGGATTAAAAGTAGTTTTAACCGAAAAGAATCATAATGTTGCACAGCTTTGCACCATATGCAACGCGTGCAACATTTTATTTTAAAATCTATTGAAAACAAGTTCAGGAAAGCATAAATGAAGACCAGAAACCGGCTCTTTGGCTATTTTTACAAAGATGGCACACAAATTGCTGATTACTTTATGTAAAATCACATGCTGTGCGGCCGCAGCAGAGAACACATGATCAATGTCTAATCACATTGACTGGAAAGGACGGTTAGTATCATTATGAAAATATGTGCGACAATGAAAAAATTTCCCGGCGGAATGATGGTAATTCCATTATTGATCGGTTGTGCAGTCAATACGTTTGTTCCCCAGTGCCTGGAAATCGGTGGATTTACAACAGCTTTATTTAAAAGCGGCCAGTCGACTCTGGTAGGGCTCTTCATTTTCTGCAGCGGAGCTACAATTAACGTGAAACAAGTAGGAAAACCACTATATAAAGGCGCAGTTCTTACCATTTTAAAATTAGTAATTGGTGTCATTATTGGTTATTTGCTCAATCTTATATTTGGTCCTGCAGGTATTCTTGGTCTCACCCCATTTGCGGTTATTTCTGCAGTTACAAACTCAAATGGAGCAATTTATACCGCACTTGCAAAAGAATTTGGAGATGATACAGATGTCGGCGCCATTGCAGTTCTGTCATTAAATGACGGGCCTTTCCTTACTATGATTGCTCTTGGGACGACAGGTCTCGCTTCCATTCCTGTACTCTCCATTGTAGCTGCAATCATACCACTGATTATTGGTATGATCCTCGGAAATCTGGATTCCGACTTCCGTGATCTTCTTTCCAAAGGCCTGAATATGATTCTTCCAGTGAATGGTTTTGTATTCGGCGCTAATATGAGTCTTGTTGACATAGCAAAGGCCGGCGTTCCTGGGATACTTCTTGGACTTATCACCGTATTCTCAACAGGTGTGCTCACATACATTATTTACAGTGCAATCCGCCGAAAACCAGATCCAATGGGAATGGCTATCGGCACTGTAGGCGGAAATGCAGTTGCTACTCCTGCATCCGTTGCAATGGCGGAACCATCGTTGGAGCCCTATGTAGAATCTGCCACTGCCCAGACGGCTGCCGCAGTCGTTATCACTGCAATTCTCACTCCTATCTTAACGGGATGGGTAAGCCGGAGAGCCTCAAAAAAACTCGCTCTCAAAGCGGCTGCATCTTCCTTAGAAGACAAAGAAAACTGATTTGGAAAGGACTGATTCATCAATGAGTATTCATATTATTAAAGCAGACAAGATCATTACCGGAAAAGACCTTACCTTAATGACACACGGAGCAATTCAGATTGAGGATGGAAAGATTACCCGCATTTATAATCATGCTTCTCAGATACCTTCCGGCGAACATATTACCGTGACAGATCTGGGCGACAAAACTCTGATTCCCGGAATGATCGATTGTCATAATCACCTTGCATTAGATACGCGCATTGAACATCATCTTGTGAAAATGAATGATTGTGAATGTGAACAGACTATCCGGGCTTTAAAGACGATGAACGATGATCTTCATGCCGGAGTAACCACTGCAAGATGTCTGGGGGATCGTTTTTATATTGATGTCACTTGTAAAAAAGCACAGAAAGAAGGACGTATATCCGGTCCAAAACTTGTTGTCAGCGGCATTGGCATGCGCGCCTCTCACGGTCATGGGTATGTAGGAATGCCATTTGACGGACCGGAAGAATTTCGCCGGCAGGCCCGCGAAAATATCCTCCATGGTGTTGATTTTCTGAAAGTATTTATGACAAAGGTCATCAACGCAACATCTTTTATCTATCATTTTATGAGCCCTGAAGAGCTTCGGGCAGTCGTCCAGGAGGCAAGAAGTGTAGGAATTACCACTGCATGTCACTGCTCAGGAGGACAGGGTCTTGATGACTGCATTGATGCGGGAATCGACTGTCTGGAACACGTATATTACATCTCAGAACGCCAGGTTGAAAAAGTGAAGAACGCAGACCGATGGGTCGTATACACGCCAAGTTATGCACTAAACGATGATCTTCTCTTCAAGTTTTCTCCGAAGGACAAAGATGGGAGTCTGAAAGAAAAAGAAATCATCTGCAAATGCCTGGAAGGCGCCATCTCAGGTGGACTGAAATTTGGTATCGGTACAGACGGAATCCACCAGGGACTTGCACAAGAGGCCATTTATATCTCATCACTAGGCGCCTCCAATCAAGATGTCCTTGCCGGAATTACGGTAAATGCCGCCAAACTGTGCCATGTGGACAATGTAACCGGCTCTATCACTGAAGGAATGGCTGCTGACCTGGTAGCACTGGATGGGAATCCATTGGAAGACCTCTCTGCTCTGAAGCGAGTAGAAGCCGTTTATCAGGACGGTAAGAAAATAAACTAAAATTTTTGTTCCCATAAGTCAAGACAGTCCCGTGAACCTTAGATTTTCCAAACCTAACTTTTCACAGGACTGTCTTTTTCTCTTTGCCGTACATCCGGTTACTTTCCCAACTGGTATAAAGCTTTCGGTATATCCTTAATGGAATCCCCCACCTTTATACCTTTCTGAGATCATCTGGATATATATTTCTGGCACGTCCAAGATCCTGGAATACATTTACTTTTGATTTTGACGTTTTAAATCTGACCCGGTCTCCCGGTACCAGATCCGGAAACGTATTGCCCCAATAAAACAGCCAGTCACTGTTCGCCTGTTCGCCGTCCGGCGGATTATCAAGGTGCCCCTTGATCCCGTAACAACGGTACTGCTTCTGCGACAGCTCCCGGACCGATTCAATCACCGTCTCATAGTACCCCTCTTCATCTGGGTGCAGTACATAGTCACCCGCTATCCACTTTTTTACATAAGAAACAAACTCCACCGTTCTTCTGTAAAACTCCGCCGTACTATGATCTTCCAGAACTTTGCATCGATGTAATTCATCGTATACCACACTCAGATCTTCCTGCTCGTCCAGCTTTCTCATCTGAATTCCCTTCAAAGGAGTACTGTCCAATTCTTCATATTTTACAGTCAATAATGGGAAATACTGCTTGCACAAAGCCCACGCAGCTCCCATTTCCACCAGACAGAACGGGCTCTGTAAATATTCGGCTGTAATGAGAGAAATGACTGTATCACATTCCTGCATCTGCTGTCTGATTGTTTCAATAAAATTTTCACCTGTTTGCAGCTTTTCCGGAAACGCCGTACAGAACACATCTCTTCTTCGCAATCCCATTCCCAACTGCAAAAACTCAAGGAATTTTTCTGCCAGTTGTTGATTTTTAGAACTAAAACTGATAAACACCTTTTTCATGTTAATTCCTCCAATTCATCCAGAAGCCGTCCCCTTTCCTTTTGAAAACAAGTTGTTGCTTCTGTAATTTCCCGATAGTATCTCTCCTGATTTCTCCTGAGCTGTCCGCCGATCTGTTTCATTCTAGCCAGGTCATAATTCGGAACTTTCAGCGTTTGCAGACTCGCATTGCTTATTATCCGGATTGTAGTCCCCGATTGGATACGCTCCAATGCAATCTGTCCCTGTTCTGAAATTAAAAATTCAAACAATACATACGGGTCGTATTTCCTCTGATCCACCCGGATCATCGTGATATTTCCACTAATATACGCTTCCGGTGGATTTGCCTCCACAATGGCTGCTTTCAAAACCGCACCCTTTGACGTAAGTAAAATGTCGTCCTTACTGATCCGAAATTTTGCCTTGCACACAGAGCTTGTTCTCTGAATCCGGTCGGCCTGTCCAAACTCCAGCCGAGCGTTCTGAATATCTTTGATATTAATAAAAAACGCTGCTCCATTTTCCTTAATGTCCGATTTCTTCAGAAGCTGTGATCCCCTGACGATCTGCGCAATCTCCTCCAAAGTGATACCTGACTGTATCTCTTTTTCCCCGGTCCGGCGGATATATTGAAGAGGTTTCAGAGAAAATGCATTCTCCCCAATCTCTTCCCTACCGCAGACTGCACTCACTCCGGGAATCTGCTCCGCAGAATCAAACACTTTTTTCGCCAGTTTGATTCCCTCCTCTGTCAGAGAATGAACATTCCGTCCTGTCCGCTGACAATATCCGCTGATATCAAGGAATATTGTTTTTCCCTTTCTCTTTTTCGCTTTGTTAAAAATGAGCAGCTCTCTCCCGGTATGATCTTTCGGATACAAATTGTTTGGAAACGTAATCACAGCTTCTAACCAGTCATTTACTACAATCTGCTCTCTTAGACTCACCTCATTTCTCCGAATCAAGGAACCTGGAGTCACAATCACCGCCGCAGAGCCATGTTCGCTCAAACGGTACAAAGCATCCTGAATAAAAATCCAGTCGGCATAAATATTACGTTTCGTAAAGCCGTAAAGTCTTGGATCTGTACTCTGGCAGAGCTCTGTAACATTTCTTCCTCTTGGAACATCCATCACGATCATATCGTACCGCTGCCGTTCCCGTTCCTCCGGTATCGTCAACACATCCCTCTCTACAATCTCCCCTGCAGAAACTCCATAGGCGTAGCTGTACAAATTCGCCACATCACAAAGCTCACGACTCTGTTCTTCCCCGCAGAATGAGATCTCTGGATTCCGTAGCCTCAGGTAATCCCATAATTCCAAGCCCAGTCCGGCACCTCCACAACAACTGGACGCGAGATGCTTTGCCTTCCGTGGACCGAGAAGCTCCACAATCACTCTCCTTACCCCTGGTGGCGTCAACACACATTTTCCGTCCCGACCCATCAAGTCCAGTATCAAAGCAAACACCTCTCTAGGATCTTCCCCCTTTTTGCCATACCATACAAAACAGTCTATCATTTTTTTCAGTAGCCTCTGAACTGCTTCTTGCTCTACCATCTGCCAGTTTATTCTTTCAGATAACCTGCTGAATGCCTCACGCACATCATATCCCTGAATTCCTTTAATGCTCTCAATGAGGGAACCTTGCGAAACCATGGCACCACTGCCAATATCCACTCCAAAATCATCCTGCCATTCTCCGTAATGCCAGGAAAAAGCCATTAGTAAAGACAACGAAAAAGCCTGCTCTTCCGATATCTCCCGTTGAAACTCCTTCCAGATTTCTTCAAACATTTGCGTCTCCCGCATACGCCGCCTCCTTTCTACCTATATTTCATAATTGAAATATATCACTTTTGTCTCATAATGTCAATTATGAATTACAATTCATAATTTCTTGTAGAAAAAAATTGTCCTCCACCTTGCAGGGAAGGACATAGAATAATACAGTAGTTTACCTTTACTTATTTTAGAATGACGCATACTTTTTTCAACATCCAATGAAACACACTTACTATTTTTTTACTTAATTCAGGAATCTTTACAACTTTTGCAATCTTAGTTCTCAGAAATTCAACGACTAACCCGGAAATAAAAATCAACGCGGCACAAGCAAACGCATACACCACCCCTAAAATAATATTTGTTTCTGCTATAAATGTAAAAGCACCTCTCAGATAATTATTCCATATTACCTGATTGAGCTGAAATAAGTAGATACCAAAGGCTAACGGAGAAAGCTTTGCTATTACCGTGCCCTTCAAACGAATCCTCGAAAAAAGAATGACCATTAGTAATCCACTCAGCAGGATTGTGGGAGACACAAAATTCGTTAGCTGCTCATTTCCCTGAAAAACGTGTGCGGCCCATGTCCAAAAAATACAAATTGCCCACATAATAATGAGAGTGAACGACTTCTTCTGTTCAAAGACCTTGCCTCTCTTTGCCAATGCTCCTATGCAATATAAGATAATGAGCCATAAAGTTGAGTAGCCACCTTGTGTTTTAAAAGCATCCGCAAACAGCCCCATACATGAAAATAAAATAATCAGTATGAGAAACGCAATTTTCGCACTTTGTTCCTCTACCGTAAACATAAATTTATTTAAAATAGGAATTGCAAAAAAGAGCGCGAAGAAAGCTGTAAAATACCAGAATTTCCCAAATGTAACAGGAAACGCGCATCTGATCATATCTGCTTTTTCCCAGACTGGATTACATCCTGCCAGAGTGAACAGCATCGTAATCACAAAAGAATAGAAAAAAGCTTGAAACCACATATCCACCAGTTTTTCGTATTTGCGTGGCCTGTCCACGGCCATGTATCCGCTGATAATCGCGAATCCATCCACCGCACAATATGATAAAATCTCTAAAAACCAAAAAGCCTTATACTCCACTGTTCCGGCTTGGCATACCCCTAAGATTCCCCCCTTGTCCTAAAGTATGTAACATACACACCATGTACATCAAAACCAGACGTAAAAGATCTATGCCATAATTTCGTTCGTATTTCATCTAATTTCTCCTCATTCCCGTAAGTAGATTTATTATAACATATTTTTGTTATTTATTATATAGCAGAGCTAAGAAACAACATCTCTGGCGCTCAGAGAAACGCTTATACTTTTTGGCGTTAACTAATTCATCATCCTCTTTTGATAGATTTGGTTGTGGTGAGTTAATTTTATCGAACGTCTATAGACCAAGTCTATTTTCATGAAATTGATTTTACGAAATTAATTATACGTTATCCTAGATACTTATTTATAATTGAAGTATACCACACACCTTCTAACAAATGAATTCGCAATTGAATTATGACATTGACAGATTGATAACAAATTTCAGTAATAGGATTCAAAATAGGGATAATACAAAACAGCAGGCAATCTTATAGACTACCTGCTATTTAAAATAACTCATATTATATTCCATCACTCAAACTCCTCAGCGGATAGATTGAACTGACGACTTTTTCCTGATTTTTAAAGAAGTTATTATCCATATTCTCCAAAAAGTGTTCTCGTATTTGTGCCCGTCAAAATTTTCAGAGCCAAAATAGAGCCATCAGATCTATTCGCCTCGGCCTTAGATGAATACTAATAACCTATTTTTCTTGCCTAACCGATTTATTAATATTCTAAAATCAGATGGTAAAATATACAGAAAGGCTAGACAACTAAAGGCTATTTTATCAACTTTAACGTATCTATCACTAAATTTGATAGAGTTATTGGCAAAGCATTTCCCCATTTAGTTCTGCTTGAAACAAATACCATTTTTTTAGTATGTCTATTTCACCAATGTTTCCTATTTTAAATTCTGCTCTCCTTTTTACACTTGCACAAGGAAAAATATCACCATTATTTACAATATAAATCAACTCTGCTCCGGCAGGACAAATATTCCTTTTACAATCATTCCTGCAAGGTAAAATATCTATTGCTCCAGAAGCGGTTATTCGAAGTTTGTTTTTTCTTTTCAAGGCATTTTGTATAACATTTTTATAATACTGCTCGGTAACACCTATCTCTTCCCAACACTCCTTTGCCCTTCCATGTTTAATCAGCTTAAGTATCCTCACTTCTGTTATTCCTATATTCTCAGCAAACTCTATTATATCATTGAAACAAGACATATTTTTTCTTGTAACTACAGAATTAAATCTGGTTTCAACTCCCACAGCCTGTAAACGAGATATTGATTCATTAAGCATTTTGTATGATCCTTGTAATTTTGTCATCCAATCATGTTCCTGTTCCAAGTGACTGTATAGTGAGAAATAACATACCTTAAGACCACAATCTGCTAATTTTCTTGCGTACTCCTTAGATATTGACCTTGCTTCTCCTGAATTCCATACAATACCGGTTGTAAACATTCCCAAGCTAATGTCAGATATCTGCATTCGCAGATTATTGAGCGTCTTATCAAGATTTGTGTATAAAAGTGGTTCTCCCCCTGTTAGATAGATGTCTTTCTTTCCCTCTACACCCTTTAACAGCTTTATCATATCCTGATCAGAGTATTTCTTTTGTTCCTTTAATTCTGATGCCATCGATGAGCAATGTCTACATTTTAATAAGCATTGATTTCCAATTTCAAAATGAATTTCCAATTCTACCCTTCTTCTTTCAATATTATATAAAATATTTTCTTACTTCATCCCATATTTCCTTGGCAATTTCGTCTTGTGATTTGTTCCCATCAATAATAATGTAATTTTCTTCGTCCTTTAGCTTTTCGAATGCCTCCAAATACTTTTCCCTAACCTTAATCAATCTTGATTTTTTTTCAAATAATTCCTGGTGAAATCTGTTTTTTGCAATTCTTTCAATAGCTGTGTCTGGATCCACATCGATAAAAATAGTAATGGTCGGCTGTAGTATTTCTTTACTTTGCGCATTTGCTTGAATTACCCAATTCATTGGCATATCAATACTGTGATATGCGTAAGAAGAAAAATAATATCTATCAGTAATTACCGTTGTACCCTCTAATATACGGGGCAACACTCCATCCACATCATTTAATAAATGATCTAACCTATCAGCAACAAACAAACCAGCAATAACTCTATTATCTGTTTTAATTCTCCCAGTCATTATCTGATGAATCAATGAGCCTATTGGCGAGTCTGTCGGTTCCATTGTCGTATAACAATAAATCCCTAGCTCCCTTAATTTATTTGATAACAATTGAATTTGTGTACTCTTTCCGCTTCCGTCAATTCCCTCAAAAGCAATAAATTTCCCTTTATTAATTTTCTGATTTTTTTGTATTCTATTTTTCATACTTCAAAAACCTTTCTCGATTTTTCCCCATTTTTTTCACATAAGCACTTTCTAAGTCTATATTTAATTGATAAGATAATTTTAAAAGATATATAAAAACATCTGCCAGTTCTTCTTCTATATCTGTCTTCTTTTCCTCTAATTTAAAATCACCCCTTACAATTTTTTTTACGATATTAGCAACTTCTCCTACTTCACCAGTTAATGAAACCAATAAAAATTCTAGCATTTCAATATTAGAATCCGTAACTTTGACATCCCATTTAAAGTTTCCTTTATGCTTACCATCAAATTCTTTTTGTAATTCTATTAGTTCTTGTATAGTCATGAAGTTTCCACCTTTTCAAGTTTTTTTATACTTTGCAATATTTTTGCTAGTAAACTGTCTATATTTTGTTCATAAGCTTTTCCTCGATCGCTTTGAATTGATTCATTTTTATGTATTTTGTCTAATTCCTCATATGCTTCTAAAACTTGTCTTAAAAGTCCAATTAGCTCTTCGCTATATATTTCTTTTTTTCCACTTTTTAACATCGCAGCATTAGAAGCCATCATTGCGTGATAAACCTGCTCAAGTCCTTTCGTTTTTATAACAGTTTCCTGGCCATCTCTTTTTTCTTTAATCAATTGATAAAGCTCTGAAAAATTTTTATAGTTTACAATCGTGGTAAGATCTGTCTGATTCATCGCATCAATTTCTGCTTTTAAAAAACAGTGAAATTTATCTATCTTTTGCACTCTAAATGCCGATATTACAACTTCTACATCTTCAAATGTAATGGCGCTATCCTTTAATTTTTTTAATAAATAGTCTATTTCACAAATATTTATTTTTAAAAATTGTTTCGCCTCTAATGCACGTAAATGCATATGAACAATTAGTTTTTCTCTATCTTTTCCAAATTGAATCGATGCAAGTGATGGTAAATAGTTTTTATCATCCAATGATTCCACTATACTTTCCATATTATATGTCGGCAATAAAATCCGATTACTCGTTGGCTTTATCTTCAATGCATTAACAACATATTCGATCCCACTCATTTCTTGCATTTTATAATAAGAGCCATGATTAAAATAAAGATGCTTTGGCACTTCATTAGCCTGCCACAATTCTCCCAATTCAAAATATGACCATTCATTTTTTCCTATTTTTAACCGATCTTCATAAAAAAATTCTTCCAAATCCTGAACAAATTCTTTATATTTAGCTTTAATTTCCAGTCTCATGTTATAAATTGGTGTCATAACGTTTAACGTATCCATCAATTGATGATACACTTTTGAGAAAGTACTACCCAAAAAAATATTACTAATTCCAGAATCATTCAAATCTTTTATATCCCACGGCGCATTTCCACCATCTGCAAGGTATCTACAATTTAAAATCTTTAAAAAGATATTATTCTTAAATTCTATAATATTAAATTGCGAATTAACATTTGTATTATTTCTGCTGAATAGTGCTCCCGTTCCAATTATTTTACACTGATTTTTCCCCAAACTTAAAATTTCTCTTCCATGAATATGTCCATGCAAGACACCTATTACATTATATTTATCAATCAAATTGGTTAGCTTCGCTGCGTTTCTAATAGGTGAACTGTCCTCTTCAAACATGCTCATAACAGTATGATGCAAAACAATTATTTTTTTAGTATCCTGTCCTAGGTCAACTAATTCCTGTTCAAGTGCATCATAATCAATGCATCCTTTTTCATGCTGATTTCCTTTGCAAGAGTTTACAAAGATAATCTTAGTTTCTAACCCTTTAATCTCAATCGTATAACACTTTTCTAATTTTTCTTTAGAAGGAGATTCATCATCTACTTCTAAAACAAATCCCATCAAATCATCCATATGCGTTGCATCATGATTACCAGGGCAACATTTTATGATAACATTATATTCTTTTTTAATTTCATCTTTGAATTCAGTAATCAGGCTTTCAGCTTTTTTATATCTATCTTCTATTTCATTACTAGATCCCGGCTTCATCCCTTTACTGTCTATAATATCACCACATAAACATATTAAAATGGTTTCCTCGCTGGGAATCTGTTTTTTTATTAGCTCAGCACTTTTCAAAAAAAATTCTTCTTCTTCAGGTATTGTCGGATCAGATGCCCCTATGTGCAAATCCGCCATTTATACAATATACATTTTAATTATTTGCCTCCTTTGTAGAAACTAGGATATTCTGAATAATTAAATCCTCCTAATGCTTCAAAATCATATAGTGCATTCATACCCACTGCTGCCAGTTGTTCCGCAATATTCTCTTCAGAAGCCCAACTATTTTGTCGTTCCAAAGGTACTACCTCGACATTAACTTTTGATTTTCCAATTATATTTGCTGCAATCATTTCATAATCCCCATCCCAGATGATATAATATCCTTTAAATTCAATAACTCGAATTATTGGCATATCTGCGCCATTTTTTATATCACGTATAACCCTTTCTAACGTATCTGGGTTAATTGACTCTATTGTTGTCATAGGATAAAGTACTTGAGGACTTACGCTTTTTATTTCATGCATACATATTTCTCCTTTCACACAAAAATTGTGATAGTAATTTTTTAATTATATCACATTCTACCTTGCTTACAAATACATCTTAATGCTAGTAACATGTAAATACTACATCCAAAATTTTTTTGAGGGCAGGCTTTACCTGCCCCTATGCTTCTCTTTCTTTTTCTGCTGTTTCAGTTCAAACTGACGCTGTTTCTCTGCCTCCCGTTGTTCCCGGCTCACAGTCTTACGCTCCGTTTTCAACTGCTCCTGCTGCAATTTCAAAGCCTGCTGCGATTTTGTACCTATTCCAGCATCCTGTACCTGTTTTCGCACTTCTCGCTGTATCCGTTTCGGATTACGCCCAGTCTCCTTTACATCAGTTACCACAGCCGGACTAAATCTTAGCTGATAGTAATTTTTCAAGACAAAATCATATACCTCATAGTCTTTCGGTTCCGCACCAAACGTAACTTTGCATACAGAGAGCTTTCCATCCGATATGCATTCAAAAACGCCTACCCAGAATGGGTCTTCAAAAAATACTGTCAATCTGCCTGATACTTTGTCCATGACAATTCCTCCTTAAATGATTGTGATGAACAAAGAACGGACGACCCTAAGGAGGGAGGGTTACTTACACCAGACGGTGCGACCGGGCTACCTACCGGCTCTATAAGAGATTATCTCTTACGTTGCGTTTTTATCTTTGCTCTTTGATTTTACCACATAATCGACTTATTATCCACAAGAACCGGACTCTGAAAGCAATCTAAATGTTTCTTCATCTCTCCCCTCTGTCTATCTTCCTTTTCTGCCTCTGCTTTTGCATTCTCTGTACTTCTTCCAGCCTTTTCTCCTTCTGAACAATCGTTTCAACTGTATCTCGTCCTAATGCCCGTTCTACCCTGCCAAAGTCTCCCAGACGTTCCCTCAGGGCTCTGTTTTCATTCCAAAGTTCTTCTACACGGGCAGTAAGAGAATTAACCTTACTCCATGCCCTCTCGTATGACCTCTGCATATCACTGAACCTTCTGGAAAGATCCAGGTAAGCCCGGTAGACTGACCGCAATACTGTCACGATCTTCTTAATCAATGGCTTTGCCTTTTTCTCCCGGTAAGATTTTCCCGTTTCCAACGTTTCCGCCTCCGGCAATACCTCATCCGGATCAGCGGAATATTTCTCTGCGAACCGCTCCATATCTTTTACCATAGGCGCAATTTCCGTCAGTTTTTTCTCATATTGTGATGCTTTTTTCTTTGCCTGTTCTGCTTGCTTATCGGCTTCTTTCCGGCTTTCCTGCGCCGAAAATATATCATGCTCAATATTCTCCAACTGGTCAAGCCATTTTTCATTGACTTCCTGCATAGTGGCATTATGTTCTTCCAGTTCCGCTTTCTGTGCTTCAAGCGCAGCCACTTCTTTTGTCCTCTCCTGTTTTTCAAAATCCAACAAGGACAAATGCTTTTCATGTGTGCCTTTCTGTTCCCACTTAATTCCATGTTCCGGCATAATTGCGGCAAGCTGCTGCTTTTCAGCCGACACCCACTGATTTAATTCCGTTTCCCTTCTCGTACCGCCTTTAAAACCAAGGGCCGTCAACGCCTGTTTTAGAGACACCCTTGTATCAAGCCCCCGTTTGCTTCCTGTAATATACGGCACGAAATCTATGTGCAGATGTGGCGTTGCCTCGTCCATATGTAGATGAGCCGAGAATACTCTTAATGTGGGATTTCTTCTCTGGAAATCCTGCATATATTCGTCCAGTATCTTTGCCGCCAGCCGTCCTTCTTCTGTTTCCGCCCCCATTGTATCTCTGTCGCCGATCTGCAGGATGATCTCATGGAATGGCTTCTCCTGTTTCCCCGAACGGATTTTTTCATAATAATCGTCAATCCGGCGGTCATTCCGTGTCTGTTTTTCATTATAACGAGCTAACGCTTCATCAAATAATTCATGATAAACGTCTTTGATATTTTCGTTGCAGTATTCCACATTCTGATAACTTCTCTCTGGATCTGTATTCTTCGCATGGAATTTTCTGCTGTTATGGTTGACAGAACCTTTCCCTGTCATAAAACTGATCGTTCTCTTCAATAACTCTCCTCTCTCCCTGTTCGGGTGTAATCAGCGCAGGATACGGCGCATAGGCTTTGTTACTTTCGCCGAAAGTAACGCCAAAGCACTTTTGACAGCCGTTCCGTCCATCAAAAGCTGCCTTTGCGCCCTCCGGGGGTGCAAGACGTCCGAGGGACGTCTGCTCTGCATCGACCGAAGCGGAGCGTAGACCTTTTCCGTCCTATGGACGGAGTGGCTGGG
>OBVA01000061.1_pt1 | contig 50640 bp, 61 predicted proteins | sample 1495021 | NCBI WGS metagenome assembly OBVA01 (sample SAMEA2579965, study PRJEB22360) | human gut metagenome | biome: human gut; feature: human-associated habitat; material: faeces | place: Denmark | collected 2008/2010
CCCCTGGCGCGGTGCCGGCTCAGAGCCATTCAATTCATTTGTTAAAGCCTGTTGGTGCGAGTTAGGCCAATTGTTAAAGCCTGTTAACGTGCCGGCTCAGAGGCTCGCAGGCCAATTGTTAAAGCCTGTTAACGTGCCGGCTCAGAGGCTCGCAGGTCAATTGTTAAAACGTGTTGGTGCGAGTTAGGCCCCTGGCGCGGTGCCGGCGTGCCCCCTATATATAGTATATAGAGCCATGTCCATAGGCAGAAAAATTTTTTGGCTTCAAATCATTCTCGCAAATTGCCACCAAATCAAAATTCGCAAAGGCCATCATTCAGGCATTCTCGCAAAAAGGCTGTAAACAAGAGAAACAAGAGAAACAATCAATTGTTTCTTGATAAGTGATTGATTTTCAATAGATTATATATAAATAAACAATATAAACAAAGAAATTACTAAAAAATAGAATGAGTTGTAATATAGAATTTATACTTATTATACTTATAAACCAAAATATAATTATTACATATTAAATACACCGTATAATTTTTACGAACATGCCTTGTTTCGTTTATTTCGAAATGCGAGAATGCTTAACTAATTGATTTTTAATACTTTGCTGAGAAACAAAAAGTTTTATATTGTTTCTTGAAAATTTTTTTCCTATGAATTTTCTGTGCGAGAATTTTTATATATATATCTATTTATGTATTTTCGTGTTGTAAATATAAATCGCAATAAAATTTCTAATATGGTAAACATTGATGGCATACAGGTAGATATTACTACAAGCATAGATAGCCTATTAAATGAATGGACAGTCTTTACTGTAGAATTTGAATTTGATAGTAGGCTCATAGTCTGTCATACTTTCAATCAATCAGTGTATAGAGGAGTAAAAAGTCTAATCAGACAAATTCTAAGCATAAACGCAAAGAGTATAGAGCTAAGACAAGCTTTATTAAACAGCAAATACATAACTGTTAATATAGAAAAGTATAATCTTACAGATGAGTCGGAAGTACTTGCTTACAAGTATGAACTGATAAAGGCGAATAGAACATATCTGCCTTATGGCTATAATACTCTTATAAAAGCTGGTAATGCTCTTGAACAGAATTATGCTAATATATTATTACAAGAGCTTATAAGCGAAATAGACAAAAATGCTACATACCCATCAAACAGTATTTATAACACTCATAAAAGAGGGCGACTTCCAAAGTCTGTATGCTGTTATGATAGAAATACAGGTTTATTTATAAGCGAATACGCTTCTATAAAAGATGCTGCTGAAGAAACAGGTATTTGTGCAAGTAATATATCCATGTGCTGTAACGGCCATATAAAATCAGCAGGAAGATATATATGGTCTTATATTTATCAGCCAATAGTCGATATTTCTAAATCTAAAGATAGGCGCTTTAGAGAAGCTCAATTGCCATCAGAACCCGAACTGATAGAAAGACAAAAGGAATTTATTGCAAAAAATCAACATTGATATGAAAACAGATAAAATAGCACAGAAATTAGCAGATATATTGCCAAACAGGCCAATAGTTCCTGGGATGTCTAATCCAGATACATCTAAGCTTGTAGAACAAGAGGCCACGCGCATCAAATCAAAGCAAGATGCAAAGGAATTGGCTCGTATTAAATATCTTGAAAAGCAGAAGCTTAAAAATCTTCAAGTTAAACAAGAAAAGCGTCAATCATTAGCAGAAGAGCTTGGTGTGGAAGAAATACCAGATGGCCAGACTGAGCTTCAAGCCAAACGTATTGTAGAGCAGCAAAAACGAGTTGAGGCTATTGAGGCACTTGAGGCTCAGACTGTAGAGCCGCTTAAAGCAACTGAGTTAGCAGAACGCCATGACTCGGGCAAAGGCTCATATTCATCAGTTATACGCTCAGCACTTCAGTTACAAGGAGCATCAAGGCCTGAAATAACAAAGCTTCTTACTAGCCTTAATATCAATTTAAGTGTTCAGCTTACAAAACAAGACACGGCTAATTTATTGGCTTGTTTATTAACGTGTAATGAAGCGCAGTTGGCAGCTCTATATAGTAATAAAAAGATACCAATCGTTATCAAAACAGTTATAAAGCGCTTGCAAGAAGATGCAAAACTTGGCAATATAGAAACAGTTGAGAAGCTTTGGGACCGTGTGTTTGGAAAAGGTCAAATGCAACTTAATCTACCTGAGCAGCAACAACTCCAAACAGGTATTATCCCCAATGTGCCTGTGAGTCGTGAAGCGTACCTGATTATACGTGAAAACTTAATAAAGTAAAATATGGAAGATAATTATATAATAATGAGAAGAAAAGAGCAAATGCTCTCGCACAGCTATCTTACTGAAGTTTTAGATTATAATGCTGAAACTGGCAAGTTTGTATGGAAAAAACCTGCATCACATCAAATGCATCCAGGAGATGAGGCTGGAACTCAAAATGCATCTGGTTATGTGTTTATATGTGTGGGTGGAGTTAGATATAAGGCGCACAGACTAGCCTGGTTTTATCATTATGGAGAATGGCCTTCAGATGAAACACCTCAAATTGGCCATATAAATGGTAATAGAGCGGACAACAGAATAGCTAATCTAAGACTTGTTACGAAAGTTAAGAATAGCAGGAATTTGAAAATCAGAATTTCTAATACTTCTGGCTATCCAGGTGTATTTTTAATAAAAGCTACTGGAAAATGGAGAGCATATATAGGAAATGGATGTGGAAAGTATATATCACTTGGATGCTATAATACTCGTGAAGAAGCTATTGCTGCTAGAAAACAGGCAGAAAAGAAATTAGAATATATTACAAGAAAGGAGGCATAAGCATGAAGTCATTAAAAGAAATGCAAGAAACAGCTTTAGATACTTCAAGACCAGGAACTGTAAATCCTAAAGAGCTTCTTCAGCTTGAATTACTGTCTTCTTTTGAGAAATACACAAAATGCATGTTTAAGTGTCAATACCATAGAAGTTTTATAGTCGCGGAGCATCATAAGAAAATGTTTGAAGTATTACAGGACGTTGTAGATGGTAAGTGTAAGCGACTTATTATCAACATAGCTCCCAGATACGGGAAATGCGTTAGTAAAGATACCCTTATTACGCTTGCTACAGGTGAGCGAAAAAAAATAGCTGATATACTGCCAGGAGATAAAGTGCTATCATTCAAAGATGGTAGAGCAGTTGTTAATAGCGTTATTGCTACTGAGCCGGCATATAAAGACTGCTATGAAATTACTATGAGGTCAGGTCGGTCAGTTGTATGCAGTATTGACCATCCTTGGAGAACACCGTTCGGGTATGTAAAATCTAATAGGCTTAAAATTGGAGATAGGATATTTGCACTAAAAAAAGAGTTAGACGGCATCGAAACATTATCAGACGCGGAGATTATACTAATATCAATGATGCTGTTTGACGGATGTTGTACAAAATCTGGTAACTTAGGATTTACTAACATAGATAAATTAGCGGTAAATGCTGTTATAAAGGCTGTTAATGAACTCGGAGGTGAGGTCAAGCATTATTCTTGTACCGCAGATTGTCAATGTATCATATTAGGCGGAACTAATGGCGTAATAAATAACATTTTAATAAAGCATAAATTAGTTGGAAATAACTCTTATACTAAAAGAATCCCATTAGGAATATTTAGTACTTCTATGCGACAAAAATATGTGTTTTTAGGAATGATGATAGCGACAGATGGTACTATAAAAAAGAATGGTCAGTTGTCTATAGGCCTAGCAAACAAAGGACTTGCTGAGGATATTCAATATCTGTTATCTACTATGAAAATCCCATCAACTTTAGGATTTTATGAAAATGAAAAAGCTGGTATATGGAATGTTGCAATATCAAGAAGATATTCTCAAAAATTATATCCGCATTTGAATTTTTATGGAAAAGCAGATAAAGCAAAAGAATACATTTTACAGCCTTCTAAAATAGAACGTACATGCACATACCCGTATTCTATAATAAAGAATGAAGGCCTTTACAAAATGATACACTTTGATTTAGGGTATAAATCAGTTGGGCCAAATAGGAATATGTCAGAAGATACATTTAGAGAATTAGTGGAAATTTTTCCTGATAATCTTACGAGATATTGGGCTGAAGATTTCTATCCTGATGAAATTGTTAGTATAGAAGAAGTAGGAAAGCATGAATTAGTTCATATTGAAGTATCTGGCGATAAAAATTTTATAGCCAATGGGCTCGTATCACACAATACAGAATTAGTTATTAAGTCGTTTATATCATGGTGCTTTGCCTTAAACCCGCGATGCAGATTTCTGCATCTATCTTATTCAGATATACTTGTGAATGATAATTCTGAAACAATTAGAAATATCATGCAAGAAGAGCTTTATAAAACTCTTTTTCCTAACTCGGCTCTTGCATCTGAAAAAGGGTCAGCCAAGAGATGGAAAACTAAAGCTGGAGGAGAACTTTATGCAGTGTCGACTCAAGGCCAAGTAACTGGATTTGGTGCAGGAGCAGTAGACGAAGTACCAGATATTGATAAAATGGACGGAGGCAATGATATATTCACATTTGATGACCATACGAATGAGATGCTTGATATGATAGGAGCTACGACAAACATTTTCCAAGGCGCGATTGTAATCGATGACCCAATTAAGCCAGAAGATGCTGAGTCAGATATTGTCCGCGAGCGTATTAACATGCGATTTGAGAACACAATTCGTAACCGTACTAACTCGCGTAACACTCCAATCATTATAATAATGCAAAGGCTACATGAACATGACCTTTGTGGCTATTTGCAAGAGATAGAGCCAGACGAATGGACTGTTTTATCACTTCCAGTTATACAAGTAGACCCAGAAACTGGAGAAGAACATGCACTTTGGCCAATGAAGCATACACTCGAAGAGCTTTATAAGATGCGTGAGATAAATCCGCTTGTATTCGATACACAGTACATGCAGGACCCAACACCAAAAGAAGGTCTTATGTATGAAGGATTTAGAACTTATAAGATAGAAGAGCTTCCAACAGGCACAAAAGCACTTCAAAAGTGGAATTATACTGATACAGCTGATACTGGAGCTGATGATTTGTGCTCAATTTGCTTTATAAATACGCCTGAATACTGCTATATAACTGATATTTTGTTTACAGACGCACCTATGGAGGTCACAGAGCCAAAACAAGCCGAAATGTTGACCAAAAATGGCACCGTTGAAGCCTTAATCGAGTCAAATAACGGAGGCCGTGGCTATTCGCGCAATGTAAAGCGCATATTAAGAGTTGATTTGCGTAATTTCAGATGCGCTATTAAAACATTTACACAGACAGAGAATAAAAAGGCACGTATTTATACAGCCTCTGCTAATGTTCAAAGCGATATTCTGTTTCCAGAGGGCTGGGAAAGGAAATGGCCTAAGTTTTATAAGGCTCTTATGTCGTATCGTAAAGATAATAAGAAGAGAAACCAGCACGACGATGCTCCAGATTGCTTAACAGGAGTATATGAAATGCATGCAAGAAAAGGTGGACGTAAAAAAATACACTTAAGAAACAACTAAAAATTCATATTCTCGCATTATTCTCGTAATTTCTAGGCTTCTAATTATATATGAATGATTAAATCATAAGCCTTGAATGAACATAGTGCGAGAATATGAGATAAAAAATACCTCTATAAAAAATGTTAAAAGCGGTACAACTTATAAAGAAATTTAGTATATTTGCACTGTGGAGAAGTCAATTCGAAGCAAAAATACAGGTAATTCGATGCAAGTTAAGGGTAGCTGCTCGGTAGTATTAACATTAAAAACATAAATAATATGGGATTAAACTGTGGATGCCCTGCCGGTGCTCATATCGCCGACCTTGAGATTCCTGAATGCAAGGAGAGTATGGGGCAAGTTCAAAAAGTTGCATTCCAGCGCATCTATAAGACAGCTGGAACGAAGAACTCTGTCACTGAACCGACTAAGAAAGCATCGTTTTCTACCTTGTTTTCTGCGGCTGATGGTTCTAAGATGACAGTTTCTCCGTATATTCAAGGACCTACTTCTGAGCCTGGTGCAGCTCGTACTTTTGGTGGAGGTAACCAGACCCTTGGAGGTATTGAAATTACAATTGGCCGTGAGCCGACAACTTTCTCTGCTATGATTTATCAGGAAAGTCAGAAAACAATCGCACAGTTGAAACAGTACATGTGCGAAGAGATTGGCGTTTGGCTGATTGATGAAAATGGCAATATCGGCTGTTTAGTAGATGATATGGATAAACCTACTAAGTACATGCCTATTCCTATTGGTAAGTTCTTTGTTGGCGACAAGAAGCTTGGCGGTTTTGAAGAACCGGACAGCAATACCATTGAATGGTCATTCTATCCTAACTGGAGTGATAACTTCTACATCATCAAGCGTGAAACATTGGACTTCAATCCTCTTACAGATTTGGTTAATGCCGCTTCCGCTGGAGCTTAAAACTTTCAGTTATGAGAAAGAAAAAAGAACAAACAGTAACATTGGTTGTGCCTAAATACAATATGAGACAGGAGTTTGGCATTCAGCATGCTGAACGCCTGCTTGATATGGGCACAGCCATAAATGGTGGATGGGAATTACCTAAAGATAGCAATTATACTTACGACGAAGAAAATGGCCTTAGAGTTAAATCAGATAAAGCAAATTCTGCAAAAGCCGACTAAACGTCAGACTATTCAGAAAGCTGTAAACATGCAGCGTCGTCTTAGATTTCATACTGAGACGAATGTTGCTGTATCTGATATTAACCAACCTACGACTATATTCCTTGATTGGGTAAGACAGTTGCTTCCGAAGGATAAATTCAACATATTCCTTCATCTGTTCAAATTTCCGTTGCCTACACCTGCTGTAGTTGAGGACGTCTATAGAGAACTCGAAAGGGTTTTCTATAGCCGTAACTCATCAAGCTCATACCAGTTTACAGACTCAGAGCTTGCAGAGGATTGGTCTCAGTATAAAAAGAATAACCTCAATGAGCCAGAGGTGTGGAAGACAACTGGATGGAAGAGAATGCAAGTATCGCCAAATAGTATTTTGGTAGTAGACCTTCCTCAAGTACAAACATCTTTACGCCCAGAGCCATATTTTTATTGGCTTGAGATTGATGCTGTAATTGATTACCAGACTTTTAGGCTTGATGAAAATCAGTTTGAGTGGCTTATTTTCAAACAGCCGGAACATCGAATAGCTGTATTTGATGATACTTCTATAAGAGTATATCAGCTGAATGAGAAAAATGAAATTCAGTCACTTATTTCAGAAGCAAAGCACGATTTAGGATATTGTCCAGCTCGGTTCTTTTGGTCAACACAACTCAATGAGAAAAATAAAGACCTTAAGAAAAATCCAATTACAAAAGAGCTGTCAAATCTTGATTGGTATTTGTTCTTCTCTATTTCGAAGCAGCATTTAGACTTGTATGCGCCTTATCCTATATATAGTGCGTATGAAGCCGATTGTAATTTTGAGAATAATGAGACTGGTGATTACTGCGATGGAGGTTTTCTACGCAATGCAAAAGGTGAGTATAAAATTCTCAATGATGGAACAGTTGAAAAGTGTCCTTGCTGTAGCGAAAAGCGTATAGCTGGTCCTGGTTCATTCTTAGAAGTTCCTATACCAAATCAATCTGAAGGTGTCGCAGATATGCGTAATCCTGTTCAGATAACTACTATCGATAAAGACTCACTTGACTATAATGTCAATGAGTGCGCAAGGCTTAAAAATGAAATTGTAATTTCTGTTGTTGGTTCAGGTGGTACTGTAAGTGAAAAAGAAGCTATCAATGAAACTCAGGTAACTGCTAACTTTGAAAGCAAAACCTCAGTTCTCAATGCCTTAAAGACCAATTTTGAATTGGCACAGAAATTTGTCGAAGATACTGTTTGCAAACTCAGGTATGGAGGTGCTTTCATATCATCTTCTGTAAACTGGGGTACAGAGTTTTACGTTTTCACAGTAACAGAGCTATATTCTAAGTACAAACAAGCAAAGGAGAATGGTGCATCTAACTCAGAACTAGATGCTATATCGCAACAAATTCTTGAAGTTGAGTATCGTAACAATCCTTTGGTACTTCAGAGAATGCTTATCTTAAAGCAATTGGAGCCATATCCACATAAAACGCTGGATGAAGTGTTAAAATTGTATGAAAAAGAGTTATTAAATGAAAATTTGGTAAAGCTTAAAATAAATTTTAGTACTTTAGTTGAAAAATTTGAACGTGAGAACATTAACATAATTGAGTTTGCTTCAAATAAGCCAATGAGAGAAAAAATAGATATTATAAACAAAAAACTTTTGGAATATGTTACAGAAATTGGAACTTCAGCAACTACGGGCACTCAGTCTTGATGATGTTAAGTCTTATAAGAAAAAGGCCGTAGAGCGTAAAGCAGAACTAGAAGCTGCTAAGGCTAAAGGCGGAAAAGCTTGGACAAGCGACTTACAGGAAGAGCTTGACGAGGTAGTTCTTTTCCTAGTAGATGTTGATGATGTTATCGAAGAAAAATTATCGGCATCAAAAACACAGGCTAAGAGTGGTTATACTCCTAAGCCGGGTACTGAGAAGATGGTGCACTTGTCAATTGTGCATGGTCGTAGGTTTAATCCAATGACTGGCAAAGAAGAGTCACCAGCATATACTCAAATGTTCACATTCGCAGAGTGGCAGCTTTTCAAGAAAACGTATAAAGGCCTTGGTTATACTATTATGGCGGCCTTGCATGACCCATACGGAGATGCTGCAGAGTTAGTACAAAAGTAATTAACAATAAAAACAAAGCTATATGTTAACAATTGAGATGCTACGACAAAGTTCAGCCTTAACAGGTCTTACAGATGACCAGCTGAATGCAATTGCTGAGATGTCAAGAAATGATGAGAATACCGTTATAGGTACTAAAATCGGCGCATTGCACGGTCAGTATGACACTGATATTCTTGGCATTACAGGCATTAAAAAGAAAGATGGTGAAAAAAGTTACGACTATGCTAAGCGCGTACTCGGTGAGTACAAAACTAAAGCAGAGTCTGTGAAAACAATTCAAACTCAGCTTACTGCTGCTCAGGCACAGGTTGCAGAGCTCCAGTCTAAACTTGAAAAAGGAGCTGGCGATGAAACTTTGAAACAACAGCTGAAAGATGCTAAAGCCCAAGTAACTCAGCTTCAAACTCAACTTCAGACAAAGGAAACTGAGTTCAATACCAAAAAGGCAGAGTTTGATAAAACTATTAAGGACACGCATGTAGATTATGCTTTTCAAGCTGCTACAGCAGGTCTTAAGTTTAAGAGTGGTATTACTGAGCCTATTCAGAAGACACTGCTCAACGCTGCAAAAGCAGAAGTCCTTGCAAAAGGTACTCCTGATTTCATAGAGGACGGCCAAGGAGGAAAGAAACTTGTTATTCGTGGTGCGGATGGTAATATCCTCAACAATCCGAAGAACAATCTTAATCCTTATACAATGCAGGAGCTTGTAATGGAAACATCGCTTAAAGATGTAATCGATACAGGTCGTCAGCAGACAGGCGGTGGAACAGGAGGCTTTGGGTCTGGTTCAGGCGGAACAGGTGGAACACTTGATTTGTCTGGCATCAAGAGCCAAGTTGAGGCCGATAAAGCCATTGAGGCGCATCTGCTTGCAAATGGTTTGACCCGTGACTCACAGGAATTTGCAGACCAGTCAATGCAACTGAGAACTGAAAACAATGTGGCAAGTTTGCCTATTAGATAAAATGGCACATCCTAAGAGATAAACGAAAAAAATGCTATGAGGCGTAAAAGGGTAATGCACCATAATAGCATAATTATTAACAATTAAAAACTTAAAAGTTATGAGTCTAGTTTTAACACGTATCCAGAACATTCGTGCGAACTCTAACCTTGATAAGTTTGAGTATCGCCCCAGTAGGTACGGTGCGCTGAATGCTTTTATGGTGCAGTCTGAAGACCCTACTGGCATCCTCACTGAGGAACTGAAGCAAAAAGCAAGGACCTCCATCGGTAATACGCTGGAAACTCCGGTAATTAACTACGATGCTGATATTACTATCGGTAGTACTCGCACCTTGACAATCGCCGACAGTGAAAACACTTCTAAGATGGTTCAAATCACGTTTGCCACTTACGCATGGGGATTTACTATTGCTCCGGCAATGTACATGAACAACGAAATTGGCATTCAGAAGGACTTTGAAACCAAGATGATGAAGTACATCTATGCTTTTGCGAAAAAGCTTGATGAAGCTGCTCTTGCTGCTCTCGCAGCCAACAAAACACAGGTTTTGAAAAATCCGCTGCTGTATGACTGGTCTGCTAATGCCATCAATGCAAAGTGGACTGAACGCGAAAACGTATTTGGTGACCTTGAAGTTATGATGGGAGCAAATGACTTCTATGGCCAGTTGCATCTTGTAGGTGACCCTGGTGTTGAGTCTATTATGCGTAAACTGCAGCAGCACGGCCTTTACAATGACGTAAATAAGCAGAATGAATTTGGTACTAAGATTGTTCACTTGACAAACAACATCGCAGCTGCCGGAGGTAAGTATGCTCAGGGTTATGCTGTAAATGCCGGCTCTCTTGGAATGTTGACCCGCTTCGAGCGTGACTGCTTGCTTGGAACTGTTTCCGGTGACGGCCATGAGTGGGGTATTGCTACTTTGCCTTTGCTGAACATGCCTGTTGGTACATATTTCTACGATTCTGTAGGTGATTACAATACTATTGCAGGAGCCGCTACTGCTGATATGACTCGTACGCGCAAAGAGCACTATGGTTTTGCTGTTGACGTGGCCTTCTTGACTGCACATAACAGTGCACCTAGCACTTTGGCAAGTCCTATTCTGGCATTCAACGTATCAAGCAAGGATGCTGCTTATGCTAAGCCAGTTGTAGTAGTTAACTCTAAAGACAATCCGGTTAACACTAAGGAGGCCTCTGCAGGAGTTGGAGGATGATAAACCGATAGCAAATCTTTGAATTGTTATTAGCTTTGGTAGGAGGCACACTGAGCCACTAGGCGATAGTGGCCTCCTATTTTTCATTAAAAATTAAGAATTATGGTTAGAGCCAACGATATACAAGAAAAACTGTTACACCTTATTGGATGGGAGCAGAATTATGATACATCAGACTTAAAAATATCTGATGCTTTAACCGTGAGTGAAAGTGGCCTATATTTTCAACAAATTCATCCTTTGCTGACTTTGCAGAATATGTCATGTATTGCTCCGGATTTTAAGAATATCACTTTTCCAGAATACAGTTCTGAAAAGGAATATAGCAAAGGCAATGTAGTTGATTATCAAGGAACACAATATAAAGCGCTTCAAAAAGCACAAGGAAAACAGCCCGATATTGAGTCTGAGTATTGGGTTGAAACCAATTTATTTTCTGAATGGCTCGAGAGCAAAACAAAAGCAAGCATTCAAAAGGCTATTGCTAGATACTGCAATGAAAAAACGGTAGAAGGGACAAATAAGCCATTATGCGAAAGTCGTACTTTGTTTGATGGAACAGGTAGATTAGTAGATACTGTAAAGAATAAGAAAAACCTAGTTGGCTTTGAAATTGTACCAGTAAGAGCAAAAGGTGTAACCGCAAAGATAAATAAAATATGCCTTCAGTTTACTAAAGCTGGAGAATATACTTTGTATCTTATGCATTCAAGTATGGATGCTCCAGTAAAGATTATAAAGCTTAATAAGATACGAGATAATAGTGCTGAATGGTTTACAGTCGATGACCTCTATTTGCCATATCAAAGTGAAGATAATGATGCAGGAGGAAGTTGGTATTTGTGCTATTTTCAGTCTGAACTTCCAGAGGGAAGTCAAGCTATTAGAAAAAATAAAGACTGGTCAAAAGAGCCTTGTGGTTCATGCTCACGTAGAGAATTACTTGCTTGGATGGCATGGTCTAAGTATCTTGAAATTCATCCATTTTTTGTAAATGAAGAACTTGTAGATGCAGTTAATTTCAATGATGACTTTAACGAAGATTTTGCAAAGTGCCCACTTCACCTATGGGATGTTGAAAATAATCAATATACTTATGATAACAACTACGGATTAAATTTAGAAGTTACTGTAAGCTGTGATATTACAGATTTTATAATTGAACAGAGAATGATGTTCCAAGATGTCATAGCTAAGCAGGTAGCTGTAGATATGTTACGCGAATTTGCGTACAACTCTAACGTAAGAACAAATAGGTATTCAATCAATGCTTCTCGACTTGATATATTATATGAGGTAGATGGCGACTCTTCTTCTATGAAAAAATCAGGTTTAAGTTATCAGTTAGATATGGCTTTCAAGGCCATTAAGCTAAGTACTTCTGGAATTGATAGAGTATGTTTGCCGTGTCGAAACAATGGCATTAAATATAGAACTGTATAAGTATGACTGTAAAACGATATAATGCGACACTTCGCAATCTGGAATATAGGCTGCGAAGTTTTAAGGATAGCTTGCCTATGCTATTAGAAGATATTGTGCGTGACAAAGAAGATGTAATAGTATCAGCTATAGCAGATGACCAGTTATATCGTCGTGGTATCAACGGTAGAGGTGAAAAGATAATGGATTATATGCCATACAAGCCTAAAACCATACAAATAAAAAAGAAAAAAGGTCAGCCTACTACAAGGGTCACATTACGAGATACAGGTGCTTTTCATGAGTCTATGTTTGTAGTATTTGACTCAGAAGGTTTTTATGTGACTGCGAGTGATGAAAAAACACCTGAACTTATTGAGAAATATGGTGAAGAGATTTTTCGCTTAACGGATAAAAACTTTACCAGAATAGTTCGTTCTCATATAAGAAAAGAATTAGTTAAACGATTAAAACAGGCAATAAGGAAATGAAGGAAAACTCAGTACAAATAAGATTTAAGGAAGACCCTGTATTGCTTGATAAGATATTACAGGATATGCAAAAGTCACTTATGAACAGACTTAAGTGGCTTAATTATGCATTTGGTAGAGCATATAAGCTTGTAGAACATAGGCCAGATGGTAATAAGTTTATATATCCTGCAATGTATAATGGCAACGGAGAATATGTGTCGCTTTTACCAAATGATAACTTTGGCAATTTTTCATGGTTTGATATTTATGACCCACAAAAGATTACTGAAGTAGTTCAATCATTGCCACAATACACTTTCAGCGGGGCTATTATATTCTGGTATGACCTTAGTAGCATTTATGAAGATGAAACTGTTATGCATACAGAAGAAGTAAAAGATGAAATTATGCGAGTATTAACTACTCCGGGTCTTATTACTACGACTGGTAAGCTTGTTATAAATGACATATGTGAGCGCTTTGAAAATATATACAAAGGCTATTCAATAGAGAAAATCTATAATAACTATACTTATAAAGGAGAAGGTATACAAGATATTGATAAACAATTCTTCATGTACCCTTATGCAGGAATACGAATTGAATTTACTTTAACAACTAGAGAATTATGTCAACGGTATATTTTATAACAATGCTTTCGGCTTTAATATATATAGCCTTAGTAGCAGCATTTGCTATTTTGCTAATTGGAAAACTCGGTGTGCGCGATGAGATAATTATCAGAGCTCCTAAGCTTATTTCTCAATTATTCGATTGTGACTTTTGCTTAAGCTTTTGGACGTCGCTTATTCTCGCTATCATTCTCGCTATTTTCTTTAATGAGATGAGTATTATACTTATTCCTATTATATCAACCCCTATAACGCGAATTTTAATATGAAAAACCTGATAGTAAATAAAAAAGTCGTACGGGTATATGACAGCATAGATGAAATGCCTATTGTAAATTTTCAGAAGTACAATAAGTATTTGCTTATAGACTCTGGAATTGGCTCAGATACAGATGATATTGATGCTCATATAACTCGTGTTGCTAAATTCATTAAAAGCAATAATGCCAAAAAAGCTTTGCAAGAACTGCAAAACATGAGGCAAAATATGTATATGGTGAACAACGAAATTTCACCAAGGTATTTAGCTTTTGCAGCTCTTATCCACAGCATAGACGGTGAAGAAGTTAATGATTTGTCAGACGATGGACTTAAAAACATATTGGCCAGGCTTAAAGAAATAAAGCATTCAAAGGTTATAGACTTTTTGACTTGGCTTAAAAAAAAAGTAACCACTGAACTTGAAATGTACTTTCCAGGAGATTTTGTAAATCCAAAGGAAAAAGATGCATACGATAAGTTAAAGCAAAGAACACTTCTTGTGTTGGACTCTATGATAAATGACACAGATAACTCTGAACAGATAGAAACCATAGATATGATAATGCTTAATATGCATTCTCCAAAATCATACATAGGAAGTGAGTCTGTTGAAATAAAATATGATAAGCAGTTTGAAAGTACTTGCCTTTTGATAGCTCAAAAAACAAGTATGGATGCTAAAAAGATGGCAGTACTTCAATTCTATAATGCTGTTGACAATATAAAACAGCAATTAGAAGCAGAAAGCAAGAGTGTTAAACGGCATAAAAGGAAATAATTATGGCTGAAGACGATAAGATAAAATATAGCGATATAATTGAGCCGGATGACTCGATTGAAAAGCTTGTCAAGCAACTTGGCGAGCTCAATCAGTCATACGAGACAATGGTAAATGCTATCAGGGCAGGTGCAGATAGGATTGTGCATTCTCTTAAATCTGCTAGTGGAGCTACAAGTGAAGGGCGTAAAGCTATTGATGAAGCAACAGCATCTACGTCAAGACTTGAAAGAGCTCAGAATGAGCTTAAATTAGCTTTATCTGATACAGGTAAACAGATTGCTTGGCTTAAAGCACAAACTTCAGATGCTAATAGAGCAACTGTAGAACAGCAGCGTTATATCCAGCAAGCTATATCTTCTTATGACCGTCTTAAGTCTGACCTAAAGCAAACAGTTGAGCTATATAAGTCTTTAACTGCGGCTGAAAGAGCAGATAGCGAAATGGGGCAACAGCTACTCAATGATATTCTTAATTTGAAAAATCAGATTAAGGCCCTTGATGACCAAATGAAGCCTCATATCCAAACTCTGTCTGAAGTAGAAAAGGCAGAGCAAAGATTAGCTTATTTACAGTCAGATGAAGGTAAAAGATTACTTGAATTGAAAGCTAAGATTGCTGAGCTTACTTCTGCTAGAAAACAGCAGAAAGCTACAGTAGACCCATTAGCTCAGGCTCAAGAGAAACTTGCCTATGCTCAGTCAGAAGAAAATCAGCAGCTTAAACTTTATTCAACTCAAATACGAGAAGCAAATCAGATTGCTCAATTACAGGCTACAATTGCTAATTCTGCAGAAGGTTCTTATAATAGACTTTCAGCTCAATATGCATTAAATAAAATACGACTTAATCAGATGTCTGCAGCTGAGAGAGAAGCTGCTGACTCTGGTAAAAAGCTTGAAGCTGAAACAAATGCAATTTATCAGCAGATGATAAAATTGCAAGAAGCAACAGGTAATTATAGATTGTCTGTAGGCCATTACCAAAAAACATGGGATGGCTTAGGTATTTCTATTTCTCAAGTAGTACGAGAATTACCTGCTGCAGCTGCATCGCTTAATACATTCTTCTTAGGTATATCGAATAATATACCTATGGTAGTCGATGAAATTAACAGATTACGCGCTCAGAATAAACTTTTACAAGCAGAAGGTAAAGCAACTGTAAACGTAACAGGCTCAATAGTTAAAGCTTTGTTTAGCTGGAATACTGTACTTGTTATATTGCTTACTGTATTTTCCATGTTTGGCAAACAGATTATAACATGGGTTGGTAATCTTTTCAAAGCAAAAAACGCTGTTATATCTACAACTGAGGCTCTTAATAATATAGCTAAAGAACTTGAAGATACTAATGGCAGCTACGGCAATAACATTGTAAAGCTAAAGCAATTACAGCAGGAATGGAAAAATCTTGAAACTACTGCTAAAAAAGACCAGTGGATTAAAGACAACAAATCTAATTTTGACAAGCTTGGAGTATCTGTTAATAATGTAACAGATGCTGAAAATGTATTTGTAGATAATACTGAAGCTGTAATCAATGCTCTTAAATTAAGAGCTAAAGCCGCCGCTGCTCAAAAATTAGCCACAGATAAATATGAAAAAGCTTTAATTGCTAGAAATAAAGCAGAAACAGAAGCAGGTAAAGGTCCATCAGGTTGGGATAAATTCAAAAACTGGTGGGTACAATCTAGTTTACGAGCTACTGATGAATTTGGCGTAGGACCATCTGCAGCTAATTTACAGGTAGCTGACCAAGTATCTGCAGAAGATTTTAGACAACAGAGAATTAAAGACCTCAATGATGAAGCAAATGCTGCAGAGAAAACAGGAGATGCATATTTTGATTTAGCGGCTGGATATGAAAAAGCTGCTAAAGCCCAACTTGAAGCTGCTGGCATAGAAGGAAAGCATAAGAAGACACGCGCAAGAGAACCGCGTGATTTAACTCGTACTATAAACCAGAATGATATAAAAATACAAAGAGAATACGAGGAAAGTGTAACTGAATTACTTAAAGATGAATATGCTAAAAGGCGTAAAGCCGCAGCTGACCAGGTCCAGGATGAAAATAACAAGCTTCGTGAGATGTATCGTCTTAATGAAGAATATGTTAAAAATGTAGATGGAAAATATAAAAAGCTTACTGAAGACCAGAAGAAACAAATTGATAGGCAGCAAGAGCTTATAACTAAGACTATTGCTAATAATTTACGAGCATTAGACCTTCAATTACAACAAATTCAGAATGAGCAAAAAGTTGCTTCTTTGCAGACGCAGCGTAATACTATAAATCCTACTGACACTAGCGCAGCAACTGAAGCAGCTCAAAATCAAGAGTCTACTGTAACTACCAATGTAGTAGTTACACGCGACGCTTCTCAGATGGAAGCCTCATTAGTAGAAGAGCGCAAACTCATGGAAGAAAATCTTGATTTGGAATATGCCTTGATACTTGATACTAATAAGAGATTATTAGAGGCAGGAGATGACCAAGCTCGTTCTGAAGAAGAAATACTTATTGAGCTCAACAAGAAAAAACTTGAGCTGTGGAGTGAGTATGACCAGAAAATCTTAGATGCAAGAGAGCGCGATATTGAAAATCAGCTTGAGCTTGTTAAAAAAGGCAGTGAAGATGAACTTAATCTGCTACTTCAGCAAAATGAAGTACGTAGACAATTAGCTTTAGCACAAAATGCTGCTAAACCCGCAGAACAGCAAGTAAGTACATCTGTAATAAATGCACAGTTTGATAAGTCTGCAGCTCAAACTAAAGGGTCATTCCAAATGACCAGCTTTGATGAACAACAAGCTCTTGACGAGGCTGTATTTAATGAAGTTAAACGCAGTGAAACTGAGATAACTCGATTTAAGCTTGAACAAGAAAAAGCTAGATGGCAAGAACAAATACGCTTAGCAGAAGCTGGTGGATTAGATTGGAGTCAAGCTCAGATTGATGCTGCTAAAGCCACTGTTAAAGGCATCGACCGTGAATTATCAGAGCTTGATGACTTTATTAAAAACATCGGCAAAAAAGGTTTAGGCGGTACTTTGCTTGAGAAACTTGGCTTTGATGATGACCAGATTGATGCCCTAAAAGATGCTGTAAATATAGTAATAGAACAGCTTCAATCCATTATGGATGCCGAAGTTGAATTAGCTGAACAGGCTGTAGAAGCAGCTGAAGCTCGAGTAGAGGCCGCACAAAAAGCTTATGATGCCGAGGTTGAGGCTCGCAATAATGGCTATGCTAATAACGTAGCTACTGCTAAAAAAGAATTAGAGCAAGAAAAGAAAAATCAGCAAGAAAAACAAAAAATGCTGCAGGCAGCCCAAAAACGTCAAGAAGCATTAAATACTGTTATTCAGGCATCTTCGCTTATCACTGCATCTGCTAATCTGTGGAGTTCATTCTCTTCAATTCCTATTGTTGGCCCAGCTCTTGCATTAGCTGCTATTGCCACGATGTGGACTTCATTTGCAGTAGCCAAAATTAAAGCTAAACAAGTAACAGCAAGCCAATCTGATGAATATGGAGAAGGAGGTCTTGAGTTCTTGGAAGGAGGCTCTCATGCATCAGGTGATGATATTGATTTGGGTGTAAGGAATAAGAAGAAGCATAGAATGAGAGCTGAAGGTGGAGAAGCACTTGCTATTATAAGTAAGAAGCGAACTAGGAAATACAAAAAGATACTTCCAGATGTTATTGATAGCCTAAATAAAGGAACATTTGAAGATAAATATCTTAATGCATTTGCTAGTTCAGATGGCCTAAGTATTTCTCTTAATTCCAATGGAAATATGGACCTCTCAAAAATAGAGGATGACGTGAGAAGTATTAGGAAACAAAGTGAGACTAAATACTATGCATTGTCTAATGGTGCAGTAGTTATTCAGCATAAAAATGTTAAACGAATTATAAAGAATTAAAGATATGATACCTCCAAAATATAAATTTTACATATCGAAGAATGGCGGTGATAAAGTAGAAGTAAATCCACATTATAAAGAGCTTAATAAAAAATATGCTAAAGAAAGTGGGCAAGAATTTTTCCGTATTTCACTTGATGGAAAAATAAAACTATTTGGCAATGACTACGAGATTGTACATAACTCAAGCCTAGAGGACCACATGATATTTACTATAGATAAATATAATAGGACTTCTGGCAAATGGGTGGAATATTATAAAGGCAAATTTAATAAAACAGATTGCAAACTTGATTATGAAAAAAAGTCATGTGAACTTAAAACAACAGCCTTTGATGAATATAATGATGTGGTTAACAAGTATGAAAATACTTATGACCTTATAAAACTTGCTCCAGCTATATCGAGAATAAACCTGTATAAACGCTCTTTAATGCAGGTTTATGTTAGAGGTTCTAATTCAATATCTAATTTTTTCGGAGGTATATACTGGGAAAGTGATGTAAATGAAGCAATTGACAATCACAACGACTTGATAAACAAATATTATTTTTCTTATATAAAAGCAGGAAATGAGTTTTATATAAGAAATGCTAGTATTTCTGATGTTAATGGAGTATATGCTGGAACAAACGGATATTGGAGTAAATGGAATCCAGGCTACACGTGCAAAATGGAATTAGTAGATGAAAGCTCTACGCCGTATAGAGTACGGTTATATAGAAATTCAGATAACTTGCTGCTATATCAGTCAGAAAAGAAATGGGATGTTAGTGACCCTGACAATAAATACATATTGCGCAATGATGTTAAAATGGTAAATGTAAATAATCCAGACGATACGTTTATTATAGAAAGTCCTTTCGTATATCATATCTATAGACGCCTGCTTTGCGATGTAGATTCTGTAGAAGACTCTGAAGGTATAAAGAACACATACGATTTGCCATCTGATGACTTTGTCACAGATAATAGGAATTATAAGAAGTGTATTGGGCTAACAGGCGGAATGTTTTTCTGTACTTCTAGAGCAGTAGATAAGCCTACAAGATATGGTTTGAATGACTATGGTCAGTATTTCACTAATGAGTTTATTCCTAGTAATGCTGGTATAGGCAGGCCTTTACCTATTAGTAGAAATTCTTGGGCTAATGCTTCATTGTGGTATGTATATGATAGCTATTATTCTTTATTTGAGCAGAGATTAAGAAAGCAATATACTCTTAGGGATAGTTATTCTATAGCAGCAGCAATAAAGGCTTTACTTAAAGAAATAGACCCTACTCTTCAGCATGAAGCAACTGCTGAATATAGTCGCTTTTTGTATGATACAACCGTACCAATGTCGATGGCAAGATTTTATGTACACATAACACAAAAAACAAATATACTTAAAGGTGAATATGACCAGCCCGCTCAAAAGGCAGAAGTATCACTAGAAGATGTAATGAAAATGCTTCGTGACTGTTTTAGATGTTATTGGTATATAGAAGATAACAAGTTTAAGATTGAGCATATAAGTTTCTTTATGAGAGGAGGCTCATATTCTTATAATACAAATATTCAGCTTGATTTTACTAAGCTTGTAGACCAATTTAACAAAAAGCTATCATCATATTTTCAATCAGAAGTAGAATATGATAAAACAGACCTAAATCAGCGATACGAATTTGGTTGGATGGACGATGTAACCGATTTGTTTGGTGGAGTAACTATAGATGTTAAATCTAACTACGTGCAAAAGGATAAAACAGAAGAAATAAATATAAGCCAGTTTTCATCCGATGTAGATTACATGCTATTTAATCCATCTAATTTCTCAGACGATGGCTTTGCACTATTATGCCCAATTAAAAACGGTTCCTCTTTAGAATTGCCCATAATTGAAACACAGTTGATAGATGAAAACGGTGATACATATAATGCTGTAATTCAGAATTTCTATGCAGCTTGGGCATATCTTGTGCGCTTTTATATGTATGATATGCCTGCATCAAATCTTGACTGTAATGTGCTTGGAGATTTATATGCGAATGGCATAAAAATGTGCATGAAGCATACTATAGAGTTTCCTATAGAAGAAGATTTGAATGAACTTGAGCTAATTAAAACCACTATAGGGAATGGCAAAATAGATGAGATTTCTGTCAATGTAAATACTCGTCATGCTAAAGTAAGATTACTTTATGTGCCTCAATAAAATTGTGTGTTAAAAATTATTAAGAAATTTTCTTATATAGATTTTTATTTGTAAATTAGCAACATGAAGTTAGTGAATAATAACATATCGCCATTGCCTTTTTACGATAATCTTGCACTGCAAAATCACCGTAAAGATTATGCTTTTGGCCAGGTTTATCCGCTAATAACCTATAAGAATATGTTATTGCCATTTCAAGCAGTTCTTAGAAGTGGAACATCTGTAGGCTGGGTTAGGCTTTATAACTTTAACACTGGCAAGTATACAGACATAACGGCAAGCATGAAAGAAAATGGCCTGACTATCAAGTCATATACTGGCTTCAAGCTTCTTAAATATCCTGGTACTCTTCCTGTCATAGGAATTGTGCATGAAGGCCAATATTATTTGGCAATATCTATATCTGGTTTAGGAACTATATATTCTGATATTTTTACAGTATGCAATAAAGTAGATGATTATCTGCTTATAGAGTATAGTAATTCTTATAACTTCGAACTTAAAAACGGTATTGTCGATTTTTCTGACAACTTTAAGTTTAAGTGTTACCTAAATACTCAGGTTGGTAAACCAGAATACGACTTTGAAGAAGAAGCCACAGAGCGAATGGGTTATACTTTTATTGAAAGCCAGGTAAGTAAAAAAATATATAAGTTTACATTCTTAGCCCCAGAATATCTATGCGATGCATTAAGAATTGTAAGATTATGTGAGAATAAAAAGATAACAAGCAAACTCCAAGTCTATGATTTGACTACGTTTAGCATGGAGCCAGAATGGGAAGACCAAGGAGATTTAGCTGCAGTTGAATGTGAATTTGAAACTGATACAGTTATAGCTAATATAGGAGGTTATGAGCCTGAATTACTTGGCGGAGATTTTAATAATGATTATAATAATGATTACGATAAAGAATAAGATTTATGGCGAATTGGTCAGTATTAAAAGCTGCAATTGCAGAAGTTATAAAGGCTAATAGTAATCAAGAGATTACTGGGCAAGTATTACAGAATGTACTTAATAATATAGTAAGTTCTATAGGGGAAAATGCTACATTTGCAGGAATTGCAACGCCTGAAACAAATCCGGGAACGCCCGACCAAAATGTTTTTTATATTGCGTCTAGTGATGGAATATATTCTAATTTTAATGGAATTACATTAAAAGGGGAAGTTGTTATATTATCAAATAAAAATGGTAATTGGGATAAATATAATTCGGGCATTATTACAATGGAAAAAGCTATTAACATAGAAGTAAGACAAATAGTAAAAGAATTATATTGTGATAAAACAATTCCTAATATAACTAAAGTTGAATATTTAAGATTGTTCAACGGTTCTCAGTTTAAACAAATATTTCTAAAGAATGCAGAAAGAAATGATATTGATGCTATTTCGTTAACACTAGATGGGACAATACCTAGAGGTTTGTATAAAGGTTCAAATTCTAAAATTATATATTATATAGATAATTGGGATTTGTTAGCAGATGGAGAAACATTAGTTAAATATAATTTAGGAGAAACCAATTTTGATATTGAAGCAAATCCGAATATTAAAAATACTTTATCAAAATCTAATTACGCAACTAACAATGATATAATTAATACAATAATTCCAGAAATATATTTGTATGAAAAAAAAGAAGTAAATAAAATATTGTTGAAAGTTTTAGACAATAAGGAAACTATACAAGTATTTTTATATTATAATGATGATTTAATAGGTAGTGTTGGATATTACAATTCGGAAATACCTCCTAAAGTAATTAAAATATCCGATAGTAGTAATAATGAAGTAGGGAAAATTGCATTAAATTATAATGGATTGAAAAATTATGTAGACGGTACGTATACATTTAATGTTGTTTTTGATGATGATTTTGCAAGTAATATACTTAATTTCCCTATTATATCATCATTGTATCCTAGTTTAAATCCCGAAATAAAGCCGCTTTTAATAGAAAATCCGGCTTTATATACTGAGGTTTCATCTGACCCAATTATAAATGCTGTTATACCCGAAATGATATTATCTGATAATATAGATTATAATTTGGTGAAAAGAATAAGAATGGTAAACGGTTCTCAGTTTAAACAAATATTCCTACAAAATGAAGATGGAAGTATTAATTATGATGCAAAAAGTATTGTAACAGATGGTAGTATACCCAAAGGAGTATATTATGGTGAAAATTTAGGGGTAATATATCTAATAAATGATTGGGATAAATTACCCGAAGATGTATCTATTTATAATGTTGCATTGTCAAAAAAAGTAACTAGCATAAACTATAATTCAAATCTAAAGGAACTTTTATATTATGAAAACGTTCCGTCTGATTCTTATATTATAAATAGTATATTAAAAGAAATATACTTAAATAATGTTTGTTCTTATGATGATGTTGAGGGGATAAGATTAGTTCGTAACGATGAAATGTTTTGGCAAATATTCTTTATTAAAAATATTGTAAGCGATGCTAAATATGATATTATAGCGGCAGCCTCAATATATAAAGGCGATAAACTTTCCGATGGCGTTTATGATGTGCAAGGAATAAAGGTGTATGTAGATGGTAATATGTTTTCTAACTTTTTTCCTCAAGGGAAAATTGCAATAATTAGATGTTCTTTAAATGAGAAAACAAATAATAAGTATAATTGGGATAAAATAAGTAATTATGAATACAGAGAAAAGAAAGAAGTTCTTTGGTTAGGAACGTCTATTCCAGCAGGTTCACCGTGGGGAAATGGATATCCTAAACTAATAAGTAATAGTCTAAATATAAAAATAAACAATAATGCAATCGGCGCATCATTTATTACATATTCAGCAGAAAAACCATCATCTTCTGACGAATCAGAGGTATATAAATGTTTTTCATTAACACAAACAAAAGAAGAAAAAGAAGAGTTGTTTGGAGATGTAATTGTTAATTGGTCGGAAGAATATAAATATCAAGCGTTAAACTTCGGTTATGATAATCTTATAATACCATATTTAAATGGGACTAAAGGGAATTGCGATATTGTTATATTTGACCATGGATGGAATGACATTAATAGAAGTTTGCGTGCAATGTATGAAAAAATAAATGATGGAACTATTAATGATGAATATATGCAATCAAGAGATAGAAACACATTTATTGGTGCATTTAATTTCCTTTATGATAAAATGCTAGAAGCAAATCCAAAAGTAAGAATTATTATAGCAGGTTATCACGAAAATGAATCTAATAATTACGTTGGTCCTGAAAATAATAAAAAAGCTATTGGATATTATGGTAAAGAAGTTTGTGCCGTACAAGAATATATTGCTAACTATTATGGATTGCCATTAATAAGAATGTGGGAAAAAACAAATTTTACATTTAAACAAATAGTACCCAATACATCTAATTATTTACAAGATATGGGATATACAAGAGAGGCTTTTGTAAAGGATAGTAATGGGAATATATCTTTATTTGATTATTATCATCCCGACGGAATACATCCTTATTCTAGTGAAAAAGTTAGAGGAGCTATGGGAGAAACATATTTAACTAATATATACATACAAGAATTACAAGGCTTTTTCCAACCAATAATAAAATAATAATTATGGATAAAATTTTTAATTGGGAACAATGGCGAATAATAGCCATTTCCACGGTTAGCCCGGTATTAGGGTATTTAACCCCGACAAAAGGTTTTGTTTATGCGTTGGTAATAATGTTTGCGTTCAACATTTAGGCGGGAATGAGGGCGGACGGCGTGGCGATTGTGCGATGCAAAAACTTTTCGTTCCGGAAGTTTAAAAACGTATTGTTCAGTATTTACAACAATAACTTTGGTGGCATTATTTAGAAAATAATTTCTTGCAAGAAATATTATAATTAACTTTATTGTTTAGCAAATTTCTAAATTCTTCAAAATTATGGGAGAAGTTACAGAAAAAATCTATTGTTGCGACAGAGGCGACAACGACAATGCGCTCGCAGCTGCCATCCTGGCAAACGGTAATAACCGTAGAGATGATTGGGGCCCGATGGCCGCCATGATGGGTGGAGGTATGAACAACTGGATGAACAATCCGTTTGCTTACCTCATGTTCATGGCTCTGCTCCGCAACGGAGGCTTCGGCTTTGGCGGGGATGGCGCAGGTACTGCTACCCAGGGTATCGAAACTCAGGCTCAGCTCAATGCTATCCGCACTCAGTTGCAGGACAATCAGAATGCTGATTGTATTAAGTCTGCTATTCAGGGCCATGGCTTTGCTCTTAGCCAGTTGGCACAGACTCTTAACATTGACTTCAACACTCTTCAGAAGTGCTGCTGCGATGTTCAGGCTGCTATTCAGCAAGTCGCTGGCCAGGTTGGCTTCTCTGCTGAGCGTGTTATCAATGCAGTTAACCTCGGTGACTGCAATGTTATTCAGGCTCTGCAGAATTGCTGCTGCCAGACTCAGCGCCAGATTGCCGATTTCCGCGCAGATGTTCAGCTCCAGACTTGTCAGCAGACTAGCGAACTCCGCAATGGCCAGCGTGATCTTGGCTTTGCAATTACACAAGGTTTCTCAGCTACTGCTTTCCAGGCTCAGCAAGATAAGTGCGATATTCTTCGTGCCGGTCAGGACAATACTCAACGCATCATCGACACTCTGAACAACCACTGGAAAGACGAACAGGCTCTGAAAATTCAGGACCTTAAGTTCGAGCTTTCTCAGGAGCGCCAGAACAACTATTTCGCTCGTCTCATAAACGGCGGATGCGACTGTGGTGGTAATAGCTGCGGATGCGGCTGTGGCCAGTAATGTTTAACCATTAAACTGTAAAGATTATGGTTACATTATCGCCAGTAGGCTTAGCCGCTGCTCCTGTGGCAAATCAAGTTTCGTTCTTGGCCACATTTAAGGAGAAATTGTGTCGTTGTGTTTGTGCAACTTCTACAAATCAACCGTTTGCGACTGTTACTTACAGGAATGAAACGCCTGTTCTTAATGGAACTACAGTATTCGTGCCTATTGTAGCAACAATCACGATTACTACTCCAAATGCTTGCAAATGCCAAGCTGAGACACAGGTAATCAATGAACGGTTTGTGGTTGCATTCCAAGGTAGAACGACGCTTCCTACATCTGTTACTATCAACCAGCTTGGAATGACTCAAGGACTTATTAAGATAGTATGCGGAAAATCCAACTGCTATGCTATCAATAGCTCATTGAGCGTTTCTATTCCAGCTGTGAACCAGCAGCCTAATTAATTGAGGGTACTTAGGGAAGTTTTATACTTCTCTGAGTGCCCTCTTTTTTTATTAACAATTCAAAAAGATAAGCTATATGTTGTTATTCAAAGATATAAAGCAGAATTATCCTGTATACATTCTTGATACACAGGAATTTAGCCTTATTCAAGGCAAAGCCACTCAGGTATCGTTTCCTCGATTAGAAATGAACCAGAAGACTGGCAAGACAGAGATGGTAGTAGATGTTACTATAGAGGCCAATGGAAAAATGGCAACTTACGCTATTCCTGAAAGCCATTCAGTTACCTATGCCGGGCATCTTGTTCTGTCAACAGAAAAATCTGGATTGACGAACGAAGTTGAAGCTCAAAAGGCAAATGCTGAACAGGTTTTGGCTTCTGCTTCTAAAGCTCAAAACATCATTGACAAAGCTCCTTCATTACTCGCAGAACTTAATCCTATGTATAAGGAAAAGCAAGAAACAGAGCAGCGCTTCGGCAAGATTGAAGGTTCTATCGGTGAAATGAAAGAACTCATGAAAAAGCAGCAGGAAATGATGGAGAATTTCATCAAAAAATTTGAAAGCTAAAAGTTATGGGACACAGATTAAAATGTATCATAGTAAAGCATCATACGTGCGACCATGATAAGGAGCACGAAGAGGATGTAGTAGTAGAAAGCAGAATAGCTACTCCTCACGGTGAGCATAAGGTCAAATTCGATTTACCTTACGAGCAAACAGCGAATGCTCTTATGTCTGCTAAAGGATATTCTGAGTATGTCAAAAAGCACGGCTATCACTTTACAGATGCTCTTGCAGAGCACGTAAGTAAAATGATGGTAAATGCTAATGGCCAACAGCACTCTTGGACTGCAAGCCAAGTCAAAAAGTCTATGGAAAGTTTAGGATTGAGCATTCCTGGCAAAGTGACAACAGGTGATGTTACCTATGCGGCTAATATGGCTTATGCGGATTTCTATCCAGACCCTCTAAAAGATGAGGCTGCATGCTTGAGATATGCTCATAAAGTAGCCAATGACCCAGATGGGTATGATGGCATGATTTTCTGCAGATGGACTGCTGACGCAATCGGAAAAGCAATCAAGTTGGACTGGGAAAAATTCGTATAGTATGTTAGAACTGATTGAGGCCAAGAACTTTGACGGACTGATGTTTTTCATAGCTATTAGAGTTGGCATTATTCTAGTCTGCTGGATTTTCATGATACTAAGCAATATCGTAGACTTCTGGAGTGGAACAACGACAGCAAAAGCACTTGGCCAAGCATTGATGTCGCATGGATTTCGTAGAACAATTACAAAAATCGGCGATTATGTAAGGCTGATGCTTTTTGCTCTTATGTTTGATATACTTGGAAGCTTATTATCATTCTATATAATTCCATTTGCCACAATTCTATGCACTATAGCTGTAATCTATATTGAAGGTAAATCTGTTGTGGAAAATAGTAAACGCAAAAAGGCTCATGCTGCAGATGTACCTGATATAGTAAAGAAGATTGTGCAAGCAGCCACTGCAGAGCAAGGCCACGAAATACTTAATGAAATAATAAAAATAATCGCCTTAAACGACAAAAAGAAATGAGAAAGATAAATAAAATCATAGTCCATTGCTCTGCTACTCCTGAAGGACGAGATGTTAAAACTGAGACCATACGAGATTGGCATGTGAATGGTAATCATTGGAAAGATATTGGTTATCATTATGTGATTGAGCTCGATGGCTCTGTTCATAAAGGCAGAGATGAAAGTGTAGTTGGAGCCCACTGCTCAGGTCAAAATGCAAACTCTATAGGAGTATGCTATGTAGGAGGCGTTGCTAAAGACGGTAAAACTCCTAAAGATACACGCACTGAGGCTCAAAAGCAATCTTTACTCGAATTGCTGAAAAGCTTAAAGGTAAAATACCCAAATGCTACTATTCATGGACACAGAGAATTTGCAGCTAAGGCATGCCCCAGCTTTGATGCTAAGTACGAGTATAAAGATCTCTGAAGTGTATAAAAACCATTCTCGCAATAATTTCTTATGTGCGAGAATGGTTTTTATATTAAATATGAATAATAACAAATAAAACTCAAAGATTATGCGAGAATTAGCGAGAATAATTACACTTATATTTTTAGCCACTATATTATATAGCTGTAAGTCAATTCAATATGTGCCAGTGGAAACAACGAAAAGAGATACTACTTACTTATCTCAGACCAAAATTGATAGCATATATCATAGAGATTCAATCTATGTAGAGCGCAAAGGCGATACCGTGTATCTCAGTAAATATAAATACTTGTATAAATACATAGAAAAGCGTGATACTCTTTGGCGAGAAAAAGTTGATACAATTCAAGTTGCATACCCTGTAGAAGCTCGGCTTACTAAATGGCAAAAGATAAAAATTAATATTGGTGAATACCTGATAACCGCCATAGCCTTAGTAATTATATGGCTGTGCGCAAAATACTTCATAAAGCGGTAAACAACAGAAACAATATAAACAAGTCATTGTTTACGCCTAAAGTGCTCAAAATTAATTACTTATATATACTGTAAACAAAGAAACAATAATTTCATTAAATCTTTTCGTATTAAAAGCCGATATTTCTTATTAACCTTAATGTTAATCGGAAATTAAGAAATTAAGTTTGAAATATATAGAGGCATTGTTTTTATTGTTTCTTTGTTTACAGCAATTTCAAAGCCGCACTAAAATTGCTGTTTAATTATTTTTAACAAATAAATTCTCAAAAAATAATGGAAAAAATTTTTTCTTTCGAGAATAGTTTGTATATTTGCATATCGAAAATAAGATAATAAAATTCACCAAAATATGGAACAATTTAATATAGGTAATGTAATTGAGCACTACAAGCTAAATACGGAAGATTTAGCGAAGGTGTTATTTCCTACTGTTAAATATCCGAAACAGGCATTTGACCGTGTGTTAAAGGGTGAAGCCAATTTGGATGTTATACAGTTAGAGCGATTGGCCAATCATATTGGCGTGTTAGTAACTGATTTGTTTTCAGCAAATACTTGGAAAGGTTCATCTGAAGATGGATGCCTAACAATGCTGAAAGGCGAGTATAAAGTAAAGCTGAATTATAAAGGCGTGTACGTATCTATATATAAGAATAATGAGCTTATCCACCAAAAACTCTCAAACGTACCAGATATGACAGTAAACGAGTTTATTAACTATTTAGATAACTTCATTAAAAATTACGAAAATGGAAACCATTAAAATTTCTGTTGAGGTTAGCGTAAACCTGTCTGAAAATACGCAGAAGTTTTTAACTTCATTGTTTGCAGCAGGAGTTCCAAGTGGAGCTCAAGTAGCTGCTCAGGTTGCTGCTCAGCCTGCAAAACCAGCAGCTCCAGCTCAGCCTGCTCAACCTGCCCAGACTCAGAGCGCTGCCGAGCCTGCTCCTTCAGCACCTGCTGCTCCGGCTGCTTCTTCTGCCTCTAAGAGCATTGAGGATGTTCGCGGAATGCTTGCAAAGAAGGTCAATGAGCATCGTGACGTAATCAAGCAGAAACTCAATGAGCTTGGAGCCCCGAGTGTAACAAAGCTTGACCCGGCTAAGTATGATGAAATGTATAACTTCTTAGAGTCACTGTAATTATGTCGAGTACAAAGAAATTGCAAAAAGCAGCTCAGAAGTTTCGCAGAGAAAATCCAGAGCTTTATGCTCAGTGTGCTTTTCAATGCTGTTATTTGGCAAAATTGATAAAAGAACATGACTCAAGCGACAAGTAGTACTAAACCACAGAAACATAGTCAGAGGAGTCATGCACTCCTCTCGGCTTCTGGAGCAGGAAGATGGCTGAATTGTACTCCGTCTGCCAAGCTTGAAGATGAATACGGAGAAAAGAAGTCTTCAGTATATGCAGAAGAAGGTACATTAGCTCATGAGCTCTCAGAGCTTTACCTGAGAAAAGATACACTTAATAGCATTAGTGAACAAGACTTTGACCAAAGGCTCGAAGAGATAATGACAAATGACTTGTTCAGTGAGGAAATGCTTGAAGTTGTACCTATCTATACGGATTATTGCTCAGAACAATTAGCTGAAGCAAAAACTGAAAATCCGTTAGCTGTCATGGAAATTGAGCAGAAACTCGATTTGACAGAATATGTGCCTGAAAGCTTTGGAACAGCTGACTGTGTTGTTATCAATGACAACCTTATGGAAGTTATTGATTTGAAATACGGAAAAGGAGTTTCAGTATATGCTGAATGGAATAAGCAACTTATGCTTTATGGACTTGGAGCTTTACAGAAATATGATACAATGTATGATATAACGGAAGTGCGATTGACTATTATACAGCCTCGCATTAACAATATATCAAGTTGGCAAATATCTGTAGAAGAGCTTCGCAAATGGGCCGAAGAAGAACTTAAGCCAAAAGCACAACTTGCATTCAATGGTGAAGGTGAACTCAATGCCGGAGACTGGTGCAGATTTTGCGCTGTTCGCAATCAATGTAGAAAATTGTATGAACAGCAACTCGAAATAGCTCAGCATGAGTTTGCAGAGCCAGCACTTCTTACAGACGATGAGATTGCTGATATTGTTCGCCGTACTCCTAAGCTTGTAGAATGGGCTAATTCTATTGCAGAATATGCACAGAAAAAAGCTATAGAAGAAAATAAGCAATGGCCAGGTCTTAAGCTAGTTGAGGGTATAAGCAGACGCAAGTGGGTTGATGAAGACCAAGCCTCAAATGCAATCTTTGCTCGTTGCCCTGAACTTTCAGAAGATGAGATTTTCAATATGAAGCTTAAACCGATTACTTCTATTGAGAAGTTAGTAGGCAAAAAGCGTTTTGAGGAAATACTCTCAGATGTGGTTATCAAGCCACAAGGCAAACCTACTCTTGTACCTCTTGAAGACAAGAGACCAGCAATGGGATATGCTCAAGCACAACTAGATTTCAAAGAATAATAACAACTTAAATTAAAAGACAATGAGTAATCAAGTAAATTCAACCAAGGTTGTAACTGGCAAAGTAAGATTTTGCTATGTAAACGTATTCGAGCCCACAGCTATGAATGAGGGCGATATTCCTAAGTACAATATCTGCATTCTTATTCCTAAGAGCGACACTGCTACTATTGACAAAATCAAGAAAGCCATAGAAGCTGCAAAGGAAGCAGGTAAGGCAAAACTCGCAGATAAGAATGGCCGTATTCCAGCAAACCTCAAATTGCCTCTACGCGATGGCGATGAAGAACGTCCGGATGACCCAGCATTTGAGGACCACTATTTCATCAATGCAAACTCAATGCGTCAGCCGAGCATTGTGGACCGCTCACTCAATCCAATCATAAGCAGAGACGAGTTCTATTCAGGTTGTTATGGTCGCGCTTCAATCAACTTCTATGCTTTCAATGTTTCATCCAAAGGTATCGCTGCTGGATTGAACAATCTCCAGAAGCTCGAAGATGGAGAGATGTTGGCTGGTGGCTCAACAGCTGAAGAAGATTTCGGTGGAGATAATGCTGTTCAGGATGACGATATGATGTAATTTCCTCTCTGCATCAATGAGTATAGTAGTTTAATGGTAAAACCACAGAGTAGCATAGATTTGTTGCCTGTTATGCGGGTTCGAGTCCCGCCTATACTCCTATTATAATACATAAATGAAATATAATGGCAAAAAATCTTTTTATAGACATTGAAACATATTCATCTGTAGATATTAAAGAGTCTGGAGCTTATAAGTATATTGAGTCACCAGACTTTGAAATTTTTATAATAGGATATGCTTTAGATGATGGCCCGGTAAAGATAGTAGATTTGGCTCAAGGTGAAGAAATGCCTGAAGAGTTTGAAGAAGCTTTGCTTGACCCGGATTGTGTAAAAGTGGCGCATAATGCAGTATTTGAGCGCTTGAGCTTTAAGCGTATAGGATATAATGTTCCAGCAGAGCAGTGGTATTGTACCTCTGTAAAAGCTGCGTATTGTGGTTTACCACTTTCTTTGGACGGAGTATCAAAGGCTCTTAATCTTACAGATAAAAAGCTAGATACTGGTAAAGCGCTTATTAAATACTTCTCATGCCCATGCAAAGCAACTCGAGTTAATGGCATGCGTACTCGGAATTATCCTGAACATGCTCCTGAAAAGTGGGAAATGTATAAAGAATATAACAAGTATGACGTGCTTGCAGAGCGTGAGATATTTAAGAGATTAGAGGCATATATCATTCCTGATATTGAGCGCAAGATGTATGTGCTTGACCAGAATATAAACGATAGAGGTATTTTGGTTGATATGGAATTAGCAGAGTCTGCTATCGCAGTAGATAACACATATACTTCTATCTTAACGCAACATGCTCAACAGCTAACAGGGCTTGAAAATCCAAACTCGCCTGTTCAAATTAGGCAATGGATTGAAAAGGCAACAGGATGTGTTGTTATGTCACTTTCAAAGGAAACAATGCCTGATTTAATGAAAGAGTTTGCAGATTATCCAGATGTTATCGAGTTGCTTAATATACGCAAAAAGCTCTCAAAAACGTCTATTAAGAAGTATTATGCTATGCTTAATTGTGCCATGAAAGACCATAGAGTCCGTGGTACATTTCAATTCTATGGTGCAAATAGAACTGGACGATGGGCAGGTAGGCTATTGCAATTGCAGAACTTATCAAAAAATCATATATCGCATATAGAAGTACCACGTGAAATGATTAGAGCCTGTGATTGGGAGTCAGTTGAGATGATGTATGATGATGTTGCAGATATTTTGTCTCAGCTAGTAAGAACAGCTCTTATAGCATCACCGGGTAAAGTATTTAGTGTTGCAGACTTCTCAGCTATTGAGGCACGTGTTATATCTTGGCTTGCAAACGAAAAATGGCGAATGGACGTATTCCGCGGAGATGGTAAAATCTATGAAGCTACAGGAGCAAAGATGTTTAATGTACCAATATCTGCTATTACAAAAGGTTCAGTACTTCGAGACAAATCAAAGATTTCAGAGCTTGCACTCGGTTATGAGGGCTCATTAGGAGCACTTAAGCGAATGGGTGGTGAACGTATGGGCTTATCAGATACTGAAATGATGAGCCTGGTGCGTAAATGGCGCTCGGCAAACCCTGCAATTGTAGATATGTGGAAAGAAATAGATGAAGCATCGAAAGAGGCTGTCAGATACCAAAGGCCAGTATCATGCACTTGTAGAAATATAATTTTCGACTGTAATGGTGAGTTTATGACAATACAATTGCCATCTGGCAGAAAGCTATTCTACTATGGGCCTAAATTCAAAGATAAGAAGATAGGCCGTTCTACGATGCCAACACGAGTATTATGTTACCAAGGAGTTGTGCAAGAAACTAAGCAATGGGGTGAAATTGATACGTATGGAGGTAAATTAACAGAGAACATTGTACAAGCTATTTCAAGAGATTTACTTGGCAATTCTATGTTAAATCTTGAGGCTAATGACTATCATCCTGTGTGCCATATACACGATGAGGTTTTGTGCGAAGTACCAGAAGAGAATGCTCAAGCATATTATGAAGAAATGGCAAGCATTATGGGTACTCCTCCTGAATGGGCATCAGACCTTCCACTAAGAGCAGATGGATATACAACACCATTCTACTTAAAAGATTAAAAATATGATTTGGCTGTGTTTATATATTGTTTACGCATATTATGCAAGTAGATAAATTGAAATATGATGAAAATTTGAGCATAGCAGTTGGACTAAATGTTTCAAGTAAAGTATGGAAAAATACCAAAACTACTTGGAGCAATTTAGTTCAAAAGCTAGCTACTCCTGTAGTAACCGCTGAAACATATAAGCGGTTTATGAGTGCCACAAAAGAAGAGCAAAGTAAGATAAAAGATGTAGGCGGATTTGTAGGCGGATTTCTTACAAATGGTAGGCGTGATAAAACAAACGTACTTTACCGCCAGTTAATTACATTGGATATTGACTTTTCTCACGAGAACTTTTGGTGGGACTTTACAATGCTATTTGATTGTGCCGCGGTTATTCATTCAACTCATAAGTCATGCCCTGAAAAGCCACGACACAGATTGATAATTCCACTTGATAGAGAAGTATCACAAGAAGAATATCAAGCCATTGCCCGAAAAGTCGCTGGAGACCTAAACATTGATTTGTTTGACCAGTCGACTTTTGACGTAAATAGGCTTATGTTCTGGCCGTCTGTATCATCAGATATGGAGTACTACTTTGAATTTCAAGACGGACCTTTCCTTGAAGCTGATTATATCCTTGGGCTATATGATGATTGGCATGATACGAGCGAATGGCCAACTGCTACAGATAGCACAGATGTAATAATGCAAGCTATCAAAAAGCAAGAGGACCCAGAAGATAAAAAAGGCATAATTGGTGTTTTCTGCCGTACTTATACTATACAAGAAGCTATTGAGACTTTTCTTTCAGATGTATATACACCAGCTGGAGAAGGACGATATACATATATAAATGGCTCTACAGCTGCGGGCTTAATAGTCTATGATGATAAATTTGCATATTCTCATCATGGAACAGACCCTGCTGGAGGTAGACTATGTAATGCATTTGACTTAGTTCGCATACATAAATTTGGCCATTTAGATACAGGCAAAGAAAAAGAAGACAAAGATAAAAAGAGCTTTAAGGCAATGGAAGAATTTGCCTCTAAGGACTCTACAACAAAAAAGCATATTGCTGAAGAAAAGTTTGCTGAAGCTAAATTCGAGTTTGCAGAAGAAGCAAAAGCAGAAGTTCCTGAAGAATATGATACTTCATGGACAGAAGAGCTTGACGCTAATACAAAAGGCGAATATGATAATTCTGCCAATAACTTGAATATAATAATTCAGCATGACCAATTCTTAAAAGATGTATTTAAGCTAAACATTTTTGATAATAAAAGATATGTTACACGTTCGTTACCATGGCGTAAAGTCGATACTGTGGAGCCTCTTCGTGATGTTGACTATTCTGGTGTTCGTAATTACATTGAGTGTGTTTACGGCATTGTGTCAAGTCAAAAAGTGGACGACGCGCTTGCGCTTGAATTTGAAAAGAAAAAGTTCCATCCGATAAGAGAGTATATATGTGCTCAAAAGTGGGATGGCATACCGAGAGTTAATACATTATTGATTGATTATTTTGGAGCAGAAGATAACGCTTATACTAGAGCCGCCATTAGGAAGACGTTGGTGGCGGCTGTTGCGAGGGTATTCGAGCCAGGTATTAAGTTCGACACAGCGCTTATACTTGTCGGAGAACAAGGAACATATAAAAGTACTTTCGTTAAAAAGCTCGGCATGGAATGGTTCTCAGATACATTCACGACTGTGCAGGGCAAGGAGTCATTTGAGCAGATACAAGGAGCGTGGCTGATTGAAATGGCAGAGCTTTCAGGCCTTAAGAAAGCAGAAGTAGAGTCAATCAAGCACTACATATCAAAAAGAGAAGATATGTTCAGGCCGGCGTATGGTAGAACAGTAGAAACATATAAAAGGCAATGTGTATTTTTTGGTACTACTAACAACAAAGATTTCTTACGTGACCCGACAGGAAATAGGCGATTTATGCCTATAGACGTAAGGCCAGAATATGCTACAAAGTCTGTAAATGATGACCTTATACAAGATGAAGTAAATCAAATATGGGCTGAAGCATATCAGTTATATTTAGCAAAAGAGCCTTTATACCTCGTTGGTGATGAAGATATAATTGCTAAGATTGAGCAACATAAACACTCAGAAGCAGATGAGCGAAAAGGTATTATTGAAGAATATCTTAATACTAAATTTCCAGATGACTGGGATAAAATGGACCTGTACGACAGAAGACGTTGGCTTGAAGACCCATTGTCTAAAAACGGTACAGTACAAAAAGACTTTGTCTGCATTGCTGAAGTATGGTGTGAGTGCCTTGGCAAAGATAAGACAGAAATGTCAAGATATAATACCAGAGAGGTTAATGAAATTCTTAGGTCATTGCCTGAATGGGAAGCTATAGCATCCACTAAGAACTTTCCTTTATACGGTAAACAGAAATATTATAAACGTAAAGATAGCTTATTATGATAGCAAATTTTTATAAGAAAAACAGTATAAAAGCTCGTAATTACAAGCTAATTGCTTCTAAGAATATAGATTGCATTCCACAAAAAGGAAACCTTATTGTATTCTCTGGGCAATTGTTCGTAATAGACAAAATATGCTTTGATATAGATAAGTGTGAATATAATCTTTGTATTGTAAGAGTATGATTATTAAGCAATATATAGTAGAGTGTGATAAGTGTGGCAAGCTGATTGGTATTTATAACCATTATAAGCCAAGCTTAAAACAATTACGCAAATGCTGTGGAATTGTTATAATAAATAATAGTACGCCACGGCTAATATGTAAAGATTGTATAAAGTATGATGATAGACAGTGAAAAAGTTGTAGAGCGCAAATTGGTTGAGCTTGTTAAGATAAATGGTGGCATGTGCATAAAACTGCTGTGTGACCAACTTATAGGCTTACCAGATAGAATGTGCTTATTTCCAGGCCATAAAATAGTTTTTGTGGAATTAAAAACGACTGGGCAAAAGCCTAAACGCATACAGGTATATATGCACAATAAGCTTAGAGCTTTGGGTTTTAGAGTTGAAGTAATAGATACGATAAAAGGCGTTGAACAATTTATAGATAGTATAATTTATGATAAGTAACATAGCTGCATTTATAATAGGTGCTTTGTTTGGTTTAGCTTGTTTAGCTATATTTAACAGTAACAAAAGATGAAAGAAACAGATTTACATAAATACCAATTAGCTTGCGTGCAGCATATAATCGAGCATCCATTTTGCGGTGTATTTGTAGATATGGGCCTTGGCAAAACCATATCAACTCTTACTGCTATAAATTATTTGATGTTTGATTATTGTGAAGTTAATTCTGTATTAGTTATAGCTCCAAAACGAGTGGCTGAGTCAGTTTGGCAAGAAGAAGCAGAGAAATGGGAACATACAAAGCATTTGCGCTTTTCTAAGATTATAGGTACTGCTAAACAGCGAATAGCAGCTGTTATGGAAACAAAAGCTGATATTTATATCATATCAAGAGATAATGTTGCATGGCTTTGTGCTTTATATGGCGGAGGCAAATTACCTTTTGATATGGTAGTAGTCGATGAGCTTAGCAGTTTTAAGTCTTATAAATCAGAGCGTTTTAAGGCATTACGCGGCGCAAGACCTTATCTTAAAAGGTTAGTAGGACTAACTGGTACACCCGCTCCAAATGGACTTATTGATTTGTGGCCTCAAATATATCTTATGGATAGAGGCGAGCGCCTTGAAAAGACAATATCCAGATATAGAGAAAGGTATTTTCGGCCAGGTCAAACGAATGGTCATGTCGTATATTCATACGATTTGATGAGTAACTCAGAATATCTAATACATAAGAAAATAGAGGATATTTGCATAAGCATGAAAGCCGATGATTATCTTGAAATGCCGTTTAGGACAGATAACTATATAAAGCTTAGAATGCCTGAAGCTCTAAAGAAGCAATACGATGACTTTGAAAAGAATAAAGTGCTTGACTTAATAAGTGCTACTGAAACGATTGAGCAAGAAGACGAAAATGGTAATTCAGTATTTGTTGAAAAGCCTGTGGAAGTAAACGTAGTCAATGCTGCTGCCCTTTCAAATAAATTACTTCAATTTGCTAATGGAGCTATATATGATGAAGAAAGAAATGTGTTTCCAATTCATGATATTAAGCTTGAAGCTCTTAAGGAGATAATCGAAGATGCAAATGGCCAATCTGTGCTTGTAGCATGGACTTATCAGTTTGATAGAGATAGAATTGTTGAGTATCTTAAAAAATATAAGCCAAGAGAGCTTAAAAACAATAAAGATATTGAAGACTGGAATGCCGGCAAAATACAAGTTATGTTAGCCCACCCAGCATCAGCAGGTCATGGACTTAATCTTCAGGCAGGAGGCAGTATAATAGTTTGGTTTGGGCAAACATGGAGTCTTGAATTATATCAGCAGTTTAACGCTCGATTATATCGACAAGGACAGCAAAATCATGTTGTTATAAATCACTTGATATTGCAAGGCACTCATGATGAAGATGTAATCAGAGCACTTAAAGCAAAAGATAAAAAGCAAAATGCCTTAATGGATAGCATAAAAGCAAAAATTGACAAATATAAAAAATTTATGTAATATGGGACGTAATGGAAAACAAGCTCCGGTATTTCCGGAAATGGTAAAATTTGTTAACGATAATGTTGGCAAAGTAGTAAGTTCAAAAGAAATTCTGCTTGGTAAAGAACCAGGTAGAAACTCAGAAACTGCATATCTTTATAAGTTTGTAAAACTTGGGTATGTAGAGCCTGTAGGCGATAATAGCTTTGTGAAAGACAAAACAGCAAGTTTTAAGGTGATAAAAGAATTTCCTAAGCACTATAATTCTGTTATGCTTATGGATGAATTAAAAGTTGTTAATGGCTTTATACCAGATACTCACAAAAGACAAATATACTAATATATGAAAGCATTAGATACACAGATAGGTGGCAATCACTATAAAAACATGAGCATGCAACCTGTAGAGTTGTTTGCAAAAACTCGCTGTACTGCATTCCAGGCTAATATCTGGAAATATATAGCCAGATATAAATACAAGAATGGCGCAGAAGATATAAAGAAATGTATGCACTATGCAGAATTAGCTATAGAACTTAACTGTAACGGCAATCTTTGGTATAAAAGAATGGGGGTCGTCAATTCATTTTGCACGAATAACTCTGAATTTCTATCAGCGGCTCAAAGAAGAATTATATTACATGCAGGATGGGATAATTATGAGAGTGTAATTAAAGAATGTAAGGAATTGTTGTGCAAAGAATATCCAGAAGAGCAATAAAATCTGGCCAAGTTAAGAAGTGTTAAGTGAGTGCATTTTATAATGAAAAAATTTTCTATTCTCGGAGAAAATTAGTATATTTGCATATCTAAATAAAGATAATAAAATGGACAAGAAAAGAACCTTTCAGCAAATAGCCAAAGATATAAAGTCAACATGGCTTAATGTATATTTTGGCGCAGTGCCTTATTTAGAGGCAATGCTAACACTTGATACTTCAGACCCGAATGCTATGTATTTTTATAATACTGCAGGAGATATTGTTAGATACTTCTTGGCAAATGCACAAACATTTAGAGGTGCTGATGCAAAAAGATTAAAAGCAGAACTAAAATCGATGCTGTAATGGATGAGATACTTAAACTGTTAAAAGAGAATAACGAAATGCTTAAGGAAATACTGGTTTTCCTTAGGTATTTCCAAGAAAATGACGATATGAGGCAGTTTAGTATAAACGTTGCAGCAGACCTTTTTGTGGAAATGCTTGAGAATAATCCAGAGTTAAAAGATAAAATAATAAATAGTTTCAAAGCATGAGTAATATATTAGAACAAGCAAACAAGATTGTAAATGAACGCTCAGAGGAAAAAGAGCGTCAATATGGGCCATTCCAGGCATCAATGGAAAGAGCAGCAGCTCTTTATAACTTGATGTCGCCTAAAGACCAGCAAATAACAACTGCTGGTATGTATAGAGCTATGATAGCTCTTAAGTTATCGCGTGAGGCTTATGCACACAAAGAGGATAATCTTCTTGATGCAGTAGCTTACATGGGCTCTATGAATGACTATCTGGAAGAGCATAAAGATATTTTCAACAAATAAACAATTTTTTAATTATGGCAAAAGTGTATAACACAACAGACCTCAGACCTGACCAGGCCTTTGAGCGTCACGTATTCCACAGAGACCAATTTGCGCACTATCTGCGATGGACTCATATCTTGAAAGAAGCCAAAATTGGTGAGTCTATTGTTGATTTTGGCTGTGGAGCTGCTAACTTGCTTGAGGTATTATACAGAAACAAGTTTAAGCAGAAAGAATATATCGGTATCGATATTCGCGAAAAAACAATTCAAGAAGCAGCTGAGAAGTATGCCAATGTACCTTGGGCTCATTTCTATGTTGCTGACCTTGCTAAAAACTACATGGATTTCAGCAAGTTTAATGCTGACAAAGTCTGTGCTTTTGAAGTGCTTGAGCATGTTGGCAAACAGAATGCAGATGCATTTTTGAAGAACTTTAAGGCTTGTGGCAATAATAACGCTACTTATTACCTTTCAACTCCAAACTATGACCCGTCTGTAGGAGCAGCTGGTAATCATACTTATGACTCAGGTGATGGTCGCGGAGTTGATGTGCAAGAGTTTGACCATTGGGAACTTGAAGGTATATTGCTGAAACACTTCAACATAGTAAAGAAGTTCGGTACATTTGCTTCAGCTAAAGACTATAAGCCACTGATGAACGATTGGCAACAGAAAATGTTTGATGCTCTTAAAGAGTATTATGACTCAAACCTCATTGCCAATATCATGGCTCCTATGTTCCCAGATGCTTCACGTAATACTCTTTGGGTATTAAAGCGTAAGCCGGGAGATGTAAAAGTTGCTCCTAAAGCCACTGAGCAACCAAGTTTATTCGATGACGATTTAATGTAACAGATATGTTGAACTTAATTGCTAATTTGGCATCATTATGAAAAGTTTAATTTCAGTAACTCCAAGAGAGTTTAAACGCAACTTCAATGAAGTAATGGAAATGTGCACAGATATGTGCATGACAACCAATCAGGAGATTGTTATCACTGTTCCTACGAGCAGAAAGTCAAATACTCATGCAGAAATAGCCAAGCTTATTCCTGTAGAAGGAGGTATTAAGTATGAGTACAATAAAGAACTTATGGATAAGCATGGCATTAATGCTTCTAATCCTAAGCTTTCAAAAATTGGAGCTATCATGGCTGATGCTTTTGAAAAAGAAGGAGTTTACAGCCTTATAAGTCCAGAAGTTGAACATAGACTTGCTAGAGCTGTAGAAACAGCAGCTAAGGAACTTGTTAAAATGATGTAGTCATGAAATTTGCAAAAATAAGAAATGTAAAGTCCCCTGTTCGTGGGACTGGTAAAGCAGCAGGAATTGATTTTTTCGTTCCTAACTTTGGCAGTAACAAAGGCTTTATTGTAAATCCAGGAACTGATGTTTTGATACCATCAGGTATTAAGATGGAAATTCCAGAAGGATATATGCTTATGGCAGCTGATAAATCAGGAGTTGTAACCTCTAAATGGGCTTGCCTTGGAGCTGGTAGAACACCGAAAGCAGAAGCATTTGAAAGCATCGCTATCCTCGGAGCCAAGATTGTAGATGAAGATTACCAAGGTGAAATTCATATACATGTTGTTAATGTCGGCAAAGCCAAAATATACATTAAGCCAGGTATGAAAATAGCACAATTTATTCTTGTGCCTGTATCGTATGAAGGCCTTGAAGAAGTTTCTGAGTCAGAGCTTTTCAGCCGTTCATCTGAGCGTGGCGATGGAGCACTCGGGTCTACTGGGTCATACTAAGGATTGATTTTCACATTATTCTCGCGCGCAATATCGCGCTTTAAGTACATGAATGATTGAATAATAATGGAATAATAGGCGTGCTCTAGAACGCGCGAGAATATATAAACTTTAAGCACATGAAACAGCTCAAGAAGAAAACAGTTGAAATTCCACAAGTCATTTATACAGACCAATTTCTTAGATTTGTGGCTGTTTATGCCAACAGGTTTAAGGCTACAAATGGGTATGGTAGATGGCTTGCTGAATATAGACGAATGGATGAGCATGGATGGTTTAAGCCAGAAAAGTTGAGAGAGCTTTATGTCGATATATTAAAAGATACAAGCGCATTGTCTTATATATACTGGGACGCTGTACATTATATATGCGTACAAGCACTTGATGCTACCAAAGCTTTTGTATTAGCTAATTCATTTGAAATAAGATTAATTACTGGCGAAATTGCAGTGAGTGATGATGACGAAGAGCTTACAGGCTTATCTATGGAAGAAGCAATAAGTATTTGCAATGCCATGAATGAAGAAGCTGAAGAATTGTTGTTTAGAGTTTATAACAGCAGCACCAATAAAATAGTTAAATGATATGGCAAAGTATATAGAAGATGAAGTTCACATTGAAAGTCCGATGGATTTAGAAGCTGAATTATGTAAATATAATTGCAAAACTGAAAAAGAACTTGATGAGCTTCTTTGGTATGATTATGGAGTTGCACTTATATTAGATTATAAAGATAAAGAAGAGAATAACGTATGAACATAGCTTATAAAAATGCTACTGAGGCTTTTGAAGACCTATATGCTTTTATTATGGGCCAAGGAATAAATACTAATGTTGGGACAAAAGCTGTTTACAATGTTGGTTTTTATCTACTTAATCCTCAGCAACGCGTCATAACAACAGAATGGCGTAAATTCAGCGAGCGATATGCAGAGCGTGAATACGCTTGGTACATGTCATGTGATAGGAGTGTAGCTGAAATCAAAAAGTATGCTCCTATGTGGGATAAAATGCATGGTGGAGATAACATTGTCAATTCTAATTATGGGTGGCAATGGACTCGCAATGGCCAATTGGCAAAGTGCATTGAGCAGCTTAGAGAGAATAAAGATACCCGTCAAGCTTGGCTTACTATATTTGACGGCAAAGAAAAAGATGACTATAAGTATGATACACCTTGTACATTATCAGTCGGATTCGATATTAAGCCTCAAATAGGAACTCTTGATATGTGTGTAACTATGCGAAGCAATGATTTGGTTTATGGCTTTTGCAATGACCAATATTGCTGGACAAAGCTTCAACAATTAGTTGCGGATGAGCTCGGTGTGCCAATAGGCACTTATTACCATTTTGCTCATGATTTGCATATATATAAGAGACACTTTGATATGCAAGAAAAGTATTATAAACAACAACTTAAAAACTTATAAAAAATGAAGCTGGAAGATTTGAAAGTTATTGATATTATTCAAATGTCCCAGTTTGAAAAGCATATTGAGGCTTTGATTAAGGATTTGTACTTAACTCGTACGAAGATTATGAATGAACATCCAGATGTTCAATTCAAAAGAGGTCCCATCAAAAGACTACAGGAGAAAAAGGTATTTGGACCTAAAGCTCTTGCTGCTCTTTACGCGAAAGTAGTCGATAAGACTATAAATGCAAGCGAATATCCTTCTACACTTAGAACTTTTATTAAAGGGATAGGTGATGAAGCTTTTCATAGAACCTATCTTGAGTTAAAACAAGTAGAAGAGGGAGAAAAAGTAGAAACAATAATGGTTAAAAAGGAAGAAGATGAAAAAGGTGCTTAAATTTTTATGGAGATGCGTAGGTGTGCTTTATTTCCCTATACATCTATTGGCTTGGGTATTGCATAAAATAGCAAGACTCATGCTTGCAATTGCATATTTTGGATTGCTTAACAAGCAAGCTGGAAAAGATATAATCAAGTCTTTATTTGAGTGGCATGGAAGATATTAAGCAATATGGAGACTTAACCGAAAAGGAACTCTTTGAATTTCTCGATGAAATTAAAAGCGGTGATGAGGATATTCAAGAGGCTCAATCTGAGGCAATTGAAAAAATTACCTTAGAAGAAGAGCATGTTGAATTATCTGAAGAAGAGCAGGAAAACAGAGAGATTGAAGCTAGATATGGAGATAAAATGCCATGGACAGGCTTAGGTCCAAACAATTGCCGAGGTGTAAAACTGTTTGGACCTGAGGGACAGCGCAGAGCTGCGATGGCTAGCATAGAAGCTAAAAGGAAAAAGTCTCAACGACTTAAAGAAGACAGAATACGTATTCAGCGTGAAGCTTTCAGGCAAGAATATATACGCCTGAGTGACCCTATAGGAAATGAAAGGATTAAGCTGTTAGTTTCATCACTTGTTAAAGAACACACAAGAATGGTTGATAAATACTCAACTTATATAAACAAGCGATTAACTACTTTACTTAATCCTTTTATTCCACGTAGGTTAAGAATATGTAAAAGCTTATATCCTGACTCAATTCGTCCATGTCCTGGCTTTTTATATAAGGCGAGTGAGGAATATGGTGCTGGATTAACTTTCTGGGCAATGCCGAATATCCCATATTACTTTGCTCAAAATACAGAGCAGAAAGTTCTTATGGAGCATAAATCACCATTCTTGGTAAATGTGGACCAGTCTATAAAGTTCTATCATGAGCATCTTAAAAAAAGAGCAGACAAAGAGCTTAAATATGCTTCTTTAATATATCAAAAAGGCGTATATTCATACTTTGACCTGTTAAGGCTTAATCCATTTTGGTATGAAGTTTTATATAATGATTTGCAAAACAAGATTAAAGAAATGGTATGAAAAGTAATAACACTAAATTAGCATTGCCAAGAATTTTAATCTATCAAGATGAAGACTGTAAAATCCTGGTAGATTATTTGGTGTATAACGGCTTTCAAGTAATAACCTCAACTGAGAATGATATACTAATCAAAATCAGAGAAAAGAATTATGACTTATGCATATTAAGCCATTATAAAACAACAGATGCCTCTATGAGGCTAAAGCCATTAAAATTTTTGCGCAAATCAGATGATAAAATACCAGTAATAATGGTATCAGACAAGGCCCGATATGAGTATGTTATTGAAGCATTTGATGAAGGTGCAGATGATTACGTTATAAGGCCATATAACATTGAAGAGCTTATAAGAAGAATAAAAGCTGTTTTGAAAAGATATGGTGTGCGAGTAAGAAGTATAGAGCCATCTTATGAGATAGGCGATTACCTGTTTAATACAGTAGATAAAATTCTTACTATAGGCGGTGTAAAAACACAGCTTAATAATAAACAAAGTCAAGTTCTTGCTTTACTATGTGCTTATAAAAATGAAACATTACCTAAGAAAATACTTATGCAGCAAGTATGGACTGATGATAACTACTTTAATAAACGTAGCTTAGATGTCCATATATGCGTGCTGCGAAATATGCTTAAAATGGATAACCGAGTAGCTATAGAAACCATACGAGGAGTCGGTTATTCTCTCGTTATAGAAGAAGATGAAAGCTTAATGTAAAAAAGGCAGACTACTTTTCTGTAGTCTGCCTTATATTTCTCTCGTTCACTTGTTAAGCTACACGCTTTTTGAAATTCTTCAAAAAATACAAGCTCATTTTTCCTGTCACAAAATCCTCACCTTGATTGCCTGTATGAAAACACTTAAGGCCATATTTATTGGTATAAACCTTAAAATCACCGCGTAATTCTCTCGTTCCAGTTTGGTTATTAAACCACCATACTCTAATATGATTTGCATCAAGCCATTTTATTTGCTGCTGAATATATTTGGTAAGGTCCTCGTATTCATCATAATCGGCTTGGTCTTCAACATACGGAACAAAAGTACATTCTATAAGGTCTGAGTCATCAACTGCTTTCCAATCATCTTCTATATAAAAATTATTGGAAAACATTTCAGATACCTCATTGGCTTCTTCCAAATTGTCTTCGTCTAATGGCTCTTCGCCATAATACAAAAAGCAAAAAGCATCATTTGATATTTGCAAAGTCTGCTTTTTGCTGTAATCTAAAACAAAATTACTCATTTATTCTCCCGTTCTATAGTTTCACGATATTTCTTCTCAAGCTCTGCTATTTCATCTAAAGCAGCTTGAGGCTGAACTAATTGAACAGCTGTTGGCAGTTCATTTCCTTCTTGCATTGCTTGAACTGACTGGGAGCCATCAAGCAAATTCTCTTGCTGTACCTCTTGGGTATTCTCTTGTTCATTTATTTCCATATTGCAATTATTTATTTTTGTTCAACATTTCTCTCGTTGGGCCTTGTGATATTCTCCTGTCCAATCGTGGCGGATATTCTCTCGGCCATTTCCTCTGTTAACTCCTGTGCCACACTCGGGGTCCAATGTGGACAATTGCTGCATAGTCCACTGTGCACACGAGCTACACAGCTTGTACACTCAGGCATAAGCTGTTTAATCATAATGGCCATGCGGCTTTTATGTGTTCTAGTGTGTAACATTTTTTAACAGTTTCACTTTTGTTCTTTTATAGGCTAAAGTACAAAATAATCTTGATATAAATTACTGTTTTACAGACTTTAACATAAAAATTTTTCACTGGTTTATTGCAGCTTCAAAATAAAAATATAGAGCTCTAAATGCCTCGAAAATATATGAAATTTCATTATTCTCGTTCATTCTCTCCTCATTTCTTTTTATAGATTTAGTTTACTATTATTCTCAAATAAAAGTGTCCTAGAAGCCAAGAAAATGAGTCAACTTTTTAGCCATAAATTTAACAGCTATTTATATAACTGCTTGGTGGCTTAAAGCTCAGGAAAGTCCATGCCTTAATTCATATTATAGACTTTATAAAAATACATTGATAGATACACTTCTTTTGACCTCTATCGCGTCAAATTGAGTTAACCCATATTATAGTACACCTAAAGCCTAAAAGTGTCCTAGAACGCGAAAGAAGCATGTTTCTATGAGTTTACATATTTTAACATAAATCGCAATAATACAAAAATAGCCGCATATTTAGATATGCAGCAAAAAAAAGAGCCGCCTCTTTCGAGACGGCTCCATGGGAGAAACGGTGTCAGGTGACTGTATTATGCAAGTGACTCCTCTTCAGCTGTAGTCTCAGCAGGAGCTTCGGCAGTTTCTCCATTTGCCTGACCGGCGAGATATTTATCCAGCTCCTTCTTTGCATTCTCAAGCTGCTTCTTTTTGGCTTCCAGCTCTTCCTGAGCTTTCTGCAGCTTCTCCTCTGCCTTCTTCACATTCTCCTCGCAGCGAATTACGCGGTCCTGAGGAGTAAGCGGAGTGCGGGTTGCTGCTGCCTCACGGCGCTCCAGATACTTGGCATTGAGCTGTGCGCCTTCTTCGTCGAACTCTTCGGCAATCTTAATGCCCCCGGCTTTCACAACCTTGTGCATAGTCTTTGTTGCAAGCGGATTGCCCTCAATAGGAGCCGGAACTGAAATGCGGTAGAGCAAGCGCTGAGCTCGTTTGTCAGGCACGATTGCCACGATACGGCCGATTACCATTTCAATGTGCTCTTCGCCGTTTTCATCTGTAGTACGGTATTTCTCAAATTCTACCGTTTTACCTATGTTGCCGATAACTTCGTTAACCTCTTCGGCAATTGCTTCCGGTGTCCATTCAATTTTGTCTGCCGGGTCTTTTGCTTTGCGAGCGCGGGCTTTTTTCTCCGGCTCAACAACTTCGTCCAGAATACGAACGAGATTGCTGTCATGTACCTTAACGATGCGGCGTCCGTCGTCTGTCTTGATTGCATAGAGTACCTTATTGCTGCGCTTCTCTTCAATCACTCCGGCGATATAGCCGTCAACCCATTCTGCGGTGTTGAAAGGAACTGCCTGACAACGGTGGTTAACATTCTTCTTCAGCTCTTCGGCCAGTGCATGACGGTCCTCATCGGTCATCTTTGGCTTTTTCTCCTGAGTTGCCTTGCTACTGTTACTCATAGGATTAATTCCGCCATTCTCTTCAGCTGCTTTTATAGCCGCTTCTTCTTCTGGTGTCAATGGATTTTCTGTATCTTCGAACTCCTGTACAGAGTTTGCTACTTCAGACTGTGTTTCTCCTGATACTGAAACTTGGGCCTGTTCACGAGCTGCGAGTACGGCCTCGATAGCCTTCTTGTCTTCATCACTTGCCGTTACCAAAAGAGCGTTCAGCTTCTTCGTTGTCATCTGCGAAAATTTCTTTGTTGCCATAATACTGTAAATTTTGAATTGTTATTAAAATGCTATTGTTTAATTTTGATATTGCAAATATACTATGTTTTTTTTGAATTATTGAGCCGCTTTGGGAACTTTTTTCCAAGTTTTATGTTAAAAAATATCAATTGAGTTTCTTAAACGGCCCTAAGAGTCCGAGAGTACTTATATTATATCCCTCCTTGCCAAAGAATTTGAGTGCCATATTAGCCAATTTCGTTGTCCCTAAGGCATCCGAAGACGCTACTATGATAGCTACATAACCCTCATCGTTGGACACGATAGCGCAATCCGAAATGGCTTCTATGAAGTTCTCCATACTGTCCAAATTCTCTCGAGTGGCCTCAACTTCAAGCCTATAAACCGTTACAAACATTTCATTTCTTGCCATGTTATTTAGCTTTTACGGTTTTGTAGCTCTTGCTTACCCCTACACTGAACACACCATGCCAAAAAGCAAATCGGATTGCTGTTTCTGAGTTGTTTTGTTCAACTGCAATTGTCGGTGTCAAAAACAATGTTTCTGATTTGGTTGCTGAAAATTTCATTGTTACCATATTACTGTAAATTTTTATTAGTTGCTCCGCAACAATATTGCGAAAGCAAGGGTTAAACTTAGTGCCGCTGTAGGTGTCGCTCCTAAAATCCGCTTCGCTTGATACTGTTCCACGAATATCGTTTCTCTCCGCAGCGGCTAAGGTCATGCATTCTCTTGAGGAGTGCCGTCCCATTCTGTTACTTGCTCGAGTACAATGTACCGGCGTTGCTTTGCGCGGCACATAAGAGCTGCATAGCTGTCTGCGTCTGTTTTGTTATCAAACTTCTCCACAACTGTGGGATTGAAGATACTGCCTTTGTAGGCAACTGCTACATAAAAAACTGTTGTTTTCATATCGCTGTAAATTTTAGTTGTTTTGGCTATCGCCATATCTTTTTAAGTATATGCAAATATACTACTTTTATTTTAATCTGGTTACTGCTTTAAGAACTTTTTTCGTTAAATAATGTTGGTTATTTTACGTTCATTCTTGCTGCCATGTTAGTATATTCTTAGAAATTTGTGCAAATATAGTCTCTTGCCGTATTTCACAATATATGCATAGCCATTTCTCTTGCTGTAGCGTATCTCTTGGGCTGCACTTTCCACGTTCTGAGGTCTGTGCTCTCCTGTATCATGTCGTGTATTCTCTCGGCCCATACGGCTCTGTCTTGTTCGCCTCTTCCGGTTTGAGCTATTATTGAGCTCTCCCGGTCTGTGCTGTCAATTGTTACTATGTTGCCGTACTTGCTATAAGTTATCTGGCAACCCAGTTCCGTGGCCTTGTCGATTAAGGCTTTCCACTGTTTGTCGGAGTACTCACTCCTGTAATAATTCTTTGTCATAACTGTATTCTCCTGTTATTCTCTTGTTCATATTACTTATTGTTATACAAGTTATCTATAAATTGCTTTGCGTGCTTAGTTGACGATAGCCCCAACACCGCGCAGGCCATACTCTTCAAAAGCTATGCACACGCCGCTCAATCCTTTGCAGTAGCCAATGAGTGCATTATTGTACACACATATTATTTTGTGCATTCCGACCATTAAGGCCAATTTTCTCTTGTTCATATTGCTGTAATTTTTTATTGTTATAAATCGGTGCCCGGCAGGAGAGTCGAACTCCTGTGCGTCCAACCCGGGCGAACGGCTCCGGCGTCCCACTGTCGTGGAACAACCGGCTCCGGCGTCCCACTGTCGTGGAACAACCGGCTCCGGCGTCCCACTGTCGTGGAACAACCGGCAATCCGTTTTATCGAATATTTATGCCGTTCTCGTCTACTGTAATTACCTCAACCAGCATTGCCTTGCCAGGTATTTCTCTTGTCTCGGTAATTTTCTTGCCGTCCTCTTCACGTTCTACTGTCTCCTTTTTCGGTTTGTCTTCTTTGTAGATACAGTAAGTGTGTTCGTAGTAGCCGCGCAAATCGTCGCGTTTTGCTGCGTCCTTGATACACTCGAGGATATTTTTTTCGGCATAGTAGTGGCATTCACTGGCAAACATTCTCTCACCGGTTATTTCCTCGTTGTCAATTCTTACTTTTCCTGTTTCCAACATACTGTTTGGAATGTTCGTCAATACGAAATGATAATTACGGTTTACTTTCATTGCTGTAATGTTTTATTGTTTTATGCATGCTGAGCTAAAGGTCCAGAGGGAGGGCTCAGGTCTTTGCGGTATTGGCGAACAATTATTACTTCTGTTTCCGCGATGGGAGCTGCTGTCGTACGCTCCGGACCTTGATTACTCAGTTTCGATATACTAATTATATTTGAACCGGAAAAACTTTTGAGCAACTTTTTGTGTTAAATTTTGTTTGTAATCTCAGTTGTTTCGTTCGTTATTTCCGATATGCAAATATACAAATAATATACAAAACACGAAACTTTTTGGCATATTTTTTTCAGGCTATTTTATGGGTGCTAAAAAAATAACATAGGAAAATTCTCAGGTTTAAGATGTGTTAAACCGAATGGTTGTTAACCACATTTAACATTCTGGCAGTTAGCCAAGTAGCATGTACAATAAATTTCAATATGGCGAAATACAGCGAGTTAAGAAATGTTAAATTTACGTTAAGAATTGTGGCATATTAGCTCAAAGGTGCTGAGCCGGCTCTGGTACCACAATCATTCTGGCCAGAGTGGCTCCGTGGCTCAATCATTCTGGCCTGAATGATTGTGGTACCAGAGCGGATCCGTGGCTCAATCTAACATTTCCTAACCTGTTCTGAGCCTCTCAGCCATATAAACTATCATCGCAAGGATTTGAACGCGATACGGGTCACGAGATTAAGCCAAACAGGCTCAGAGCCATTCAATTCATTTGTTAAAGCCTGTTAACGTGCCGGCTCAGAGCCATTCAATTCATTTGTTAAAGCCTGTTAACGTG